>JAEAME010000054.1_pt1 | contig 165281 bp, 129 predicted proteins | sample 8958731 | NCBI WGS metagenome assembly JAEAME01 (sample SAMN16933194, study PRJNA681113) | bioreactor sludge metagenome | isolation source: anerobic bioreactor sludge (Control) | place: India:Bengaluru | collected 2018-10-24
TGGAGTAATATGGGTCAAGAAAAGTTATGCACAGTCCGATTTAGGTATTTCCTCCCGGAGCGCAGGCGCTGAGGTGTTCGTTGTAGTAAGATTGTACTTCAACTGGAACAGTCCAGCCAGAAGGACCAATGTAGTTGCCAGAATGCGGATGGAACAGGCGCAAGCGGAGATCCTCCACCCTGCCCAGCTCACCCGGTGTTCTGATCTGGAAGGAAAAACGAGCGGTGCCTCCTGGATTCGTAGTTCCATTGGCAGCAGTAATCCTGTACCAGCTCAGCAAGTCCGGACCTTGCAGTTCAGAACTTTGCGTATTCTGCCAGGTCGCATCCACTGACCTTAACTCCACGAAGTACGGAGAATTCGGATCGTTCGAGATTGGCGCACTGCCGCTCAGTACATTCACGTCCAACCAGCAATTCACAGTCTCCAGAGGACGTAGCTTCAGGATCCCCGAGGGATCCGTCGGAGACTGGCCGGCGTAGGCAAGGTTATACATGTTGACTGGGCCACCGTAGATGAATCCCACAATATCAGGATCATCCGGTTGTATAGTCTCATAACTTTCACAGTCACCAGCATAGTAATCCATCTGACTAATGTAGAAAGAGCCATCCGCACTAACAGACTCTACATATGCGACATGGCCAGCCGGGCTCCTGTTTAGAGAAACGATTGCCCCAGCATAAGGCGTCATCCCGGTTGGTATATTGTCGCCCTCAGCATTATCTAGCCAATCGTTCGCATTTCCTGACCACGCTGGAAGATCAGGACGCTTGAACCAAGCCCACCAGGTGCAATTTCCATCAGTCCTGTAGCGATCCCCGAGCGTCCAAAAAGGTCGGAAAGACAGTCCAGAAACGCTGGCTCCATACCTGGCAGCTTTGCCACCACCGCTCTGATGCGGACATCGCACGATCGGTGCGTGCTCGAATCCGCTACTAATCGGTTTATAGAAACATCTGGCGCTCACTCTGGTATATTAACTTTGGTGAGCGCCAGACTTACTTTGTCAGGATTATATTGTATACTAATAATACTCACAACTAAAACAATTCCAATATGCTCAATATAAAAACACAATCAGCCAAATTTCTAAAATATGCCGGTGTTGAAATGCTATTTTCAATATGCGTGGCGGCTTTTATCTGGCTAATGACAAAAATAATAGATTATTTAAGTATTCATATTCCACAATACAGCTTTTGGTCAGGACCCATGTTAGTATTTACTATTATAAGTACAGTTGGAATATTATTTTGGTTAATTTTTTATTATCCCATTAATTTATTAAAGCGAAATTCGCATCGAGAGGCTGTATTTGCTCTTTTTGTAATAAATTTACTTTTGGCTCTAGAAACCGCGATATGTATATTCGTGCTTTATTCTTTACCCGAGAGGCAATTTTAAACATATGGCGTTATTTCAATTAAAACAAGCTAACCGCAAACAGTTTCATATATTAGCATTTCTGTCCAGCACGAGTGTGGTATCATGTTTCATACTATTTTTTTCTATTTTTTCAAGATCATCAAGGTTTTTTTCGGGTTCTTATGGTGATTGGCAAGAGATGTCGGTGTTGATGTTGCTGATCACAACCTTGGCTGTCATTTTAACATTGGTTTTCGCTTACCCGGCGTATTACTTTTATACTAACAGAAAACGCGAAGCTATTATTTGTTTAACAGAAATAATACTATTGCTTTTTGCATCGGTCGTATCATTTATGTGGTTCTCATTATAATAAACCAGATCGCCCAAAAAGGCCGATGTGAATAATCAAAGAAGCGAATTGGCCTTAATTTCAATTTAATAAACGACTAGGGAGGGCGCCTGGTCGTTAGGTATAATTATGAGACAGGAACGCGAACCTAAAGGTTCGCTTGCGTTGTTATTATTTCACCGGCAGAGTAAATACAAATGTTGAGCCTTTGCCTAGGCCTTCGCTCTCCACCCAGATCTCGCCGCCGTGGGCATCCACGATCCGTTTAGCTATGTACAAGCCCAAACCCGAACCATCCGGCTGAACCTGGGCAATTCCCTCGCCCCGAACAAATTTGGCAAAAAGTTTCAATACGTCGTCTTTTGAAATGCCACGGCCGGTGTCTTTGACCGACACCCGGATATTGCCGTTCAGCTTCTCAACTGACACAGTGATTTTTCCCTTGTCAGTGTATTTGATGGCGTTATCAATCAAATTCAGCGCCACGTCTTTCAGCTTGTCGCCGTCAACGTTAATCAGCGGCAGTTTTGCTTTTGGCTTGTTAAACTCGATTTTCAGCTTCTTCTCCTCGGCGACTTTGATCAATTCAGTGATTTCAGATTGGATCAGCTCGATGATATCGGTCGGCCTTTTGTCCAGCGTGAACCGGCCGGCTTCGATCTTGGTGATGTTCAGGAAAAGATTGACCAGCCGGATCATGCGCTTCGAGGCCTCAAGCACCTGTTTCAGTATGTCAAACATCTGCCCCGGCACTTGGCCGAAATCCCCGTCCACGATCATGGCCAGATAGCCCTTGATGCCGGTCAGCGGGGTGCGCAGCTGGTGCGAGGCAATGGAGATAAATTCGTTCTTGGCTTCATCAAGCTGTTTAAGATGATCATTGGCTTTTGCCAGCTCCAGATTGGTATCACGCAGCTCTTCCACCAGCTGCACGTTTCTGGTGACAATGCCCATCTGGTCGGCCAAAGCCTTCATCATTTGGATTTCATCCTCAAATATTTCTTTCTTTGGCTTTTGAATGATAAATACTATACTGCCGATAATTTCATCTTCAGAAAAAATAGGCACTGCCACGACCGTCTGGACTTTTATCAGCTTTTGGACGGCGGCGCAAATCGGCTTTGGAATGGGCGGATTGAAGAAGTCGGATAAATTCGCGCTTATTTGAATCTCGCCTTTGCGTATGGCTTCAGTGGCCAGATCAGGGTCTTTTAACGTGCCCCTGAATTCAGCCAATTTTTTCGGCAGCAGCTTCATGGCTGTCCGGATAAGCGGCGTCTGTGTAATCGCGGCCGGATGGGTGGTACTGCCTTCGCCTTTTAAAATAATCACGCCGCCGATGTAGCCGAGTTCGCTGGCAATGCCGTCAGCGATTGTCTGGGTAACTTTTTTGAAATCAAGGGACCGGGTGATGATATTGCCGATATTCTGCAAAGCGTTCAAATATACGTTCCGGTTCTTTAGCTCGACGTTGGCCATTTGCAGATCAACGGTGGCTCTCTCAACCTCTACTTTCATTTTTTCACCAAAAGATTTCACCTCATCATAAAGTCTGGATTTCTCGATCGCCGAACCCATCAGTGTACCTATGGTGTTTAAAATATTCAGATCGTTATTATTGTAAGTGTCGCCAGAACGTTTCCCACCCAGAACAAAAAGGCCGGTCACCTCACCCTCCAGGATGATCGGCGCCACCACATCCGCTCCCAGCGCTTCGAAATCTGAGCGCGAGCTTTCCAGCTTCTTGCGCTCCCGATCATTTGTAGTATCAGATATACGACGCTCTAATTCCTCCAACACAGATATCTTTTGTCTTTTTGTCACATAAGTTGCCAGACTGCTTTTCGCCTCTAGCTTCAAATAACGGCCACCGATACCGCCGCTCTTGCGCAAAGTAAAGGATTGTTTATTCTTTGTTTGAATAAGAATATTAGCTTCTTTTATTTTTAATATTTCCTTTAGCTTCTCATTGGTAGAATTAATAACCTCATCCAGCTCTATCTTAGTGCTGATCATCTGGGTCAATATCTGGGTGGCTTCAGTATAATTAATCTCCCCTTTGAAGAATACAGCATCTGTGATCCGACCCAGCAAGCGTTTCAACGGGTCAAATCCAAATACGATAATCAACGAAACTAATATTGTGGTAAACGTTTGAGACCCGCCCAGTTCCTGAATAAACAATCCGGTCAAGAATGTCATGGTAGTAAATGCCAGTGTGACGAAGAGGATAAGGAAGAAGTAGATTATGGAGCGGGATATTACGACACGAATATCGAGAAGACGATGCTTAATAATCGCATACGATGTAAAAATAATAAAGAATATTGTCGCATAACTACCATAGTTGCTTAATTGGGAATATCCAAAAAGTGGTAATAATAAATTTGTAAATACACCCATAAAAACAGAAATATATACTCCAAAGTTTAGATATTTTATTTGTACTCTATGTATACTGACGGATCTTTTATAGCTTCTAAATAAATTATATAAGGTTAGTATTATATATATTAGAAAATATAAAACAAATAAATAATACATTGGTCCAAATTCTGGCACTATTGGATGAATATTAATATCTTGAACCCCTTTAACAATAAGATTCGAGAATGATAATAAAGAAAATAGTATAGGTGGCACTATAATAAAAACAATCAATCTGTTTTTAATATTGATTTTACTAGGAAAAACCAAACTAAATATTAGTAGAAATGCTGGAATAAAGTATGAACCAATAAATGTTAATCTTGTAAATAACAATGCCTCCTTATATGAATGGCTAATATCCACAAAATAATTTGATACTGTCCAAACCAGAACAGAAAAAATAAATAAAAGCAGAGTTTTATTTACAATGCTTTTTTTATTTTTTAGAAATACTAAAAAACCTAAAAAAAGATTTAATACACTAGTTAAGATTAATACAACTAGATCCATTTATGTTTTATATATCATATCCAATAGGTCTATTCCTATTGATTTAGGTACTACGATTGGTTTTCTTTTATTTAAAAGTATAAATATCGACTCAGCGACCATTATACTAGCTGCTAGAGTTTGAGCTAATGCTATATTTGGAATAGGAATAGATTTATTAACTACCTTGTTTACAATTTCTCCATCTAGATAAGAAGGGATTATAGGAGCATACTTTTCTGGTGGAATATTTAATGCATCTACTTCCTCTTTGGTCATATCTTCATTAAGTCCCAAATATTCATTAAATGATGTTTTTTCTGGATCAAATATTAATACACTTGCACCATATCCTACTGCTTGGGGTGCAAGAACATACTTTTTATATTTTCTTGCAAATTTATTAGTAATATATGAATAATAAAGCTCATTATAGTCAATACAGTCATATATTATATCTGATTCCATTACTATTTCTTCAACATTTTTATCGTTTACTCCATCTATATAATAATCTACCTTACTTTCAGGGTTGATATCCTTAATGCTGTTGCTGACAATCTCTGCTTTCTTTTTATCCATTGTGCTAAAAAACGCACAAAATTGATTGTTTATATTTACTTCTTCGTATTTATCAGGATCAGCTATGATAAAATTTTCAAATCCAGTGCGAGCAGCTATATGTGCAGATATTCCACCCATTCCACCTGAACCTAATATTGCTATCCTTTTAGTTTTTATTACACCTTGCTCGTCTTTCGAAATCACGCCAATATTTCTATCAAACATTGTCCAATAATTCATATTTTTTCTAATAAATAATTAATTGCTTTTATACCTCCACTATATATAATAATCCAAATTGATAAGAAAAGTAAATTTGAAATTAAAGAAATTATGTAAGCATTTTTAATATTATAGCCTAGTACACAAATAAATATCGAGGTGGGTATTGGACCAGCAGTTATGGATGAAATACATACACTAATAAATTTTCCATATTTCATAAATTTTTGCTTTTTTATATTCAACTCGTTTTCTTTTTTAACTATCCATGTTTTTATTTTTGTAAAAATATTGCTTTTATGATCTATAACATTGAAATATATATTTATTAATAAATAAGTTATTAATGAAAAAAATACATAAAATATTATAAAAGTTATTAAAGGTCCTAAAAAAAGGATTGAACTGATTAATATGCCTTCTCCAAAAACAAACAAAGCTATACCACCAATAAATGATGTGAATATGCCTCCTATTTTTACTATATTTCTAAGCATTATAGACTATCCTGAAAGTGTATACTTATTGTTCTTACTGTCATATGAAATTATACCTTCTAATAAATATCGAAATAACTTACTATTATTTACTTTTAATTCCTGTTCAAACTCATTAACATTAAGTAAACAAGGGTACGTATATCCTTGATACATAGCAGGGGGACCAATTTTAATTATTGGTATACCAATTTTAATTAAAAGATTATATAATCTTTCATCTACTACACAAAATACGTTTTCTAGTTTATTCTGTTTAACAAACAAATATATACCTTTTATTAACAAAAATAGTAAATGTTGTCTTCTGTACTCTCTGGTGACAATTAATCTTGATATTTCGATGATTTTATTTTTATCTAGTTTACTTGTATCTATACTATATTTAAAATTTTTTTCTATCGGAAACCCTAATTCCGAATATTTTACCAACCTAACAGTAGCAGCAATCTCATTTTTTTGGTCACGTATTATAAAATGAACTGAGTTTACATCCCAATCATCATACTCAAGACCCTCATGCGTATCTTTTAAATCTATATAGTGATACTCCTTACAATAAACGTGATATCTAAGTTTGTATAACTCTTTAAGCTCCTTTTCATCTTCTGTAGAATAATATTTAAAATTATTATAAAAATTTTTATAAAACCACCAATAATCTATATCACGAATCAAACGTTTAATAGTCTTTCTGAGTAACATTTATTTCTTAAACAATATATAACTCAAAAACCCAAAAAATACTATCGAAAACATTGGCCCTACCAAGCCTACTGTCCAGATATCAAATATCCAAGGCATGATTAAATTAGTGGCAACGCCTGCAATCAATGCAATGCTTACCGCATAAAAAACATTTTTTATCTGCCAGTGATGCAGTCCATCGGCAACTTTATATTTAAGAATAAAGTTATATATTCCCAGGGCCATCAAAACAAGAAAATAAATATTAAACGCATGAAACATTATACCGCTTTCAACCGCAGTATATTTGTCTGAGAAAACAATGCTTTCGAAAAAAGCATTTTTTATGAATAAAGAAACAGCGATTGATAATGTAATCAATATTACAACAGTATTTAAAGACTTGGATAATTTTTTATGCTGATAAGGAAAAAAATACGAAAAATAATAAAATCCAATTGCAACCATAATTGCACCCATATAACAAAATCTCGTAAACATTACATTTCTATAAACATAATCAACAGAATTGCTAAATACCCAAACAGCCGCTCCAAGCACCATAACAAAAAATGAAATACAGATTGGATTCTTCGGATTCCTCAGCCAGACGTAAAACGCCAGCAAGAGAAGCAGTATGGATTCAAAAATTAGGATGTAGTTTTGGAGAGCCATATTACTTTTTTAATGCAACCACTGTTATTAAAATAGCGACTACGCCGGCAGTTATGGGGCCGTGGACCTGATTGAATTGAATATTCAATAAAGGAAATACACGATCAGTAACTATGCCATATAGCCCGCCTACAGTAAGCAATAAAATAATGTATTTAATATTTGAATACTGAATGTATTTAATTTTCTTAAATAAAACGATTAAAGTTGTAGCAAAAAATATTAAATTTATTAATAAAAATATCCAAAAGGAAATACCGGGAACCACTCTAACATATGAATCTTTAACTACTAATTCTTCTATGAAGTTTGGGAATAAAAATATCGTAGGAATTAAAAAAACAAACAATCCGATTAATAATCTAGTAATATTTTTAGGTACTGGCATTGGTACTAGATACGAAACGGCAAAACCAAAAAAGCTTACAAACGAAATTGATCCAGACATAAATGCCGCCTTAGCAAACCACATTTTCGAGTTATACGAGATATCTGTTAAAATCATAGCGACAAAAAGTGACATCAGCGCAAAACCAATCAACAATCCTGATAATGAATATATAGATTGCGTTCTTTGATATCTAAAAATAATAAATAATGCTGCAAAAAGATCAATACTCGACATAATTAAAAGAATGTAAACATATGTTACCATCAGACTTGTTTCTTAAATAAAATATACCCATTCAGCACCAACCATACTGCTGAAGACATTGAACCAATATTTAACATCCAGACCTCCTTTTCATACCCCAGCCAAGGCAAAATCAAGTCGGTTATTAACCCAACTACAAAAGGAATAAGCACGCTGATTAACACAAACTTGATCTGCCACAGGTGCATACCATCTGAACGGCGATATTTCCTAATCAATTCTATAAAGGCCCACGAGAAAAATACTACAAAGAAGGCAACATATAAACCATATAAGGAACCGGAGGTTGTGTCATAGTTGTGTTTATACCTAACAACTCCTGAAACGACTAGGTCCGTAACTAATGAGAACGCCATAAAAAATAATGTTGGTACCAGGAGTATAATCCATCGAAAGAATTTTATAAACGAAAGCTTATAAGGAAACACCCAAGCAAAGAATAGAAAACCACCAGTCAATAACGCACCCCCTACATAAGTTAATCTATAAAAAAGTTCAATTAAACTTTTATCTTCTAAAAATGAAATGGTGGCATTTGAGCAAATCCAAATGATTACTCCGATTACAATGACGAAAAACGATTTATTAATCGGATTCTTTTTGTCTCTATCAAGAATATAAAAACCAAGAATTAATATCAGTAATGCTATGATGTATAATATTATGCCTCGAATATCCATCTACGCCTCCTTAAACACAATATAACTAGTAAATCCCAACCATATTACTGACGACTCTGGTCCGAGATAAAAATACTGAGGACCGCCAAACCAAGGTAAGAAAAGATCAAATAAGGTCCCGAAGATTGCAGATCCCATTAAACCAACCAGTAAAGCCCCCACCTGCCATCTCTGAATTCCTTCGGTTATCTTATATTTCCTAAATAAATTTATAAAAGCCCAAATAAACAATAGTAAAAATACTATCGCATAAAAATGATACATTGGGCCTATCACTTGAAAACGGTTATCTATTGGACCAGTGATACTCTCCACAATTATTTCAGTAAAGAAGATTAAATAAGCAAATAAAATAATAATAGTTATTAAAACCGTCTTTACTGCATTTGATATTTTTTTCTCAAGATATGGGAAAGCCAAAGATAAATAAACTAGCCCAACAGCAATTATGATGGCTGCAAAATGATTTATATCCGTCCAAAAAAACGCTGCCTCATTTGTTTTTACCAAACGATGTATTCCATTCCCCATCACCCAAAAAATAACTCCAACTGTAAATATGGTAAAAGAATATATAATATGGCCTTTTGAGCGGGTAAAAAGCAAATAAAGCAATAATAAAAGTTCTAAAGCAGCAATTATTAATAGTATAATTCCATGAATATCTGTATTCATTTTTCCGTCCTCTATTTAATTAAAAAACGACCGCTAAAATGGTCGCGAAAGGCTACTTTGGTTAACCCCTTTTGTTTGGCTTTGTGTTTTTTGGGCTGGGTGTTTCATACTTTTATTCGATTCCCCTCCTGGAACGATACTATAGCATATTTCTGGGGTTGGGGCAAATAAAAGAAACACGGTTGTCAATGATCAAACTTTTTAGTTAAAAGGTTGGTTTTATCGTTTAATCTGTAAATCTGAAAGTTCTTATCATTTGCTCAAAATATTCTCTCGATTCAAGATCAAATCCTTCTTCTCTGTATACCATTTCTATTCCCACTCCATTTACTAATGCAAACACAGAATCAGTATAGTCCCAAAAACCGTAATCATCGCTAACTTCGCCCTTAATTCTGACGGCTGGAACTCCCTCTAAATTGGGATACAAAACTTGAGCATTCTCAAGCCTCACCTGCCCCGCCAGCGAACTGGTATATTCTGCCTCGCCTGGAGTGCTAATCATTACCTTGTGGCCCTCAAAAAGTTTTTCATTTTCATCAAATCCCACAAATCCGCCTATCTGCTCCCAATACTCTGACGGTTTCCATTTTTTTGGATACTTTACAGAAAAATTAATTGCTTCACTGGTATACGTATTCCATTCATTCAGATTAAACGGCTTGCCAAAATATACAGAATTTTTGACGATACTTAAATCATCCTCATGTTCAGACAAATTATCTTCAGGTATTCGCAATTCAAATTCATAAATCTTGTCTCCGTTAAAATAATAATAGTAGACATAAGACAAAATATTTTCAGATTCAGGCGGCCAAAGCGGATGTAGTTTATTGGTTCCAATTATTTCAACGCCTTTTTCTTCTTTTCCTTTAAACGAGGTCATTATAAAATCTTCACCAAATTCTCTTTTGATGTCGTTTACAAAATGCAGTTGCGTCCATTCGGCTAGACTCAACCCTCCTGAATTATAATAAGCAACAATTGCGTCACCTACTGGAAGACCATATTCATCCACACCCCCTAAATCAAACCTCATTATGGGAACTCTTTCATCAAGTTCATAATACGTATTCTCAGTATTCCATTCCCTGGGAACAGTCAGATATACAGCATGTTCTTGATCTCGTAAAAAAACGGTCTCATAATCAGTGCCTTGTTCTTCCGCTGTTTTCTCTGTAGTAACTGGTTTTTCAGTATCAATCTCGTAAATAATTAAATATGAACCAAAGGCAATAACTACAGCTATTAGAATGATTAACAAGTAATTGGATATTTTATTCATATTATATTCATCAATTAAATATTATTTGGCTGAATCAGTTACTATTTGCATATAGTTTAGTTCGTACAAATTACTTTGATAAAGTACAATATTGCCGGGAAATTGCCAGATTTTTTCCTTATTGTCTTGGATACCTTTTATCAAAACCCTGTCTTTATAAACCCCGATGAGGCTAACGTCACCGATATCATCGGGAATTCGAAAAAGTTCATTGATTCTTTGCGTTGCCAAATCAATTTTATGAACAGAATAATCATATAAACCATTGGCTTTAGCATCCTGTCTAAGCATAAATAAACTTTTATTGTCCGCACCCCAAAATAAACTTAAGTAATTTATCCAAGTACCATCCACTGAAGAATTATTAACTCTGAAATCATGTTGAGAAAGATAACTTACAGGTATTTCCTCAAAGGATTCAATATTCATTATTTTAATACCAGAAGGATCATAGTTCCCGGCTTTTGAAAACAAATCAAAATTATAGGCAAAATATTTATTATTCGGGGACAAGGCGGTTACTAGCCAACCTTCTTCAAACTCTTTTACAATGTTTTTTTCATCATTGTCAAATATCATATATTTATGCCAATCGCTTTCCACAATAGATTTGGCAATGATCAGGTATGATTCAGTTGCGTATTGAATACTATAGTATTCTGGTCCTCCATTTGACTTAAATAGCTCCACAACCTCATTTGTGTCAATGTTGATTTTCAATATTTCAGTCGTTATATCTATACCACTGAGATTAAATTGATTATCATTCCAATCTTCGTTGTTATATGCAGTCGCAAGATACAGATATTTAGCGTCAGGAGATAACAATAACCCTTCAAACCTAAAATTATTTTGTTTTTCAGTTAAGGTACAAATTTCGGAAATAGAATTATTACTCTGATCCCATATTTTGACAATATAGTCACTGCCTATTTTTTCAATAAATGGCTTTTTTGTCCCGACAATATTTGTATAGACATTACCGGCTCCCTGAGTTTCAAATACCGCCTGTCTCTCACCGTCAAACGGAGTGAAATAATACTTTTCGTAATATTCTTCCTCAGTACCTACGTCTCTTGTGCCAAATTCATAATTAAGCACTCCAATAGGTATGGCTTGATTTATCTTGCTTTCATTGGCAAAAATATTTTTTTGATTCGTCAAACTGCTGTCAGTCTCTGCGCCATTAATAAATTGATAAACAATAAACCCAAGCGCTATAATAGCGAGAATAATGAATGATGTTTTTTTCATTTCGTTCATATATTAAAAACTTATTATATTATACCATTTGTTGGAAAAAATCGGGAGAATCTGGCTATCAGACTCTCCCGATCACCACAAAAGTACAAGCCGCAGCTAGTGGTAAGTGTGGTACTTCTGGAACTCACTGCCTCCAATCGGGTGGCGTGAGATGATGAACCTTCCATTACCACCGATGTAGTTGGAGTCAATGACATCGACTTTCTTGACTTTCCCACCGCGTCGTTCCAGAATTTTGATGACAATCGCAGTGTGAGGATTGCCATCATTCCTTTGGATGATATCAGCCGGTTCCACATAGTCAATACTGCCGCTCGCCTGGTTATTGCTGGGCAAGAAGCCCTTAGACCCGCCAGTTGCTCTCCACTGCACAAGGTCAGCAAAGAACTTGCAATATCCACCATGGCCGACAACACGCCAGTTATTGGTCAAATCATGCTCGGGCCATGCTCCGGGATCCCCGATATAATTCCAATTCCAGCCATAGTGCACGCTCATGATCTCCCTGGCATATGGATCACTGCCAACGTAATCCCAGTCTCCTCCGTAGAAATCACCGCCATAGTGAAGAATCTGCGAAGAAGTTCCGTTATTGCGCTGAGAAAGCGCATGTTTGGCCTCTAGAATGATAGCCAGCTGCCAGCCGCTAGGGTCCCATGACATCTCTGTGGGATTATCAATACCATCCGGGGTTTCAATCCTCGGCTCCAGCACTGAAATACCACCCTGCTCCTCCCCGCAGCCCGAAAGGACGAAACACAGGCCGAGGATGAGGAAAAGAATCGTGGGCGGTCCAAGCCAGGTATTGCCTTTCATTTGAGTTACCTCCTTATAGTTGAAAGGTTTTACCGAATCAGTAACGTCGCCTTGAAACTAAAAAGAACGGGTTTTTGGTTCCTCTGGACTTGAAATCAGAGGGAAAGCCCGTCTTCTTTCTTAATTCTATTTTAACTCCTTGGGGTTTTTGATCAAGGTTAGTTATCCACTGTTTTAAACCTTTTAGTTAAAAGGTTTAAAAAAAGAAACATTTCTTATCTACTAAGGGAATGATTATTTTACTGGCAAAGTGAAGATAAACATTGAGACCTTACATAAACCTTTGCTCTCTATTCAGATCTTGTTCTGAATCCCTAGCGTCTTGGATATACTTCGTAGCGGTCAGGAAATATCCGTAACTTACAGTTGCTCTGGAAGTACACAAAAGCGTCCTCTGCGCGTTGCATATCAAATGCGTCAATATCATAGAGATCCTTTAAACCCTTGAGTAATGGCGCGTCCAAAGCACTGGGTCCGCTGTCATTTTCAAGATAAGGATAACGGCCCGTCAATGAATAGAATTCCTGTATGGCTTGAGCGACTTGCATTACTTTCTCGTCTGTCTCCAAACATACATTATTTCCAAATCCGTGGGTCATAGACAAGATCACGCTTGAAATAATTACTAAGATTACAACAACTATGCCAGAATATATCATTTGTCTTTTACACTTTTTCATACTCATAATTATAATATAATCTAATTTACATTTTTATAAAATGGCTAAGGGGCATCTGCAAAAAGTCTCCAGATGCCCTCTTGGCCTTACTCGCAGCATCCATTGTTTACATCGTTCCACGATAGAAGGAAGCGCCGCGCCTTGAAATCAGCTGTCCAGTACCAGTAGTAGACCCACCACGTTGTCGGGACAATCAGGGCGACGTTTTTCACCCATTTGTTGCCGTTCCAGTACCAATTGCCTTGCAAAAGTAAATCCCAATCACTCACACAACCATGGCTTGGCACGCACTGCAGGACCCACCAGTCCAAATCCTTGCCATAGCAGTTGGCCGGGCCGTCGACGATGAAGTAAATGGCGTGATGTCCTTGGAACTTGTACTGATTGGCTTCACAGACGGTCTTGTCCCTTCTCGTACTACCATCCCATGAACATGACACCTTGGAGCCTGTAATTGGGGTCGAGGTAACATCTCCTTCCCCACAAAAGGTAACGCCATTCTCATGAATGTACTCTTCCACTTCATCCCACAGGTGCTCCGGCACGCTTGCTAAATAGATGCTGTCAGCCTTGGTAGGAGCAGTGGTTTTCAGTACATCCACGATCGTAGCCATGTCATACTGGTTTTCTGATTGACCAGTGACGTTCTCTCCTTCCTCCCCACAGCCTGAGAGGACGAAACACAAGCCGAGGATGAGGATAGACAGAGGCGGTCCAAGCCAGGTATTGCCTTTCATTTGAGTTACCTCCTTATGGTTGAAAGGTTTTACCGAATCAGTAACGTCGCCTTGAAACTAAAAAGAACGGGTTTTTGGTTCCTCTGGACTTGAAATCAGAGGGAAAGCCCGTCTTCTTTCTTAATTCTATTTTAACTCCTTGGGGTTTTTGATCAAGGTTAGTTATCCACTGTTTTAAACCTTTTAGTTAAAAGGTTTATATTAACTATAAACTACCCTCAGGTATGGAATCAATGAATTCAGAATGCACGCCAAGTCCATACTTAGTCATTATCTGAAAAGCATCGTATGGCCGACCAAGATATTCAGCTGAGTAGCCGTTGCTGGCGGCTAGACCAGGCGTTACATAATAAGCCTCACCAAAGAAGTGTGGCCGCAGAATAATCCGACCTTGAGTATAAGGAAATAGTGTTGAATCGACTACTCGATAAATCTGCCAGATATCATTTACCTGTTTGAGGCCGTTTTGGAAATTTTCCTCTGATATCCCCAGTGATAATTTCCTCATTATCTAAAAAGCCTGATCTGGTCTGCCTAAATAATATTTGTACTCCTGATAAATATAGTAGGCTTCGCCGTGACGTTCGACATCTAGGAGAATACTTCCTTCATAATCCTCGACAGTAGCTAAAGCTACACCGGAATTAAATCCAACAAATGTTACTGTAGCTAATATTAAAATAATAATGATTTTTTTCATGGCCTTACGACTTAATTTAAGTATATATTTATTGATTATAACTACCTTATTAAGACAGGTTCGGCGTTATAATCAATTTTCAATAAGTACAGATTATTATTTTTCTGAATATAGACTGCATTACTTTCTTCCCCGACTATTCGGAAGTCGCCTGTCAGCGGACCAAAATTACCAACAACTATCTCTGTGACCGCTAGGGGATCAAGCGCATCAAAATCAACATAATATAGAGTTGCGTTGTCAGATGATAAATCAGTCTTACCGAAGTAGACTCTATTTCTATCTCTGCCAAGTAATAAACTATGATAGACGTAATTATTGCCGGCAGTATCCAAAACGTGCTTATTACCATTATTCAGATCTGATAGTTCTATGCTTTGGGCACCTGAATCCGAATCTTTAATCTGAGTAATCAAATAATTATATTGTTCTGAATAAACGCTTGGCCAATCAGTTTCGCAATTACCCGGAATATTACTTTTGGTATCGTCCGTCGCTGCTTCTTGAAAGAAATAATATAAGGTTATTATTAATGCAATCGCGAGGATGCCTATTATTACATTTTTTTTTCTCATTTAAGTATAGGTTAATAATATAAATATATTGTACAGCATTTTTAGTTTTAGAAAAAATATCAGGGAAGGGCGAACAATTCGCCCCTCCCTATCATGTTCTTCGATGTTTAGCAAAAGAAGTAAATGCGGCAGGAGTAATAATCAGAATCACACACGGTCGGTATGACCGGCCGGTTGTGATCCCCGTTAATGAAATGATCAATGTTTTCATAGGCAACCAGGTGCAGATGTGCGTTGAATGAACCACAACCGGTATTACCCACCTTGCCAATGTATTGGCGGATTGTTACCCAATCGCCTTGACTCACAGTGATTGATTGAAGATGGGCATAGCGGATAGCTAAACGCCTGGAATGGTCGTAGATAACCACGCTGTTACCGTAACAGTCAGTCCAGTTAGCCTTGACCACGCGCCCTGAGATACCGGCATATACCTTTTTTCCGGAAGTGGTACCACTTCGTCTACTGAGATCCCGCGCATAATAGTCCGCACCACTATGCGAACTGATCCAGCCACCACACGCCGAGATCATGCCTCCGTTTGTCCTGTCTCCTTCATCACCTCGCCAATCGTCCGGATGCTCATTCGGTCCAAATGGCCAGGCAATTGATGTATACGCGCCGATAACTAGTGGGATATTATCAGGCATACCACCCACTTCGAGTCCAGTCACAGATGATCCATCCCCTCCTTCCTCCCCACAGCCTGAGAGGACGAAACACAGGCCGAGGATGAGGAAAAGAATCGTGGGCGGTCCAAGCCAGGTATTGCCTTTCATTTGAGTTACCTCCTTATAGTTGAAAGGTTTTACCGAATCAGTAACGTCGCCTTGAAACTAAAAAGAACGGGTTTTTGGTTCCTCTGGACTTGAAATCAGAGGGAAAGCCCGTCTTCTTTCTTAATTCTATTTTAACTCCTTGGGGTTTTTGATCAAGGTTAGTTATCCACTGTTTTAAACCTTTTAGTTAAAAGGTTTAAAAAATAAACCCGTGTTTGTTAAATATATATAAAAAACACGAGTTGTTGATAACTTAACTTGACATAAAACAGCTTAATTTGTTAAAAAGTCTATACGCATTGAGAGGGCAACTGCTTTATATAAGACCGGGGATTTGCGATTAAACGGTCTTTGAAAAAAAGTATGGTTAAGGGGGTGTGGCAAGATGTAGCTCAGCTGGACAGAGCACCTGCTGGTTCGCCAGCGGGAAGACGGCGGTTCGATTCCTCCCATTGATCCACATAAACGTGATGTGTGCTGTCAGTAGCTCAGCTGGACAGAGCACCTGCTGGTTCGCCAGCGGGAAGACGGCGGTTCGATTCCTCCCTGTCGCGCACATCACACCCCCTTTCTTTTCCGCCACAATGTAGATAAGCAACGGCCGCAAGGCTGTTTTCGCACCCATCTGCAAAGTGGCGGTCTTTTTTTATATTTATAATATGATATTTACTATGGATAACTATTTTGCTATAATTAAATCGGCCACTCCCGCAGCCCTCCTTCACGTCGCCACGGGTCTGGGCCGATACTGCACTTTCCGAGGATCTAAACCTCAACCCCGAGCCGAACGGACTTCAGTAGTTTCTACGTTTCGTCGTATCGTCACCGGCCATCTGGCCAATCAAGTAAGTGGTTCTAATCCACTCGTCAGAGACACGGCTCGGGCACGGGTCTTTCTCATCTGAGGAAGACCCGATTTTTTATACATTCAAAAACCATCCGCATTTATTGATCCAGGCGGAAGAAAATCCCAAAAGAGTATTAACGGATAATAATCTATTCAATAATTGCCTTGATTCGCCTGATTCCGGCTGAACTGGCTTCCTCTTTGATTATTTTAAATTTTCCAATTTCTTTCGTGTTTTTAACATGCGGGCCGCCGCAGAATTCCTTTGAATAATCGCCAATCAGATAAACTGAAACTTTATCGCCATACTTTTCGCCAAAAAGCCCGATCGCTCCCATTTGCCTGGCTTCGTCTGGCGTCACTACTTTTTTGACAACTTCCAGCCCGCCGCGGATTTTTTCATTAACCAGTGTTTCGACTTTTTTCATTTCTTCGTCTGTCATTTTTTTAGGCTGGGTAAAATCAAAGCGCAGTCGCTTCTGTGTGATATTGCTGCCTTTTTGAAAAACATGGTCGCCTAAAATATCGCGTAGCGCCTGATGCAGTAAATGAGTTGCCGTGTGCATCCGCACAACCTGCTCACTGTGGTCAGATAAACCGCCTGAAAATTTTCGTTCGGCGCCGTGGCGGGATAATTCCTGATGAGCTTTTTCAGCCGCTTGCCACTCAGCTTCATTTAACCGGACGCCAAGCGTCTTAAGTTCCTCAGCGATCATTTCTTTCGGAAACCCATAGGTCTGATATAAATCAAACGCTATTTTTCCTGAAAATTCTTTTTTACCATACTGCGCCTTTTCATTTTTCCCTAAACCAAATATTCCTAATGTGTCTAGTTCTTTGGTTAATATCTTTAAACCCCGATCAAGTGATTTTGAAAATTTTTCTAATTCCGCCTCCAGTTGTTGAATAATCGTTTTTTCATGCTCAACCAAGTGCAGATAAGTATTGGAATAAATCTGAATTACTTTCTGTCCGATCAAAATCAGGGTTTCGGCATCAAATCCAACTTGCCGGCCATACCGATAAGAACGGCGGATCAGGCGCCTCAGAACATAGCCTTGTTCAACGTTTGACGGCATCACGCCGTCAGCCAAAATAAAAATTGAGGCCTTTATGTGGTCAGCGATAATCCTGGCTAAGCGTTCATCATAGGCCGTACTTTCATTTTTAATTATCTGCATAAGCGGGCTAAACAACTTAGTGGCATAAACGGTCGGCAGACCATTAGCTATCTGGATGGTCCGCTCAAGCCCCAGGCCCGTATCAACATTGCGCTGAGCCAGCTCTTTATACTGGCCGTCAGCTGTTTTATTGTATTCCATGAAAACATTGTTCCAGATCTCTACAAAGCGGCCGCAGTCGCATGACGGATCGCATTTTTCATCCCGGCCAAGCGCGCAGGGCTTTTGCGTATCAAAAAATATTTCAGTATCAGGGCCGCAGGGTCCGGTCTGGCCGGCCGGTCCCCACCAGTTTTTTTCTTTGCCAAAATAATAGATTCGATTCTCCGGCATGCCCAATGAGCGCCAGATATCAGCTGACTCGTCATCGCGCTTCGCGGTCTCATCGCCTTTAAACAAAGAAACGCATAACCGTTCGGGATTCAAGCCAAGCCAATGTTTATCAGTCAGAAATTCCCAGCTCCATCGGATCGCTTCGTTTTTAAAATAATCGCCCAGCGACCAATTGCCCAGCATTTCAAAAAAAGTCAGATGAATATCATCGCCGACCTGATCAATATCGCCGGTTCGGATGCAGCGCTGGCAGCTGACTAACCGCCGGCCTGATGGATGTTTTTCGCCTAATAAGAAAGGCACCAACGGGTGCATGCCGGCGGTTGTAAACAATACCGTTGGATCGTTTTCCGGCACCAACGAAGCAGATGGCAGAAGCGAGTGCTCTTTTCCTCTAAAAAATTCTATATATTTTCGCCGTAATTCTTCCGCTGTCATAAATGAATTATAACCTGATAATCGCTATGAATCAATTATCCCACCGCCTAACAATTGATCGCCTTTATACCAAACCGCTGCCTGTCCGGGCGTAACTATGGGCTGTCTTTTTTTATATTCCACTATTGCATTTTGACCAGCAGGCTTGAGAGTTGCCGGAACCGCTTTTTGGCGGTAACGAGTCTGGACAAAACAGGCGACTGGGGTTTTACGCTGATGACCGTCAATATAATTAACTTTTTTTGCTCTAAAGCTTAAAGTGGTTAAATTTTCATTGTCATTTTTATCAACAACGATCAAACTGTTGTTTTTGTCATCTTTTTTTATGACATAATACGGCCCATTGCCGCCGATACCCAATCCGCCTCGCTGGCCAATCGTATAAATCGGCAATCCCTGATGTTCGCCGACCAGCCGGCCTTTGATATCCAGTATTGGTCCGGGCCGCAGATTTAAATATTTTTTTAGAAACAGCGTGTATTTGCCCCTTGGAATAAAGCATAAATCCTGGCTCTCGGGTCGGTCAGGAGCCGGCAAACCAAATTTTCTGGCTAATTTTCTTACATCCGACTTATGATAATCACCAATTGGGAAAAGCAATTTTTTCAGCTTTGACTGAGTCAGCGTATAATGAAAATAAGATTGATCTTTTTTCTTATCAATTCCCCGATATAAGCCAAGTTGCCGCCCGGATTTTTTTATTCTCATATAATGCCCAGTGGCTAAAAAATCAGCGCCCAGTGACCGGGCATGCCCCAGCAGATATTCAAAGCGCACCCCTTGATTGCAGGTTACGCAGGGGTTGGGCGTGCGGCCGGCTTTTAATTCTGATAAAAAATAATCAACCACCAGCTCTTTAAAAGGCACCAGCGCGTTGATAACCTGAAATTTAATTCCTAACTTATGGGCAATGCGGCTGGCGGTCCGGCTGGCATCATTCGAGCAACAGCGATTTTCAGCCGCCGGATCAATCGTTTTGTCATACCAGGTTTTTAAAAACATGCCGATCACCCGGTAGCCTTGTTTCATTAGCAGGGCGGCAGCCACTGATGAATCAACCCCGCCAGACATGGCTACGGCAACGAGTTTGTTCATAATGATTCTATCTCCTTCATCAGCCTAGGCAGTATTTCAGCTTCATCGACAGTGGCTATTATTTTCCCTTTTTTAAAAATAATCCCCTTGCCCACCGCGCCAGCCACTCCGATATCGGCTTCCCTGGCTTCGCCCGGTCCATTGACCGCACAGCCCATAACAGCAATGGTAATCGGCTTTTTTATAGTTCTGGTAGCGTCATCAATTTTTTTGGCCAGTGTTATCAGATCGATCTTCGTCCGGCCGCAGGTAGGACAGCTGATAATTGTCCGATCACGCTGACGAAGCTTAAGCGCCTTTAAAATTTCCCAAGCCACTTTCACTTCTTCCAGCGGATCGCCAGTCAAAGATACCCTGATCGTATCACCAATGCCCTGATAAAGCAGGCCGCCAATGCCGACGGCTGATTTGATGGTGCCAGCCCAAGGCAGGCCAGCTTCAGTCACGCCCAAGTGCACTGGATAATTAACTTTTTCAGCCAGCAGACGGTGCGCTTCGATCATGGTTAATACATCTGTCGCTTTGATTGATATCACTATGTCATAAAATTTTAAACTCTCGAGTATTTTAATATGGCGCAACGCCGATTCCACCATGCCTTGCGGCGATGGGCCGTGGTACTTGTCAATGATTTCCTGCTCCAGCGATCCTGAGTTAACGCCAATGCGAATCGGAACGCCTTTAGCCTGGGCGGCCGCTGCCACTTTTTTTGTCCGTTCAGCACTGCCTATGTTGCCCGGGTTTATTCTTATCTTATCAACCCCCTGGCGGATCGATTCAAGCGCCAGATTGTAATCAAAATGTATATCAGCCACCAGCGGTATTTTTATCCGTTTCTTAATCAAGCTCAGCGCTTTAGCCGCTTTCATGTCCAAAACAGCCACCCGGACTAATTCACATCCAGCCGCCTCTAAATCATTTATCTGCCTGACCGTTGCCGGCACATCACTAGTATCAGTATTGCACATGGACTGAACGACAATTGGATTACTGCCTCCAATTTTAATATCACCGATATTAATAACTTTAGTTTTATGTCTTTTTATCATTCTTATCGTTAAAATTGAATTTAGCGTCTTCTTTAAGTTATAAGCTATACTTTCCAAAAATGCAATATTTTGATATCTTCAAATAACTAATTGATAACAATTCATTTATGTCGAAAAAAGTCGTCAGATCAAAAGTAATGGGCTTCTGTTTCGGGGTAAAAAGGGCCATAGAAATCGCTGAAAAAACTGGCCGACCGCTGAACACTCTCGGCCCCTTGATTCACAATCCACAAGAAATAGAACGTTTATCAAAAACGGGCAAAATACCGATTGAAACAATCGATCAGGCAACCGAAAATACATTACTCATCAGAGCCCACGGCGTGCCTGATTTCATCATTGAACGAGCCAAGGCCAAAGGGTTGGAAGTAATAGATGCCACCTGCCCTTTCGTTAAAAAAGCGCATACCTTGAGCAAGCATCTGGAGGACAACGGATATAAAGTCATAATCATCGGCAAAAAAGACCACCCTGAAATAAAAGGCATAGTTGGCAATTTAAAAAACGCGATTATTATCGAATCTTTGAAAGAAGCCAGGAAACTAGGCCATTATATCAAGCTTGGCGTGATTGCCCAAACAACATCAAACCAGAAAAAAATAGATGAAATAATCGCTGAACTCAAACTGCATTCAAAAGAAACAAAAATCATGGAGACTATCTGTCAGGCCACCCAAGAACATCAGGCGGCGGCCCGTAAGCTGGCGCCGACAGTTGAAGCAATGGTAGTAGTCGGCGGCAAATCAAGCGCTAACACGACACGCCTCCATGAAATTTGTTCCGAATACGTGCCGGCTTACCACGTTGAAACAGCCGATGAGCTGGATCCTTCATGGTTTAGCCAAATAGAAAAAATCGGAATAACAGCCGGCGCTTCAACGCCGGATTGGGTTATAGATGCCGTGATAAACAAAATCAATAGCTTCTAACAAGATTAAAGGCTATGTGGATAGCCGGCTAACCTACTTCTGTCAGTTTAGTATTAGCCGTATATTGCCAAAAATTATGTCTATTTTCCTGATTTTATTTAAAAACAAAAGCTTGGTTCAGCTTTTTTAATTTTACATTTCCTAAATTATTCGAAACCTTCCTCTTTCAGATGTTCGGCCAGCATGTATTCAAGTTTTTCATGGGCCTGTTTAAAATCATAATCATCAGTCAATATTCCATCATTTTGCTTTTCCTGCAATACTTCGTCAATCAGGGATTCACGCGCTTCTTTACCAAACGCCCCCTGAGTCTCCATCCGGCTTATAATTTCATTAAATACTTCATCCAGTGTAAAATTTAAATTTTCCACCATTTCTTATTTTAATTAGTTGCTAGTCCACAAACTGATTTTAGCACGTGCCAAAATAAATTTAAAGCTCGGGCAATATAATCAGTTCAAGTCTAATAACGGCGCGATTGCCGCCTTATCAAAACCAATTATCAGCCGCTCGTCAATCTGAATAACCGGCACGCCCATCTGGCCCGATTTCGTCACCATTTCTTCGGCTTTTGCCTGATCGGACGAAACATCAAACTCGGTATATTCGATTCCGTTTTCGTTAAAGTATTGTTTTGCCATATGGCAGTAGCCGCAAGTTGGCGTGGTATAGATAATTACCTTTCTCATGAAATTTGTTTATTATTTTTTTATATATTCACTATTAATGTGGTTATTGCCCCTTGACCGTTTATCAAATCTGCGCGGTTATCGATACGAGTATTTGATTTCCGCGTTCAGAAGCGGCGTCGCGACAACCATCAGTATTTTAATTTTCAATATTTAGATAAAAGTTATCATAATATTTTTTCTGCGTCAAGAATCAGCCGCAAAAAAAAGCTCCAGTCTTCTGCCTGGAGCGGTTTTAAATGAGCTGGCGACGGATTATTCCACCGTAACTGACTTGGCCAGATGGCGCGGCTGATCCACATCACGTTCTAGATAGACCGCAATGTAGTAAGCCAGTAGTTGCAGCGGCATAACCGTCATCAAGGGAGTCAGGTAATAGTTGATGGCTGGCACGTAAAGTACGTCTTGAACGCGTTCCGCAATCTCTGTATCACCCTCTGTGGCAATCGCCAGAACCGGGCCGCCACGCGCAGTTATCTCACTGATGTTGCTGATAATCTTGTCGTAACAGACATCGTTCCTGGGAGCAATCACTACCGTCGGATAATAAGGATTGATTAAAGCCAACGGTCCGTGTTTCATCTCACCGCAGGCATAGCCGGTAGTCGTGATATAGGATATCTCCTTCAGCTTCAGGGCCCCTTCCAAGGCGACCGGGTAATTGATGCCTCGGCCCAAGAAAAAGAAGTCCTTGTAGCGGGAGTAGCGTTCAGCCACGACACGAATCTGAGCCTGTTGACTAAGCGCCCTGACCGCCAACGCGGGCAAATCACGGATATCCTGCAGATACTGTTTCATCCAGGGCCGGCGCGGCAATCCGCGGAGATCACGCAGATATAAGCTGATCAGCTCAAGACAAAGGACTTGCGAGGTAAAGGCTTTAGTTGAAGCGACGCCTATCTCCGGACCAGCGTGGCAGTAAACGCCGGCAAGTGTCTCTCTGGCCACGCTGCTGCCGACTACATTCGTCAAGCCCAATACCGGCAACCCCAGTTTTTTGAACTTGGCAATCGCCTGCAGCAGATCGGCTGTTTCGCCCGACTGACTGATCGCCCAACCAAGCGTATTCTCACTGAAACATGGGTATTGCTGGTTGGCTAACTCCGAAGCGTTTCTGGCAAATGACTGTACCCGGCTAATCTCCTGGAACAGGATCTCGCCGATCATCCCGGCATGCATTGAAGTGCCGGCCGCGATTGGTATGATGCTGTCCGTGGTCCTAAGAAGCCGCGCTGAGTCATCAAGCCCTCCAAGCTTAATCCGGTCATTATCGTCAAGCCGTCCGCTCAGTGTATCGCTGAGGCTGACTGGCTGTTCACAGATTTCGCGCAGCATAAAGTGCGGATAAGGGCCTTTTTCGATCTGCGAGAGCTCCCATTCGATTCTCTCGATTTTCGGAGTAACTCTCACTTTGTCAAAATCCACGATATGCGGCCCGTGTGAATCGATCCAGCCGATCTGCCGGTCTTGAAGTACAATCTGCTGATCGGTAAATCGCCGGAATGAAGCTGCGTCAGAGGCAACAAAAAACTCATCCTGACCTAATCCAATCAGCAGGGGGCTACCATGCCGGGCGAAAAAAACCCGGTCCGGATAATCTCTCAACAATACAACCAAGCCATAGGTTCCTTCCACGGCAGCCAGCGCTGAACGTATTGCTGTCAACGGATCTGATCCGTTTAAGCATTCTCCAATCAGATGGGCCATAACCTCTGTGTCTGTTTCAGTCCTGAATTGATGGCCACGCCCTGCGAGTTCTTGCTTAAGCTGCCGAAAATTCGTGATAATACCATTATGCACTACTGCCACATGTTGGCGGCACGATACATGAGGGTGAGCATTTCGGTCAGAGGGCTGGCCGTGCGTTGCCCAACGTGTATGGGCAATGCCCACATTCCCATGCAGCGTCTGATGACCGGCTAACGCCTCTTGAAGCACATGAAGTTTGCCGCGCTTTTTGACTACCACGATATCCCCATTTGGCCCGATAAAAGCCAAGCCCGCTGAATCATACCCACGGTATTTGACGCGCATCAGCCCTTCATCAACCAACGGGAGGCTGAGCTCGGCATCACGACGCGTACCCACGTATCCGATTATTCCGCACATTATCCTCAACCTCCTTTTGAGTTATGAAAAGTACACTTAATTAAGATAATGTTATTATAGCGTTTATTAAATGTCAATAAATTTTCTACTTATATTATCATATTTTTATAAATATTTAATAAAATAAGAACTAAATCTGTCAATAATTTTCCTACAAAATAAAAAAGAGGGGATTTTCCCCTATTTTTAAAAAATTATTGTTATTTATTTATTTGGCTTTTCAGATAAGATTCTATGAAACTATCTATTTTGCCATCCAATACACTGCTAGTGTCACCGGTTTGATTCTTTGTACGATGATCTTTTACCATGTGGTAAGGATGCAATACATACGACCTTATTTGATTACCCCACTCGGCTGAAGCATAACTGCCTCTGATTTTTTGTTTTTCAGCCTGCCTTTTTTCCTCATTTAACGCGTGCAGCTTGCTCTTAAGAATTTTCATTGCTGTCGCCTTGTTCTGAGTTTGCGATCTTTCATTCTGACAGGACACAGTTATTTTTGTGGGTAAATGCACGATTCTCACCGCTGAATAAGTTGTATTCACACTCTGCCCGCCATGACCAGAAGACATAAAAGTATCAACTCTTATATCCTTGGGGTCTATCTCTATTTCTTCCAGATCATCTAATTGGGGCAAGACTTCGACCAAAGCAAAAGAAGTGTGTCTCAAATGATCAGCGTCAAACGGCGATAAGCGAACGAGACGATGAACGCCAGCTTCAGCTTTTAAATAACCGTAGGCATATCGTCCGATCACTTCCAGCGTAACGCTTTTAATGCCGGCTTCATCACCGGTCGATTGATCCAATACTTTCACCAACCAGCCTCGCCTCTCGCAGAATCTCAGATACATTCTTAACAACATAGCTGCCCAGTCTTGGGCTTCCACGCCGCCGGTTCCCGAATGGATTGTCATTATTGAATTTTGCTGGTCGTATTTACCGTTTAATAACAAATAAAACTCCAGCTTAGCAAAATCTTGATTTAGCTTGTTGTGCTGATTTTCAATCTCCGCCTTCAGCCCGCCGGTATCTTCACGTTCCGCTTCAATCGCCAGCTCAAGCAATTCTCCCACTTGCTCTTCAAGCCTGTCCCATGTATTAATTTCTGACTTAAGTTCAGTTATCAGCTGATTTATAGACCTGGCCCTGGACTGGTCTGACCAAAAGTCAGGCAGACCTGTTTCAAATTCTAGGGATTTTAGCTTCCTTTGCTTGCTCGGCAGGTCAAAGTAACCTCCGCGTATTGGAAATTTTTTCCGCTAACCTTTTGAGATTTTCTATTATGTTTTTCATTGTTAATCTGGATATTCTTCAAGCGTTGCTTTTAAAGTTTTTTCGCTGCCGTCGCGATAGATTTTCAAAGATATTTCATCATTTACTTTCGCTCGGCGCATAAACTTAGACAGAGTGTTTTTCTCATCAAGCCGCTGATTGTTGATTTCAAGTATTATATCATTTTCTTCAAGACCGGCTTGATCAGCCGGACCATCGGGGATGACCGCCAATTCATTAGACGAACCCCTAACCAGCAATGCGCCGTAATCACGGGCTAGATTATTAGCTTCGGCCAACTCTGAAGTAATCATGGTATATCTAATGCCTAAATATGGCCTGACAATGCGGCCGGACGCCTGAACGCTGTCGATCGCCAGCTTAACTATGTTTATGGGGATGGCGAAACCGATCAGCTGCCCCTCTTGACTGACCGCCGTGTTAATCCCGACTACCTCGCCGCTTAAGTTTATCAGCGGTCCGCCTGAATTGCCTGAATTGATAGCCGCATCGGTTTGAATCACCTCCTCGATGGTCTCCGACTGCCCGCGGCCATCACCAGCGATTATGGTACGTCCCTGTCCGCTGACAATACCCTTGGTTACCGTATTGGGAAATTGACTGAGAGTGTTGCCTATCGCAATTACTGTTTGTCCTAAAACCAGTCCGTCAGAATCACCCAGTTTTACAAAGGGCAGATCAGACGCTTCTATCTTCATCACCGCCATGTCGTTAAAAGGATCCACGTCGACCAGCTCAGCGTCATACTGATTACCGTCATTGGTAATAAAAGTATACTGCGCCTCAGTCACGTCAATTACGTGTTTATTGGTTAAAATATAACCGTCGGAACTGATGATAAAACCAGTGCCGGCCGAAACTTCCTGCTCGCCTTGGGGCTGCTGGCTGGGCAGGCCAAAGAACAACTCAAAAGGTGTCGGCCGCGTCAAATCCAGCAATTGGTCAAGATTCTGCCTGACTATTATACTGCCCACCGCCGGAATAACCTGGCTGACCGTGTTAATGGTATCAGACTCTTCTTCGCGCGTTACGGTAGTAACCTTACCTTCATCAGCCTTGTCATCAACATCATCGTCTGACGCGTTCTCACTTTCTTGACCCAAAAAAGTTTCTTCAAACCAAGGCACGATATAATCAGAGGCTATCCCGCCAGTGACGGCACCCACCGCGCCGCCAGCCACCCCGCCGACTAAAAGACTAATCAGGGCTACCGTGGCTACCGATTTGCTTATTTGATTATTATCCGCCATATGTTTGTTGCTTTATGTTATTATTACAAATTGTATTATAAAAAAATTTCATATAATTTTCAAGGTATATTAATACCCCCTGAATCAAGGGGGTATTTTCTTATAACATGTTTATTACATCATTTTTTTACGGATGAAGGCTGGAATTTCCAATTCTTCCTCTTCTTTGGTTTTCTTTGGTAAATCCATATCTTCATCTTCGCGGTTAACCCGGACGTTTTTTGCCGGCGGTTCATTGTATTGACCCCGGCCCGGTCTGATAAATTGATTTGAAGCGTTACCGACCGTACTGGCGCGCCGGTCATCTTTTACCGCAAAAGGTGTGGCTGGCTCTGATTGTATTTTCTTAGGTTTTTTATCGCCAAAACCGGTTGCCACAACTGTAATTTTTATTTCATCTTTCATGTTTTCGTCAATCACTGAACCAAAAATAACCTTGGCATCATTGTCCGCATTGCTGGTGATAATCTTGGCCGCTTCATTTAACTCATACATACCCATATCAGGTCCACCGGTAACAGTGAATAAGATACCTTTGGCGCCATCGATCGACAGCTCAAGCAATGGGCTTTCTATGGCTGATTTGGCTGCATCAACCGCCCGGCTTTCACCCGAACCGCGGCCGATGCCCATCAGGGCTGAGCCAGAATTCTGCATAATTGCTTTGACGTCAGCAAAGTCGACATTAACCAGTCCGGGAACAGTAATCAGATCAGAGATACCCTGCACGCCTTGTCTTAAAGTATCATCCACTATAGAAAACGCCTCTAACAACGAAGTCTTTTTGTCAATAATCTGAAGCAGTCGATCGTTAGGAATAGTAATAATCGTATCAACTTTATCCATGAGTTGTGACAGACCGCTTTCCGCTATCCTTCGGCGCTCTTCACCCTCAAAGGAAAAAGGCTTGGTTACAACTGCCACCGTCAGAGCACCTACATCCTTAGCGATATCAGCCACAATCGGTGCCGAACCAGTACCAGTGCCGCCGCCCAAACCGCAGGTTAGAAATACCATATCGGCACCTTTCAGGTTATCGTAAATTTCATCCTGATTTTCTTCAGCTGCCTTCTGCCCCAGTTCAGTATCCATGCCGGCACCCAATCCCCGGGTAGTGGTCTTGCCGATTTGAATCTTGGTAGATGACGTATTATGATGCAAGGCTTGAGCGTCAGTATTTATCGCCACAAAGTCAACGCCTCTTATTTTCTGGTCAATCATCCGGTTAACAGCTTCGCCGCCGCTGCCACCCAATCCTACGACTTTTATTTTGGCAAAAGTTTCGATAGCGGGCTTAACTTCCATGTATTTATTCCCTTTAGAGATAACGGGGCTGCCGGCATCTCTTTTAAACTTATTTTTCATAGAAAGCTTCAGATATTATATTAGAGTTAACTACTGTAACACGTTCCCAATATCCGAGTCAATATATTACGGCATCAGGGTTTTAAGCCACTTTTTCACTCGATTCTTAGTCTGGGCAACGGCCGAAAAACTAGGCCGGTTCATCCCATGACCACGATCAACCGACTGGGCGCCCCAAACCACTAAACCGATAGCCGTAGTAAAAGCCGGATCATTTATCTTATCGATAGAGGTTATTATCTCACGCGGCTGACCCAGAGCGGCTGGTAATTTAAATACCTTTTTGGCCACATCCACAATACCCGGCAGCTTGGCCCCGCCACCCGTGAGTACGACGCCGGCTGGGAGCAAACCGCTGCGTTCAATCTTCTGCAATTCTTTGTCGGCCATAGCAAATATTTCTTCAATTCTAGCTTCAGTTATTTCTGCGATATGCTTACGAGGTATTACCGCCGACTCATTGGCTGATATTTCGGCTAAATTTATTTCATCGCGTTTATTTACTTCATCAGGCAGACAGGTAGCATAATCGACTTTGACCTGCTCCGCCACTTCAATGGAAGTACGTAAACCAATCGCTATATCATTTGTAATATGACCGCTGCCAACCGGCAAAATAGAAGTATGCACTATATCACCCTCCTCAAAAACCGCGACACTAGTCGTGCTACCGCCGATATTAATTATGGCGACACCCAGTTCTTTCTGGCGACGCGTAAGTATTGCTTCGGCCGCCGCCAGAACGCCTAAGGTTAAATCGTTGATATCCAAACCCGTCCGATAGACACATTTTGTAATATTCTTTATTTGACTCGAGAGCCCCTGAATAATTTGGGCGTCAACTTCAAGCCTGATGCCTGTCATACCGACCGGATCCTTAATATTGGCCTGGTTGTCGACAGAAAAGCTGCGCGGTATAACGTGCAAAGTTTCGTAATTCGGTGGCGTGGCGACCGACTGCGCGGCTTCAATCACTCGCGCCACATCATCTTCTTTGATTTCGCCGTCGGCCTTAGAAACAGCCACTACGCCATGGCTTTGTATAGAATTAATATGCGAGCCACTGATACCGATATAAGCATGTTCAATCGGTAGACCAGTCATACGTTCGGTTTTTTCCAGGGCGCCAGAAATACTGGATACCGTATCCTCGATACTGCTGATTACTCCTTTATTCACTCCCTCTGATTGGTTTTCGGCTAAACCAATAATTTGGATCTTGTCATCCGCTTCATTTCGTTGACCGACCACTATTCTGATATTCGTGGAACCTAGGTCTAATCCGGTTATTATTTCTTCACGCGCCATATTTTTTGATTTTTAGTTCTTTATGCTATTATACAATTTTTTTTATCTTATATCAAATCAAGTGGAAAAAAGATACGGCCAAAATATGAATATCCCTATGATTAATGCGGCAATTGAGGCTAACAGAACCGCCGCCGCCATCAAATCCTTAACTATTTGGACATAGAAATGTATTCTGGGTTTTAAAACATCAATTATTTTTTCCACCGCGGTGTTGACTATCTCTAAGATCAAAACCAGGGCCACCATCATAATCAATACAATTATCTCCCAGTTCTTCAAGGGGTAATAATAGATAAAAAATATAACTGCCAGCGTAGCAATTAAGTGTATTTGAAATGTGCGCTCTCTTCTGACGACATACACCAAACCCCTGATGGCATAGCCGAAACTTTTAATGATGTTTTTTAATCGATAAAATGGCATATTTTAAGCTAGAATCTTTCTGATCGTGTTTTCCATGATATAAGTCGCCTTAGCGCTACCATGATGATAGCCCAGACAATGCAACAGGCTGTGGATTATTAAATAACGGAGCGTTGTCTTATAATCCAGTTTGGCGGCTTGGGCATATTTTTCTAATTCCGTTCGGCAGACAAATATTTCACCATACTGATAATCAATGAATTGACTGGCGGCGTTTTTGAAATACTGACCGGCGCTTTTTGGTGTTTTGAAGTTTTGACTAGGAAAAGATAAGACGGTCGTCGGTTTATTTATACCTCGCAGTTTTGAATTGAACCGCCTGCTCTGTCTGGCTGACACGAAAACTATAGAAATTTCACCGCTACCAGGTAAACGCAAACGTCTCTCTGCCCTCAGAACAATATTTTTGATCTCCCGACGTTCGCTCGTCTTAACTTTTCCGCTCAGCGAGGCAATATCGACTACCATTTACCGGCTTTACTCAAAATAAAAATTACTATTCTGGTTCGGATTCACCGACGCTGTTCCGGAGCTGTTTGAGTTTATGTTTTGGCTGGCGCTTGAATTTATATTTGTATTTGTATTGGAATTACTATTGCTGTTTGAATCACTGTTGTCGTTGGCGTTGATGTTGATATTAGTGTCGGATGATTCAGCGGTACTTTTAAAACTATTAACCATCATATTGAAAGTTGAAACGAAGCTGGCTTTTGATCGATTGCCAATATTGTAAGAAATGACGTAAATAACATCAGCCTGACCAAGATAGACAGTCATGTCATCGGGGCTTTTTACGCCAAACATGCCGTTTACAATAATGGTATCCAGATCATAATTCTCAACTCCGGGGGATTGTTCTATGTACCACTCTTCCGGCGAAAGTCTTTTTTCGTTCTCAGCTATCAAAACCTCAATAAATTCACTGGTGCTTGAAGTAAAAGTAACGCCCGTACCATCAAAAGTAGTATTTTGGACCACCCAGGAAGATGGATAAAGCAAACGATAACTGTAGAGCTGGCTGTTATATACATTGACTATATCGCATGCTTCCAATAAAGCTCCGCCGCTCTGCAGCGGGCAATAGCCGCCGGTCAGTTCACTGCCATCAAGATAACTATCGCCATCCGTATCAGGCTTATCATGCTCCGTGCCATATAACAACTCTTCCACGTCAGTTAAACCATCTTCGTCCTCATCCGAACTTAAAACTGGCGGCTGGACATTTAAGTTGATGTTGACGTTAGCATTGCTGTTGCTGTTCGAGTTGGCGTTAGCGTTGGCGTTCCGGTTAGTATTGGTGTTTTTATTGACTGGCAGCCGATCTTCGTCGTACTGTTGAATATTTTTCAGAAGCATTTCCGACCAGTCTTCAATCTTATCCCAGTTTGTCAATACGCCTTGATATATATTTATGACAATTTTACTGTGAGTATATTTCCAGTAAACGCCCATTTCGATCACCGATATATCTTCGTTGACAAACTGGTACGATTCACTGCCGATTGTCGAATGGTTTCGAAATTCACCCGAGCCGCCATCAACTAATTTTTGCCGGTTATCTTTGTCAATCTGGTATAAAGCCAACGCGTCGCTGTTGTTGGCCGCTTCATCGACAATAATATTGATTGAAATATTGTCGGCCTCGGGCACCTGCCGGACAAAATATTTGCTGATCCGGTCAGTATCAATATTTGACACACTGTATTTTTCTTTTTTTGTCTCCGATTCCTCATAATCAGCATAAGCCTCGCCGAGATCTTGCTGAGTGATCATGACATCAACTAATTCATCTATAGCGGCATTAGTATTGATATTAACGTTTGCGTTTTCGTTATTATTATTTACAGTGTTATTAATCTGGTTGGTATTGCTATTGCTATTGCTGGTATTATCATTTGATTCAATAATTCGATTAAACAAAATTATGGCGGCAACAATCAATACTGCCACCACTATTAAGATTATAATATAAATCAGCCAGTTGTCTTTTTTTCCGCCGCCGCTACGATGGTGCGCAATAAATTTTGAAGGCATTGTCCTGATATCGCCAACCGGGGCACTTGATTTAATATTCTCAGCGGTTTCTTGACTTTTATCGTCTTCTTTAGCTGGTTCTTTTTTCTTCTTTTTGCCTAAGCCTAACATTATTTTATTTATTAATTTCCTTGCTTATATCGAACAATTCGCCCGCACCGGTCGGATCATACCCTTCAGATACTTCGGCGCCATCCATGAAACCGTCACCATCGGTATCCGGGTTAAGCGGGTCGCTTTTATACAATCTTACTTCCTGCAGATCCGACAAGCCATCGCTATCAGTGTCGCTTAAGTGCGGATTGGTGCTCAGCTGTAATTCTTCCTCATCGGTCAGTCCATCACGGTCAGTGTCAGTAATCACTTCTGGGGCGTTTACGTTTTCCGGAATATTTATGTTGGTTGGCGGTGCCGCTGAGTTGTTGTTACTATTTTTAGAATTATTCAAAACACTGTTATTGGCTGCGGAACTATTATTAATATTAATATTATTATTTTTATCACTACCGTCAGAATCCTGATTCTTAACGAAAAGAATATAAACGACGCCGGCGATAATTAGCAACAACACAATTACAAATATTATTATAAGATATTTCGGTTGACTTGACAAAGGAGATGAAGATTCAGGCACGGTTGACGGGACATTAACACGACTGGCTGACCTTTTTTTAGCGGCCGCCGGTCTTTTTAACTGATTAACGTCGGCAAAAATATCTTCCGGACTTTTAGAATTTACTTTATTATTTGGCATATGATTTTTAGTTAGCTGGGTGGCATTATTGTTTCGCCGTAATTAAAGCAACCGCAATTTGAGAAAACTGTATCGCCGCAGGGATTACCGCCGCCGCCAGCCCAAAAACCCGATTCGGTATTTAAATACAGTTCAACGGTGCTGGGATCGCCTTCGACAAACTTATAAAGCAAAACGTGGGAATCGCCTTCGCACTTAAATTCGCCGCCTTCATCTCCAAACTGACCTTCAAATTCCTCCTCATGCCAGCAGGTATCCAGTTCAAACTCAGGCGCATGGCAGGCGCCACCGACTTGAAAGCTGTTCAAGGGGTCGGTTTTGAGGCTTTTACCCAATTCATTGCCCAACGTTGACTGCCAAGAGGGCCAAGCGCTGGCTGAAATATTCTTTAAATAACTGCCGACTGAAAGCGACGGGTAGCTCAGATGGCTATCATAATATTTTTCGGTTTCATTCCTCAGATCATGCAGCCAACCCAACCTCGTCATATCATTTCTAAATTGCTGTTTTAATTCTTCATCAACTATATTAGTATTCAGCGTCAAACGGTTTAGCATCTCGCGATAAATCTCCTGGGTAAAATCTTTTGCTTGATCATCATACGACATCAGATACATATTTGCCCAAAGACTGCCTGTAAAATTAGTGCCGCCGACATACCTGGTTCGACCGACCTGAATAGATTGATAGCCGTCGGTCAGTGAGTACTGGCCGGAACCGATATTTTCGTTGGGCAGAGTTTTTTCAAACCATAATCTGGGCGAATATTTTTTATCATTGTTTGGCATTACTCTGATACCAACCGCATCCTCTAACATAATGCAATTCAGTCCGAGATCGGTGCAGACCGCGGCGCCGCCTCCGTATTCATCACTGCAGTCAATTGAAGTACCTTCGCAGACCTTGAGTCCGGTAAAAAACACTTCGCGCAGAACTTCGGCTGGTCCGTCAGTAACAATGGTTTTAGTAAACCCGGGCAAGCCATCATCCAGACAATACCAGGTAGAAAAATTATAAGCCGCATCGTTAAACGGCACCGGTCCTGGCCAAGGTTTCTCGCAGGTTTCAACTACCGCCCTGGAACGTCCGGACACTATATTACCCAAATCATCGCCGAAGTTATCAAATGTAATTTCAGCATAGGCCTTTATATATGTCTCACCATTGATATTTTGGCTTTGCCCGATTTCGTCCTGGGCAGCCGCGCCGGTCACGGAAACAAGAGTTGGGTTATCTGATGTCCAAGCATTCCACTGCCATTCATAAATCCCGGGTATGGGTGTTATTAATTGAGTATTATAATAAGCTTCGGCGTGATACCCGACCGCCTCATCCCACTGCGTATAACGCCAGGAGCCAGGCTCAATTTTAACTTTATTCAACGAACAGGGATTATCATCATCCATTGTAGTAAAATTCCAAACATAATTGCCGCTCATCTCAATATTTTCTGAACTGCGGACCCCATCAGCATCTCCTTTTATCGTCACGGTATAATTTGTATTTTTCTCCAATATGCCCATGCGGTATCTAAACGTTTGATTGCCGTTGTGAAAGTTGAAAGATCCATCCACAAAATTTCCCGAACAAACGCCTCCGGAACAATCGCCTGAAGCGCATTGATTATTGCCAACGCAGGCTTGCCCAGCCACCGCGCCGCCAGTTACAACGACTTCAACCGTGCCACCATTTTCTTTACTGCTGTTGATACTGCTTCTTTTCATGGGAATATTAAATGTCACGTCAACTACAGAATTACGGCAGATATTGGGACCGGACGGATCAGCGGTAACAATTACCGGCCGTACTTTGCATATGCAATCATCAGCACACACCTCTAAACCTCCGCACAAAGTCGGATCTGGCGCGCAACTCCACACTTCAGTACTGCAAGAATAAGAAGCTGGGATGCGGCATTGACAGTCAGTCGGCCGGCATAATTCGTCTGGATCCCCGCACAAATTATTGTCCGGCTGACAGCCAGCCAATAACTCATCTGAATCGCACGAATCACCAGATCCAGGTAAATCATCATCGTCATCATCATCGTCTGCGTCATCATCATCTGCGTCATCGTCTGCGTCATCGTCATCATCTGCGTCATCGTCATCATCATCTGCGTCATCGTCATCGTCACCGCCTGCCCCGCAAGGTTTTTCAAATTCTTGCGGGTTACTTTCACCGCCATTCACGAAAACTGTCACAAGATGAATGCCATTGCCTACGCTCGGTACTTGGGCGGTAATGCTAGTTTCGCCCCAGTCAGATGTAGTAGCTTCCGTGCCAACACCAGCGCCATCAAACCATACGCCGTCACCGCTGCCGCCAGCACCAAAGCCGTCACCGGTCAAAATAAAATCAACGCCCTCATCACCACAGACAGGATTCAAATCGCAAAGCTCGGGTCCAATCGGGTCATTGGTAATATTGAACGGGTCTAAATTTGAGCGCCGACCGCTACCGGTTTCCACCTGGACACGGACATTTTCGCCAATCGCAAAACCCTCTGGCACCCTGATAATTATTTCATCGCTATCCCACCAATCAACACAGACAGAAGCTACCCCCTGGATATCGGGACCAGCTGGCATTTTTCTAAAATATACCTTGCCGGCTGAACCACCAAAATCAGTTCCTGAAATTGTTATTGCCTGTCCAGCGGCGCCGCCAACAGGATTTATAGAATTAATGTGCGGCGATTTAACATTGACGTCTTTGGTATTGCTTACGACGCCGGCACCCAAATCAACCCAGGCCGGTCCGTCAACTGCGCCATTTGAAGCACCGTTGCTGGCCGGCACCTGAACTTTGATTTGAGTGTTCGTCCACTCCTGAATACAGCTGTTATTAGGCAGAAAAGCCGCATCAAAACAATGATTATCGGTGTTGACATTTTCATTAAATAAAACCTCGCCGCCGATATCCGTGAAATTATAGCCATTGATTGTCATGATGCTTTCATAATAAGCATTGCCCTCGATCGAAGTGATGGTAGGGGGACAATCAACGGCCGTACCGGTAGTAAACGACCAGGAATATGGATCACCGCCCGTACCGTCGCCATTACCATCCAGCAGATTACCGCAGGCATCAGCCAAGGTACCGTCCAGCGTAATATTATATGTAGTATTGGGCGTCAGCTGCTTATTTAAGCGGAACGACATTATAAATTCATTAACGGTCGTCACCTCAACCACTTCGAGACCAGCCGGATCAATCGGCGCTATTTCAATATTTTCCTTTTTAAAAGTCAAAACATCCATAGCCTCATTAAACTCAACGATTACCGGAGCAGTCAGGCAAACATCTACTGCGCCGTCCGGCGGCGAAGTGCTAGTCACCTGCGGCGGACTATCGTCTTCCTGGTCGCTGGTGCGGAATTGCCAAATCTCCGGCGGATCAAGATTATCGCCGTCCTGACTCTCTATGCCTGTCGGCAGATTTACCGTATACCAAGTCAGCGGTTGTAAATCGGCACTGGGCCGAAAACTGGCAATTTTGAAATCGCCCGAGTATTCGAAAGTACCGGCTACACCGCCGCCGTTAGCCATGGCAAAATTCGCTTCAAGCGTAGCCTGGTCAACGGCTTTATTAAACTTCATCTGAACCGGCCGGCATAAAGACACATTCTCTTCAAAAGCGTGAGGCGTAAACCAGCGTACATAGAACTCTGATGTAGTCGGACCGGAATCATCGTCGTCATCATCGCCGCCGCCGCCATTAACGCCCGCATTGGTAACCCCACGAATAATAAACATCACAATCGCCCAAGACAAAAGTATTATTATCAGGCCGATTAAAGCCCCGAGAATCACTTTTTTGGCCGTACTGATGCGATCGGCATTGCCGGCTGAAGTCAGCCAGAGATAACCCCCATAAATAATCATGACAACAGCCACCAAGGCCAGGAAACCCAGCGCCCACTTGATGATATTGACTACCTGATCGGACAGCGGCTTGTCAGAATAACCGATTTCTTCACCGACTACACTATTGATTGTCACGGCCTGCGCTTCGTTTTCAAAAAAACCGCTGGCTAGAAACGCGAATAAAAAAATGCCTCCGATCGACAAAGCCAGCATTCCGCCCTGCCAAAATCTTTTTTGCGTTAGTTTCATGTAGTGTAAAAAATTATTTGCCGGTGCCCGAGAGCACTTCTTTGACTATCTGGCTGACCTTTTTTCCATCAGCCTGTCCGCCGCATTGCTTCATAGCTTCACCCATTATCTGACCAAAGTTAACAGCGTTTGCACCGCCGGTCCGCGTGACTATTTCAATAATAATTTGTTTGATTTGTTCGTCACTCAACTCGGCTGGTAAATACTTTTTAATAATATCTAGCTCTTGTTCTTCGCGGTCAGCCAGCTCATTGCGTCCACCCAGACAATATGCCTCTATGGCTTCGTGGCGTTTTTTGGCTTCTCTCTTTAATACCTTTAGGCAGTCATCTTCGGTTAATTCCAGCGGTCTTTTTTCTATCTGATAATTTCTAATAGCCGCCAACACTAAACGTAACGTTGAAATTTCAACCTCATTTTTCTTTTTAATAGCTTCTTTAAGCTTTTTTTCTATGTCGTTTAGTGTCGACACTGGTTTTTTGGATTTTATTTTTTGGTACCCCGATATGTACGATAGCCTTGCTTTTCCATCCATTCCTCAAGCTTACCTATTTTTTTCAGGTATTCACGCTTGTCTCTAGTTTGTTTTCTTCTTATGGCGTCTTCCTTAGTTTCGCGTTTAGTTTTAGGTGGTTCGTAGAATCGGCGACGTTTCGCCCTTATTAATACTCCGCTTTGCTGCACCTTTCTCGTGAATCGGCGGATTAGACTTTCTCCCGATTCACCATCCTTACGGCGGACCTCAACCACATTGTTCACCTCCCCTGTAATTCCCAAAATTTAAAAAAGGGATTGTTAATAATTCATGACATTAATATAACACTAAAATTGATTTCGGTCAAATTTATAGCTGATGGGGATTTTTCCAGCCCGAAAGCAAATGAAAATGAAGATGCTGCACTGCTTGGCCGGCTTTGACGCCGTTGTTTAATACTATATTAAAATTATCCGATAATCCCATTTGTTTGGCAATCTCTTTGGCTCTAAATAGCAATTGGCCAAGGAGCGACTGATGATTTTCTTGAGTTTCAGATAAAGCAGAAATATGTTTCTTAGGAATTACTAATACATGGACATCAGCCTTTGGTTTGATATCATAAAACGCCAAAATATTTTCGTCTTCAAAAACAATCCGGGCAGGTATTTCTTTATTAATTATTTTGCAGAAAACGCAGTCGTTATTAGCCGCTTGGCTCATTTTCATCCCCTCCGGGTTGAATTATTTTTACACCATTGTTATGGGCAACTTTGGATAATCGTTTTTTCAACTCGCTAACAGTCTTTTGGTAATTAATCACTTCTTGAGCGCCCGACTCCATGTCACGAAGCAGTATTGTCCCATCAATTATCTCTTTCTGGCCAAGGATTAGCGCGATCTTTATGTTTAACCGATTAGCTATCTCCAGCTGAGGTTTGATGCCATCTTTGGAAAAGCTCTCATAAACTGAAAAACCCTCGGATCGAAGCACCTCAAATAATTTTAAAGCTCGCCGGCGCGAAACATCACCAAGCTGAGCCAGAAAAATATCAGGCGTTTCCTGCCCGGGAATATGGATCTTTTTTTCCCGCAGCAAATTAATGGCCCGCTCAATGCCGACGGCAAAACCGGCCGCCGGTGTCGGCCGACCGCCAAGCAATTCTGACAATCCGTCATATCGCCCGCCGCCGCCCAGTTCACTCTGCCTAGTCCCGCCGGATTCTTCCGGCCAGATCTCAAATGTCGTGCGCGTATAATAATCAAGACCACGGATAATCCTGGAATTCAAATTGTAGGGGATTTCCAACTCATCCAAATATTCCAAAACCTGCGTAAAGTGCTTATTATCTTCTTCCTCCAAAGAATCTATGATCTGGGGGGCATCCAATGTTATTTCATTGCACGTGTCGTTTTTGCAATCAAGCACCCGGAGCGGATTCTTTAACAATCTTTTTTTGCAGTCATCGCACAATTGATTACGTTTTGATTTCATAAAATCTGTGAGCTCTTTTTTATAGCGTTCACGGCTAACCGGATTACCGAGACTATTGATCTGAATGCTGGTATTTAAACCCAGCTCTTTAAAAAAGTTATGGGCAATCAGTATAAGCTGCGCGTCATTTACCGCTTGATCGTCGCCTAAAACTTCAAAGCCAAACTGGTGGAATTCTCGATAGCGGCCAGCCTGGGGACGTTCCCGGCGGAACATTGATCCATAGTAGAATAATTTTACGGGTTGCGGTTGACTGACCATGCCATGTTCGTTATAGGCGCGCACAACCGAAGCAGTATTTTCGGGACGCAGAACCAATCGATCGCCGCCCTGATCGACAAAAGAAAACATTTCTTTTTCAACTATGTCCGTCGTTTCGCCGATTGAGCGGACAAATAGATTTTTTTCCTCTAAAATGGGCGTCTCAATATAACTGTAACCGTAATCCTCAGCCATTTTGAAAACTTTATTGTGGATGTAATTCCAATAAAAGGCATCTGACGGTAGTATATCCTTCATGCCGCGGACTAATGAGGGTCGTTCAAATTTTTGCTTACTTTCTTTTTTCGCCATTATATTCAAACAGTTAATCGTATTCAGGCGTATGAAAAACGGTCCATTTGCCGAAAGGCCAGGCCCGAAGCCATGTCCGCCCGATTATATATTTTTTTTCAACCGGTCCGATCCGCCGAGAATCCAAACTCTGCTCACGATTGTCTCCCATCACGTAATACTGATCAGCGCCCAATGAAACTTTTTCGCTGCCCGATGTATAGGTATCGGCCTCCAGATATTCGGATTCATCCAGGGCCATGCCTTTTGCATATTGGTCATTGAATATCAAAACAGTACCGTTTCTAATCTCTATTTCCTCGCCGGGCAGACCGATTACTCTTTTTATAAAAAACTGCGACGGATTCTCCGGATAGCGGAAGACTATTATATCACCGCGCTCGGGATTATCGAAACGATAGCTTATCTCGTCAATTACCAAATATTCGTTATCATAAAAGCTTGGCTCCATGGAAGCGCCTTTGACATAAAACGGCTGGATTAAAAAATATCTTACCGGAATTATTATCGCCAACGAAATGACTATTACTTTAACAATTTCTATGATAAAGGTCCCGGTCGATTTAATAAATCCCCGGCCTTTAGCCTCCGGGTCATCGGGCAATCCAATGCCTGATCGGGGCTTATTTATTTTGTCTAAAAAAGTCATATTGATGTTTATTAATTATTATTAATCAGCAAAGTTAAACGAAAACGGGCTTACAAAATCAAGAATTCTCCCAGGGCGCATCGGCTAAAGCCGGTAGTCGGCATCCTACTCATCTGGAAAATTTCTATCATCCGCCTGCCAAAGTCAGTGGGCGGCACAAGATTTGAACTTGTGACCTCTATCGTGTGAGGATAGCGCTCTAACCAACTGAGCTAGCCGCCCACTGACGGCGGGCGAGCCTGCCCTTGCCGAAGCGCGTATTCAACGTACAATACTAGCCGCCCATTGCGTTTACGCATCATTTAATCCAATCTTTTTTGAAAAAAACATTTTTTAACACAAATATTTCTCTAATATTCGCAAAAAGTGAATCAATTATAACACGGGAAAACAAAAAAAGCAAACACGCTAAAATTGCTTTTTTTAATTTCACGAAATAGTCAATTCAAGCGTTCCGGCGTATTCGCCGATTCGGCGTAAATTAAGATTACTTAAAGTCAGGGTCGGTTCGCAATAATACTTGCCCATGCCATAATCTGGGTTACCCGGACATCCCGGCGTGCAAGCATCAGCATCAGCGATAGTTATGCTTGATTCAGGATCCATGGCTCCGCCGGCGCCAGCGCAGACGCCGGAGCTTGGACAACTGCCTAAGAGCGCACCATACAAGGCTGTGATAGTACCTGTGCTTAAACTGACATCGCCGGCTCTAATCATATCATTCGTATACCAACTCTCCGCATCATAAGTCATGGAAGAGTCCAAATATTCATACACTGCCCAAAACTGATTGCGATTCACCCTAGCCGGGACAAAAGGCACTGGAGCGGTTTCTGTGTCATCCAGCTGTACCGGCACTCCGTCCCAGGCCGAGCCGTCATACTCCAGGTAAGATAAATAGTCGTCACTACTGACATCATCGTTGAAAAACACGTACAAGCTGGTCCCGTCAGACGAAACAGCCGGATAATTATCATTACTGTCGCTGGTCAGCGTCGCGCTGCCGGTCCAGCTGCCGTTGTTTTTATAATATTTTATGCCTGACTCTTTGTAGACCAGATGCAAAACACCTGACGAATCAGTGGTCGTTGAGTAATTGCTGCCGATAACTGAAACGACCAGGCTAGCCGGCGCCGACCAGGATGAACCGTCAAAATTGCTATAGGCAAAAGTAGTCGAGGCGTTCCATAAATACATAACGTTATCGTCATCCCAGACAGTAACCGTTGGTTCGCTGGTATTTGTTTGTTCGCCGTATGAAGATGAAAACCCAGCTCCGGTATCACGATAAACGTCAGTAATATTTTGTGTAAGCAAAGTATTCTCTCCTTCTACCGCCACGTTGATATCGCCATCCGACTCGACGGCAATCGAACAATAATAATAGGCTCTTACTCCGTCATTCAAAACAACGGTATCCGCTGAACCAATGGTCCATTGATTGCCAGAGCGTGAGAGTTTCCGGTAATAGATATTGTATGATCGCGCGTAACAAACATGTATGTCATCGTTTTCATCGATATCAATTGATGGCTTGCTCGTGCTTGTGCCAAAAGTGGTCGGCGAACCAGTGATGGCCTCCGACCAGTTGGCGCCACCGTCAGTACTGCTTAAAAATTGCACTGACCCGTCATTATGGGCCATGAATAAAATATTGTCAGTTGTCCGGACGGCTTTTTTCTCCTGAACCCGAGTCATGTTGGCGGGCGTTCCGTTTGAATAAGGCGTGCCAAAAGTGATATCTTTAAGATGCTCAAGCGTGCCTACGGTCGCCCAGCCCACGCCCGTACCCCGATCGTCCCACATGTTAATTTCCTCGCTGTTGCTCTGCTGGAACGCACAGGCATTTGAGCCGGTACCGCCTAAAGTATACGGTGCACAAGCTTTTGAATCAGGACCGTCGGCCAAAAGGGCGAATGAAGACGTTGTTTTTAAAAACGGGTAGCTGAAGCCGCCAGTCTCCATAACCGGCACCGCGGCGCCAAGCACGTTGTCATACAAACGGAAGTAATAAGTTGTATTGGCGACGGGTGAATTTGGGATGATAGTGAATTCAAACTCGGTATTCGTGCTATTGGCAAAGTCAAAAGTTGACGAATTTGTACCGGATTCGTTATGCCGCCCGCTGGTATCGGAGTCAGATAATACCCTCGACGAGATGGAATCGTCGTCAGCCACGTTATCACCATTAAAATAACACCAGGCAGAAAAAGAACAGAGGGCGATATCTATCACATTAGTTGCTGAGGTAAAAGTCGATGAAGTGCTGTACTGAAGCCTGAATCTAATATTATCTTCGTCAGCGTCTCCGATTTCAGCCACTGTTACGCGTAATTTCAAAGGCTCTTTCAGGCCTATATAGTTTTCTGGTTCGGCATTTTCAGCGCCGTAGGCCGCGTCCGGAGTTGCGTCATCCTCATCGCCGTACCAGCGCCAGTTCTTGGTCCGCGGCGTAAATATTTTCTCCACATTGAACCGAAACGGTATATCATAATAATTATAATAAGTCCAGTTGGCGTCAGCGCTGCAGGTAGTCGTGCAAGTGCCATAACGGGAGTCTGTCCCGTTGTAAGAAATATCATAGTATTCAGAGCTGTTTGTTGTGTATGTAGGATACGTACGATAATAGCAGGTGGTTGTGGTACTGGAATAAAAATATACTTTATACGCAGCGCCGGTATCAAGCTCTATACTGCTTGCCAAGGTAGCAGTTTCCCAAGTCAGGGTACTGCTGACGTTAGCCGCCGTAACCAGCGTTCCAGTGGCCAGTTGGGTATCGCTGCTGTCCCTGATTTCATAAGTCAGGTCGGCGCTGGGATTGCCGCAAGTACCGTATTTTTGAACTGGCAGCGCGACAGTATCCATCACCTTACTGCTACCATAGACAGTAAATTTTTCACCGCGATAGTAAGTGGTACCACCTGAAGTATACATTGATATTGACGTAGCCAGATATGACGGATTTCCTTCATCAGCAAAGCTGGCCGAATAATAATCTATAAAGTAAATCGGCTGATATCCCTGATCTGACCAGCCTAAGCCCGTATTCCACTCGGTGTCAGACGCGGCATCCTCCTCGTTGCGGTAAGGAATCATAAGATTTTGAGGCGCGCTGCGCCTGATAGCTATGTAATTGCTGGCGCCGATCGTGCCGCTGACGTATTCGACAACTATATGATAGATATCACCGGCTTTCAGAGCTGGACGGCCGGTACTGGCAAAAGTGAATGTATTCCAGCCGGTTGAAGTCGGAGCATTATCAACATAAGAACTCGTGCTGGTTCCCTGCATCCAGGTGCCGGAAGGATTGCCGCCGGAATCAGTCTGAATTCCAAATCTATAGGTCGGCGAACTAGTGACATTATTCAAATATATGCGGATGGCGTTTACGCTGCTGCCGTTTTGGGCGGTAAAACTCATGGCTGATTTATAGGAGCCGTTAGTCATACTGCCGATTGTAGTGGTGGCGCTGGTATAGAACTGGTTGCCCCAGTAGTCCGAACCCCAGCTGATTAAAAGATACGGATCACTGCTGACGCCCGAATATTCAGTCATCCTAGAATAAGCATAGCCATACTCTCCGCTGCCCGGATCCCAACCGGCTGTCAACATGATGTCGCTGTCGCCGGTCTTGGATATCCTAGAGGTTGTAATGGCTTTGCTCTTCCAGCCGGTAGTTTCCGCCCAGTCAAGCGTGCCGTCAGAACTGCCGATTGACCAATCTGACGAAGTAAGCGACGCTCCTATCTGATCAATTCCGGAATAATAATTGACTGTCCAGGTCGGACTATAGCCGCGCGTTTTAGGATAAGAGTCGGCATAAATATATACTGTGGCCGCGTCCACTGTAATGTCATCATCAAGAGCGGAAGTGTCAAAACTGAAATAAGTCCGGTATTCATACTGACTGCCTCCTTCGCAGGCAAGCATTTTGGTTATACCGGTAACACCGGTGTTGCCATCAGTTATTACGTCATAGTTCTCTATAGTGCCACTGCAATAACCGATATGGCCGTCAACTTCAGAAGTAGAATAAAAATAAACTTCAGGATCGAGGTCAACCCGGCCTGACGGCAGGCCTGATATGTAAATAGTCTGGTTATCGCGAGCCAGGGTAAAGCCGCTCGCGACCAAATCATCAAAGCTGACTTCAATGTATTCATCGATAATCAAGCTTAAATGCGTTATTCTGTCGCCCGTTTTTTCTTCCACAAACCTGGCTGGCAGATTGGTATCGACAACATAGCCGGTTCTGGCTACGCCTTTAGTTTTCTGAAAACTGCTTGTCCATTTAGTATACCGGCGATTAACCAAAAACGCGGTCTGATAATCAGTCTGGTCAGCCAGTTCAGCCGATAAGTCACTGATCTGCTGTTTAGTTCCATTTTTTTCAATAAAAGGCAGAAGGCTGAAATTTTTTCCGCGGAAACCAAAGCTTATTCTGCCATCAATATACTTCTCGTCCACAATCTCGCCAAACGTGCGCCAGCGGCCGCTTATTTTGTCAAAACGCTTGCTCTTTGAACAACGCATGTAACTACGCCCGTGATGCGTATGCTCTATCTCGCAGGTATCGCTGACAATCTCATCGCCCTGAATATCCAAAGCGCTGGTTACGGCGCCGTCTTCACTGATTAAATTATCGTCTTGGTAAATATCGTCTTCAATTATCTCCGATCCTGATCCATCATCCGCCGCTTGACCCAATGCCGGTCTCGGCTCAAAAGCCCGGATAAAAATATCGCCTAGAAAAGCCTCGGCCGTATTCACGGGCAATATCAGGATTATTACCAGCAGTATAAAAAACTTCAGTCTGCTAAATCTTTTCCTCCTGATCATTGTTTATCTATTCATTACTATTATTCTGATCCGCCGTCTGGCTGTCATCCGAGCGCAAGCGGTAAAAAACAAAATCATTTATTCTTATTCCCTCGTCATCGGTTTTATTTTCCAGCACGCAGGTTAATTCATAGGTTCTGCCTTCAGCGTCCGTTTGATAGCCATAATAATAGTTGGGGTGTTTAGGATCAACCAGCAGTTTGTCCAAATACCCCTTAGCCACCAGGTCGGTCTGGAAAATATTTACTTCATCAGTTGTCTTACTGCGTCCTTCCGCCAGCGGGTAGCGTCCCTCGTCGCCAAAATACCTTATTAGTGCGGATTGTATGGTTTTTAAATCCTCTTTTCTCTGAGCATCAGCTTCAATCCTTTCACCCAGCACGACTTCCAAATCCTGCTGGCGCTGTCGATCGGCTTCGGCCGCTTCTTCCATAAGTTTTATTTCTTCCCGGTGCTTCTGCCAATAATAGTAGCCGATGGCTCCGCCGATCAGGACCAGTACCGCCGCCAGGATTATTACATTTTTCTTATTGCTGAAGAATGATTTAATGAATGACAGCCAGAGATTTTCCTTGGGAATCAATATTTCCTGGCCGACATTCAGCTGGTACGGCGCTTTCAGCTTATTAACTCTGGCGAGATATTTCCAACTGACGTGATAGATGCCGGCTATGCTCTCGATGGTTTCACCTTCCCGCACGATATGAACCTTCATCTTTGATTTCTCTTTGGCCACAATCAGCATGAAAAGCAGACGAATGATGATTATCAAGACGATAATTGCGGCAATAAGGATTATCAAAGGATACGGAATAATCCAGACAGTTTCCGTGGTGGTCAGCGTCTCCCCGCCTTCAAAGCGCAGCTCGATCGTGGTTGTGAATTTACCGATGAACGGCGGGTCAATCCAGTCAAGCGGCACTTCGTTTGTTCGTCCCGGCATGACAATGCCTAGATATTTTTCTTCCGACTCGTATATTGTCCGGCCGAAAATGTTTTTTATTTTCAGCGTCACGTACGGCTCGACCCGGACATTACCGGTATTACGCATCTGCAAAAAATACCTGACCGAAGGCTTAAGCCCCAGAAAATCCAAAAATCTGTCCACCGGCACTATTTCCTTTTGATGATTCAGCCGGCTGATTAATTCATAACGAAAGTCGGTTATCTCCAAACCTTTTTTGATCTCGCCGGGGATGGTTACATACATTCTGACGCCGACCCGGGTGACTATTTCCACACCAGTACCGCTGCCTAATGTATCCTTTTCTTTCAACTCCTGTATAATAATAGCGCCAAAATGTTCGCCGACATCAACATCATCATCAGGCACTTTGACAGTAAATGGTATTTCCACCTCGCTCTTGGCCGGCACAGTAACCACAGACTGCGGCAGCGTTATCCAAGCGCCGACATCTTTGTGCTCGTAGTATCTTTTTAGCGGCGCAAAAGCTCCATCAGAAGTTGTTTCGGCATCAACGGCGTATATTTCGACCGTGTAGTCTTCATCTGACTGGTTAGTTACCAAAACGGCGTCTTCTTTGGTTTCACCGCGATCTAATTCATAAATAAACCAGGAAGCGCCCGGTCCGGTGGTGCCGATGGGATGAGCCGGCTTTATGCCTCTTAAGCCCACATCAATCGCTCCAGCCTGGGGTGCGACAGCCAAACATATGAGACAAAATGCTAAAAATCCGGTTAGTCTAAATAATAATTTTTTCATTTTTTTCGGCTATGCATAATATTGAAATACCAAATGGAAAATTAATATATTTTAATAATTTTCCCTCTATTTTCAGCAGCAGAGTAAAAAAGTTATTAAGCCAGAGCGGCAAAAAAACATAGGAAGTGGTAGGACGTCGATTCGGCCTGAAACTAGACATTAAGCGGTATAAAAAGATCGGCAATGACAGAAACGTAATACAGTAGCTTCTTTTGCGCATCCGGAATCCGGCGCGGGACAGCTTGCGATGCATTTCTGACAACATATAACGCCTTTTGTGATGAAGCGCTTCATCATGCCCGGACCAGAGAAACTGATAGGCAGGCGATAAGATAAAGGCTAGACCCCCGGGCTTCAAAACCTTATGCATATTGCGCAGGGCTTTTTCGTCGTCTTCAATGTGCTCCAGCATATCAAAAGCGGTAACAACATCAAACGTGTTTTCAGGCAAGTGCAGGTCGGTAACGTTTCCCTTGCTTATATCTTGATAACCGCGCTTTTTGCAAAACTTTATCGCTTCGTCTGAGATATCAACTCCTTCAACTTTACCAAATTTTTCCAATATCTCAAAATTAATGCCAGTCCCGCAACCCAGGTCTAATATCTGAACATTTTTTTCATTATCCGGCAAGTACTTTTTCAACAGGCTAGCGATAATATGCTGCCGTCCCTGGTGCCACCAATAGGATGATTCAAGTTCATACATTTTTTTATACTCATCATTCCGCATCCGATGCGTCCTTTTTCACAATGATTGTAAAAATATCGTCCTCATAAATCTGTTTCCAGTCTTCATTGTTGATTAAATATACGGCTACAGCCAGTCTTTTTCTCAGCAAAGCCCAGCTGACATTGTATTTATCGATTAAATCCAGATAACCGTCTTCCACCCGGCCTATTTTCACCCAGTCATTATAGACGCTTTTCCCGTCAAGCTCCCAGATAGCCATCCGACCGTCAATAAAAACTTTTTTCTCTGGATAGTGCCAGATTAAATAACCGCCGTAATTATACTCATTCAGCATTTCGCCCGGCTGGGGATGGCTTTTTAACCACTCAATAGCCTGGTAAGGCGCGTTGGACTTCTGCGCCAGTTTCTCCGGATTAAGCCCATAATCAGTCAGACCGGTCACCTGCTGTCTGGCGGTCAGACCGAGAGCAACGACAAAAAGGAATATCATGAAACGCCGGCGCAGTATTCGCGCCAAGGTATCGCCAGTCAATGTCTGGGCTATCGATACCCAAAACGGAGTAATCGCCAGCATCAACAAAGGCATGTGGCGCCAACTGGATATTCCGACGACAAAAAATACAGTCGTAATAATTAAATGCGTAAAATCAATTTTTTTTATTGAAAAAATAAGCAGTAGCAAAAACAAGACCAGATAAATCATCAACTGTATACTCATCTGATGCCCGAACTGGACCGGATTCCATTCAGCTATATTCTGTTTGATAAAAGCCGAACCGGTCGTGTTAATAAATGTATAATATATCTCGTTGTAAAGTCGCAGGCCGTAGGGATTGATGAGCGTGGCGGCGCCGCTGGCCAAACCGACGATCATTAATTTATAAAAGCTTGTCCGCTGGAGGGTTTTTATGAATAAATCGCGCTTTTTAATTTTTTTGTATAGATGTTTAATAAATATCTTAAACAGCTCGACAATGAAAAAAAGTCCCAGCGCAAACAGACCGAATGAAAAACCGCCGTGCAGATTTACCCAGAAGGCGAACACCAGCGGCAGAAAATAGATGGCTCTGGACTTTTCATTATCTTTAAAACGATAAATAATAAAAAAAACTAAACCCAACCCGAACATGCTGATTACCTGCGACCGTATTCCGATAATCGGCAGGCTGACCACTAGAGCCAGCAACGCGGCCAATATCTGATATTCCTTTCTGGCTTTGAAACTCTTTCCGGCCAGGAGAAAAGCGGCAGACGAAAATAACGCGAAGACTAACGATAAAATTACAATACCGGCTGTCGGCCCTAGGCTGTACAGCCAGTACATCATTAGGTCAGACAGCCATTCGTGGGCGATCCACGGGTATTCAGAAAAAGTATGCGAAAATGGGTCAGTTTCAGCTATTGCTTTGTGCTGCCAGATATACTCGCCGGATTTCAGATGCCAGCCCAAATCAGGATCAAGCGGCAATCTCATCCCCAAAAAAAATATAATCAGCAACAGACTGGCCAATAATATGTTTCTTCTGATCAAATACTTTTTTATTTTTTCTTTAACCATGTTTTTTTATTATAACAAATATTTTGGAAAAACAAAAACCGCCCCGGATTTTGCGGGGCGGCTATGTCTAGGTATTTTTTTAACTGACAGTAAGTTCCAATGTTGATGAATAATTACCGGCCGGATCAGTAACTTCGACTATAAAGTTTAAAATAGTGTTGTCAATTTGAAAAGCGCCTTCACCGTTGCTAGCACTGGCCGTCATCAGATTACGAGTAGTATTTAAATATTGATCGTCGGTTCCAGCGGCAACGCCAGTAATATCCGAACTGTTTAGATTAGTCACATCACCCGGCGACCACATCAAGCTGCTGTTTAATGTAATCTGAACATTGGCATCGTCAACATCAATAAAATTATCAATCGAGCCAGTGGTGGCTGACCAGCCGGCCGAACTTCCGCGGTAATCAGTCACCTGGATATTATTCATATTCATCAGCGAGTTCGAAGCCATACCAGCATTGGCGTTGTTGAATGAGATATTGGTGTTCTCAGCGGTAATATCCAAACTTCCAGCTATCAAGTTTTGATACAGCTCGGAATTGTCCTGATTAGCGGCTTTTGAAACCTCCATCTGACCAAAAATCATCACCAGCGCAAAAAACAGTATTAGCGTACTGAAGATTTTTTGCTTAATTGTTTGAATGTTTGATTTCATTTTTATATTTATTTAGCTGACAGTAAGTTCTAATGTCGCGGCGTAATTCCCTGCTTGATCCGCCACCTCAACCATGAAGTTTAAAACCGTATTATCAATCTGATAGGCGCCCGAACCATTATCAGCGGTAGCGCTCATCAGATTGCGCGTAGCATTTAAATATTGATCGTCGGCTCCAGCGGCAACGCCGGTGATATCCGAACTGTTTAAGTTAGACACATCGCCCGGCGACCACCTCAAGCTGCTGTTTAATGTAATCTGAACATTGGCATCGTCAACGTCAATAAAATTTTCAATCGAGCCAGTGGTGGCTGACCAGCCGGCACCAGTCCCGCGATAATCCGTCACCTGGACATTGTTCATATTCATCAGCGAGTTTGAAGCTATACCGGCATTGGCGTTGTTGAATGAGATGTTGGTGTTCTGCGCCGCGATATCCAAAGAGCCAGTAACTATATTCTGATAGAGCTCGGCGTTATCCTGATTAGCAGCCCGGGAAACCTCCATTGACGTATAAACCATTAATAGCGTAAAGAACAATACTATAACCGCAAATATTTCCTCTTTTAAAAACCGGATTTTGTTTTTCATTTTTAATAAATTTTGATTTTTGTTTTGAGTCACTTTCATCAAAAAAACACTTTTTCAAAAAGTAAAGTGTTTTAGCAAAAATTTCCTAGGATTTTCCGTTTTTTCTTTACTTTTTGTTTTTAATTCGTTTTGGTGTTTTCCCTTTGAAAATGTACCTTACATCCCTAAGTATAGCGCATTTTTTACTAATTGTCAAGAATATAATGTAGTTCTGCCTTTGACTAAAGACAGCAAATGTTTTCTAAACACCATTGACAAAATAACTAGTAATATGGACAAGCATGAAATCACAGCGCCTATAGCTCTGACGGGAGTATTGCGATATTCAATAATCACTGTATTTTCTCCTGGCGGAGCAATAAATGTCATTAATCCCAAATCGCCCGTAATATCAGGCTCTACATCTTGTCCATTAAGATTTATTTTCCAGCCAGGAAACCAAAGAGTGTTGACTTGCATAACCGATTCTTCGTCGGCTTTGATCTCATATCTATATTCATCGACTGCAACTTCTAAAATTCTAATTTCGGCATCGCCAGACAACAACTCTAATTTCTCCGGCGGCTCAATTTTTGAATCAATGTTGTCTTTTAAATTATCAGCGTATTTATTAATAGACTCCTGCAGCATGCTTTGCAATCCATTGAGAGATGTTTTTTTGGAAAAAAATTCAGGCATCTCGGCGAAAAAATAAACGGTAATTGATTTCTGTCCTGACTGTATCGCCGACTTAATTTCCGCCTCCCGCTCGCGAAACGGCCGGTACGAATCGTCGCTTAACGAATCAAGATAGCCGGCGGGAGTGGCATAGGAATAATTGATGAATACGGTTAAGAAAATTATTGTCAGCGACAGTCCAAAAGGCCGAAGCCAGCGCTGAACATTTTTCTGATACAATAAAAATATTCCGCCAAGGGCTGACAGACCGAAACTGGCCAAGGCTAAAAATCGCCAAGGGAATTGAAAAAAGTGGAGGAGCTCGATTCGGTCCCAAATAAACTTTGACGGCCAGACAGACATGAATACAGCCAAGACTATGACGGCTAGCCAAATCCAAATTTTTTTTCCATGCAGTCGACATGCTTCCTTCTTTTCAACAACCGCGTATAGAGTCAAAAGAAAAACTGCCAAATTAGTCAACCCTAAAAGAAAAATATAATTTTTCCAATCAGTTAAAACAAGCTGCTGCAGATTGATGAAGTTTTCGGCATAATCACGATTACCGATGAAAAGCAGATCAATATTTAGATATTTTTTTTCATAAAAAGCCGGCAGCCAAAAAAAAGCGGACAAACCAAGACCGACCGCCGACGCTGTAACCAGCGCGATGCTGGCTGACCATTTTTTCCAGTTTAAGATAAAGACATATGCCAACGCTACCGGCAAAAATATCAGAGACATGATATTATGCGACAACAACAGAAGAGCGGTACCCGCGCTAAGATAAAATAAATATGAATATTTTGTTTTTTTCGAATACTTGGTTATCGCCCAAAGCATCAGCGGCCACCAGGCCATGGCCAATAATTCAGAAAAAGAGCCGCGAAGATATATGCTTCCCAGATGATAAGGCGACCAGGTGTAGAGAGTAGCCGCGGCCAGGGCCGCCCAATTGTTTTTCCAAACACTGCTCGCCCAGAGATACATAAATATAAAACCAATCATAACCGATATGATAATTCCAGCTTTTACAGACAAAACCAGGCTTAAGCCAGCCAGATGAAACAATTCCGACAGATAATAAAAACCAGTCTGGACAAAGTTAAAAACTGGCGCTCCAAAACCGTTCCAGACATTGGGCGCCCAGCGAGGCACTAGATTGCCCTCACGGATATTCTGATCAAACTCATAAAGCCAAGTCATATACAAATTGCGGTCGTGATTTTCCGGAAAACCATTCATAAACAAAGGCCAAACAGCGATTAACACTATTATTAAGCTTAACGCTAGTAAAATTACCTTTTGATAATTTTTTTTAAACAAGTTCATTGGATTTTTCGTGGTTTTAATACTCGATACGCAAAAAATAGCAATAACGCCGAAAAAGACACCAATGAAATAATATTGGCCGCTGTTCTCATGTCGGTATTTTCAAACTTTAAAGTTAGCTGATGTTGTCCGGCCGGCACCTGAAAACGCATCAGGCCGTAATCATCATCTATCTGAATAGCCACGGTTTGTCCGTCCAGTCTGGCGGTCCAGCCCGGAAACCAAAACGTATTAATCATAATCTCAGACTGGGTGTCGGCTTCTATCATGTATGTTTCTTTTATTGAATTTGAAAACTCTTCAACCACCGTTGCCTGACCGGACAAGACGCTGGCCGGCTGGTAAGTAAAAACCCTCCCCTCTTTCAAATGGTCATATAAGTCGCGCACTACGTCATTAGCCCTCTCTTCTAATAAATCAAGGTTGTTGTATTTCGGAAATATGGCAGTCTTATAAATAAAAGTATTCAAAGTAGTTGATACGTATAATTGATCGACAATCTGATTATGGGGCGTGTATTGTTCATCTTTTTTTGACTGGAGATAACCGCCCTGGGGCGAAAGATTCGCGCTGAAGAAAAAAGACATAAGCATGGTCAGGACGCAAACTACCAGCGAAAAGTTATATTTTGACCGGCTGTTCACCTTTTTATACAACCAACTCAGGAATTTTTGCGCTGTTGGCCAGGCAATGAAGCCGGCGCAAAACGCTATCCCAAAATCAGCTAAGCCCAACCAGCGCCATGGAAACTGCAAATACTGCATGAACGGAAGGCGCTCCCAGAAAAAAAGCGAAGCGGCATTGGTCATAAAAATTGCTCCGAGAGCGACAATCAGAAAAAAAATTATCTTACTCCTGACTATTTCTAATCGACGCCAGTCAACCAACAGCATAATGACTGTTAAGATAACCACTAAGCTTGAAATAAAACTGACATGATAAAATATGGCGGTGTTGTCCATGAAATTCTTGTAAAGTACGTCGCCAAAACTAGCAAAATGGTTATGATAATCATACGGTCCGGTATAAAGATTGCCGAGTTTAAGATATTGCCGTTCAAAAAAAGCTGGCAGCCAGAAAAAAGCAGATAATAATAGTCCCGAGCCCAATGACAATGAAGATATAAGATACGAACGCAATTTCTTTTGACCAAACAGAATAATAAATAGCAAAAGGCAGGGAATATAAATGGTAGTAGAAATATTATGAGAAAGTATCAGCAAAGCAACGGTGATTGAGCCCATAATAAAATATTTCAGCGAAATCTTTTGTCTTAGCTTATAAAAAACATAAAACAGCGCGGGCAAAAGTCCCATGGCCAGATATTCAGAGAACGCGCCTCGGCTGTAAACCAAGCCCAGGTGGTATGAAGCCATAGTATAAATAACGGCTGAAATAAGCGCGCCCCGCCGCCCGAAAAATTGTCGCGCCAGCAAATACATAAACCAAAAACTAAAAGCTGTTATCAGAATAACGGTTAATTTAACCGACCAGAGCAATGAAAAACCGATCAGATGAAATATTTCAGCTAAGTAAAAAAATAGCGGCTGATTAAAATTAAAAAGCGGGCTGCCATAACCCACCCAGACATCAGGCACCCAACGAGGCAAGAATTGACCATCACGCAAACCAACATCAAACTGACTCAGCCAGACCATATATAATTCCTGATCATGATTCCACGGAAAACCATCATGAAAAAGCGACCAACTGGAAATAATAACGACAAATGATCCGACGGCGATAATAAACCAGGTTGTTTTTGAAAATGTGATCACCGATAAAAAGTATTAGGCTTTAATACCAGTATTTTATCTTATCGGTGCCCAATCAGCAACTAGCGGGCCGTTTTATAATTTGATATAATTAATTAGTCTTATAATTTATTTTAATAAATGAAAAAAGCTAAAATTGTTTTTATTATCATCAATCTGGCGATTGTCGGTTTTTTAATTTATTTTCTGGCCACCCTGGATTACCAGCAAATAGGCGATTTGTTCAGTCAAGCCAATATTGCCTGGCTGGTGGCTGGTCTGGTTTTTTATTCTCTGAGCATCTATTTTAAGATTATTCGTTTCGGGGCGGTTCTAAATTACTATGGCTTTAAATTATCGTTTAAGAATACCGCTTTTATCCAAATGGTCGGCATAGCCATAGCCATGATGACCCCCGGGCGACTGGGCGAAGCCAGCAAAATATACCTGCTGCATCAAAAAAATATTCCGGCCATCACCGGAACTACACTGACTATTTTTGAGCGGGTGTTCGACTTTTTATTTCTAAGCCTCGCCGGGATTTTTTTCGTTCTGCAGTTTATGGCAGGCTCAAATCTGATCTGGGGCTTCATCTTCCTATTGATAGTAATGGCCGGCCTGCTGGTTCTGCTCCGAAACCTGCACTGGCTGAGAAGATTCGTCCCCCGAAGATTTAAAAATCTATATGAGAAATTCGCTTCCCTTAAATTTACCGGCAACCGAAAATACCTCCTGACAACGATCGCCTATACCGTCCTGACTTGGTTTACTCAATCGTTACTTTCCTGGTGCGTTTTAAAAGGTCTGGGTTTTGATGTTTCGCCATTGGCTGTTCTGGGCATCGAAGCAATCGGCACCCTGGCCGCAATATTGTCTTTTTTGCCTTTGGGTATCGGCGCCATGGATTTATCAATGATTTTCCTTTACTCACTGCTCAATATCAGCAATGAGGTCGCGACTGTTGTGGTTTTGGTGGCTAGAACCATCGGTTTTCTGGTACCGCTGGTGATTGCGTTGATAATGACTAATGCCGCCGAGACATCATTTAAGGAAATTAGAAGTAAAATGGGCAAGCAATTATAACTCACGCCGTTATATTGGCAAAAACCCTGTAAGACACAGGGTTTTCATCTTTCTTATTCAGTTGTCGTTTTATTTTTGCATAGTAAGTATATCGCATTATTTGACATTTGTCAATGACTTTCTATTAATTTTTTGACGAGTTCATGGATTTTTATTATAATTCCGCTATATGAACAAGAAAAAGATCGACTCGCGATCATCAGATAAAGCAAAATCAAGTTCTGATATTAATTTCGGTGTTAAAAATAAAAGAAAGCGCTGGCTTTCGTTAATATTAAAAGTTGGTCTGTACTCCATCGTCTTTGCTGTAATATTTGGCTTCTCTCTTTCTTATAAAGTCATCTTCTCAAGTGAAGGAGTTTTTAGCCGCCAAAATACCAGCTTTTTTGAACAAATCAAACACTTGGTAACCAGCGGGGATAAAAGTATTGCCGGCGAAAATACTGATCGAATTAATATAATGCTGGTTGGCATGGGCGGTCCGGGGCACGACGGATCATACCTTTCAGACACAATAATTGTTGCCAGTTTAAAACCGTCAACCAAGGAGGTGGCGCTTTTATCCATACCGCGTGATTTATACGTTGAAATACCGGAATACGGCTGGCGAAAAATAAACAACGCGAATGCTTTCGGTTATTTAGAGAATCCGGACAAAGGCGGCGAGCAATTGCTATCAACCGTATTGGAAGAAGTGCTGGATCAGAAAATCCATTATTACGCCTCGATTGATTTTTCGGGCTTTACTAAAATAATAAACCTATTGGGTGGCATCAATATCGAGGTAGAAAATTCTTTCTATGATTATCAGTATCCTGACAGCAACTACGGCTATCAGACGATATCATTTCAGGCCGGCCAGCAGAAGATGGACGGCGACTCGGCCTTAAAATATGTTCGCTCCAGACATGGTACAAACGGCGAAGGATCGGACTTTGCCCGTTCCCGCCGGCAACAGCAAATCTTGACCGCGCTCAAAAAAAAGATATTTTCTGTCGGGACCCTTATTAATCCAAATAAAATTGTCGAGATTTCGGAAACTCTAGGCAGTCACCTGAAAACCGATATGGAGGTCTGGGAAGTGCTACGCCTAGCCAATTTGTTAGAAAACATAGACACCTCAAAAATAGTGAACCGGGTTCTCGACACCTCGACCAGCGGACTGCTTTATTCGGAAACCACGATTGACGGCGCTTATATACTTAAACCGAGCGCCGGCGATTATTCAGAAATACAGTATCTGGCAAAAAATATTTTTAATTACACATCAATCGTCAAGGAAAAGGCCAGCATAGAGATACAGAACGGCACCAATATCAATGGTTTGGCTGACTCGACGGCCAGGCGATTGAGCGAATTGAGTTATAATATAATCAAGGTAACCAATGCTGAAAAGCGGAATATTACAGATACCGTTATTTACGATTTATCGTTTGGTCAAAATCCGGAAACGATTAAGCTGCTACAAAAAGAATTGGCAGCCGCCGTCAATCAGACCGCGCCGCTGTTCACCAACAGCGTTGATCAAACGGCTTCGGGCAACGACAATCAAAAGATTCAGCTGGAAACTTCTTTCAGAAATCTATCCGAAATACCAGATGCTCAGGAAGAAGAAGTGGATATTTTAATAATTCTAGGATCAGATATTGTCGCGCGGAATCAATCCAAAGATATAAATTTGAATAATTACTAGTTCCACGGATATGCAAAAACTGAAGACTGCGGCAATCATCGGTCGTACCAACGTCGGTAAATCGACCCTTTTTAATTGTTTGACCGAATCGGTTAAAGCCATCACGTCCAACCAGCCAGGCACGACACGCGACCGCAATGAAGCCAACGTCAATTGGCGGGGACTTCAGTTCAAGCTTATAGATACGGGCGGCCTCGATATTGACCCAGCCAGCGAGATTGAACGTCAGATTATTAATCAGATTGATTACGCTATCAGTCTGGCTGATTTATTGCTGTTGGTCGTTGATGGCCAGACCGGATTGCTACCGGCCGACCGTATGGCTATAAAAATCATCAGGCAGTCGAACCGACCGGCCCTTTTAGTCATCAATAAAATAGATAATCAAAAAATTGAAGACAGTCTGGGGAAAGAATTTTATAAATCAGAATTCACGATGTCGCTGGTTTCTTCAAAAAACGGCCGCGGCTCGGGCGACTTGCTGGACGAAATTATCAATATATTAAAACCTTCAGCTGACTCAGCCTCAGAATTGACTAAGCCCTGTTTGTCTATCGCCATCATCGGCAAACCAAACACCGGCAAATCTTCGCTTTTAAATTCCCTGGTTGGCCACAAACGCTCGATTGTTACAGCCATACCTTACACCACCCGTGAAGCCCACGATACTATGTTCAGCTACCGTGGCAATGATGTCTGTTTGGTTGACACGGCTGGCTTGAGAAAACACGTCAAAATACAGCTGGCCTATAAAAAAAACAAGACTCTTGAAAAAAACAGCGAACTTAAAACACTTAAGGCTATACAGCATAGCCAAGTGATATTGCTAGTCATTGATATCAGCCAGCCAATAACGGTTCAGGACAAAAAACTGGCGGATATTATTCTTGGCTCGAATAAAGGCCTGATTATCGTAGCTAATAAATCTGATTTGTTGAAAAATTCTGACGAGACAAAGCTGGTCAGTCGGCTGATCCTCAAGTCGTTTCCCTATCTTGATTGGGTACCTATTCTGTCAGTTTCTGCTAAAACAGGCTATAATGTAAGAAAAGTAATACCGACAGCGCTGGCGGTGCAAGAAAACAGAATGAAAAAAATCGATTCAGCCGATTTAATCGCTTTTCAAGAAAATATTATCCGCCGAAAAAAACCTCCATTGATCACAGCTTTAAAGAACAAGCCCGTCAAAATTATGATAGATCAGTGCGGTAGCTGCCCGCCAATATTCAAGATAAACGTTAATCTGCCCGGTGATCTGCCTCAGTTTTACCTGCGGTTCATAGAAAAAGAATTAAGAATAAAATTCGGTTTTTCAGGTACGCCCATAAAATTATTTTTTATTAAATATCGCGGAAAGAAATGATCTTGCTTGTCGGTCTGGGAAATCCTGGAAAAAAATACGCTAAGACAAGACATAATATCGGTTTTATGGCATTGGAAGCCCTGGCCGACAATTTGAAGCTTAAATTCAGTTATCGGTCAAAATTTAAAGCTGATATCGCTAAGGGAAAAATCGACAGTCAGAATATTGTCCTAGCCAAACCAAACACTTATATGAACTTATCTGGCCAGACAGTCGTTGCCCTAGCCGGCTTTTATAAAATTAAGTCTTCGAACATCTGGCTTGTCTATGACGACATTGATATTGAATACGGCTTTATCAGAATAAAACCCTTCGGTTCAGCCGCCGGGCATAAAGGCGTGAATTCCATCATCAGCGGCTTGGGCACACAAAAATTACCGAGATTCCGTGTCGGCATCAAGCCTTCGGCCGAGGAAGCCGGAAAAGCCCGTTATCATAAAAAAACTACCTCGCGTTTTGTCCTGGGGTCTTTTTCGCCTGAGCAAAATAAAATATTATCAGGCGTCATAAAACAGGCAGTTAATGCAATCGTGCTGGCAGTAAAAAAAGGCTTGCCCGAAGCTATGAACAAATACAATTAAAAAAGGGCGGTCTTCTGAATGAAGAGCCGCCCGGAAGGCCGCAACTCAAAGGAGGATGAGCCGTGGCCAGCGATGGTAATAATAGGCATGAATATCCAGCTTTGCAGGCTGGCGACTTAACCGTCAGTCCACGCCATCGGTTCAAAGAACTGCGCGGCTAGGTAGGTTTGAACTACCGACCTTCTCGCCAAAGGCGAGGTGCTCTAACCAATTGAGCTATAGCCGCTTTTTTGTCGAGCCCCGGAGAGGACTTGAACCTCCGACCAACTGAACTAGAATCAGCTGCTCTACCAACTGAGCTACCGGGGCGAATATTTGCCGCAGGGTGGATTTGAACCACCGACCTTTGGGTTATGAGCCCAACGAGCTACCGAACTGCTCTACTGCGGCAACTGAGCTGATGAGGGAGTTTGAGTCTTCGGCCAACTGATTTGAAATCAGCTGACTCGTCAACCAAGCCACCTCGACAAAAACCTGTACCGATCAAAGAACAGCTTGCCTCCACCAACCAGGCTGGAGACGTTTCTTAATGGAACAGAGCTATAAAGGCTTCGGCTGTTCGGGTGGGGGGATTTGAACCCCCGATCTCCTTGTTGTACCCGGTTGAGCGGCACGCCTTTTAGTGCCGGCACCGTCGATTTTTCATCTGAAACAGACAGTGTCTCTGGCAAGCATCCGTTACAGAAAAAGGTGCTTAGCCGTTGATCATCAACCGGACCTGTGCCAAGGGCTCTTACCTGACTGAGCTACACCCGAATACATACTAGAAGTCTTAAGTGGGGACGAGGCCGAGTCTCCATGTGGACCAACAGAACCACTTAATGGAACATCGAAGTTACCTCGCCCCACTCAAGTAAGAACTCTATAATATCAAACGTTTATTTTTTGTAAAGAGTACTATCCACAAAAAAAGCCTGCAGATTACTACCAACAAGCGCAAGATCAATCCCGAAAACGAGACAACCTTGTACTGATGGTGACTATTTGTAGCTAGGAGGGGTTGCTACAGTAAGCACCGCTTGCTGGTAGTAATCTAAAGGCCGTCTTATTTCACATATTTAAAAATATGCGATGGTACATCTTACCAAAACCCAATGTTTTGTCAAGATTTTTATATTTACAGAAGCATTTTTGCTAATTTTAGCCAAAGCATTGATTATTATTAAAAAACATGCTATACTGATATCAGAACAATGAAAATGACCATGCGTTTGAAGCCGAACGCATCGGGTGCTTATGGCATATCCGGTGTCGGTTCGGATGTTGCTAAAATGTTTTTACTGAATCATTTGGTCTCCCCAAAAATTGAAGGCGAGATTGTTTTTTGGCTGGTAAAAAATCCGGCTGAAGCGAACGCCTTGGAATCGTATTACCAGCTTTGGTCGCAAAATAAGCAGAAATTTCCCATCTTAACTCCTGATGAAAATAATTATCCGCTTATTTTCTGGCGGATAATGAATAAACAGCCTGGTATTATTTTCATACCACTGGAGCTTCTGACCGAGCCGATTATTACACCGAAGCTTTTTTTGGATAAAATATTAAAAATAAAAGTCAACAGCCGCTACTCACCCGGTGAATTATCCCAGCAACTTGTCTTGATCGGTTATGAGTACAATACGACCGCCGATGCCCCGGGCAGATTTGCCCGCCGAGGCAACATCCTTGATGTTTTCCCGCCTCAGTCAAATCATCCGATCCGTTTTGAATTTGGACAGACTGAAATAATCAGCCTGAAAACTTATAATGAATTAAACGGAAGGACCATTACCAGTCATGATGATACCATCATTATCCCCTGCCAAATAGGCCAGTACGAAGCCACTGGCCGCTGGATGGAATATTTGAAGCCGATAAACCATGTTAAAGCCACTTTCATCTGTAGCGACCCGGATGAATTGGAAAATATCACGCCTTATTGGTCTGAGCTCATTGAGTTGATGCGCGACCAGACTAAAATTGTCTTTTATCCGCTGCCAACTTCAGCCGCTAAAAACTATTTTGACTTCTCAGCCGCTAATATTTATCATCGCGATTTCCATCAGCTGATTAAAGACATACAAAAATGGCAGGCTGATAAATTTACCATCTATGCATCAAACTCTTTTAAAACTGATTTTAACCGTTTTTGGAAAAAGCAAACTAAGGATTATTCCTGCCCGATTAAATATTTACCGTCGGCGTACTTTGAAAAGGAGACCCGCGGTTTTATATCAAAACAGAATAAGGTGGTTCTGCTGACTGAATTTGAAATAATAGGTTATAAAGGCAGAGAGCCAAAAATAAAGAAGAAGCGTTTTGATCTGGATTTTATTGCCGAGCTTAAGGCGGGCGATCTAGTCGTCCATCTCGATCACGGCATAGGCCGTTTCCGGGGACTGGTAACCAATGTTATCGACGGCATTATTAAAGAGTATTTTCAGCTTGAATACGCCGCGGGTGATAAATTGTCCGTGCCGGTTGAATTGGCGTATAAAATCGACAAATACGTTGGCTCGGTCGTACCAAAGATACATCGTTTGTCTAACACCTCCTGGCGCCGGATGACTCAAAAAATCAAGCAGGAGGCTAAAAAAATGGCTAAGGATCTGCTCAAACTGTATGCCCAAAGAGAGACAATCAAGATCGAGCCTTTTCAGCCAACCACCCAGCCGGAAAAAGAACTGGCCAAAAGCTTCCCCTATCAGGAAACGCCTGATCAGCATCGGACCATTCAGGAAGTAATTGATGACATGGAGAGCGATGAACCAATGGACCGGCTGGTCTGCGGCGACGTCGGCTTTGGTAAAACAGAAGTGGCTATTCGTGCCGCCTACAAAGCTGTCATGAACGGCCGCCAGGTGGTAGTGCTGGCCCCAACGACAATTTTAGCCCAGCAGCATTATGACACTTTTACCGAACGCTTAAAGAGATTCAATCTGAATATTGATTCGCTAAGCCGTTTTAAAAGCCGGGCGGAACAGCTGGAAACTGTGGCTAAATTAAAAACCGGAGAAATAGATATTGTCATCGGCACTCATCGTTTATTGTCATCGGACGTTTCGTTCAAAAATCTGGGAATAATAATCATAGATGAAGAGCAACGTTTCGGCGTGCAGCATAAAGAAAAGCTGAAATCACTGAGAGTCAACGCGCATATTTTAACGCTGACCGCCACGCCAATCCCGCGCACTTTGAATTTTTCGTTATCTTCTCTCCGCGATATGTCGGTGATCAGAACCGCGCCCGAGGGCCGCCAGCCGATAGAAACAATCATCAAACCGTACCGGGAGGATACCGTCAGAAACGCGATTAATTTAGAATTAAAAAGAGACGGCCAGGTTTATTACCTTTACAACCGGGTGGAAACAATTAATTTAAAAGCTGACCAGTTGAAGAAACTAATACCCAAAGCAAAGATAGGTATTATCCACGGACAGCTGCCGGAAGACCAGCTGGCTGAAACAATGTCGCGCTTTGATAATCAGAAGATAAATGTACTTATTTCCACAACCATAATAGAAAATGGCCTTGATTTACCTAATGTTAACACTATGGTAATCGAGGATGCCACCCGTTTTGGTCTGGCGCAGCTTTATCAATTGCGGGGCCGCATCGGTCGCGGACATCGTCAAGCTTACTCATATTTCTTTTATCCGCAGAAAAAACTCACTGGTGAGGCAAAGAAAAGACTTCAAGCAATACTCGAAGCCAAGGAACTTGGTTCGGGTTTTCAGCTGGCGTTGCGGGATCTGGAAATTCGCGGAGTGGGTAATATATTAGGGCGTGAACAGCACGGACGGGTAAACGCCATTGGTTTGAGCCTCTATTCTCGGCTTCTCAGCCAAGCGGTCGAAGAGCTGAGAACCGGTAAGCCGGTTAAGCAGCTTCGTGATATCTCAATTGACCTGCCGCTGCCAATCACCCTGCCGCATGATTATATAACCCAAGAAAATCAAAGGCTCAAGGTATACCGCGATCTGTCGGATGCGACTGAAAAAGACGATCTAAAAGAACGCGTCCGGGCAGTTGAAAAGCGCCACGGGCCAGCGCCGCCAAACCTGATCCATCTCCACCGCCTGCTTCAGATAAAACTCGATGCTCAAGATACGGCCATCAGCAGCATAGACACGGTCCACGCCACCGACGGTAATATAGTAAAATCAAGACTGGTCATAAAATTCAATGAAATATATCGGCCGGAACAGATCAAGAAATTGCTCGAGCTTAACTCGAACTGGGTGCTGGGCGAAAATCAAATAAAAATAGATTTTGAAGCTTTGGGCAAAAAATGGTTGCCGGAAATTGAAAAAACAGTCAGAATTTTTATTATTACCGCATAAAAAAAATTATGTTTTTAAAAACATTTTTTTATTCTAAGAAAAAACCGACTAGTTAGTCGGTTGACAGAAAAAAGAACAAGTATCAGCCGCGGCGTTCAGCTGCTGGCGGAAGGGTTCCAGCGAAGGTGATTGCGCCATGAGACTGGCTACTTCCAGACGAAATTTCCGGCAATCAGGTAACAATTGGCAAAGACTAATGTAGTTTTGCCAGTTGTTTTGAATCGCCAGCTCACATTCCCGGAAATAGCATTCCAGTTCAGCCAGATACAGTTCCCAGACTTCACTCCAGCTTACAGCATCCGCCGGCTGAGCAAAAAAACTCTCCAGCGCTGCCTCACCAGAGAAAAGCTTAACCAGATGCAAATATTCATGGTAGATGATCAAGTATTGTACAGGTTGTTCATAGAACTGGAAGAATTCCGGATCAATCACCAAAACCGGCATCAAACTGCCCTGATAATCTACCACCTCGATTGTTGAGACTGTGCCGCCCTGAAGCGAAGGAATGGACTGAAAAGCCAGTAATACATATTGATTAGCAATCCAATAATGCAGCGTTTCACTTACCTCATCGCTGGGATGGCTGACAACAAGATAATTCAGCTTGAGGCTAAGCTCGGCTGACCAGTCCTGCAGCACAGCCGGCATATCGTCAGCTGATGCCGGTACCGGACCAGAATCTGCGTAACCAGTCACAGACCAGAGAAGACAACCAACTACTGCGACAATCCCTATCACAGCAATCCGCAGTTCTTTGGCCATACTACCCCCTCTTTTACCTGCGTGTTTATCGTATTAGTAAGGTGCGACTTCCAATAATAAGGCAATTAACCATCAACGTCAATTAAAAAGCGCTGATTATTCATCAGCGCTGTCGGCCCTGATTCCATTAGAATAGGGGGATGCTCACGTCCACGTGTGGAAAAGAGCTTTTGATCAGATGATAAAGGACGCGTTTCGGTCCGACATCAATGAAGCTAGTGGCTCCTTCATGAATCATGGTTTGGACCGTTGTCAGCCATTCAACCGGAGCAGTCAGCTGCCGCTGGAGTTTACCGCGCACGTCATCGTTCGCCCCGAAGACGCCTCTAGCCGTGCTTGAATAGACAAAGAAACGACTCGGAACCGTTGATAATGAATCAAGGTCGCGAGCCAGCTTCAGCCGGGCCGGCTCCATCAGTGGCGAATGAAAAGCGCCAGAAACACGCAGTTTCGTGATTAAATTAACCTTCAGACTACTGGCCTGCTCAAGCACCGCCTGCACGGCTGTCTGGTGTCCGCTGATGACTATCTCATCATGGGAATTGAAGTTGGCTGGGCAGACTGCCAGTTTTGTCTCTTTACTTACTCGCCAGCACAGCACTTCGGCCATGTTACGACCCAGGCCGGAAATCGCAGCCATCGTTCCGGGCGGACCCGAATCACAAACTTCCTGCATATACCGACCACGGCGGTAAACCAATTCAAGAGCGTCACTAAACGACAGCACGCCGGCGGCAACCAGTGCGGCATATTCGCCGAGCGAATGGCCGGCTGCCATATCACAGCGTGATCCTTGAAGCAACACAAACCGCGCGTAGCTCACCAGAAAAATGGCTGGCTGGGCATTGGCTGTCCGGTTAAGCTCTTCTACCGGGCCATGAAACATGACTTCTATCAGCCGTTGCCCGACTATCGGTTCGGCGCTGGCAAAGAGCTTTCGGACTTCGGCTGATGTTTCCCATTCTTTCTTTCCCATCCCGACATACTGGACACCTTGTCCGGGAAAAACAAACGCCTGCATGCTGGTATCCTCCTCTAACTGATACTAAAAATCGACTCTGTTTAAAGCTTTGTAATTTATCAACAAACATGCATTCTGTCAATTATTTTAAAAAATAAAACCCTCTATCCAATGAATAGAGGGGGGCCGTGAAGATTAAAAATTCTGATGCGGAATCAGTCTTTGGCCGCTAATCGCTCTGACCGCCTTTGATGGCAGCCAACTATTCCGCAGTCTCAATGTACGCGCGCAGCCGATGCTTGGCAAAGATTGCGTTGGTCAGGGTCCGAAGCGCGTCGATGTTTCGACCGCCTTTGCCGATTATCTGACCCGCATCACCGCCAGCCAGAAATCGTATTCTGACCGTCACCACGCCATTCTCCAGATCAGATGAAACAGGAAACTTGTCTGGATCATCAACCAACGCCACTACCAGCTTCCTGACGGCTTCAGTCCCCAGTTCAAGAACATCTGACTCCGACCCATTGTCCGCACTGTGTCGTCTCACTGAAACCTCCTTTCACGGAAACATCCCTGACGCTGTCCTGTTCTTGGCTATCCTTAGCCAGTACTGGCAGAATTGTCAATCTAAAGTTCGGTTAAGCCTAACGCCATATAAAAAATCTGTCAATAAATGTTTACAGCTGAAAAAAAACATGTATAATAAAGAAAAGACGCAGGAAAGACCTGCGTTTTGTTTGTTGCCGGATCGTTCATCGGCGCTGGGAAAGGCTGATCGAAAAACCCCAACAGATTAAAAAGCAACAGCCCGGCAATACTGACGCCAAAAAAATGATCGGATTGATAATCAAGAGCGTGAAGAGGATGATAAGGGCGTTTCGAAGATAGCGTAGATATTCCATCATCACCTCCGGCAGAGGTTAAAGGACAATTTAACACCAACTATAAATTATATTAACCAAGCTGTCTATGTCAAATGACAAGTCTGATAAAAAAATCAAGACTGTTAGGCTCGAAAACGAAGACTATCCCGAGCTGTTGAAAGAAATATATAATCCACCGAAAATTTTGTATTACATCGGTCGACTTCAGCCAAAAAATCATTATCTGCTGTCTGTCGTCGGTACTAGAAAGGCCAGTAATTACGGCCGGCAGATTACATCCGATTTAATAGAAAAAATAGCCGCGCGCGGAATAATTATTGTTTCAGGTTTAGCCTATGGGATCGACAGCCTGGCGCATCAGGCAACACTTAATGCCGGTGGCTGCACCTGGGCAGTTTTAGGCTCAGGACTCAACAAAATTTATCCAGCTGGAAATCGTCAATTAGCACTAAACATAATCAATCGGGGCGGCACTATAATTTCAGAATACCCGCCTGATATGCCTCCGCTAAAACAGCATTTTCCCGCCAGAAATAGAATAATTTCCGGATTAAGCTGCGGTACATTAATTATTGAGGCGCCAAAAAAATCAGGCGCCCTTATTACCGCCTATTTTGCCCTGGAAAATAACCGTGAAGTTATGGCGGTTCCAGGCGGTCTTTATCAGGCTTGCTCCGAGGGAACCAATGAGTTAATTAAAAAGGGCGCAAAAATAATTACTGATATTAATGACGTGTTAGAACTTTATCATCTGGAAAACAATCAATCAGCCCGCATTTCGTCTCAGCCTCAACCAGATAATGAAACTGAAAATGTCATTCTAAACATTCTCCAATCCGGGCCGCAAACAGTTGACCAAATTTCTGATAAGTGTAAACTGGAGATTAGTATTATTAATTCTTCACTATCAGTGATGGAAATGTCCGGTAAGATTAAGCAAATAGAGCCTCTTACCTACGCACTGCATTTCTAAAAAAACCATGGCGAAAAAACTGGTTATTGTAGAATCACCCACAAAAGCAAAAACAATCTCCCGATTTCTCGGGAGGGATTTTGTTATTAAATCATCAAACGGACACATCAGAGACTTGCCCAAAAGCAAAATGGGCGTAGATATTGAACACGACTTCGAGCCACATTATGTCATACCGACCAAAAGCAGAAAACTGGTGAATCAGTTAAAAAAAGAGGCTGAAAACGCCAGTGCCATATTTTTTGCTACTGATGAGGACCGCGAAGGTGAAGCTATTTCCTGGCACTTAACCCAGATTTTCGGTACGCCGGAGGACAAAATACACCGAATCACTTTTGATGAAATAACCGAAACTGCCATTAAAAAAGCCATTACTCAACCCAGGCAAGTAGACAAAAATATGGTTAACGCCCAGCAGGCTCGCCGCGTTCTTGATCGACTGGTCGGTTATGAATTATCGCCTTTCTTGTGGAAAAAAATATTCAAGGGTTTGTCAGCCGGCCGCGTCCAATCAGCCGCTCTGCGAGTAATTGTCGAACGGGAAAGGGAAATTGAGGCTTTTAAGCCGAAAGAGTACTGGCTAATCGAAGCGGATTTTGAAAAAACTGATCATTCCAAGCCTCAGTTGACCGCTCGTCTCCATAAAATAAACGGCCAGAAAGTCGATAAATTTGAAATCAAGAACCAGCCAGAAGCGAATAAAATAACCGAGGCGTTAAGCAATGCCGGTTATAAAATAGATAATGTTGAATTAAAACAATTGAAGCGTTTGCCCTACGCGCCGTTCACTACTTCAACGCTCCAGCAGGAAGCAAATATAAAATATGGTTTTTCATCGCGCCAAACTATGTATCTGGCCCAGCAGCTTTATGAAGGTGTTGCTTTGGGCAAAGACGGCTCGGTTGGTCTAATAACATATATGCGGACCGATTCCGTTAATCTTTCGAGTAAATTCCTCAATGAAGCTAAAGATTTTATCACTCAGACTTTTGGCAAAGAATACGCTCTTTCTTCACCGCGTTATTTCAAGAAAAAGCAGCGTTTAGCACAGGAAGCTCATGAGGCGATCAGGCCAACTGATGTCAGACGCACTCCGGAGTCAATAAAAGATTGCTTAGACGCCAGAATGTTCAAAATATACAGCATTATCTGGCGTCGGGCCGTTGCCTCGCAGATGCCAGACGCACAAATAGACCAAACAGCTATTGATGTTGTCAGTACGAATAATTACACCTTTAGAACCACCGGCAGCACAATAAGATTTGACGGTTTCTACAAAGTATACCCAAACAATCAAAAAGACGTGATTCTACCTTCAGTTAAAAAGGGAGAATTAATTAATCTATTGGAGCTGAAGATTCAGCAGAAATTTACTGAGCCGCCAGCCCGATATTCAGAAGCTGGTTTGGTAAAAATATTGGAAGAATACGGCATTGGCCGGCCGTCAACCTATGCTCCGACCATCTCGACCCTGCTGAGCAGAAAATATATTGAAAAAGAACAACGCCGGTTGAAGCCGACTGAAATGGGCTTTTTAGTCAACGATGTACTGGTCGAGCATTTTCCACAAATAGTAGATTATAAATTTACGGCCCAGATGGAAGAAAATCTTGACGAAATCGCCGCCGGCAAAAAAGACTGGGTGCCGGTAATCAAAGATTTTTATACGCCCTTCAAAGATAATCTTCGAAAAAAAGAGTCTGAAGTTTCTAAAAAAGCCCTGACGGAAAAAAGCACCGACGAAGTGTGTGAAAAATGCGGTCAGCCAATGGTTATAAAAATGGGCCGATTTGGTAAATTTTTGGCCTGCAGTGGCTTTCCGGAATGTAAAAACACCAAAAAGATTAACGGCAACGGAGAAAAAGAGGAACCGGAATTAGTAGATGAAAAATGTCCTGAATGTGGACGGCAGCTTCTAAAAAAGGTTGGTCGCTATGGTCCGTTTCTCGGGTGCAGCGGCTATCCTGATTGTAAATATTTAAAAAAAATAGAAAATTCAACTGGTATTAAGTGCCCCGAGTGCAATCTGGGAGAAATAGTGGAAAGAAGGAGCCGCCGCGGTAAGCCTTTCTATTCCTGCAATCAGTATCCAAAATGCAAATTTGCTCTCTGGTCAAAACCAACCGGTGAAAAGTGTCCGGAGTGCGGCAGCCTACTGGTTTTTGGAAAAAAGACTCACAACTGCAGTAATAAAGAATGTAAGTACAGCCGGCCATCAGATCTGATAAAATAATTGCGACTTGATATTCGATTAGTCATATAAGTTTGCCTTAATAGTGGCTGATGCTATACTTATTTAAGCGACAAATATGACTAATTTAACTATTAACGATTTAATCAAAGCCACCAAAGACAACGGGCTTGATCTGGACTTGACGCTTCTGCGCCAGGCTTTTGACTACGCGGATACGGCTCATAAAAACCAGAAACGCCGTTCAGGGGAACCATATATCCATCATCCGGCAGCTACCGCCCACACCCTGATTAATCTCAAACTTGATCAAGCAACCATCTTGGCCGGACTGCTACATGATGTGCCGGAGGAAACCGCCGAATCTATCCATGAAATAAAAAGGCAGTTTGGCGAAGAAGTCGCTTTTTTAGTTGAGGGCGTGACAAAACTCGGCACAATAAAATACCGGGGACTGGAAAGGTATATTGAAAACCTGCGCAAAATGTTCGTAGCCATGGCCTCGGATATCAGGGTAATACTGATAAAATTTGCCGACCGGCTGCACAATCTGAGGACGCTGGAATACTTAAAACCAGAAAAAAGGTTGCGAATAGCTTTAGAAACGCTTGAAATATACGCACCGATAGCCAATCGTTTAGGCATCGGTGAAATTAAAGGCGAGCTGGAGGATCTGTCGTTTAAATATGCCTATCCTGAAAAATATCATGAAACAAAAAGCCTTTTCGAAAAAAAATACCGGGAAAGACGCCATACGCTGACTGAAATTAAAGAAAAAATATCAGCCGAATTGAAAAAAGAAAGCATCAAACCAATAGACATTCACGGTCGGACCAAACATTTGTATAGTCTTTATCGTAAATTACGATTGCACGATAATGACATAAACCAAATATATGATTTAGCGGCCCTGAGAATAATTGTCAGCAATATTCGTGACTGTTACGCTGTTCTTGGCATAATACATAAACTCTGGAAACCGTTAAAGGGCAGAATCAAAGACTATGTGGCCACGCCGAAACCTAACGGTTACCAGTCGCTTCACACCACCGTTTTCTGCGACGACGGCCAGGTTGTTGAATTCCAAATACGCGATCCTCAAATGCACGATTTGGCGGAACACGGTATCGCCGCCCATTGGCATTATACAGAAAAGGGCAAGCTTTCCGAAATTCCGCCGAAAAAACTAGACTGGATCAACCAGCTATTACAGTGGCAAAAAGAATTAAGAGACAATAAAAAATATCTTGAATCTCTGAAAATTGACGCATTTCAAAACAGGATTTTTGTCTTCACGCCGCGCGGGGACGTAATAGATTTACCTGAGGAATCTACGCCGGTCGATTTCGCCTTTGCCATACATTCCGATATAGGCTTCCGCTGCAGCGGCGCCCGGATTAATGATCGGATAGTCCGGCTGGACACGTCTTTAAAAAGCGGCGATGTCTGTGAAATCATTACTGATAAAAAAAGAAAAAAACCGAATCGCGACTGGCTCAAATTCATAAAAACCAGCAACGCCAAATATCGGATCAGGGCCGCTTTTAAATAAAATAAAAAACCGCCCCGGTTATCGGAGCGGTTTTTTATTATTCTTGGGTTTCTTCAAATGTTGAATTATCGCTCTGGTCTTTTATAGTCACACCGAGCTCTTCAAGCCTTTGACGCACTGACTCATTGTCCGGATTGTTGGATAAGACTCTGGTAAACAGCGTAATGGCCATATCCTTATCGCCTTCGGATTGCACTATTTCGCCGAGCTGAAAGGCCGCGTTGGCGTGGTCGGGATTGATATTTAATGCGGTTACGAATTGTTTCTTGGCATCTTCGATTTGATCATTCTTGTAGTATATTCTGCCTAATTCATACTGCACATCATCACGCTGGCTGTATTTCTGAGCCAGATCCTCAAGACCGCTAATCGCTACCGAATCATCACCCATCAATTCACTAACCAGAGCATACTTTAATTCTGCCGCGACATAATCATTTTTTAGATTAGCGGCTTTTTTATAAGAGTCCATCGCTTGCTGATACAGTTGGTTTGCCTGCTCTTGAGCCTGGGTAGCCTGTTCCTCATCTTCTTCAGCTACCGATGATATTATTAATTGGGCAATGGTTACCGCATTGTCACCAGCGCCCATATAATTAAGTGGATTTTTTTCATCCAGTTCGATCAGCTTATTATAGGCTGCTATAAGCTCAGAGGAGAGCGTGGGATCATACTGTATTAATCCAGAATATATTTGAATATAATTCTGGTAGGCGGCCGATCTTTCTGTATCAATATTCAAACCATTGCTTGATGCGACTCGGCTTAACGTCACTAAATTAGTGATTTCATTTATATCTTCGGTACTCTGGGGCAATATCGTTTGAGCTTCATTAATAAATGACTGCGCCAGTGAGAAATGATAAATTGCCTCATGAGCATTGAGTTCAGTCGCCCGATTATATTCAATTTGTGCCTTTTTCACATCATTATCAATCAGCGCCTGGTTGCCATTAGTATAATGATAGTCAGCCAGCCAGATGGTTACGGCACCATAAATAAAGACTATTCCCAGAACAATCAGCATCGAAAAAACTACCGAGCTTAAAAATCCGGTCGCCGGAGAAGGTTTGGTTTCCAGCATCTCTCCTTTTTCCTTAGTTATCAGACTAACGCTCAAGGCGGTCATCAGCCACAAAACGAAAAAAATAACAAAGCTGAAAGGGTAAAAAAAGCTAACCACGAATAAACCAGCCCAGGCGATAAATAATCCTAATCTTATTAGCCAGCTTAGATTATTATCACGCTCCTTAACTAAATTCATCAGCATACTAAAACCGAATCGAAGAAATAAATATAGATATATTACAGTTACCAACAAACCCGTGGTAATGAGGATCTGCGTGAACTCAGATGAACTTTTAATAAAGCTTAAATTCCAGAGCACTGTATCATTGAATGAATCCGGGCGATATTCGCTGAATGCGTGCGAAAACATTCCTGGGCCGGTACCGAAAAGCGGCGCCGAAGTCAGAGTTGAACGCGCGATTTTCCAAGTAGTAGTATGGTCCAATACTATATCGCCGGGCAGTGCTATATTTGTGGTATTCGGCACATCGACAAAAATCAGAACCGCTGCCAAGACTAATAATATCGTGGGTAAGATTGCCCAGCGCGATTCAAAATCCCGCGATCGCAATGTTAAAAATATAAGGAAGACGAATAAACAACCAATCAAGGTATACCAGACAATATTTGAATCAATCAAAAATAACACGCTGAAATCAACCAAGCCTACGACAATCAGGATAAAACGCCAGACTGTTTTTCGGACAGATACCAAAAAGCTGATTATCACTGGCAGAAAAACAGCTAGAAATATTCCCAACATTGTTACCGAATTGAATATCAAATTAAAGCTCCGGTCTTTTGTAACATCAGATACGAAAATATAAGCGCCTAGAATCTGTAATAAACTGACTACAGCTACCAGAACGCCGGAAGCGATAAATGTCACCAGCAAACCGGTTATGTCGCGCAGAGTCCTGAAATTATTGACTATCAGAAAATAGAAAAGAATAAGAAAAATTATCACGACCAGCGAATGATGATAATAGTTGCTCACGCCGGCAATACTACTGAACCAGTTTTTTGAAAAAATAGTAACAAAAATATAAAGCAACCCAAATACAATTAAGGGTATGTCTAAAATTGTGCGGCGAAAAGTAAATTCTTTTTTGAAAACCAGCTTGCCCAACCAGCTCAATACACCAATCAACGTCAACAGGCAGAAGATCAAACTTTTATTCAAGTCGAACATGCTCTGATTAGAAGTCAGAAAAAATATCGGCACCAAAAATACGATTAAGAATACCGACCATTGAATAAGATAATCAAGTGGAGAAATTACGCTTTGCTTAAAAAATGATTTGAAAGAAAATTTACTGCGCGATTGGATTACTTCCATTATTTTATCTTAAGTGATTAGTTTATTAACTATCGAATTCAACTCCTCCTCGGAGAAAAAATCTATTGTTATTTGCCCCTTGGCTCCCCTTTTGCGTATGTTTACTTTTGTTCCCAGGACAGACATAATACTGTCTTCAGCGGCCGCAATTTTTGGATCTTTCGCTATTTGACGTTTATGTCTTCTAACCGTTGTCCGTCTGACCTGCTGCTCTATTTCTCTGACTGTCAGCTTGCCATCAATGATTCTTTTCAGATAGGAAATTTGCTCGGAACCGGTGGACAAACTTAAAAGGGCTTTGGCGTGTCCTTCTGAAATTGTGTTATCAATTATAGCTTTTTTTATCTCAGCCGGCAAATTCAGGAGCCTTAAGGCATTGGCAACATGGCTTCGGCTCTGGCCTATTTTTTTAGCCACCTCTTCTTGCGTCAGGCTGAACTCGTCAATCAGCTGCTGATAAGCGCGGGCCCGATCCAGGGGATTTAAATCTTCCCGCTGCAAATTTTCAATCAGAGCCAATTCCAATTTCTCTACTTCTTCCGAGGGTCGAACAATAACCGGTACCGTTTTAAACCCTAGACGCTGGGCGGCCCGAAAACGACGCTCGCCAGCAATCAGCTGATAACCGCCTCGCACCGGAGAAACCAACAACGGCTGAATAATACCATGCTCTTTAATAGAACTGATCAGATCATCTAAATCTCCGGCTTTCATTTTCGTCCTTGGCTGATGGGGATTAACTTCTATTTTTGTAATTTCAATGTCAGCTATTTCTCTACGATTGGCTTTATTATCCGTGGATCGATCGGGTATTAGCGAACCCAAACCACGGCCTAGGCCTTGATAACGACTCATAATTTATTGCTGTTAATTGGTCTTATCTCTGTATCGATTACTTCACGCCCTAAACGCTCATAAGCCCGGGCTGCCCGCGACTTTCGGGCATAGTCTCTGATTGGTTTGCCATGACTCGGCGCCTCGGCAAATTTTATATATCTGGGTATAACCGATCGGAATACCCGGTCAGGAAAATATTTATATAATTCTTCCATCACGGCCTGACTTAATTTGTAACGATGGTCATACATCGTCAGCACCGCCCCGAGTATGCTTAAGTCAGGTTTGAGATCTTTTTTCACCAACTCAATAGTATTAAGCAACTGGCTCAATCCCTCAAGCGAATAATATTCGCATTGAACTGGAATTAATACTTCTTGCGCCGCCACTAAGCCGTTAATCGTCAGGAGCCCTAAAGAGGGCGGATTGTCAATAATAATATAATCATAGTCATTTATGACTTCTTTCACGTTATCTGACAATCGATGCTCCCGACGCTCAAGATTAACCAACTCAACAGTGGCTCCAGCTAAGGAAATGGTTGCCGGCGCTATCTTCAGCCCATATTTGCCGGTTTCCCTGATAACCTCATTCAAAGACACTGGAGAAACCAGGGTTTCATAAATGCCTTTATCAATTTCCCTATGATTTATACCTAAACCGCTGGTGGCATTAGCTTGCGGATCTATGTCTATCAATAATACAAATTTACCTTGGGCCGCCAGAGAATCAGCCAAGTTGATTGCTGTAGTTGTTTTGCCAACTCCGCCTTTTTGATTGACTACTGTTATAATTCGAGCCATTTTTTTCAATAATAACGACTTAATTATACAAGAATTCTTAATTTTTTTCAAATAAAAATTATTGACAAAATGTCCAACTTAACATAGTATAACTACGAAAAAGGCGTTTTGATCAAAAAAATCTGCCATGGTCGATGCGTCTCGAGCAGCTGGAGCCGCGGTGGCGGAATTGGCAGACGCGTACGACTCAAAATCGTATTCCCGTAAGGGAGTGAGAGTTCGATTCTCTCCCGCGGCACCAGCTGTTCGTGATTAAGTGCACCTGGCCATATGTTTCATGGTTTTTTATTATAAAAAAAGCGGTCGTGTACTACGACCGCGTTCTGATCATGCGATCTTGGCGGGTTTGGTCAAAGAGTCGAGGATCACTTTAGCCGAATTATCGCTGCTCGGTGTTATGAGATCGGTAACGGCGCTACCGCCATCCGTATTGAGCAACTGATTGCGTATTGACTCTTGCACCATGCTAATTGCCTCTCTCATCAGCTTAGCGTACTTAGAGTCACCCCAGCCAGTGCCCTTTCGTTCACCAGCCAGAAACTGATGCATCTGAGCAAAAAAACTGAGAGCAATGCGCAGGGCTGCCAAACGCTGGGCATGAAACTGGTCCATGTGCTGGAACGAATAGTAGTTAGTCATAATACGATAAGCTTCGGCAGCAGCATATGATCCACGTCTGTGCCCAAAATTGTCGGTAAGGTGGATATCACGATAACCCTGCCAAGAACTTATTTTCCAGTTGGTTGCGGTGGCATATACGGTATTGAGTTTATCGGCGTGAAGCAGACGACAGCGTCGAAACCAGCCTCTGCGGCGCAACTGAAGCACATATCCATTAAAAAGTCGGCCATGAACCACGCCCTGATCAACCACGTATCCCTGCGAGTCGATGATTCTGGGTCGCGTATGATGTAGATGTTCCTGTCCGTCCTTGATGAAGAAATAGCTGGTTCTGCCCACCCCTTCACGGATGAACCAAACTGCTGCCCAGCCCGTATTGAACAAACTAGCCAGAATGAATATGGCGGAAACAACTGGATGATATTCCGCCTTCAGGCCGATCATAGCCAGGAAGCAACCAAATGCCAGAATCAGGATGAGACCAAGGAAAGACATGCCGATTGTTCCAGAAATTTTTGGCCGCTTCTTCACGCACTCTTGACAGGATGACATAAGACCTCCTCCAACCCGCAAGCCTTTTCCAATCGAGGAATTACCTACTGGCTGAAAGCGCCTGATTGGTTCGTGTCGGTATTTCCGAAACACCCCCAACTAAGACTGTGAAATGTTCAACTGACTATAAAAACCAGTGCGCTTATCTTAACAACTTTTTCCCGTATGTCAAACACTTGATTAAATAAACAAAATAGGTTATTATCAAAACTACGGAATAATCAAACAGCGTCGCGGGGTGGAGCAATTGGAAGCTCGCAAGGCTCATAACCTTGAGGTTGCCGGTTCGAGTCCGGCCCCCGCAACCAGACTATTAGCATCATGGAGCATTAAAATAGATTTATTTTTTTCAAGAAAGGCAGGCTCGAAGGTCAACAGCGAGACAATATTTCTAAAGTAGGCAACGCCCGTGATACCGAGCAAGAACTGCGGCTCTCACAAGGAGAGCGGAACGCACACGTAGTCGCAGTTTGTTCTGCATATTACTAATATCAGAACAAACGGAGGTCGCAGTGCGCGATCATGCGAGGCAGGGTAGCTCAGTTGGTTAGAGCGAGGGACTCATAAGCCCTAGGTCGTGGGTTCGATTCCCACCCCTGTCACCATAAATATAATTCTTTCAAGATATAAATAATGTTTTTAACCACCCATGCCGCAGCGGGTGTTTTAATCAGTCAGAGGCTGGAGTCGCCAGTACTGGTTTTTTTAATATCAATTGTTGTCCATTTTATAATGGATTTTATACCGCATGGCGATGAAAATCTTTACCAAGAATGGCGGCCCGAAAAGAGAAAACGGGCTACAGTACTGGGGATACTTGATTTACTCGGAGTCGTAATCCTAATAACCGTACTTTATAAAACTATCGCTTTGCCTCGGTTTGGCTTGGTTTCAGCCGGTATTGCCGGGTCGCTGCTGCCTGATTTGCTGTCGCATGCCTTTCCCTTTATTCACGACAAATATAGAGAAAAGTTTATTTTTCGCTCTTTGTCCTTTTTGAGAAAAAAGGCTTTTCTGCTTCACCCGATTGTTAAAAGACACAATATCTGGCATTATAAATTTCATCACTTCGTTGATGAATTCTTAGATTATCGTATTTCTCCCCTAGCTGGAATAACGATACAGGTGGTAATCATAGCGATATTTTTAGTTACAGAATTTTCAAAATAGTAAGATGTTTCTCACGGTACACGCGGCTGGCGGAATAATAATCAGCCAAGCGGTAAAAGAGCCTTGGCTGATATTTACTCTGTCTTTTTTATCACATTACTTATTGGATTTTATTCCCCATGGCGACGAAGGAATTGGCCGTTGGTTGGAGGTTAAAAATCGCCGTCTTTTTTTGATAGGAACGGCTGATATGCTCGTTATGGTCATATATTTTATTTTTGTATTAATTTTCATACCAGATATAAATCTTTCACTAATGATGCTGGGCGCCTTTGGAGCCATTTTACCCGATTTTCTCTCTCAACTCCATCACCAGACAAGTAATTACCTAGCGCCTTTGCATAATCCTCTTAAATTTTTTAATCGCTTCAGGTTAACGCGCTACTTTCTCAAACGGCACGATCAGATCCATCGCGCTCTCCACTGGGCGATTGAAAAAAATATGCCCTGGCGATTGGGATTGGTTTTTCAAATATCAATAGTGTTAATATTTTTTGGCTTAGTATCATTAATTTAATTTTTTCAAATAATCAAACAGTGTCATTTGATTCGGCCGCAAGAGATTGTTTATCATAAATAAAAAAAGAGGCAGGGTTTCCGGAGAAATCACTGCCTCGTTGCGTTTACTGTTGAAAGAACTGTGCCCCTTTGGGCTCTTCGATGCGTAACCTGAAAACGACCGTACCCTGATTATCCAGCAAGTGCTGGAGACCGTCGTCATCGTCCCGAAACGCCGTATCGTTGATGTCAACAATGATCGGTCCGCTGACATTGGTGCCGACGAAGTAGTCGCTTTTGACCAACGGCGCGAACCAATGACCATTGCCGATCCTGACAATCAGCGCTCCGGCCGGACAATCACGGGTGTGGAACCAACGGGGAAATGTCCATTGCGGCTGCTGGGGATAAAGCGGCCTTCCGACCAGAGTATCACCAGCCACACTAACCCAGCGTTCACCACCCGTCATGGTCTTATAGCCCCAGTACTTATAGGGCTTTTCTTCATCGCGCAAGCGCTCGATAACCAAGCGCTGACCGGTCTTGATGGTGAGATTGGTTGGATGTGGGCCCGGTTCCTGCGTATCAAACGAGATGATGTAAGATTTGCTCCAGCCAGTTAATGCAGTCGGCTTCGGCGACTCTTCCTGGATAGAGGCCAGCTGCAGAGGCACACCATAGTTATTGCCCCATTCCCCCTTGATCTCGCGGTTAAACCAGCTTGGGAAAACGTATCCGCCGGCTAGATTCACGAACGAGAGAAGAAGAAAGGCCAGAGCAACCATGCGAGTCAACCATGAACCGACCGAATAATTGAGTCCCAAAGCAACAATAGACAGTATGACCGCTAAGAGTGCCATGGCCGGCGGACTGCCGAAGCCAAAACACCAGGCGGCGACCGGTATGCCCATTCGCATAAAGTCAGGCAAAGCCTGGCCAAACCTGTTGCCCAGAAGCAGAAAGACCACGCAGGCCAAGAGGAAAATCTGGAAAAACGCCAAAGCCTCTCTCTTGCCACGTCCATTCTGAACCATTGCTAAACGAACACCGTATACCACCAACAGCCAGAAGATCGGCGGAATGATAAACCGCAAGAACCTCACGGTTGTGTAGGCACGGTGCGCTTTGAACTTCGGATAATGGACGCGCAAGTCGCGCTCGATTGAATCAAGGCGCTGTCTCCATTCCGGCGCCTCAGATTTGTCGACACCAGCCTCCTCGGCTAGTTGCAGTAGGGTTTTGCCGGTATCAGTCCAATCAACGTCTTTCAGCTCTTCGGGCGGCGGCGGATTGTCATGGAGCTCTACCCATTCTTTCCACTGTGGCTGAGTGAGCGTGATGTGAACTTCGTTGAAAAAAGTAGGCCCGATCCTCAACAAGAGCAGAAGCAGGAACGCGATCACAAACCACTTTGAATTCTCTGTCCAGAGAATTTCTCCCGGGGTCGCCTTTTTGCCTCCGCGCGACCCGGCAAAAGACATCGCGATGTTCAGACCGACGGATAAGCAGAACAGGACGAGAAACAGCTGAAATACCCACCACATGGCTTTCACTCCTTTGGTTGATGAGGACGAGACCCGGAATAACTGAAGTCACGCCGGGCCCCGCCTCAAACTGAAGGAGCGAGCACGTTCTAAGAGCGTTTCCGTGGAGTACGGGAACGTCCAGAACGTTTCCCGCTCTCACGTGTCGCTCCGGCATCGCCGCCGGCTGGTTTCTCGGTGCGCTGCCGCAGCAGCTGAGCCAGCAGAGCGTAATCAATGGTCTGACTACCGCCACCGCCAAGAACAACTGTACTGCCGCTGGGCACGCTCTTGGTCATTTCGATCTGACGGAAGATATCCGCCAGCTTATCACCTTCGCAGGCCAGAGCTTCGATCTCCCGTCTGATCCGTCCGGCTTCGCCAATACCCTGATGAATCCTGACCTGGGCAGCCTGAATGGCACCCGGCAAAGCTTCAATAAAGCCTTTGGCTTCAGCATCGGACGGTATGACATCCTTAACACCCATGTTGTCGACGACAATCCCGCCGCGCAGAAGAATGCCCTGAAGAAGGGTTTCCGGACCCGTGCCTTCACTGTCTTCAAGCACTGCGGCTCCATCAGCCTGAGTCGCTCCATACAGAGCTTGTTCGATTAGACGGAGCCTGGCCATAGGCACCACATGAATTCGGTATCTGGGACGCCCGGCTTTCTGTTCGGCTTCATCCGATACTTTATCAGTGGCCTGCACCAAAAGCTCGGGTACCAGCGTGTAATCCTCGCCATGCACGCCCTCGATAATGCACCTGGAGATTTGTTCTTTGGCATCAATGGCGGCCAGGAGAGGCAGACGACGCGTTAGCTCGCGAATCTTCGCAACAACGGTATTAGCCAGCCATTGCTGCCAATTGTCGACATCAACCAGCGCCTTGTAGACATTGCGTAGGTGAAGATACAACACTATGAAGTAATCGACAGCAAAACCGTCAGCAGTCTCGGCCCGCTTGACATAGATCTTGAATTGCTGACGACCCAGACCGATCTCCTGTGATTCCCAGGTTTCCTTGATAACTTTGTAGCCGGTCTCGGAAGTCGGATCTTCGGTCCATGTTTCGACTTGAAGCCTGTGCTTCTTAATGGAATCCCACGGGAATCCGATTACCCGAAGACCGCCGAAAAGCCCTAAGCGCGGCTTTTGTTCACCGGGAACATCGGCTAAGCACCAGTTTAGCATTCCAGGCGTCAATCCCGTTTCCCGGGCGATTTCCGCCCTGGTCAGAATATCGTACTGTGAATACTGCTCGACGTAACCTACTGGGAATCGCAGATTGAACTCGCATTTGCCACCTTCAACCAGCGTACCCATCTTCTTCTCATGTTCGTTCAGTAGTGCGGCGTTGATCTGAAATCGGACAAGACTGCCGGTGGAGATGACCGAGATGGCATCAAGGATGACTTCAACTTCATCAGCCGGACGTTGCTCCAATCGGCTGAACCAAGGACGAGCGTACGGTGGCTCATCCACGATCTCTTCTAGGTCAGCACAGGGGTCGCTTTTCTTAAACCGAAGCTGATGGAGAATCATTCGGTAAACGTCGTCTCGGTTCGAAAGCGCAATTGGCGCGTTGTCAGGGCGTTCACCCGGATTGGCGCCATGAGTGCAGACTATTTCCCAACCGCGAGTCAGATTGGCTCGGGTATCCAAAGCATCACGCAACAGATACATAAACCATCTGACGAACAGACGTTCGTCTTCATCACTGACCCGACGCGTGAACAATAGAGCCAGAGCGTTGAGTCGCTGGACCGCCTGGTTTGTGAGCATGATATGGCCCTTTTTGACCCAGCCGATCCGCAAAAACATACCGCCGCGCTGAAAGACCATCGCACTGGGCTCTCCGATAAAGGTAGCACCAATCTGCGCCCGTCCAATATAGACCAACGCTACGGGCATCAGCAGTAAATAGCCGACAATGGCAATCCAGCTCGTGAAGACGTCTTTGATCACAAAGATCGCAACCGCCACCACAATACTAGACACAATCAGAAAGGCTGCCAGGTAGTACGCCTTGAACAGCTTATCAGTCACCTGAAAAAGCATCTTTTCCCGGCGAAGATAAATCAGATAGACGACACCCAGAAGACCAGCGAAGAACAACAGCCAGTAGAAGAACTGAGGCGAGATTGCAACAACAGCGGCCAATAAGGCCACGGCTGCAACACCCAAAATCTCAAGATTTCTTGGCTTATGCATTTCGGAACACCTCCTCCGGGCCTTATTATGGCCTTGTTTTTGCTCTAGTTAGGGAAAAGTCCCTACCCATGCCTCATCAGTAAATCTATTTTCAAAGATCAGCCATCTGCTTCTCACCTAAGAGCTGCAGAGTGACTGCCGAGCATATAATCTTTTAAGCATTTTGTCAAGGCCGCATAAATAATCCTTTGTATAATCCTAAATTAACGATATAATAAGATTATCATCATTAATTAATCACAAGCATGTTCTACGTACCAATTAGTATTCTGCTAATCTTGATTATTATTTCCATTAGGCAGATTAATCAATATCAGCGCGGCGTGAAATTTAGTCTGGGTCGTTACACCTCAACTATCCAGCCGGGCTGGCGGCTGGTAATACCAATATTCCAGTCGATTACCAAAGTAGATATACGCATAGTAGTTGTCGATGTGCCGGATCAGGATGCAATCACGCGCGACAATGTATCGGTCAAAGTGAACGCTGTTCTTTATTACAAAGTGATTGATGCCAAACTAGCAATCATTGAAGTCGAAAATTTTGACTATGCCGTATCTCAACTGGCTCAAACAACTATGCGGGACATTGTGGGCGAAACTGAGCTTGATGAACTTTTAACAAAACGCGATGCTATCTCAAAACGAATAAAAAGCATCGTAGATCAGGCAACCGATCCCTGGGGCATCAAGGTTGTAGCCGTCGAGCTTAAGCACATTGAACTGCCCGAAGAGATGCGCCGAACCATCGCCAAGCAGGCCGAGGCGGAACGTGAAAAACGGGCCGTCATAATAAAAGCTGAGGGCGAAGTCACCGCCGCCAAAAACATGTCAACCGCGGCCAGAATGCTTTCGGAGGCAGACGGCGCTCTCCACCTCAGAACCCTGCAATCGATTAACGATTTATCATCAGATCAATCTAACACGGTAGTTTTTGCGGTGCCGCTGGAAGTGTTGCGCGCCATAGAAGGTTTCTCCGGATATATTAAAAAGAAGAATACAAAAAAAATCTAATAATCCAATTTTGAAAAACTGGTGTTTTAACTTACTTTTATTTTTGCTTTTTTATTTATTAAGCGCTGCCTGTACAAAAATAAGTACAGCGATAAAATAATTATAAGAATTGAAACTAATTGGCTCGGGCGAAAACCCAACCAGATTACCGGGTCAGAGCCAGCTAAGTCGGTTGCTCTTAAGATATCAGAAAACAACCTAAACAATCCGTAAAGAATAAAAAACAGCGCCGTCAAACAACCCGGCTGCTTGTTTATATAATTCGTTCTTTTTATCTTTTGAAATATTAAAAAAACTGCCAGCAAAAATATTATTTCATACATGGCTGTCTCGTGACGAACTACTCCGGCCGGTGTTTCTATCCCCCAGGGCAAATTCGTTATTCGGCCAAGATGATCGTGGATGAAAAAACAGCCGATCCGGCCGATCGCGATACCTAGAGGCAGCACAATAACCGCAGTATCAAAATATTTCCAAAAGTTCGCTTTTCTTATTTTTAAATACACCCAGCCTGAAAAAACCGCCAGTATAAAACCCCCGTAAATAGCCAGACCGCCTTCCCAAAATTTTAAAATATCCGCCGGGCTCTCTTTAAATTGAGACCATTCGTTTAAAACATAGAACAAACGCGCTCCGATAATAGCGGCTAGAATAACTATAATCGCCAAATCAAGATAATATTCAGCGTTCAAATCCCTTAACTTTGCCTCTCGATAAATGATGATCACCGCAGTTAAAAAACCCAGCGCCACCATCAAACCCCAGACATTAACTTCAAATAAGCCAAAATTAATCGTTATAAATTCAAAATAAGGAATCATGATAGTAATTATAATAAATTTCTATTTTTTTACCAATATTAAAACCGCATTGGTTAGCGGCTAAATATTATCCTCTTAAGCCTCGTACTCAAAGAATATATGCATTTTTTCACGTTCGAATTCAACGCCGCATTTGCACTTGCCGGGAACGGCTGAGGTAGCCCAGCACCGTGGACAGACATAATGCGGTTGAGTCATGAGTCGCGCTTTGATCGGTGTTTTTTGATGATTTACCTTAATCTTCATGTGTAATTAATACTATAGTAAATCATTTTTTCTACAAGTTGATGGATTGTTAAAAGATCTGGATTACTGGTGCATAACCCTGTTGAAAAAACAACTATTTATCTAATTTTAGCTTATTTTATTGCACTTCAGCTTCAGCCTCAAGCTCGAAAAGACCCGGCAACAGAACATCCATAATATCATACACGTTATCCAATGTCAGTGCTCCTTCAAATTTATAACCATTAAAGAAATAGGTAGGCGCCGCTCTCACTCCAGCCTCAACTCCATCCTGATAATCCTTTATTACATCAGCCTTGTATTTATGATCATTTAAGCATTGATAAAATTGGTCCATATCCAGCGATATACCCAAGGCTGTAGATTCAATCAACAAATCGGCTGTCAAACCTTGACCGGCAAACAAACGATCATGCATAATCCAAAATTTATCCTGATCATTGGCGCAGCGGGCGGCTTCTGATAATTTTACCGAGTTATCAGCCTGCTGCACAGGAAAATCACGATGTATCAATTTTGCGTAATCACCGTATTCTGAAACAACATCTCTGATCATTTGGGCAGTCTGAGCGCAGCCAGTGCAATTAAAATCAGTAAATTCCACTATAACGACCGGCGCTTGACTGCCGCCCAGCCAGGGATTGGCATCGTTTTCGACAAATTGCTGTTCTCCGACAAAATAATCACTGGCCGTGAATTCGCTTTTTACCTGTGATCTGATTTCATTAATGTCGGTATTACCCAACAAAACAAGTCTAGCGGATAAACTAACAGCAACCAAAAGACCAGTGGCAGATACAATGATAATAAGCAAGCCCCACCAGCGGAAATACCAAGATGAATGTTCGTGCTCACTTTTAATTATCTTCTTCATTCAATTTCAAACCCGATAAGAAATATAATCGCTGTTCAGATTATTTCAGCTTTTAGAGAAGTGATTGCAGAGCCGCTTCAAGCTGGGCGTAAGGAACTGCTCCACCTAATTCATTGCCGTCGAGATAACTCCCTGGCGTCCCTTGTACACCGTATGTTATACCCTCCTGGTAATCTTGTTGCACGTTGGCGGCCACTTCACTTGAATCCAGACAAGTTTTAAACTTAGCTATGTCCAAACCCTGTTCCTGGGCCAGCTGTTCATAATATGCATCTCCAAGACTTGATTGGTTTTCAAACAAAGCGTCCAAATAAATCCAAAAGCCTTCCTCGCCTTTTTGCTCAGCTACGCATTCTGAAGCTATCGCGGCCGGCCTGGCTTCCGGATGGATTGAGTCAAGCGGAAAGTGTTTATAAACCCACATTACATCATTCGGGTAGTTATCGACCAGCTGTTTAGCTGTTTCGTGAAAACGGGCGCAGTATGAACACTGGATATCAGAAAATTCAACCAAAACTATCTCGGCCTCAGGATTGCCCCTGATAAAATCACCTTCTTTAATCTCTATGTCAATCCTGCTCGGTACGGCTGTTGGATCGGCAGCCACATTAGTATTAGTATTTGTATTTTTCGTTGTATCAACACCGGCGACCTTAGCGCTATTATCATTGTCAAAACCGCTGCTGATGTAGACTCCCAGCAGAACAAAGAATCCGACTGAGCATAAAAACATTATGCCGCCGATTAACCCCACCAAAAAGCTGCTTTTTGGCGACAAGTTTGAAAAAAAGCCTTTGCCCCGCCCAGTTTCAGGGCCATCATTATAATTACTCATAATTATTGTCCTTTAATTAATTATTGATTAAACAATAGGTTAATAATAATAATGATTAAAAATAATGTCAAGTATTTTCTCTACTAATAATAGCAAAAATAAATAAAAAAATATCAATGAACAGATATTTGATATTTTTGACGGTTTTTTAAAATATTCTGTGTTTTTTCTTGTTGTATTTCCTCATCACCAGATAAATAGATAATCCTCCAAGAACCGGCCAGAAAACAATAAAAGCCGCCCAAAATATTATGCTGCTTTTGGCCGATTTTTCATCGGCACCAGTCGAACCGGAATAATAATCTCTTAATATTTGCGGCGGCGAAGGACAATCATGATTCTGACATATCTGTATTGTTTGTTCTACTTGACTGATCACCTCGGCGCTATAACCGATAAAAATATCAGAGCCAATAATCACGGTGGGCACGCTTCTGTCCGAAACATTATATAACTTCATCATATCCTCAAATATTGTTCGGCTTTGTTTGTCTTTACTTACATCAATTTCAAAGACGTTAACGCTTGGGTATTTTGCGTCGATTACCGACATGGCATCACCCATGGTCTGGCAAGTATAGCAAGATTGGTCGTAAAAATAAAAAACTTCAACCGGTGATTTTGCCAGACCGTTTAAAGGCAGTAGCCAGAATATAAGCAAAAAAATTATTCCTTTTTTAATTTTCAAAATCTTACCACCTCATTAGGAAAAAGTTTTTGTTTGCTGCCTCTATCCGATTTTTCTTTTTCAGCGTCTGTTTTTGCTTCTACCCGGTCCTCTTTCCTTTTCACGCCTTTGAACCTTTCCGGCGGCTTAGACAAAGCTTCCTGCAAACTTATCGGTGCCGGCGTATCAGGCATCTCCTGCACCAGCTTAACGTCATCATCGGTCATCAGGCCATTTTTGTTAACAATAATTTTAGTCTTTTTATTATCAGATCGGTGCTTATTTTTGTTACCATCCCTTTGACGTCCTTCCCGATCATTACGCGACCAATTCTCCCTTGGCTGATTAGTATCGTTTTCGGTAATATTACTCCACCTAGTTATCTTATCCTCCACGATATCTCTGGACGTTGAATAACGTTCACGCGATACCTTGATTATCTTTTCACGATGTCCTTCGTTACTGGCCAACGCCAGCGGCGGCAGACCGTTCGCTGAAAACGGCTCTGAAGCGACGCCGTCTATCATCAGTTTTAAATACATTTCAAACTTAGTGAGATTAACAATATTATTCTGCATAAACACTGGCTCGAATTCTTTTTCTAAAAATTCAGCATCCGCCGCTCCTACCCGAAAACTGATTAATGTTCCGACGTTACCAAAAACTGCCGCCCTTACCGTCTCATCCAGCTGCTCAATATATTGATGGGCGATAATTAAACTCAAACGATATTTTCTCGCCTCAGACAAAATATTAGCAAAACTTTCAGTGGCAAAATTCTGAAATTCATCTACATAAAGGAAAAAATCACGGCGCTCTCTTTCTGGTATGTCGACGCGACTCATAGCCGCCAATTGAAGCTTTGTAATCATCATCGCGCCCAAGAGAGCAGAGTTATCCTCACCAATTCTGCCTTTAGACAGATTCAGCAATAATATTTTTCCCTCATCCATCACCTGCCGCATGTCGATTGAGCTTTTTGTCTGACCAACGATATTTCTTATCACTGAGCTTGAAAGGAATTGTCCGACTTTGTTCTGTATGGGCGATATGGCTTCAGTCCTGAATTGATTGCTGTAAGACGCATATTCGCCTAACCAAAAAGCTTTTAATATCGGATCAGTTATTTTATCAACAACTTTTTTCCTGTATTTATTATCGATCAAGATTCTGGTTATACCCAGCAGGGTTGAGCCCGGATATTCTAAAAGAGATAAGACCGTATTGCGCAAGACATACTCCAGACGCGGCCCCCATGAATCAGCCCAGATTTTTTTAAAGACGCCGACAAGACCAGAGGCCACCAAATGACGATGGACCGGATTTACGGATTCCAGAACATTAAAAGCAATAGGAAAATCTATGTCTGCCGGATTAAAATATACGACGTCATTAATCCTATTTGCCGGTATGTAATCGACAATTTCTTCAACCAAATCACCGTGCGGATCAGCCACGGCCACCCCGTGGCCAGAACGTATGTCATCAATGATCATGTTTTCCAATAATGTAGTTTTGCCCATGCCAGTTTTGCCGATTACATACAGGTGGCGTCGCCGGTCATCAAGCTTAATACCAAAACGTCTCTTCTGATTACGGAAGTTTGTTTCAGCGAACACTGTAATATCTTCTTTTTGTTCGTTTTTTATTACCATATTTAGGCAAAGGGTAAATTAGGTGGTGGCTGTTTTTTTGGCGGTCCGGCGGGTGGCATTTCTTCAATTGTCGGCGGCGATGCCGGTATTTCAGTCCTGGTTGGCACTGGCGTAGGCAAAGATGATTCCTGGCTGACTCGAGTAACCGGTTTGATTGCCTGGCCAACTCCCTCAATCGGCAGGCCGGTGGGCGGTTCGCCTCGTTTTGTTTCAATCTTTTTAACCAGAGGGGCCTTAACTGTCAGGGTCGGGAAATGAAAGACGCTGGCCAACTCTTCGGTATTCAGTATTATTCCCTTGCCCGGCTGTCTTTTCTTATAATTCAGCATCAACCTTCTCTGCCGTTGGCGCATTCTCATCTTGTTGAATAAAATGAAGTTTGTTTTTACAAAAGTCAGCCTGTCGGGTTTAAAACTGTTCAGATCCTGAGCTGAAAATTGATTTAAAGCTCCGAAGACCGCGTTAATTCCCAATCCCTTATTAAGCATTTCTTTTTCCGCCATGTAGATGTAACGAAATTTGGTCTCATAAGCCTTTTTGGTTACTTTCAGCTGAATAGCTTCAACAGTTGCTTTTTCCCCGGGCGTCAGCTGCATAATCCAGTTCTTGGGTTGATTGGGCTGAGATCTTTCCTCAGCCATTGGTTCTATCAAAGAAGCGGTAATTGTTTCATAAGTGCCCTTGGTGATATCACCGACCGGACCCAACAGGCCTTTAGTCTTAACTTTTTCTCCTATTATCTTATTTACGATTCTTTTAGCTTCATCAATCCAATCTGATTTTTCTTTAGGACGCAGCACTAGTTGTATCCACAGCTGCTCGCCTTGCCGTATCTTGCTCATTATTTCCAATAACCCGGCCATCGGGTCAGCCAACTGCTGCGACAAACTGTGTTCAAAAGCTACATAAGTTTTAATCGGATAAGGGCTGGGCTTGGCAAAGACTATGCCCGAACCCAATATTTCGTATTTGTCATTGGGAAATTTATCAGGCGCATCTTTTGTATAATCTTCAACCTCGGTTATCTCGGCTTCCGGATATTGGGCATAAAACGAAGACTCAACTAAATCACGATATTTTTCCGGCGTCCTGACTATAAATTGTATGTAACCGCCAATGCTGACCAATTCTACGCTGATATAGAGTTGCACTTGGCCTTTAAACCACTTTTCGATAAAATTAGGGTTGCTGTATATTCCGGCAAACTGCGAGTAGATATGTTCTATCGCCTTAAGATTGGGCTCAATTTCTTTCGGCACATCAATCGCTAAAAGTATAAATTTTGTCTTAGCGATATATTTGTCCCTTATCGTCAGTATCCAAAATTCCCAGCCCATAGCGATAAATGAGATCAACATTATTATCCAGCCGCCATTAATAAAAAAACGCCAAAAGTGAATGAACGGCAGATACTCGCCAGAAACAGAAAAGCCAGTTAGATCAATAACAATTGGCATAGATTAATTTGTTAATTTGTTGTTTAGATGTTTGTTTTTGCCTGAGTTTCAGTATCAGGCCCGTCGGTTCGTAAAATATAGCGGCCATCGGATAATTTATTAAACCTTTTCTGATCTGTTAATGCTAAATGGATTGTATTCTTTTTTACCAGACGCTGTTTCAAAACACTGTCTACTATTTCGCCTCGCTTCATCGGCTGACCGGCTTTTTTAAGAATATCGCTTATTACATCGGCTACTACGCCGGGCTTATAGCCCCATTCTTTCAGAGCGTATATACCGCGTCCAACCAGAATGTATCGGGCATTAAGTATCAATTCATTGTGGACTGTCGGCGGATAGGCTTTGCGACTGTCGAAATGAATTTTATTTATTCGCTCGGCGATTTTCGTAAAATGCATCGGTTTTCCCTCTTTTTTTAAAACCAGATAAATCTTATCGTTCATGCGTCTGGGGATAATAGTACCCCATTCCGTCAACCCGAAATCTCCAAATGGGTTGCGCCCCGCTCGCTGACTCATGGTTAAGTATCCGATTAATGCCTGTCCATTAATGGCATCTTCAGCGCCGTATTTCTTAGTATAGGCTTCAATTAAACCTTTTTCATTTATTGGCTGGCCTTGCTCTTTGATTACCTCCAGTAGGCGGCCAATCATCGTTTTTATTTTTTCTAATGACACGGCCGGCAAGCGCCAAGCTGGTCTGAATTCCTCGGTGCTTACCTGACTGACAAAGCGATCATTAAGCAGTTTGGAAATAATAAATGTCACTGACTGCCGGCTGACTAAACTATCATTAGAGAACTCAAAAAGCAACTCCATCAATCTATCTTTTGATATCGCGCCGCCGTGCTGATCAAGTACGTTTTTAATAGTATACTCAATCGGTTCCAATAATTCAGAAAAGTTTTTAAGCTTCTTAATCTTTTTGATAGCCGTGCTCTCGATTTGTCTGATTCTTTCGCGCGTCAAATTATAAAATTTACCTATCTCTTCAAGCGTCTGCTTTGGCTTGCCATTTAAACCATAGCGCCGTCTGATAATATCTTCTTCCTTGTCCGTTAGCTGTTTTAGTAAAGAAGCCGCGGCTTCGGGCGGATTAAAATCCCTGAGCTCTTGGCTTTGTTTGCTTGAAATTACTTTATCGAGTATTGATTCTTCCATAAATTTTATGATTTTTTTTGCTTATTATAAGAGAAATTCTGAGATAGCGGATATTACTATAATTCGGGTTACCCGTCAATACTATTCTTAACTGTCTTTAGTATAGCATATCTGCGATTATGTGTCAAGCTTTCTTATTGAAATAAAAAACGCTCTACTTGGCAAGTATTTCATTGGATAAAAATATTTTTATTTATTTCTGAACTTCTCCCAAACTACTAATAATGGACTGGCAATGAAAATTGACGAGTAAGTGCCGATGATAATTCCCAAAATCATTGCAAAAACAAACATTTTAATAGATTCTCCGCCGAATAAATATAGCGCCAACAAAACAAACAAGGTCGTCAATGATGTATTTAATGACCGGACCAGTGTTTGATTGACGCTTAAATTAACTGAATCTTCCAAATCATTTCCGACGCCAGTGATTATATTTTCTCTGACCCGGTCAAATATAACGATGGTGTCATGCACCGAAAAACCAAGAATGGTTAATAAAGCAGTAACAAAAAGTGCGCCAATCTCAACCCCCTGCATATAGCCCAAAAAAGCGAAAACTCCGATTATGATAATAATATCATGCGCCAAAGCGATTATCGCCGAAAACCCAAGCACCCAGCTCGGTATGGCGGAAGATCTGGATATTTTTCGAAAAGCCCAAGTGATATAGAGAATTATAAAAACCAATACCAATATGACCGCGACTATCGCCCGGCGCTTCAATTCTTCACCAATAGTCGGACCCATTGATTCAAAACTTTCTTCCTCTACGCCATGATAAGTAGCGTTTAGATCATCCAAAACAGTATTTCGAGTTTCGTTATCCAAGGGCTTCAGCCTGATAACCATTCCCGTCTCATCGGCAGTTTGAACGGTCGCATCTCCCAACTGGAATTCAGACAAGTAATTCTGAAATTCTTGGACTGTCGGACGAGCCTCATTAAATTTAATTTTCCAGAGCGTACCGCCCGTAAAATCTATATTTAATTTCAGGCCGCCCAGGGCGATAAAAACAATGCTTGGAATGATAATCAAAGCTGAAAAACTGAACCAGATTATTCTTTTTTGTACAATACGATACATTATTTTTTAACTCCCATTAGACTTGGACGCTTATCCAGCCACTCACTGACTATCAGGCGCAAGAATGTCCGGGTAATTGTAATTGCCGAAAACATACTGACTAATATGCCAATGCCTAGGGTCACGGCAAAACCCTGAATCAGGCTCGTGCCAAACCACATCAATATAAAACAGGTTATCAGGCTGGAAAAATTGGAATCACGAATGGACAACCAAGCTCGTTTAAACCCATCTTCCATCGCACTGGCTAAGGGTTTGCCAATTCTTAATTCTTCTTTTATTCTCTCAAAAATAAGGACATTGGCATCCACCGCCATCCCAATAGATAAAATATATCCGGCTATGCCAGCCAGCGTTAAAGTAACCGGCCAGAGTTTAAAAATCGCTAAGACAATCAGAGTATAAATAGCCAAAGCAATCACCGATAAAACTCCGGGCAGTCGGTAATAGATAATCATGAACAAGGCAACGATGGTTAAACCAATCAGACCGGCGAACAAACTTTTTTGAACGGATATCTTGCCCAGAGAAGCGCCAACGTTCTGTTGATTTACCAATGTTATGGGTACGGGTAAGGCACCAGAGTTTAACCTTTGAGCTAAAGTTTTTGCTTCTTCCAAAGTAAACGAACCAGTAATAACAGCCTCTCCCGAATCAATCTCATCCTGGACAACTGGCTGGCTGATGGGACTGCCGTCAAGATAAATAGCCACTACTTTGCCTAAATTTCTCTTGGTGATGGCAGCAAATAAATCTTTGCCCTCATTATTAAATTTCAGGCTGACCTGCGGCGTACCGGTATTTGGATCAAACTGAACCTGAGCTTTTTCCAGCTGTTTGCCCGATAAATCAGTGTTTACATAATCAACGGCAGTGGCCGGCTCTTCAGACTGCGTACGAAAAAGTATATGACTGGCCCGAACTTCAATAACTTGCTCATCACCCTCGCCCACTTCGCGCTGATCTGTCTTTTTTATAATATGGTAGCCATAATCAGTCTGGACCAGCTCCGGATACACTTCGCCGACCTGCATTTTGTCAAATACAGCATCCTCAAATTCCGGCACCATCATCCCGCGAGAAAAAAAATCAAGATCGCCGCCGTTCGGCTGGCTGATATTGCCGGGGTCTTCAGAATATTGATCGGCTAAAGCGTCAAAATCCGCTTCTGATTCAAGAGCTTGATTTAAAACATCCTGAGCTTTATTTTTTGTTTCTTCGTTCAGAATCCTAATCGCACTCAGCTGTTCATCCGTGTACGGTTCCGGCTCCGCCTGTTCACGAAACTCGAGCAGCGGCGTTTCGCCGATCTGTTTGATTGCCTCATTAACATCAAAAACTCCGGCCAGCTCAACGATCACCCGCCAGCTGTCTCCTACCTTATTTGTCTGCACTATTGGTTCGGAAACGCCAAAAGCGTTAACCCGCCTTTCAATCACGTCCCGCACTCCGTCAAGCGATGACGATCGGTCAGCCTCGGGGATATTTGATACGTCAGCTTCATAAACCAAATGAGACCCGCCCTGCAAATCAAGTCCAAGCAGAACTTTTAATTCCTGCTGCCAGCTGCCGATATTGATGTCAGGCCCCTTTGGATAGTCAATCAAGCCGGCTAAGCCAGCTAGTATTATTATAAAAATAAATGTTACCCAAACCCTTTTTCTGGTTATCATAACTTTTCTAGTATAACATAAAGTTTGGTTGCTGACAACAAAAATTTTGGCTTTACATAAAAAGACGGCCTGTGATACGATGACCGGCTGTTCTTTCGCATTCGCTGTTCCAACAATATGGGAGGAAAAAGCCATGAGGAGTCTGCTTGCTGTTTTAATAATCTTGGCGGCCTGCCTGACCGCTTCGGCTGATTCCGCGGCTCAAGCCCCAGAAAACTTGGGCTTGAGAGCTTATGCCGGTGTCACGGAGAATGAGGCCGGCAACGATGCCATCATGATCATGGGCCAACTGCATTATCTCTTCAGTGTTTCTGGTTTCCAGATCGGGCCTTTCGCTGCCGTCGGAGCCTGGGGCGACCAGACCGAGGGGCTGTTTGGAGCTTACTGTTACCGACCAGTGGTCAAATCGCTTGCTGTTTATGGAGGCTTTGGCTTAAAATTCATCGAGGAATCAAGCAACGGGTTCGACTTTGGCTTTCAGTACAGTCTTTTCCGAAGCATTAACGACCTCCTGCCCGACTTCATGCCAAGAATACCGCTCCCAGCGGCTGACCTCCAGCTGGGCCTTAACAACGAGACGTTCTACATTGGTTTGGCTGGCGGATCTGGCTCCCAGAGCTGGGCAGACGAATAAGGCATTTTTCAAGAACTTTGACGAGAAAACAAATTCTCGTCTTTTTTTATCCGACTAAATCAAAGGGGGTTGACTAATAAATCAAGTTTTGCTATTATACTTTGTTATTACTGCTCTTTACATTCAGGATAAACTGGCGAGACAGGAAGTTTAACTTCCTTTGGCACATGGTCAAAATCAGGAGGGAACAGACATGAAAGTAACGGTTGTTTTTGATGCCATGCGTCACGGTCTCAAGGATGGTGACGCGCTCACGCCTGAGGGTCTACGGCAAGTCACGCGAACCGCGCGGACGAATCTACGCGACCGGAACTATCGCTTCGTTTTCTTTTCCGGGATGGGGAGAGCGTTCGAGACGGTCCAAATCGTTCTGGACACGCTCGACGCTCTTGAACTCGTCATCCCCGAACCGATTCGGGAAGAAGGTTTCGGCTATGCCTGGGCCATGGATGATCGGTTCCCGATCGAGAACGCCAACGATGATGTCAGGGCAGCTGTCAGCGCAGACAACACCGAAAACGTCGTCGACCTCTGGCTGACGGTCTGGCCGGTCGTGGCTGCTTCTATCCGCGGCCGCTTCCGCGGGACACTCGAAGGCTGGGCCCGCATGATCGCGACCGACGATCGTCTGCGCGAGAAGGGCGAACCCATCCACTGCCTCATTGGCAGCCACAGCCCGTGCGCTGAACTTGCCTGTCTAGATCCGAAAACCTTCCCCAAGATGAACGAGACCGATATCTGCCGCTACACGCTTGAGGTGGACGACGAGACTGGTCAGGTCGGTCTCGTTTCTTCCAAGTACATTCCGGCTCCTACGGATTCCTAGCGGCCGCCCAGCCGCGCCCACGCCCCCATACTTATCGTTCAATTCGATGGTCTGGGGGTTTTTCTTATATATAAAACAAAAAACACTTTTAGGGATGGAGAGGTGCCTTGACGAAAATATTCCTCGACCCCCGTTATACAACGGGGCATGCTTGTGGAGATGGAAGTGCAGATTATTTGGTATTTTTCCTTTTTACATCAGAGCTCTCCAGCAAACGCCTCCCAATTTTCTCCCAATTAATCTTAATAACAGCATAAACAATAATTATAACGCTAATCAGCGTCACCACATTAACCCATTCACGCTGCTGCTCCAAGAATCCGATAGTCGTAGCATCACCTGTCAAATAGCCTATCACGGCAATAATTGTTGTCATAACTATTTTTCCCATGGCAAACGGGATGATCGCTCTAAAAATATTATAGCGTATCAGGCCCAGTGGGATCATAAAAACATCATCGGGAATCGGGGTGGCGCCGATCAAAAATAAAAAAAACATCGAAAATTTAGGCCGATGATCAATCAGCCGACGCAATATCTCCATGTTACCGGCATATTTATCCTTAGTCGCTTTATAGCCCAGATAGCCCACAAGATATGACACTGATTCGCCGAGCGTCGCGCCCACGCCAGCCATAATCCCTAATATCAGCGGATTCAGGCCGCTGGCGCCGAACAGGAAGATTAGAGCCGTGTATGGAAAAGGAATTATAATCGTGGAGTTACCCAGCCAGGACATGAAAAACGCTCCTAGGTAACCCAGCCGGTAACTGTAATCAACCGCCTTTTCCCAGATTGCTTCCATAAATTCAGATATAGCTGGAATTGCAAAAATCACATAGGCAACTACAGCCACGCCAACCAGTCCCACCAGCAAAAACCATTCCGCTGCTCCGAATTTGATTATTCTTTTTTTATTTGTAATAGATTTGCTCATTTTATCCTCCTCACCACCCCTCTATCCGCATCCACCTCCACCCGATCGCCGTCTTTGAATACCCTGGTGGCGATTTTGGTGCCGATGACACAGGGTTTTTTCATTTCCCGGGCGACAATCGCCACGTGGCAGGTTAAGCCGCCTTCGTCTGTGACAAAAGCCGAGGCTCTTTCCATAGCCTGAATATATTCTGGTGTCGTCATTTGCGTTATAAGTATGCTGCCAGATTTTACGTTTTTTATATCACTTCTGGTCATTACAACCGCCGCCCGGCCGATCGCGTGCCCGCACGATGCAGTCATACCTTGCAACAGATTTTTCCATAAAAAGGTCTTACTAGAAAGAACCGAACGCCAGCGACGCGCTAAGACGCCATCTGCTATTTCCATTTTTCCTTTTTGAATAATTATTACTCCGGCAGCGCTCCTCCTTATTCCATTAGGCAAAGGTCGCTTTCTTCTTAACGCATCAGCAATTTCCTCAAACGATATAAAATAAAGATTTTTTTTACGCACTTTCAGTCTGCGCCCTGTTTCGCAATGCAAAAAAGAGAGATAGTAGTGAGATTCCGTTGTAACGGCTTTTTTCTCGTCTTGAAGCATTGCCTGCTCCCGAGCGGCTCGAAAAAATATTTTAACTCGAGAACTAAGTTTTTCTTCAAGACTTCTTTGTTTTCGCCTCAACTGCGTACGATAATTACGTTCATTATAAAGAATATCTTTGGATATCGCTGGGGTGAATTTCGACAATCTTCGGCGAAGCCTCCTGACTGTCCAAAAAAGCGGCCCGGCATAATCCCAAGCAACCCAGCCATAATGATAAGAATGTTGAGTCAACGCTTTAGTCAGCCAGGAAGGATTGCGCTTTTTCGCTTTGAGAGCTAAAGAGGCGAAAGCCAACCTTTCCTTTAATAAATAAGACTGTTCTAAGGGTGTTGTTAATATTTCAAAACAGTGATTATGTTTATCCCGCCGAATAAAGCTGATCTGCTGACGACAAAAGTCAAGAAATTCATCTGCTGCCACCAACCAATAATAGATATTTTCTTTTGAAAATTTCTCATAATAGTACTGGTATTTATTATAGCTTCTGATCAGCTGCTCATTAGTCAATATTTTAAGTTTTTGAGGCTGAAGTGATTTATGACACCAGTCTATCCAGCGGCTGGCTAGGATTTTACTTTTTATTCTTTGCTGAAACATCAGGCTTGGATTTCTCTTCAGTGCGGATAATAATCGATGCTGGGCTGATAGAAATGAACGTTCTTCGATCAATGTTTGCCGATCACTATGGTCAAATGACACCTGTGCCACTGCCCGGAATGAGCCTCGACCACGGCTGGACAGAGTGAACGGTCTAAAATAATACGCCAGCGGAAATAATGCTGGGGTGGTTCGTTTCCTGAATTCATACCAGCGGATCCGATGAGGCTTTTTAATATTTATATTGGAATTATTCATATCCTCCTCACCACCCCTCTATCCGCATCCACCTCCACCCGATCGCCGTCTTTGAATACCCTGGTGGCGATTTTGGTGCCGATGACACAGGGTTTTTTCATTTCCCGGGCGACAATCGCCGCGTGGCAGGTTAAGCCGCCTTCGTCTGTGACAAAACCGGCAGCCTTTTTCATTGCTGGAATTAAGCTAGGCGTGGTCGCATTTGAAATTAAAATATCGCCATAATTCATTTTTTTCATATCATGAACAGTATTAATTAATTTTGTCATTCCTTCAACTTTTCCTCCGTAAGCGCACGATCCTGTAATCCTGCTGAGTCGCATGGATATCTTAGATTTTTTCATCCGTTTGACATTCTTAGCTGAAAAATATCGGGCCGCCCGCCCATAGAGCGGCTTAATTACTTTATCGGGCAAAACAACGTGAAAATCATTTATCTGGTTTACAACATTGACATCAATTGGTTTATTTTTGAGCAAACCACGCTTAATCATAGAAAAAGGGGTTGCTTTTACTTGATCAAGTGATAAATGCAGGCGCCGGGCAATTTCCTGAAATAGTTTATTGGCATGATAATAGGTTCTGCTTTGGTAATCCTTGCGCCTTGGTTTTCCCCAAACTATTTTTCCAGCCAGCTTTAAAATCGCCGAATGAAATTTGTCTGGCTTCAGTCTGCGTATATATTTTTTTCGCCTAATGGCCAGATCCTCTTTATGTCGGCTTATTTTTTTTAGCTCGACTTGAGGTATTATCCGTTTCTTTAAATAATCATATATGAATTCCAAAAAATTTTCCTCTGTATAGGCCGGACCATTGTAAACATAATAAACCCAGCAATATTTATCAGTGTGGGTCTTTAGGTCCTTATAAAATCTTGGCTGTGTTTTTTTAAGATAAGCAATTGATTTTTTTCGGATAGCTGCCTGCCAGCCTTTTTTAAGGTAATATCTAGACATCAGTTTCAATAAATCTTCTTCCTGATTTTGGGCAAACGAACTTTTCGTTGGTTCAGTAAACACGGCCAAAAATTCAGAATATTCATTCTGGCTTACTTTTTTTTCTAGGTAGTCCTTTAAATTCTTTTCTACGAAAGAAAAGTCCTGAAAATCCAGAATGGGAACAGCACAGCCGTAAGAGTATTGCCTAGCTTGCATTATATTGAATTTAGACAACAGCTGAATTAATTTTTTAGCGGTCAGCCGCGTGAAATTGGTTTTATAAATATTCTTTTCTGACCACTGATTCATTTTTTCGCCATATCCATGCGTAAAATCAATAAGTCGCTCGACAAAACGGTAATCTTTAATCGCTTTTTTCTTCAGTGCTTCGTGCGTCTTTTTCCAACTATCAATGTCCGCAATATACTCGATGTCGTTTCGATTGGATATTATGCCAAATCTTGGAATTGGTGCATGAAAAAGTTTTTGATAATCAAGAAAACAACCCACCCAAATGCTATTTCTCAGCCAGGGTGAGTTATAATCATGAGCCACTGCTTCCCATTTATTTTTTTTCAAAAGACATAATGAATTTTTCAAATCTATTTTTATAAGTATCTATTTTGGATTAATAAGCAGTTTTCTGAGGTTTGATCGCTATTCCTCATACAATGCGCTAATTATAGCATAAAAACGCTATTATAAAATAACCCGAAACACGGGGATTTGGGAGATTTTAAAAAACACGGCGAATATATGTAAGACATCTCTCCATTCTCTTGTTCCACTTGCTCAGTCGAGAAATAGAAAAATATTCCTTGACTCCTGCAGGAATGAAGAGGTACCTTAACTTAAATATTTATGAAACCAATATTAATCGGCCTTTTTCTTTCTTAACCGGCACCCATTTGAAACTGCCGCTGACTGAATCGATATAGGCTGTCTTTAAATATTTCCGGCCGGCCAGATTAGCTAATTTAGTTCCGATACGAGCAGAATCAGACTCCAACATCTGAATCCTCTCTCTGAGTATATATTGTAACCAGAGACTATAAAATAATGGGTCTTCAGGCTGTTTTTCATGCTGATCAGCCGCTTCTGTTCCGTATCGGTTAATCAGATATTCGCGAAACTTTCTGTCAGAGGCTATGACTTTGAACAGGTCTTTAGTTTTAGCAATGACTATAAGATAGGCGATCAAACGTGACCGGTTTTTCTGCGTGATTGAATCTTCCAGCTCCGACCAGATGTTCAGTGAACCGGCGCCTACCTGCTGTAATATATTTTTTTCTTCTTCATAGATCGCTCTTTGTTCTTCGGCGTTGGCTGAATATATTTTTATCAAATCCTTTGCCTGCAAGTGCTTTACCTTTGAATTATTCAGCGATATCTGTTCCGCTGGTATGGCTTTTTTTTCTTCTGACCTTATTTCAAACGACGGCAGAGTTACTCCCTGATTGGCTCTGACGTCAGTACTGACAAGCCCCGTCTCGATGCTTGCCAAATCATCCCTGATATTCTGATATTCATCATTATGTCTTTTAAAAACGCCGTTGGTGATGGAGCCGATAATTTCTACGTCGTCCACTGGAATTGTCGATTCGGTTCCCTGGACAGATAGTGATGAAATCTTCATTTGTTCAATAAAAGCCAGCAGAGCTCTTAACTTCTCGCGGGATTCAGTTGAAATGTTTTTTGTGTTCGGCTTATTGACCAGATAATTAGAAAGATCAACCGTTATAACCGGTTTGGTGCCCAGCTCTATGACTGAATCCTGAAGCCAATTTCTTATTGAACCGGGCAATTCTTTGCCGTCTTTGGTAACTGATTCCTCCGTCAATATTTCATTATTTTCCCTCAAAGCATCAATAATGCTTTTTTTAAGTTTGTCACGGTCTTCGTATTTTACCAAAGATACTAATTTGTGTTTAAGCTTGTTAACTAAATTGAAATCAGGGATTTCAGAAGTGATTAAAAACCTTTCTCTGAACATATCCAATATTTCAGTCTCATTGTACCAAGGCAGGGCGACCCAGCGGCATTTCCACACTATATCGCTGTATTTTTTATAGAGCTGGGCGTTTTCAATTTCAAGGTTTTGATTCTGGTCCAGAAGGTATTTAAGCACCTTAGCCAGCCTGAAAGCCGTCTCGCCTCTATCAAATGTAGCGACATATTGAAAATCTTTAATAAATTGTTCGAGCGTTTCTGTCTGTCTGATATCCGGTAAATTATTTTGTTGATTTTTTCTCGCCATGTTTCTTTAGTTTAAAATGATACGTCGATCGTCTTTTCACCCTCGTCAGGAACCTCCCTGGTTGCTTCAAAAGGCTGCCGTATGTTCTGTTCATAGTCTCTAATTCTTTCATCGGGCTCGCCTTCCTGAACGTTGCCGGCAAACCGCTTCAGAGTCTCAAGGAATTTATCATATTCCTGCATTGTTCCTTGAACATACGCTTCGCGCAATTTTGCGAAATCAACCTGGCCGCTTTCATCAATATACTTCTTTTGATCCTCTTCGCTTAATCGCTTGTGATAAGCCAATAATTTATCCTCATGATCCAGCTCTGATTTACTGATGTCGGCCACGCGCTCCCTAACCGCTCCTTCAAGCAGCGGCAAATTCGATTTAACCAGATGATAGGCCCGGCTGGGACTGTACCTTTCTTTCGCGATTAATCCCTGAATCGGCCGCCATTTTTCCGCGATCTCTTTAATACCATATGAAGTTAATTTGGAATAGGTACCCTTGCTTGGGTCTTTCGGATCGACATGATGCTCTTCCATGATCGCTAAACGATTTGATCGGCGCTGTAAATTCTCAAAATCGCGCTTGCCCATTTCAATCTCAACCCTGACATGCTGATCAAGTTTGGATCGTTGAAAAAGCTCGCCGTCTGACCGGGCGCCAATTGATTGTCCGACATTCCAGTGATCGTTTTGTTCAGCAATGTTACTAACATCGTTTTGCAGCGCATAAGCAGTCTGCCTATCCGTCTTTAATCTATCGATAAAGGCTTCTCTGATCAAAGCATTCATGCCCTGCTGGCCAGAGGGAAGATGATCACCTTTTTTGATGACAGCTTGGCCCTTATTTTCAAATTGGGCGTCGATTTCATCATTGGAAAGGCCTCTAGCCGCCAATTCGGTTCTCAATTTGCGCATTTCATCCTCGTCTAAAAACCCCCGACCTTCAATCTTATTGCCGTATTTATCATTGCCGCCAAAATGCTCATAATAATTATTTCTTGACGATATCCCGTATTTTACTATTTCATTCTCATGGCCGACTCTGGCTGCCTGTATTAAAATCGCGCGGGCTGAAGCAATATCACCACGAGCTACTGCTCCTTTGAACAAAGATATCAGCTCTTCTTCATTGCTGGTGGCATATTTCTTGGCTTCTTCGGCATCCTGCGCCCGGCGCAACTGCTGGCCGACAAAATCTCTCGGCCGGTAAGCTTCCCACTTGGATATTGAGCCTCTTATCTTTTCCACCGCGTCAGCTGATTGTCCATATTGTCCCCGGGCCCGCCTATACTTATTGCTCCTGCGATACTCATCGCTGCCTTTAACAGCTTTTTCAGCGTACAAATGCCGGTTTAAATAATCTTTGATAAATTCTTCCTCAGCCATTTCCTTCAGCTTGTCTTGATTTTCCGGCCGGGCAAGATCAGCGTCCTGCTGAACCAGCGTCTTCCTAATATATGCGAGATCATCCTCCGAAGCCTCACCTAAAATATCATTCCTTCTACCAATATACGCGGCCTGGTCTCTTTCAAGTTCCTTTTCCTTGCCTTTCAGCCTCTTTTTGTTAGCCGGCAAAGCTAGCTTGTTAGCTACGGCTGTTTTTATACCATGCGAATAAAAAAGCCCCTGCGCGTAATTGTCCACCAATGAAGGCGCGCCTAAAGCCCTCAAAAATTGTCCTTGACGCAGACGCTCATCAGCAAAAGCCGCGCCCGTTGTTTCCTCACGTATTCGTTTGCGTTCCATGCCGGTTTTTATATTTTTGTAAACATTTACTGGATTGAGTTCGATACCCTTACCAATACGCCCAGGCAAGGATCCGGCTTTTATCTTTCTGGCTCCCCAGGCATAAGCTGAAAAAGGAGCCTTGGCAATTTTGCGCGCCACGGTGCCGGAAATACCCTGGCTCAACCTGACGCCCAGACCGCCGCCAATTGTTTTCATGTTATTAGCGACTGTGGTAGCCGCGAAAAGCAAACCGACCGTGACAATAAAGTTCATTAAATTTCTTGATTTTGATATTTCAGAGATGGCGGCGGCAATCCCCGAAGTCTGACCGGGTTGGACAATTGGCAGATCAGTACTGGCAGTTGGGCTAAGCTGTTGGGTCAGGTCGCCGGGAGAAGACTGCATGACTTCAAAAGCCAACCAAAGGAAAAAAGCCAGCAACGGCCCGACTGTCACATAATTACCAAACTGATTCCACCATTGCGTAGCAATGCTTTTAAGCTTACTGAAAGCTTCGCCTAAATAAGCTACGGGCGATAAAACAACCAAAATCCAAAGAACCAATATTCGCCCCAAAAGTATAAACAGCACCATCAGGACCGCACCCAGCAAAAATGATATCAAAAGAATGCCCAGTATCAGCGCTCCCACCACCTCGAGACCGCTAACGTCGCTGCTGCCGATATCGCTGCCGAACATCAGTATCTGCTGAAGGCCGGCCCCGGTAGTCAGGCTGGCGGCCGTAGCCTGGCCGAAAGCGTCGGTAAATGTCTTCATCAATACTTGCGAAACGTCAATGAAGAAAGCGGCGATTGTCTTTGAAAAATTTATCAAAAAAGCCATTATTATGAAACTCGGGAGGGTTCTTTTGTAGTGATAATTTTCGATTCTTAAGACAGTGCCCCAGGCGATAATCAATAAAATTACAATCAAAAACATATTGCAAAGATCACGCACCGCCACCCAGCCGATCTGCACGGGCTTGGCACTGATAAAATCGTTAAACTGGGCGACCTGTATCATCAAATCTATAATTGCCACCAGGAGTTTTCCAAGCAAAGACAGTATCGGGAAAAGCATCCACGAAAAAAGTGAAGCCACTGCCTGATCCAGCGACAGCGCGTGAGCCGGCGTCCAAGCAACAATTATGCCGGCCATAATAGCAAAGACCACGGCTGAAATAGTCAGCCAGCGAGTCTTTTTTGAAGTAATGTAATTGATCTTCAGCATAGGCTTAACTTCCAGTTACGATAATGCCGCCGTCAAAGACACCTGAACAATAGGCATCGGCACCTGGGCAATCAGCGTTTGATTGGCAGGATTTAAGATTGTTTGTACCGCCCTGACAAACGCCCCAGCAAGTGGCTTCTCCGCAATTAGACAGCGTGCCTAGTGAGCATTGATTTTCCGTGCCCAGACAGTAGCCGCTGCCAAACTCCCAGTTATCCACCATCCAAATTCTTATCCGGCAGGGACTGCCAAGCGGACAATCGCCGAAAGCATATGTATGTTGAGCCGTGTGGTATGGTCCATTTTCATCAGATCTCGGAGCTCGTCCTAAGACACCAAAATTAATGGGTTCGATAGCCGTACTGTCACCCCAATCTATCCAGAAGCCCCTGATTGGTATCTGCTCGGGATCAACTAAAGTATTCCAGGTCAAATTGACTGTTCCTTCGCTGTCAGTAACTTCAACCGTCCCGGTCCGGTCATTAGCCTTAATATTGAATATTACCGGCTGGACCCAGCAGAAATCATCCGGATAATTGCCCGGCCTGACATCAACGCCTGACACTTGTTTAAATTTACACTGTTCCATATCAAGGAAATCCTGATGATAGGCCTCGAGCGGGCCGGCATTGCCCGAATCTGGGTCCTCGCAGTATGAAGGCATTTCAGGATTGCATTCATCAATATTAGTATAAGGATTACACTGGCTATCATCATTCGGATCACTGCAAGGATAGCCGGTTGTCAATCCGCCCACGCATACATTATCAGCGCATTCCTCTGTTCCCAAAGGACAATCAACAGCGGGATTAGGACAACATTCGTTATAATTATTGCAGGCATTGCCGTTATTCGGCCCGCCAAAGCATACACCGTTGTATAATTGGCATTCACCGTCGGCGCCAATGCAGTAATCACTGCTGCCGCACGACTGGCCGACGTTTACGCCGGCGCTGCAGACCGCTTCAGCGCAGTAGGGCACAATCGGATTGCCATATTCATCCACGCCCAGGCCTTCGCAGTCGCCGTTCGAATCGCAACATGAGCCTTCCAAGGTTTCATCGCCATTGCCCGTAGCGCCGCCGACAACACAAACCTTGTCACAGCATTCACTGCCATCATCACAGGCCGCTGAACCGCAGTCAGTGTACTGTCCAAATGGATCTGGTCCGCAAACTTCCTGATACGTGCAGGTATCACCGCCTTCGCAGTTGCATTTCTGAGTGCTTCGCCGGCACATCGAGTCACCGGCATCGCAAACCCCGGCTCCGGCGCAGTGGTTCTGCGGAGTATTATTTGACGCGCAGACCCGAGTATCATCAAGCGAGCAGATACCGTCAGCGCAATAGCCGTTCGGACATTCGCAGTTATTTACGGACGGATCGATGCAATAAAACTGGCTGTTGCAAGTATAGCCGGCGGAACAATTAACTCCGGTACATTGCTGATCTATATCGTTAGCGCAGCGCCAATCTGGATCACTGCAGTTATTGACGACCACTTGGCAAGTTGAACCAGCGCCATATTCAGCTTCGCAGAATTCATCGGGCGTTGGCAAACCGCCATCGCATATCTGCCGTCCCAAAATACCGTCGCAATGTCTGGGACAATTGGAATCAATATTACATTGCAGGCCATTATCCTGGCAGAAGGTAAATACCTGGCATGTGCTGTTCGGACATTCACAGCTTGGATTTGAATCGTCAACGCACTTCGTTCCAGCCACCTCAAGACAAGTCTCACCAACCGAGCAGTTGTTATTCACGCTAGTACAATTTTCGCCATCTTTCGTTCCGCCTTCACAGCGCATCTCAACACAGGCATCATCTTGTCCAGTACAAATGCCCAGGCCGCAGAGACCGCCGCCGCTTGGCTGGCAGGTCCAAGCCGCTTCGCAAGCCCCCCATTCACATCCGCAATAATTATAAACCGGCGGATCTTCTCCGGTTAATTCGCACACTTTGCCTAAACATTCTCCGGCGGCCACATCGCAATCAGCTTCAACTTCGCAACCGCGGCCTTCCCACACATGCACTTCCGGCAAATATGTGCACCGGCGGCTGACTACATCCTGGCAGTCGCCGTCACCCCAGATCCATAAACCATAAACATCAACAAAGAGCCGCTGCAGGCGTTTTAAACCCAGACCGCCGCCGGTTGGATTAGACACAAATTCATTCGGTATGACCGGGCCGCTGAACTGTTCTTTTTCTTTAAACCGGCCAGGTCCGATATTGTCGCAGAGTTTATAAACGTGGTCTTTACAGGAATAAGGGCTGCCGGCGCGGGCATAGCTTAAATAATCGACTTCATTAAATCCATGATCAGTCGGTCCGTGCCAGCTCCAAGTACTTGAATTCCAGCCGAAATCAGACAGCCAATAATATGGTTGTTTTTCAGTACCTATGATGTTAGTTGAAGTAAACGGGTCTCCCCAGACTGTCGTGTAGTCGCTATCCCAAGTTCGTGGATTATTCAGATTAAATAGTTCATTCCAATTGTTCTGGCCGCCGACTGACTGCGGCGCCACTGAACCATAAGGCGCTAAATCGCTGTCATACACCCAGCCGATATCCCAGACCGATGGATAGCCACGGTTAATGCGCGAAGCCCAAGCTTTGTTTTCACCCGTTGCGGTAACTGTCTTGACTATCATGTCGCAGCGCAAACCGAGTACTTCAGACGCGCTGCCAAGCCCAAATTCGTTCCACATATGCGTATCCTCCAGCTGACCGTCAAACAGCGTCCAGTATCCATCATGATGCAAGGTACCGCAAAAATTCTCACCCTTTTTAAACTTACATGTATCACCGCTCCAACCACACTTGCAGCTACTGCCGTTATAGGTGCAGTTATTGCATTCAACAGCGCCTTCGCCGGTTGCGGGATCATATCTTTCTTCTATGCCATAGGGTATGCAAATATAATCGCATTTATCCGGCCAATTATTTATATCTTTTTGCTTCCACTTGTGCTGGTAATAATTTGGCGGACAGTGGTAATTATTAGCTTTATAGCAATAGCCGCCGGACAGCCAAAATACGCGCCTAAATTCCAGGGGTGTCACCTGCCCGCAATAGTACAGCGGCGCGCGTCCGTAATAACCAACTACCTCGCCGCCGCCGAAAACATCAGATTCACCGGAAATTATATCAACCGGCCACCACTGGAGACAGATTTCAGAATTATGCGGATCTTTTTCCAGACAGTAGCCTTTCCAGCCGTTATATATCTTATACAGCTCATCGCTGGAGCTTTCCTTCGTATAATTACATGAGGGGGAATTGGTTTCCGGATACAAACGGCAAGATCTTACCACAAAACGCTCATCCTCCGGAGCTTCAACCGGCATATTTACCGACTTCTTTTCCAAAAGCGTCTGAAGCTCCACATCATCGACATAAAAATCGGTTACCGGCGTATTGTCATCCTGAACAATACTTAAATACGTATTGTTATTAACCCCGGATACCTCTAAAACATCGCTTAAAGGAAGCGTATACTGCTGCCAGAATAACTTCGGTCTGATTACTCCGAAAATTTGGCACTGGGCAGGATCATCGTTGTTGTAGCACAGCTGAACTTTTATCGGTGCTTCGCTCGGGGCTCTCATTTTGATACTCAATACGAACCGCGACCCTTCAGTTACCCAGCCATCCAGATTGATGCGGGCACCCGTGTCAGATCCATTAGGCATTACTTTCAAAGCATAATTTGATTTGGTTGGATCCTGATCATCATCAGTCACAAAAACCAGTCCCGGCAACAGATTTCTTTCTTCCCAAGGATAGGCCGTGCCCGATTGAAAATCATGATTCGGCAGATCCAGACCAAAGCCCACTTCCCACATTGAGGCGGTCGGGTAATAACCATGCACCACCCGGCAGATATTGTCATCGCCCGGACACTTGTCATCAGCGCAAACACCACCCGGGCAGTCGCTGTCTTTGCGGCAGAGGCCGCCAACATTATTGCCGCCCTGACAGATACCATCACGCCAGCATAAATCGCCCAGCGTGCCGTTGCTATAATCCCAGCAACGCCAGGTTATACCTATCTTTCCGTAACCGGAATAATACTTAGCCTGATCTATTTCATCAAAGAAATCAAATGTTAAATCAGTCGGATGCGGCACAGGCGTAATCGCCCGGTCTTCATATTCGGGATCAGGCAGGCTCGGATGCTCGAATTTCGGGGTTTTCACGCAAACTCCATCATCTTCACAATCATTGTCAGTAACGCAATTTCGGGCAGGATCATTGTCACATTGTCCTTCGCCAATCGGTTTCGTGCATTGTCCGGTCGAACCGATTTCACGGCAATTGCCTATATCATAACACAGTCTTTCTGACTGGCCTTTATCGTTTTCACTGGTAAAACTTGTCTTGCAATAAAGCCACTGATTGCAGACGCGATCCGGCCTGACTTTGAGTATAATGTTTGAATCCGCCGCGCAGGTATCATCGCCCTCGGCGCAAAGGTAAGGCGTGCCGTTGAACTCTTCAATAGCGCCGTAAGTGTAATCGCTATCGTATATTACCCCGCCCGTATCACTGGCGTCATTAAACAATCTGCAGCCTTCATCAGGATTTACTACGCCAAAACATGAAGCGGTATCGACTGAACTCTCTATTTCATAATATGGCGTACAGCCCGGAATATATGCCGGATCACCTACCGAATCATGCGGGTAGGGTTTACACTCTTCATCGAGACGGTAGAAATGCCCCTCGCTATCATATTCAATCCGGCATTCCGCGCGGCAACCCGGCCAGAGGCAAACGCCGCTGTCACAATCATCATTGGCCGTGCAGACTGCGCCGTTATTGGCACCACCAGCGCAATGCCTTTCTTGGCCTTCCTGGTAGGCTAAGGCGGGCAACGGATCCTGAGGATCGCGATACTCGGTACAGCCGCTAGCTTTATTTTTACACATACCCACCCAATATTCAGAGCAAAGCTGATTATCGGGACATTCGTCGCTGACGCATTCGTCATCTCCCGGACAATCGCTGTTTGTCTGACATTTCAGATCCGGATCGCTGGCGCAATAATTATCCTGCTGGCAGACTCGCTCGGCGCAGTAGCCATCGTTATTAGAATTCGGATCATCACAGCCTAGGCTCGGATGTTGGGCATCGGCGTCTGAATCGCAAGGCTGCGCTTCCCGATAGCCCCCATAACAAATTTCAGTCTGATCAGAGCAGAAGCCATCATTGCCAGTATTGGGATCATCACAGCCTAATAATGGATCCTGAGCATTATTGAGTGAATTGCAGATTTGGCCGTCCCGGTATCCGCCGACGCAGTATTCTTGAAGTTGGGGTCCGCAAACGCGGGTTGGCTGAGGATTATTGTAATAAATTTCGCAGCTACCGCCGGCACCGCAACGGGCGTCATCGCCCCAGCCATAACACGGGATGCCCGGGTTATCACCGCCGATACAGGTGTATTCTTCAACCGGGCAAAACTTATTGGTATCTTCCTTAAACCAAGCGTCATAGACTATGCCGTTTATATTAACCCCGCTGCGATATTCACAAGTTTGTTCATTCGGATTCTTAAACTCAGCGTAGCCCTGAGCGTTTCTGTCAATCTGATATTGTTCACAGAAAGCCCGGCCTTGTTCGCAAAGATCCGTTTGATATCGATCAGGATCGTCTATTAAATATTTATTATCAAATTCAATTGCCCGGCCCTCATTATCAAACTTCGGTAAACCAATCTTGGTACAACCTTTAGCCGCGTCTTTGCAGTACTGGCTTTCTTTGTCAACAATCGGTAATGTCGCATCGGACTGCACCCAGCGTCTCAAAGTTTCCGTCTTAAACGGATTAGTTGAATTATAGGTACTTAAAACAGCCTTACAGCCGACTTTTTCTGGTCGGCACAAACTGGTGAAACTTTTAAGATAATGCTCATCACCCTGACGATCATAATAGAGCGCGCAGCCAGCCTGGCTGGCGGGACACTCATCGTACGATTTATAAATAAGGTAGTTGTTGCCCTTGGTTTCCCACAGAATAATATTATCTATATAGAAAGGAGCGGAACCGCCAAGGAAAAATTGTTCAGAGTCACCAACGTCAGCATCAAAATGAGCCGGTCCTAATATATAATGGTTCCAGTTCTGGTTATTAGCTACGGCTGAGCCGGCAAAAACCGTCCCGTCGGGCAAAAAGGCGGCCTGAATAGTAGAGTCAGCCTCAACCGCTTTGGCCCAAAATTCAACTAAATATGTTTTGCCTGTTTCAATCAGTTCAGTTACTTCCTGCATCATGAAATTACCGCCGCCGATGGCTGCTGATAGCCCGCCCGCCTTAAGCGATTCGGTACTGATGGTGATATTTGGATCCGGCGTCCAGCCGAAATAATCACCATCATCAAAATTATCATCTATTATCTTTCTGATATTATAGCCGTCACTGCCTCGGTATTCACGGCACCCGGCCTGGCTCTTGGGACACCTGATCCCTTGGCTGGGAATAGCATTATAAACCTCGCCATCAAGAGTATTTCTCAATGGATGGCAGTCTTCCGAGCAGGTAATGGTACTCATCTGTTGGCGATACCAGAAGTTTCCGTTTTGGGCATAATATAATATGCACCCTGGCTCAGCCGGGTCGCAGTCACCCGAGCCATCCCAGGTATCTGGCGGTACGGCGGCGCCGCCGACCAGCGATTCAGCTATCAATTCATAACCCCTGGCTTCATCGCCCTCCCAGTGGTAATAAGTCGCGCAACCGGGGTTCGGTTTTTCGCATTTCCTGATGTAGGTATAATATTCAAGCCCTTCGCCGCCCTTGGCCACTTCGTCCAAATTAGTGAATTCTTCGCAACCCGCATAAGCGGCTTCGCATTGGGTACCGCTCTTGGCTATTAAATACACCGGATCCGGGCCGTCTCGATCCACCAGCGCCTGATCAGTCCCATTGACCACCGGCATCTGCTTATACGACTTACAGCCGTCATTCTGCTCATCGCAATAATCTTTGACCGTAACCACGCCAGGCACTTTTTCTCCCCGTTCATCAGGATCATACATTTCACAGCCGATTTCACTATACTGGCACATTAATGAACGATCGGTTGACGCTACCTTGATATCGTCGAAGAAGCTGCCGTTTAATATCACTCTGACAAAAGCCGCGCTTGGATTATCCGCTTCAATGCCAAAACTTATAAATTGCCAACCGCCCCCGACATCAGGATCGCCCTGGGTTCTCGGGTCCGTGGCATCAGCATTTAAATTACAGTTATCGGCAATTGGCACGTGGTCGGCGTCTAGACAGACAGTTGTGATTGGCGCCGCTCCTCCCTGTACCCAGCCAGACACGTCATAGCGGCTGCCGTGGGCAACTGGCACGTCTTGATAACCACCAACTGAACCGATATATTGATCCCCAACCCCATTATCCGCATCATTGATTATAATAACGCCATTCCAGCCGTCAGCCGCGGTATCTCCAGGTATGTAATTATCTTCATTCCAGTCAGCATAGTAATTAGTTCCATTATCTATGCCAAATCCGCCGTTAGCAATTAAATTATCGGCTTTATCTGTTTCATAGATCTGATTGCTTGTCGCATAATTTTTATAAGCCGTAACCTCGCCTTCTTCCAGCTGGACTGCGTCAAGATAAAGGTTGCAGGCCGGCAATACCAAACGGAAGCCAACCTGCTTTTCATTCGAATCTGGCTCTGGATCAACATCGGGGTAGCCTAGCTGAGCGGTAGCTATAATACGTTGCCAGCCCGAACCGTTCAATTTCACTGGATCTGTTTTGACGTAATCGACCCAAGCGCCGCCATTATGATAGCCACCAATCTGCAAGTCAAAATCTCCGCCGCAAGCAGCCTCGGGCTGGATATAAGCTGACAAAGTATAAGTTTTTCCGTAAACTAATGAGCCGGCATACAAAGTATATTCGAGATTACCGCCGCCATTGGTAAACAAAGAATAATTATCGGCGTAAGGCTGGCTGCGCGCTTCGGTTACCAGGCCGTTGTTCACCCAACCCCAGTGCGGATAATCAACCGCGTAAACATCGGCCGCACCGTCATCGGCCGAACCGTCAAAAACCTCAAAACTGGAATTGGCCGCTAAGTTTGCACCTGGCTCCATTAATATATACTCATTACAATTGCGATCTCCAGCGCCGCAAGTCTGGGCGTCTTTATCAAAATAAATCTTGCTGCCGGAAAAATTATAATCCTCCGAGCTGCAAACAAAAGTTTCAGAATAAGCGTTATACTCCTCGCAATACCATTTACAGCCGGCATTTTCGGAATCACAGCTATCATAATTCAAGCTATTCTGTATGTATGGTTGGTCTTTATTATTACTATCAACAAACAACTGGCAGCTGTTTTCATAAGCTTCGCATGACGTGCCGTCAAATTTCCAGATCGGCTTTTCCTCAACGCAATAGCCGTAGAAACGACAGTCGCCGCTTTCATCCTCATCGATGCAGGTGCGTTCGTCGGCGCAATAGCTGGCTCGACTGACCTGGCGGATAGGCGTATCCAGTTCATTTATCCAGCCGTCACCGTTAGTATCCTCGGTCCTGACTACTTGGTCCAAAATAAGCTGCGGCCCCGGACCCTCCCGACGGCAGAAAGTCTCAGGTGATTTCAGCACCCAGTTCGGGTCGACTAAATGATAAAAAGGATTATACTCATTCTCTTCAGTCGGTTCATCATCATATAAATCAATCAATTCCTGCAATCCAAAGGGCTTGGCCGGCGAAACATAATTCTTAATATAAGTAGCCGCCACCTCCCAGGTCGAAGGGATAATTCTGTATTTTCTTAAAAGAATCAGGCTGCGATAAGGGTAGCCGTTATAATATTCAGGTTCTTGCCCAGTGGCATCATAGCCAAAAGTACGGTCGCCGTGCAGATAGCCCATCTCAAGCGCCTCCTTGACCGTCAAATTCAGCTCAACGGCCGTTCTGAAATCATCATCGATCACGCAATTGTTTACCTCCTTATACTCAGTTGGACAACTGGCCAGGCTATTCAAAACATCAACCGCGCCCCTGACCCGGAAACTTGGTTTGGCTAATTCCATATTATACTGTCGGGCCGCGGCAATGCCGGAAGTGGTCACACCGTTGCCGCTAGAAATAGAAGTCGATGGGGCTATGCCTTTTTCAAAAATATTTTTATACAAACGGCTGATCAGCGTGTTGGTAAATATGTCAAAAGCATCGGCAATCGGCCTTCCCGTGTATACGGATTCAGCCTCCCCGGCTTCTTCGACTGGCTTGATCGCCGCTGATTCAATGTATTCCCGCGGCGTTTTGATCGCTCCGGTTACTTTGTCCTTGAGCGCCGTAAACTGGTTTGATACCTGTTCCAGCGTTCCCGCTTCTTTGGCCCTTTGCCTTTCCTCGTCAGCTTTTCCAACAACATAAAGATAGGCGCCTAATTCACTCGAGGTATATGAGAAGCTGTGCTGAAAATCAATCAAATCAGCTGTTGTCATCTTGCTTATTCTTGTGACATTAGCGCTTATCTGGCTAAGCGAGCAGGTAGGCTTATATTCCGGATCAAGCGTGCGCCTGGCAAAAACACCAATTTTCAACTGTATTTCCGGCGAAAAAGTGCATAAACTCTGGCCGAAAACATTCTTGGTAATCCCGTCCAAAAACTCGCCAGCGGCGCCATCGCCTATCTCTTTGACATAGGCACCGAAATCAGTGATGAACAATGGCTTCTGTCCCTGGCCGCCAGAGGCGATATAAACTGCCGAATCATAGGCAATTTTGTTTAAGAAATAAGAATAAGCCTTTTTCCAGGCGACCGCCGCCGCGTTTAAAGCGATTTCTTTTATCATATCCCAGATGCTTTTCCTGATATCAGGCTGACTCTCAATAATAAAGACGGGGAATGTGGCCTTAGCCTGAGGGCTTAAAACAAAAAAGCTGATGGCTGAAGTTAAAATAATGGATATCACGAGACCGCCGATAAAAAACTTGACGCTTCTGCGGTTTCTAAATTGTGTTTTTTGTTCTTCCATTGAAATTTATTCTGAGCCGGCTAGTTCTTTAAGCGACTCGTCAAATATTGCTTTAAGCGTCGCATCATCCAACGCATCAATCGAATCGGCCGGAACGCCCGTGGCTTTGAGCAAATCTCTTATTTCATCAATTGACAGATTGCTTAAATCGTCGTAAGTGATATTTTCAGGCAGCGCATTAATATTTTCATCGGATACGTTGATGTTAAGATTGACATTTGTTTCTTCTTTGGCCAGGGCATCGGAATACATTTGACGCAATGTTTCATCATCAATGTTATCCAGCGTTTCAGCCGGCACCCCGGCACCTTGTAGAGCTGATCGCAATTCATCAAGCGGGACTTCATCAACCGATGGATTTTCAACAGAATTAACATTAACTGAAGGACTGTTAGTATTTTCATTTATGCCGTATTGGTTGGCTAGGGAATTGGTGGCACTGCCGGTTGGAGCAGTCACGCACTGCTTGCCTTGGGGGCAATTTGGATCATTGCCCAAGCTCAATTCTACGTCATCATTGATACCATCGCTGTCAGAGTCTGCTAAATAGGGCGAAGTCCCGTAAATGTAAAGCTCATCAAAGTCAGACAAAGAATCGCCGTCCGTATCCATATCCACTAAAACAGCTAGCTCTTCCCTTTCTTCAGATGTATTGAGCGGTGATTCTGCCAGGTCTTTAAACGGATCGTTAATAGATTTATTTAACTGAAAAAAACCAAGAATAATACCGCTAATACCCACCATTAATATTAAGGTGAGAAGGGTTTTGGGTTTTATTTTCATTTTGTTCTAATTTTCGACCACTTATTATTTAAAACAGCGACTGTAATAATAATTTTTACTACCCCATTATATCATAATCAACAGGAAGTGTCAAACTTTGACTTTTTATCTTATTTTAGTGATTTTTCTACTTTAATCAGGTTATTATGTAAGTTTATCCAATCTTTGACCGCAAGTTCCTGCGGTCTTATTAATTCCGACAATCCCGTGTCTGACAATGCTTTCCAAATAATATTAGACTGGCAACGCAAGCCGCTGCGCAGATTATTCTGCAGCTGCTTGCGTCGTGAACTGAAACCGATTTTAATCAAACGAAAAACATCTTCGTCTATTTCTTGATTGCTTTTTATGTCTGTGATTCGAATTACTGAGGAATTTACTTCGGGGCTGGGCCAAAATGAACTATAACTAACATCAAACATTTTTTTAACTTTCGAATAGTATTGGACGGAAATGGACAATAGACTGTGACTGCCGGCCTGGGCGCTTAGCCGATCAGCCACTTCCTGCTGGATCAGAAGAATCATCTCGCTTGGCTTGGGTTGGCTTGATAAAAATACCCGCAAGAATCTCGAAGTTAAATAATACGGTAAATTAGAAACCACTTTGTAGGCCAGGTGTTTTAAATTGTCCGGATTCTGAAGGCGCCAATGAAAAATATCATCCTGCGCCAATTCAATGTTTGAATAGTGACTGGTATTATTTTTTAAAATCGGGATTAGCCGCTCATCATTTTCTACGGCTATTACCCGTTTCGCTCTCCCAGCCAGCAGCACCGTCAGATTGCCCGGACCGGCTCCGGCTTCAAGTATGGTGTCAGCCGGCTTGATATCCGCTGATTCGACAATTCTTTTCAACGCGCCCTGATCAATCAAAAAATTCTGGCCCGACTTTTTATCGGGTCGGATACCGGCCAAGGTTAATTCTTTTTTAACATTCATAAAACCTGATTACAAAAAGTTATAAAGCAAGGACATGGCCCCGGCAATAAAAAAAGAGAAGATAAAACCAGTCTGCAGTCCAAAGAAATGAAAGGCTAAAAATACCAACACCAGCGCGGCCAGCTTGCCGATCACTAGACTCATCTCAAAAAATAATACGCCTTTCATGATATTGTGCCGGCGAGCGCTGAAATAAGTAATCGCCGTCAGCGGAACGTAAATCATGTTTTTAGCCACTCGTGATAATGTATCAATAAAAAATATATTCGGAATTGTAGCGGTAAAAGCCCGAAGGCTCCAAGAAATGGCGTATAATGAGGAACCAAATTTTATAATCGGGTGCTTATGCTTTTTATCTGATACTCGGCCAATATAAAGAGTGATGAGGGTTGTAAATAAAGTGGCAGTCGCTATTACAGAGCCAAGCACAAAATAATCTTTGATGATCAGATATATAAATATCGGCCAGATAATCATAACCACTAGTTCCTCACCAAAACCCATGTAGGCCAGCAATTTCCGCCGGTGCTCTTTTTTAACAAGCCGCCGGTATGACTTTTGATAGGAAAAATTCTTCGGGACAACTTTCTCTTTAGTCATCAGCAGAGGAAAGTTTGAAATAATTATCAAAAGAATAACCACGATAAATAATATTTCAAAGCTGGATATCGCGATAATCAGGCTGCCGGCCAACGGACCAACAATATAAACCAGGTTATTGATAACGCGCAACGTGCTGATTTCTCTTGCCTGCTCGCGCTCATCAGAAAAACTGGCAAAATCGGCATGATAGCCCGGCCAATAAAAAGTCTTTTGAAGGGCCAGTATTACCAGCGCCAAAAATATCAGGGGAGGAAAGACGGGCAGAAAAAACAAACAGACATAATAAAATACCAGAAAAAATGTACTGACTAAAATACTATTTTCATAGCCTTTGGCATTAGCGTATTTAGCGCCGAGCGGCATAATAAAGAAATAAAAAACATACAGACCGAGAAAAAAAAGTATAATCTGCTTGATTGAATAACCGATGGCATAAAGATAAATCGGTTCAAAAATTATGACGGCCGCCGTAGCCAAATCCATTATTGCCACGGTTAGATACAGCTCTTTGACCGGCCGCTTCAACCGATGGGCGAAATAATGAGGAACGTTGTAATTAAGGTTTTCAAACATGGCTTTGACTTATTTTCGCGACACCTTGGCGTATTATTTTTATCCGGCCGGATTCCAAACGCATGATTGTCGAGGGCAAGGCTTCCGGCAGCGGCCCGGCGTCAATAATCAAATCAGGCCGGTTGCCTGACTTTTCAAATTGGCTTATTGCCTCATCAGCCGACAAACAATCAGGCCAGCCCGAGAGATTGGCGCTAGTGGATATCAATGGCTTGCCCCACGCTTCCAATAGTGAATCAATAAAGCGGTTTTTGGGCCAGCGCACAGCTATGGTTTTCTGGCCGCCGGTTACTAGATCAGATATACCGGGCTGTTTTTTCAAAATAATCGTTACCGGACCCGGCCAATATTTTTTAATCAGCTTTTTCTCTTCAGGCATGACCCGGGCTATTTTATCAAGCTGCCGACGGCAATTAATTAAAACTGGCAGGCCTTTATGGACAGAGCGGCTTTTCAAATTGATTATTTTGCGGATAGCCGCTGATTTTTCAATATCAGCACCCAGTCCGTAGACCGTATCGGTCGGATAGACTATTACTCCGCCGGCTTTTAGGACAACGTGAGCCTTTTGAATAACTTCAGTTAGATTTTTTTCAGTTAATTTGACAACCTCCATTATAGTAAGTTAATAAATAGGGCGCTGACTGCGGCAATCCAGAAAATAGCATTCAGGCTGATTACTCCGACCAAAATAAATAGCAAGGCAAACATTACCACCCGACCTAGGTTCAATGATATTTCACGAAACACGCTCATTTCGTCGACATAGTGGCCGGCGTCAGCCATCTGCTCGTAAGACAACGCGTCAAAGGGCGTTCGCATGACCGCCTTGGCCAGATTATGATAGGTTGAAGCTAAAAAAATATCATAGCCGGTTTGAACAAAAACTTTAAAAATCCAGCCGATTGAATAAATAACTGTACCAAGACGCAGCAGCTTTCTTTTGGAAAGCTTATCTGTATATCGGCCCATGAATATTCTGATAACCACAGTGACTAGAATAACCAGCGTTGATACGGCACCGATTTCAAAATAGTCACCAGCGAAAATTTTATACATAAATATCGGCCAGATAACCAGACCAATAGCTGCTTCAAAGCCTTCGGCGCCGTAAGCCATCAGCAGGCGTCTTTTTTTTGTAAATAAGATTTTAAAAGTTTCGAAATAGCCGTAAGAAAAAGTTTCTCTGACCTGACGAGTTGCTATTAGCGGGTAAATTGAAACGGCTAGCAGCAGCATAACCGTTACAAACAGGCTTTGATAGCCGAATTGCGCTATGACAAACCCGGAAATAATCGGGGTCATTATGCCAACCAACGCGCCTAATGACTCAAGCAGGCTGATCTGTTTGCCGCGATTGAATCGGTCGGTGAATTTAGCAAACTCCGTGTGATATGGAACCCAATAGAGCATCCGGTAAATATTCAGAGTAAAAAGTCCGAGGAGCAGTAAAGACCAAGGACTGTCATCAACTAAATACAAAGTTAAATAAAAAAGTATATTGAACGGCGTACTCAAAATCATGGCCGTCTTAAGACCAAACCGGCACATCATTTTAGCCCCGGGCTGCACCAGCAATATGTATCCGGTAAAACTGAACACATAATAAAGCATCAGCGATTGGAGCGAAAAATCAAAAACCTCATAGAGAAAAATAGGCAAGAATATTCCAAGCAAGCTGGTAGCTGTACTCTGAATCAATCGCTGAAAGTAGAGACCTAAAACATCAGTACTAAATTTCGTACGGTTCAATACTAATCGACGAAAATAAGTATTCATTATTATACGACAATGTTTATTATTTTGTTTTTGACATAAATCATTCTTTTAGCCGGCCGGCCGCTGAGCTGCCGTCTGACATTGTCGCTGGCCAAAGCCTTCTCTTTTATGATCTGCTCATCAAGATCAGCAGGCAGTTTGATCCGATCCCGCACTTTACCGTTTATCTGGACAACCAGCATTATCTCAGTGTCAGCTAATTTGCTGGAATCATATTTTGGCCAGACTTGTTCATTTATCAAATCGCCAAAGCCGCTCTTCTCCCATAGCTCAGCCGCGATATGGGGCGCCATCGGATAAAGAAGCAATAAGAAATTTTTTATATCGTTTTTGACCGCCCAGCGTCTTTGCGACAGAGTTTCATCAGTCCTGTTTTCTGATTCTCCGATGCTATCGGCTCTTTCATTAAAACATTCCATCAGTGAGCTGACTGCCGTGTTGAATTTAAAATCATCAAAATCATCAGTTACTTTTTTTATTGTTTTGTTGATTATTCTTTCTCTCCGGCGCCTTGTTTCATCGTCCGGGTAATCGTTTAATAAACCCCAGCCTATATTATTAGCAAACACCGTATATATCCTGTCTAAAAACCTCCTGACACCGATCAGTCCCTGCGTTGACCAAGGCGTGGTTTCCTCAAACGGCGCGATAAACATTTCATACAGACGGACTGAATCAGCGCCGTATTTTTTTATCAATCCGTCGGGGTTGATTACGTTGCCGAAGCTCTTCGACATTTTCCGGCCGTCTTCAGCCAGAATCATCCCGTGGGAATGGCGATGCTTATAAGGCTCGGCCGTGGGCACGAATCCCTTGTCATATAAAAACTTGTGCCAAAAGCGGGAATAGAGCAAATGCAAAGTCGTATGCTCCATGCCGCCGTTATATATATCAACCGGCATCCAGTATTTTAATTTATTTTTATCAGCCAAAGCCTGGCTATTCTCTGGATCGCAGTAGCGCAGGAAATACCAAGATGAACCAGCCCAATTCGGCATGGTGTCTGTTTCCCGTTTGGCCGGCTTCCGGCAAATGGGGCATTTGGTATTGACCCAGCTTTTAACCGTAGCCAATGGCGATTCGCCGGTATTGATCGGTTTGTATTTTTCCACGTATGGCAATTCGATTGGCAAATCTTTTTCCGGCACGGGAACAACCCCGCACTTATCACAATGAATAATCGGAATTGGCTCGCCCCAATAATGCTGGCGGGAAAAAATCCAATCGCGGAGTTTGTAATTGACGGCGGATGAACCTAATCCCTGCTTTTCTAACCATTCAGTCATTTTCTTTTTAAACTGTTCAGAATTAAGACCATCAAACTGTTTTGAATTAACAACTATTCCTTCACCAGTATAAACATCGCCCTTAATAAACTTCCGAAACAGATAGTTGTGCATTTCGTCCTTGATCAAGCGACCAGCGTCAGCATAGCTTAACCATTTTGTTTGAAACTTGCCTTGCTCTTCCTGGCTGAGCTTTGGTTTAACCTTTTGATCGCTATTTAGTTCAAAGAATAGTCCGATAATATCAGTTACCCGATTCACGCCTTTGTTATAAGCGACGTAGTGGTGGTGAACTGTTTCAGATTTATCTAATAGCTTCACGTTTGTGTAGCCTGTTTCTTCTTTTATTTCACGCTGGGCAGCCTGTTCAACGTCTTCACCTTTATTAATTCCACCACCGATTAATAAATGGCCGCCGTATTTATCGCCCCAATCAAGTGTTAAAACTTTTTTGGATTTCGGATCGTGCACTAAAGCAACAATTCTTTTTCTAAATACTTCATTGGGTTTAACCTCGCCTGTTTCCGGTTCGATTACAATTCGGATCGGTAGATTAAATTTCTTAGCAAACTCAAAATCCCGTTGGTCGTGCGCCGGCACAGCCATAATCGCTCCGGTGCCATAGTCCATCAGCACATAATCAGCGGTCCAGATCGGAATTTCCTCGCCGCTGGCCGGATTAATCGCTCTGATGCCCTTTAATTCAACTCCGGTTTTTTCTTTAGTCAGATCAGTCCGATCCAGATCAGATTTCCTGGCTGATTTTTTAATATAATTATCAACCTCTTTGTAATTCGTAACTTGCGACTTGCAACTACCGATTAATGGGTGTTCCGGCGCTAATACCAGATAAGTGGCTCCGAATATAGTGTCCGGCCGAGTGGTAAATACTCTGATTTCCGATTCCTGATTATTTATTTTAAATTGAATCTCCGTACCCTCACTCCGGCCGATCCAATTCTCCTGCTGGGTTCTTATCTTGGGCGGATAATCGACAGTATTTAAATCTTTCAGCAAACGATCGGCGTAAGCCGTGATTTTCAGCAGCCACTGTTTCTGCCGGCGCCGCGTTATTTCGGCGCCGCAACGCTCGCACTGTCCGGCGACTACCTCTTCATTGGCCAGACCGATCTTACAGCTGGGACACCAGTTAATCGGCATCTCTGCCTGATAAGCCAAACCAGCCCGGTAAAGCTGGAGAAAAATCCACTGTGTCCATTTGTAATATTTTGGATCAGTCGTGTCTATTTCCCGCGACCAGTCAAAAGAAAGTCCGAGCGATTTCAGTTGTTTTCGGAAGGTGGCGATATTTTTGTCGGTTGCTTTTCTGGGATGGACACCGGTCTTGATAGCGTAGTTTTCGGTCGGCAGACCAAAGGCATCCCAGCCCATCGGAAAGAGAACGTTCTTTCCCTCCAATCTTTTTTTCCTGGCTACTGCGTCCAAAGCGCTGTAACTTCTAACGTGGCCCACATGCAGTCCATCGCCGGAAGGATAAGGAAATTCCACCAGAATGTAAGACTTTTTTTTATCCTTTTTTTCCCGGACATTAAAAAACTTTTTTTTGTCCCAGATTTTCTGCCATTTTTTTTCAATTTTTTCGGGCGAATATTTCCCCCGGCTAGTGCCTTTTGTCATCCGATGATCAAAGTAATAACTTAAACGAATAATTATTTATAACCCCGTAATAATATCATTTTTTTAGCTTAAATACCATTAAATTTATCTGCATACGTTATGCCTTGACAGGTGTTTTTTGCCGTGATACATTATCCTTTGTACTACTTATCAGTGATTCAAAGATTGCGTTTTCTGAGCTAATTTTAGACACGAAAAGAAGCATTAAAAAAAAGCTATAAGTATCAAATTAACAAAATACAGCCTTTTTCTCCTCCGCTGGATTCTGAGCGGGGTTTCTTATTTTGCCAAGACTCTGACTTTGATTATTAACTATTCTTTGATTAAACCTTTCCGAAAAGGCGGCCGGTGGTTATTGACCTGCGTCCTGGCAAAAGTCTATCTGGCAATATATTTTCCAATCAAAAAACGACTGATTGAAAAAATGTCTTTTGCCAAAAACGGCTTGTGGTATCCTTTTATATCAAAATACGTAATCCATGTTTTTATCGTGCTGATAGCCGGCAGTGTTTTGTTCCATAGCATTTATACCCGTGAAGTGTCAGCTGAGGAATTTGGCGGCGACAGCCTGATTACCAGGCTCTTGGGCGGTCAATCAGACGTCATAATCACTGAAACAGCCGATTACCTGCACAGTAAGCCCACTAGTTATCTGGATCAGCGCGGCTTGGTCGGCAATTCAATCTCATTTGGCGAAAGCGCGGGTGCGACGGAAAGCGATAGGGAAAAAAGCGCTGCGATCGCTCAAGGCGGCGGTGCTATTCTCAAGCAGAATATACCGACTACAGATATTGGCGACCGGCCAAGAGAGCTGGTTGAATATTATATTGTTGAACAGGGTGATACAGTCAGCACAATCGCTGAACGTTTTGGCGTATCCACCAATACCATACTCTGGGAAAATAAATTAGGAGAAAGGGATTATATCAAACCGGGCGACAAGCTGACTGTTTTACCGATGAGCGGTTTGTCGCATCAGGTAAAAAAGGATGATACGATCAGCACTCTGGCCAAAAAATATAAAGTTGAGGAAAAAGAAATAATAGAATATAACAAACTTGCTTCAGCCGACGCGATTAAGCCCAACCAAATATTGATTATTCCCGGCGGTCAGGCCCCCGAAATCGCCAAGCCGGCTCCGACCAGCACGGTTGAACGCTATTTTTCCGACACACCGCCGCCGCCGGCTCGTGTCGCCGCTTCAGATAAAATGCTTTGGCCGACTATCAGCCATAAGATAAATCAGTATTACACCTGGCGGCACCATGGTCTGGATATTGACGGTGATTATACTTCGCCCATTTACGCCGCCGAATCAGGGAGCGTGACTAATGTCGGCTGGGGCAGCGGCTATGGCTTGCACGTAATTATAGATCATGGCGGCGGCAAAAAAACACTTTACGCCCATCTAAGCAAAACTTTTGTCAATGCCGGGACTCGGGTTTCAACCGGCGACACGCTTGGCATGATGGGCAGTACCGGCTGGAGCACGGGCACCCATCTTCATTTCGAAGTGATCATCAACGGATCAAAGTTAAATCCGTTATCCTATCTTTAGATTCAAATCAAACATAAATCAAAAGCGCTGCCGTCCAGGCAGCTCTTTTTTAATATTAAAAACCCCTGACAGCTACGTCGGGGGTGGGTTGGGCTACTGGTCATGATAATGATGATCCTGCCAGCTCAACGGTTCCGGATGTCCGGTGATCACCAGCAGATTGATGGCCGCCGTTAAACCGGCAACCAGATAATGCTTGGTTCCGGGCGGCAGAACAACATGTCGACGCGTAATCGACTGCTCGGCTTTCGACGGATCAACGCCCAGCCGACAGCTACCGGCCAGATTGAAGACTACTTCATGGCGCCTTTCATGGTGATGCCAAGAAGTACTCAATTTTGCCGGCAAAAGCTGCAGTAACCAGCCAAGCCTCTGATCCCGACTTTCTGCCAAATAGAGTGCCGCGGAAGTAGCAGAGGCGGACGTCCTTGGCTCCCGATAAACCAGCATTGTCTGATGGTCAACCCAGAGCCGATAGCCAAAGCACGAAACATCAATTTGGGTAAAGCCAGACGACGTGTTAGCGGGCCGGCCGGAATCTCCGTTGTTGGAAAGCCAGCAAACGATTTTCGCTTCAGTCAGTCTTGCGTCATAAATTGAGACAAGCTGACCGTTGCCATCAGATTCAAAACCAATCCTGAGCTGCGATATATCAGCCTGACTCATATTACTTCCCTCCCTTAGGATTAGGGTGCAAAGAACCATTCATGCCAGTCTATAGATATTATCCAAAGGGATAAAAAATGTAAAGCAGCTATTCAAAACGCCGGTATTGTATGGCTTCAGCTATGTGGTTTGATTTGATACTGATTGATTCATCCAAATCAGCGATTGTCCGGCTGACTTTTATTATTCTATTATATGAACGGGCTGAGAATTTGTAGTGATTCATGCATTTCTTCAGTAGCTCATTACCGGCGGCATCAAGCCGACAGAATTGATCCAGATCTTTATTTGACATTTCGGCATTGGTAAATATTCCCCGCTGGACAAATCGTTCCAACTGGATGGATCGGGCGGCCGTCACCTGGTTTTTAATTGACTTTGAGTCAGTCGGATCAGCCCGGCTGGTTAATTCATCAAATTTCACCCGCGGCACCCTGAGGCTGATGTCAATACGGTCAAAAAGCGGTCCTGAAATCCTCTTATTATATTTGGCTATCTGCCAAGCGGTGCAAATACAATTTTTATCCGGGTCGCCGCTGTAGCCGCAGGGACAGGGATTTTGCGCGGCCACCAGCATAAATCTGGCTGGATAGCGCAGACTGCCCTGAATTCGATTGACAAATATTTTGCCTTCTTCCAGCGGTTGTCGCAGATTCTCTAGCACTGAACGCGGAAATTCCGGCAATTCATCCAAAAAAAGGACGCCGCGGTGCGCCAATGAAATTTCACCCGGTTTGGGAATCCGACCGCCGCCAATTAGTGAAACAGCTGAAGCCGTATGGTGAGGCGATCTAAATGGACGATCGTTGATCAAAGGCTGATCACGGCTGATCAAGCCGGCCACACTGTACACCTGAGTTACTTCAAATGATTCTTCCAAAGTCATCGGCGGCAGTATTGAGATCAAAGCCTTAGCTAACATGGTTTTACCGGATCCGGGCGAACCCGTCAGGTGCACGTTATGGCCTCCGGCCGCAGCAATAATCATCGCTCTTTTGGCCTGTTCCTGGCCCTTTATTTGATTAAAATCAACGGGATAATCCTTTGGCGCGGCTGCTGCTTCATTATTACGGTGTTTGCCGATAATGGTTTTTTGCTGAAAATGACTGATCAGCTGATTTAAATCTTTTACCGGATAAACATCAATATCACCTACTATTGAGGCCTCTTTGGCGTTTGCCTGCGGAAGAAATATTCTCTGCCAGCCGCGCTTTTTCATATCATGAACGATTGGCAATACGCCCGACACCGGGCGCACTTCTCCTTCTAAAGACAACTCGCCAATAATCAACGTACCTGGCGGCAGACTGATGATCTGTCCGGAGGCGACCAGCAGACTGACCGCAATCGGCAAATCAAAAGACGGCCCTTCTTTTTTAATATCGGCCGGAGCCAGATTGACTGTTACTCGAGTAGTTGGAAATCGTAAGGCTGAATTTTTAATAGCGGAACGGACTCGTTCACGCGCCTCCTGCACTGCCAGGTCAGGCAGCCCGACGATTAAAAACTTTGGCAAGCCAGCGGCAATATCAGCCTCGACCTCCACTAAACAGGCATCAAGTCCGATAACGGTTGAAGAATAAATTTTCGCGGCCATATAAAAACAGGCTTAAATCTCGCCCGCTGTCTTGCTTTTAATTTAACATTATTGATTATTCCTGTAAAGAGGCTGCTTTTTTTTATGAAGATAATAAATAATATATGCGACGCCGCCGATAATCAATACGTCAGCTAAATTAAAAATAGATGTTTCAAAAAGATTCAAATAATCAATCACCGACCCGTAGACAATGCGATCAATAAAATTACTTGCTGCCCCGACCACAATGAAAGTCAACCCAAGTATTTTCTTTTTATCATCTGCTGACCAAGCTTTGATAAACCACGGACACAAACCGGCCAATACGACCGACACAAAAATAATCGTTATGGTTTTCGGAAGTGAAATGCCGAAACCAATGCCTGAATTAGGATAATACCCATATATTAAAAAATCGGAAATGACATTACTTTCCGGAAGTTTTTGAAGGGCAATAAATTTTCCTAAGCGATCGACCATAAATAGCACCAGGCCGAGTCCGATAATCAGATATTTAAATTTCAATATTGATTTTACCATACTTTAAGTATCCGATATTTTTTTGTAAAAGAAAAGGCTCTGCGTATTGCCCAATTTAGAATGCTAATTGGCTCAGCAGAGCCTAAAGGAATGCCTCAGTCTGATCGGATGATACGAAAGCGTCACCTGTTCTCGATGAAGCTTTCGTATCATCCGAAGTCAAACATTTCCGACATACCTCTGTGCGTATTCTATCCGGCTATCGAATCCGCTAAAATTCACACCGTTCTTGCGGTATCCTCCCAAAGCCGAAGCCGTAGGAAGTTACCTTTTTGTTTTTATTTTCCTCTATTTTGGAGGAATTTTTTTTGGTTTTCAGCCTACCGGAAAGGCAAGTCTTTCGAACAGTATGAAATGTCCCATTCCATACTTCTTGGAAGGGGTATCTCACACCATTCTGGTATGAATTTGGCTAGTTGTCAATGATTCTACTAGGAGTATAGCAAATAAATTATTGGTTGTCAAGAACCATTTTTATCATGTTTTTTACCTATGGTTAGGGATATTACAAAAACTTTAGATTTTCGCACAGGTGTTAATTACTTGTTAACTGGATAATTGATTATCCACAGGGTTATTAAATATCAAGACAATAATACAATAGCAGTTTGTTGTCTTTGCCAGCATTACCAATATATATTTTTGATATGTAACGTCCTAATTGATTAACTTCCCGCAGGTAGTCTCCATCCATAATCAATAAACTGTCTCCGCCAACAGCGTTGATACAATCTGGTACATTATCTCGGCTATATGTTTTCGCTAAAATGTCGTTTGTTAATGCTTCAGAATTTGAAAAAATAACACGCTCCCCCCAAACCCCCAGCACCAATCGTTTGTCCGACTCTGGGAATGCATAGAGTTTCAAATCGCTAATCTCTCGGCCTTCATAATTATAAGGGCTGATTTCACCGGCATTGGGGTCGGGCAACAATTCAATTATGGTCGAGCCGTCAATCAAAGTTTTTTCAACCCGCTTAGGATAAAGCGTGCCGATGAAACTCCGGATAATAGCCTGAAGATTATTCAATTCTTCAGCCAAACTGGCTGAAACGTCGGGTTCAAATGTCAGCAGAAAGTCAGTTTGATTTTCCGAAGAGTCGTCAAGCTTGGCAATCGTAACATCGGTAGCCAAATCAAGCACCGGTAAAATATTTTCCTGCCAGTTATAACCAAGCTGGCTTTTGAAAAATTCCGGCCAGTTAAATTGATTATTGTTTTCCGCTTGATCAAAAATACTGTTCAAGCCCTCAAGTAAGTCAGCCGGATTCGATTTCAACCAGCTGATTTTATATGAATCAGGCAAATATTTTTCAGCCCGCCGGTAAATGTTTGACGCGTCACCTGAGCTGATCAATTCAAGTAAAGACGTCGGATGATTGCTGACCTTGCCCGCGAGGAGGCCGGAATCAGTATCCAAATTAAAAAATATTTCTTCCAGATCTCCGGTGGCTCTGTCAAATACATTGTCCCACAAATCGTCATGCGCCGCTTTTTCTAGATAAACCAGCGGCTTAGCCAGCCCGTAGATAAATTGGGCGGTCGGCCGGTAGCTCACTAAGCGATCAGCCATGGTCCGGCTGTCTTTATTAAGACTAATTATCCTGTTAATCACTTCAATATCATTGGCTAGTGCGTAAGTACGGCCTTCTATTTTTGACCAGCTTACTTTTTTATCTAGATCCGTAATTATTTTATGGCCGGATATTTCACGCAACTGCCTGTTGGCGCCGATAATGCCGTCCAGATAGGATTCAAATTCGTCGATTGATTTAACATCCACTATTATACCAGTCATTTCCGGAGCCAGCTGGAAAATGGCTAATTCGGAACTGATCCGTGAAAATAAATCATTAATTTCTGAAGCTATGGGTAAATATTTTTTTAATTCATCGCCGGCAAAGTGCAATAATTTATCCAGCTGGCCGGTAACCTTTAAATCTTTAAGGTTATTTCTTTGCCTGGCTGATAAATCAACGTGCATATACAGCGTGGATTCGGCTGGCACAAGTTTATCAAAATCACTGTTTCGGCCGGAAAAAATATCTTTTTGGATTAAAACTGATAAAACAACAATCACCGTAATAGCAAAAAAACCGCCAACAAAGGCGATGATTGTCCGACGGTCAATTATTGGCTTTTTTCGATGTAACCACATCTTTTTCTATTCGGGCGATTACCTTTTTAATTACTTCGTCTTTTCCGATACTCGTCGTATCCAATATATAATCATAATGACTTAAATCAAACACGTCTTGTTGATAATATTTCTGATAGCGTTTTCTGTCACTAGCCATCCGGTCTTCAACACTTTTAATCACGTCATTCAGGTTCCTCGGGTTCAGCATTTCATTTCTTTTGACCGGATCCTGCTTTAAATCATGCCAAATCCGCCGGGCTCCTTCAGCCAAAGAAACATCCAAAAATATTTTATACGACTTGGGTATTAAAAAATAAGAAGTTCGCCCCTCTATTATAAAATCATCTTTGGTTTGACCCAGTTTTTTCTGATAATCATCGACTTCCTTGTCGGTAAAAGCCTCGGTTTCACCCAGCCGGTTAAACTCGCTTAAAGTTAATCCCCGAGTCCTGGCCATTTCTCGGCGCAGACCGCCCATGTAATAACGTTTTAAACCAAACTTTTTGGCGATGGCTGTGGCGACTGAGCTTTTGCCCGAACCGGGTTTGCCAGTTATTGATATAATCATAATGATACTTTAACAGAAAAACAGGCGGCCTTCAATACAAAACCGGAACTTTTTTGGCTCCGGTTTTGAAATTCATTATTAATATCTTGGACGTCGTCCTTGGTTGCCGTGTCGGCCGCCGAAACGATCGTTGCGCGGCCGAATTTCCCGTCTTTGATTATGGCTTTTTTTCCGCTCTTCAAACTGTTCTGACGTTTCTTCAAGGGCTCGCCGTGATAAACTGATTCTATTTCTTTCCGTATCGATGCCCACCACCTTGACTTTGATTTTTTCTCCGACTTTAACCACGTCTGATATTTTATCTATCCTCTGGGGCGACAGTTCAGATATATGAACCATGCCGTCTCGGCCAGGCAGTAATTCAACCACCGCTCCAATTTCACTGCCCGTGTTTCTATCGAGAATAATCTGCGTAACCGCTCCTTCAAAAACTTCGCCGATCATGATTTCACGGGTTAGCTTTTCAACCCAGTCAATGGCTTTTCGCGCCATTTCAGCGTTATGGGAAGTAACCAATACCAGGCCGTCATCTTCAATATCAATCTTCGTTACGTCCTTACCGCCGCAGTTGTCAATTATTTCGTTGATAGTCTCGCCTCCCCGACCGATTACTTCCCGTATTTTGGACGGATCGATTTTGATCGTATATATTCTTGGAGCGTATTGGGACAGTTCTTCTCGAGGCGCGGCCAATATCTCAGCCATCTTATCCAATATTTGATACCTGGCTTTTTTCGCCCGTTCAAACGTCTCCTCGCACATTTTTAAAGTCAGGCCGTCATTCTTAACGTCCAGCTGTATGGCGGTAATGCCATCGCGCGTGCCGGCAACCTTAAAGTCCATATCACCGACATGGTCTTCAACTCCCTGAATATCAGTCAACAGCTGATATTTATCAAGCTTCTCATCAGACATCATGCCGATAGAAATACCGGCCACTGGTTTGGTTATCGGAACTCCCGCATCCATGAGAGCCAAGCTGGAACCGCAGGTAGCGGCCATTGAAGTCGAGCCGTTTGATGACAAAACCTCGGACACTACCCTGATGGTATAGGGGAATTTTTCCTTGTCGGGCAATACCGGTTCCAGTGCTTTTTCAGCCAGCGCGCCATGACCGATTTCCCGGCGACCCGGACCCCTGAGCGGAGCTGTTTCGCCAACGGAAAAAGCGGGAAAATTATAATGGTGCATATATCTTTTTTTGCCGCTTTCTTCCATGGTATCCAGCAGCTGTTCGTCACCCGGCGAACCCAAAGTAACAATCGATAATACCTGGGTTTCACCCCGGTTAAAGAGTCCTGAACCATGAGTTCTCGGCAGCACTCCGACTTCGACGCCTAACGGACGGATTTCTTCGATGCTCCGGTTATCTATCCGCTGGCCGGTTTCCATAACCTGCTGACGAACACGCTTCTCAAGCATTTCATTAATCAACAATGGCGCTCTGAGTCTCATTTCTTTAGTCACCTCATTGTCTTCTTTTAATTTTTTATCCAGCTGTTCGAGCAGATCGTTAAGCTTTTTTTCACGCTCCGCTTTATCGCTTATTTTCACCATATCATCAATCTGTGATTCGCAAACATCCCTGACTTTAGTTTCCAGCAAAACGCTGGCTGAAGTTTCTTCCGTATTTTCCACCTTTTCCATATTGATCTTTTCCAGACCTGCTTTTTTTTGGACATCTTTGATTAGTTCCGCCAGTTTCTTAATATGCTTATGCGCCAACTCAATCGCCTCAACCATATCCGACTCACTGGTTTCCTGACAGCCAGCTTCCAGCATCACGACTTTCTCGTTATTTTCAACGACAAAAAGATCAAGATCAGATTTCTCTCGGGCTTCATAACTAGGATTAAGTACCCATTCGCCGTTTATCCGGCCGATTCTGATGCCGGCGACGGGTCCATGCCAAGGGATATCTGAAATCATTATCGCGCAAGAGGCCGCTACCAGCGCCGGTACATCAGGGTCGTTTTCTTGATCGATGGATAATACGGTAATGACCACCTGTACATCATTTCTTATTTCTTTCGGAAAAAAGGGCCTGATCGAGCGATCGACAAGACGAGCCGCTAAAATCGCTTCGTCAGTCGGACGGCCTTCTCTTTTTATGAATCTGGAGCCTTTAATTTTTCCGGCCGCATACAAACGCTCCTCGTAATCAACCATCAGCGGAAAATAATCAATGCCCTCGCGCACTGAATCGCTTAACACCGCCGTCGCTAAAACCACGGTATCGCCGTAACGAACCGTGCAAGCGCCATTGGCTTGGCCGGCTAGCCGGCCGACTTCGATTATCAGATCTCTTCCGGCAATCTCCGCCGAAAATTTTTGTAATTTCATTATAATACTCCCGTGCTCCATTCACCCGCAGACTCCAGACTTTAGCTTAAGGAAAAAAGTCTGTCTGTCTGGGGGCCAAAGAAGCTGTTTACTTATTATTTACATGCTATTTTTTATTTATTTGTTGGTTTTGGCGGCTCCTGATGGGCTCGCTTGGGTCGGGCGACGCGCAATATCGGACTGACCAGTTTTCTGGCGTTAAAGCCTGAACGACGACCCTTGATTAAATATTTATTTTCATCCAGACACAAATCAGTAAAATCATCAGACATTTCCATGAGCTTGGATGAAGCTGATTTGGAAAAAGCCACCGTTTCCACCTGTACGCCGCTGAATTTCAAATATTCAACCAACGGAATAAAATCGCCGTCGCCGCTGACCAGCACGACAACGTCAAGCTTGCCCGCCAGCCTGATCGCATCAATGGCCACGCCCACGTCCCAATCGCCTTTCTTTTGCCCGCCATAAAATACCTGCAAGTCTTTCCATTTTACTTCAAAACCGAGTTTGCTGAGCGCATCAAAAAAACTTTGTTCTTCCGGCGCTTCAGCCCTTATGACATAGGCAATGGCCCGGATAAGCTTGCGGCCGGCAACGCTGGTGTTCAATATTTCTCCGAAGTTGACTTTGGAGTTGTAAATATTTTTAGCCGAGTAGTACATGTTCTGAACGTCAACGAACACTCCTACCCGCTGTTCCTCATGCTTGATCATTTTTTAAGCTTCAGTTTTTTAATTAACGACTGATAGCTTTCTGGGTTTTCTTTTTCTAAATATTTTAAAAGACGCCGGCGCTGGCCGACCTTGCGAAGAAGCCCCCGGCGGGACGAAAAATCTTTTTTGTGCTTTTGAAGATGCCCAGTCAACTCATTGACCTCTTCGGTCAGTATGGCTATCTGGACCTCTGAAGACCCGGTATCAGTCTGATGCGTTTTAAACTTTTTTATTAACGCTTCTTTTTTCTTTTTATCGATTGCCATTTTTTTCCTTTATTCGCGGATTCCGAGCAATGTTTGGCTAAAGCATAGCCAAGAATCCGTAAGTTACTAATAAATCGTTTATTATACTACCATGTATATATATTACCGTCAAGCTATATGAAACGAATAGAGGGTCGAGACGTTTTACCGTCCGACCCTCGATGATGCTAGCGAAAGATGGCCAAGATTACGGCCACAATCGCTATGAGGTAGCTTGATCCGAAGAAAAGCGAGTCGCCGAAGCGGCGGAATTTGCTGTTGTGCTTTCCGCGGTCATGCCTAAAAACCGCATCAGACCCAGCCCCAGACGAACTCAGCATATCATTAACGCACGCCTGGATAATTCGGAACTTCTCGGATAGCCCGCCCTGAAAACGCAGGCACATTACAATACTCATAGCGCCTAGGACAACGCCCCAAACACCATGATTCAGAAGCGCGAGAGCCAGCGCCACCCAAGCCAGGGATGCCGCGACCGTCGTACCGACATCAAACCAGAGCGCTACCGCACGAAAAGCCCGATACTCGAGCGTTAAAGCCTTGAACTTCATCTCGCTCATGTCGCTCATATTGAACTCCTTTATCGCGCCTCAGCTGGAGGCTTAAGCCAGTGTTGCGGCTCTGAATGGTAACGTTCGCTATTATCGCAAAGAACAAGGCACTATAGCGCATAAAAACTCTTTTGTCAACCCATTGTCATGTCACAAAAAGTGTCGTAAAATAATTATATGAATAATCCACCGCTCAAAAAGCTGATCGAAGAATTCCTTGACCATCTTGAAATCGAAAAAAACTGCAGTCTGGCCACCAAGCGAAATTACGGCGCTTATCTTAATCGTTTTTTAAAATTTTCCGGTCTTAAAAAAGCCGATGACATCACTCTTGAAAAAGTCAGACAGTATCGGCTCTGGCTAAATCGCCAGGAAAACCAGCGCAGGGAAACCATCAAAAAAAGCACCCAGAATTATTATCTGATAGCTTTGCGCGCTTTTCTGAAATATTCAGCCAAACGCGACATTAGAACGCTGGTGCCGGAAAAAATAGAACTGGCCAAGATGCCTGAACGGCAGGTGACGTTTCTGGAAGGCGAGGATCTGGAAAAATTTCTGGCCGCGCCGCTGAAAACCAAAGAGCCGGAAATAATACAAAAGCGGGACAAGGCAATATTGGAAATGCTTTTTTCCACCGGCTTGCGCGTCTCCGAGCTGGCCAGCCTGACCAGAGACCAGATCAATCTCAAAAAAGACGAATTCACCATCCGAGGCAAGGGCAGTAAACTTAGACTGGTATTTATTTCCGATCAGGCCAAAGCCTGTCTAAAAAAATATCTTGATAAGCGCCAGGATGTTTCAATGGCTCTTTTTGTCAGACACGACCGGGCAGCCAGCAAAGCGGTAGCGGCCAAACCGCTCACGCCGCGCAGCATCCAGCGGCTAGTCCAGCATTACGCCAGATCAGCCGGCATAACAAAAAGAATCACTCCGCACGCATTAAGACATTCGTTCGCCACCGATTTATTAACCAGTGGGGCTGATATCCGATCGGTCCAATCGTTGCTCGGCCACGCCTCGATAACCACCACTCAAATCTACACCCATATCACAAATCAGCAGCTCAAAGACGTCCACCGAGCTTTTCACGGCAGGAAAAGGGATAAAGGTAAGAAGCCGGTTGACGCTGATGAATAATCAACGTATATTCAAAAAGAAATTATCGAATACTTCCCCATAGTTTCCATCAAAGGCGGATCAGCCTATGGCTGACAATGGATCAAAGCACTGTCATCTGACCACCCGAACCCAAGACAGCAGCATATTAGACAATCCATATTAATACCGTGTCCCCATAGTTCAATGGATAGAACGAGGGCCTTCTAAGCCCTAGATGTAGGTTCGATTCCTACTGGGGATACCAATAACATACTATGCGAAATTTTACCGATTTTCTCACGGGCGCTGGCTATGGCTGACCAGTGTTTTTGTATCGGATTTATTTGATGATGTATTTCTTTGGGGCGGACTCTCCCGAACGACAGGGCGAGGTTCGAGCCAAAGATTTCTTTGGCAGCGACCTTTTTCGAAATTAGGTCGCTCTCCCGCGCGATTTTCGGCAGATTCTCTGCCTCTTTTATCCATTTTCTCATCGGTTCGACCCAGCCAGTGCGCTTTTGTTCAAGACAGGTTATTTTCTCCGTCAGCGTCTTTTTCTCGCTTAAGAGTCCGGCCTTCTTCTCTACGTACGTCTCACGCTCTATATCTTGCTCTAGGTAGCTGTCTAAAAGACGCTGAAGCTTCATTTCAATACCATTGAGGGTATTTTTCGTGTCTTGAACAAAAGCGCCGGATTGGGCGGATTTGGCAGTGTCGGTCACAATCATTTGCAACAAACTATCTGCCCAATCCGATCTCAAAGAAAATTTTTGCAACAATGTTGTTATCTGTTCATCCAGCGATTCTTGCCGTATGTGCGGTTCGTTGCACTTCACGGTTTTTGATTTTTTGGTGCAACGATAATATATGTAGTGATGCTCATTGCCGTTCTGCTGGTGTTTTGTCTTTTGCTCGCCCGTAATCATCATATTGCACGACGCACAGCGAAGCAGACCGCAATACGGTTGCGGTTCATTTTTCGTTTTGTGATGCGGTCTACTTCTTTCTTTTAAGACCGCCTGTACTTGGTCAAAAATTTTCTTTGAGATGACTGGCTGGTGCTTGCCTTCATAGAGTTCACCCGAATAGCTGAACAGGCCAATGTAAAATGGATTGGAAAGGGTAAAGGAAATTCTGTCTCGTTTGAGGGGCATACCGTTCCGTGAGGTTATTTCATGCTGCGCCAAAAAGCTAGAAACATCCTCGAGCCGAGAATTGCCCATTGCATACAATTCAAAAGCTTGTTGAATTATATTTACTTTGTTCTTGTTTACGACAACTTTCTTTGTCCGCAAGTCGTTCAAATATCCAATTGGTGCAAGGCCGGGAAATTCTCCACGTCGGGCTTTTTGGCGCATGCCCCGTTTCGTGTTTTCCGAAAGAGAATCTACATAGTATTTACTCTGTCCAAAAGCAATATTAAGCATGAATTTACCCTGTGGCGTTGGCTCAAACCAAAATTGTGGAAATTTTAACGCTACAAGTTGGCACGTATCAAGCAAATAGATGATCCGCCCGCCGTCCACTGAATTGCGCGCCAGACGGTCAGGATGCCAGCTAACAATACCGTTTGCCTCACCCTTTTCTATTCTATCCAGCATGGCGTTGAAAATCTGACGGCCTGGAGCCTTTGCCGACTTCTTTTCCACCAATTCCTCGATGATGCTCAATCCTTCTTTTTCAGTCAAGGCGCGCAATTCCACGATCTGAGATTCAATCGAGAGCACTTGTTTATCTTCCACATCGATAGACTTGCGGGCGTACAAGAAGAATTTTTGGTTATTCATACGGTTTAGCAATTAATGAATAAGCAAACGAGACAGAATTTCAAAATCGCGCGGGAGGCGAACCTCGCTCTGTCGTTCGGGAGAGTCCGCCCCAAAGAAATACATCATCAAATAAATCCGATACAAAAACACTGGTCAGCCATAGCCAGCGCCCGTGAGAAAATCGGTAAAATTTCGCATAGTATGTTATTGGTATGGCTTTACAACGAAATCCGAACCTATTTTGAAAGAAATTCCTGACTTCTGGGGCGGGGCGGAAGGGGGGTTTGGGGGGAATTCCGCCCCGCCCCTGTCCGCTTTTTTGGATTTTATTTTAGGGCTTCTTTCCCGGCGCTGGGATGAGCCGTATCCCGTATTAACGGGATGCGCCGCGTGGGGAAGGGATCGCTTACCCCACCCACCCGTGCGCGCAGATTGGCTCCCAATATGTGTATTAAAATACACACGTGTATCATAGTACATGTTGTAACTAAGTGCAACAAGTCGTATACTTATCAACATGGATAAAATATCCACAAAAATAGGTAAAAACCTAAAAAAAATACGAATATCAAATGACATGTCGCAAAGTGACTTGGCGAAAAAGTTGGGCGTTGATCGTGCATATATTAGTGGAGTGGAAAACGGCAAAAGGAACCCTACGATTGAAACCTTATCAAAAATAGCCCACGCACTCGAAGTTGGTATCAACAAATTAGTTGATTAACTTTTGCAACGATAAATTACATGCGAAAAAAACCCAACAAGAATAGTGAATTTAGAGCCTACCCGTTCATTCTAAAATCATTAGAAGATCTTGGTTGGGATATACGGAATCCATTAAAAAATACGAGTGGGCAGGTGTTCACACAGAATGAAGCTTTGTATGACCATGAGCTAAAAAAATATCTTGGTAAAGCTAGGCCAGAAAATGTTGTTAAAATCAACGAGAATATATATTGGGCAATAGAGGCGAAAGCTGAACATAGAGATATCAATAAGGCAGTCAGCGAAGCCCAAGATAGCTATGCCGCTGATATAAACAAAAGTAACAAAATAAAGTGCCTTTTCGCTACCGGCGTAGCCGGGACAGAAGATCAGACTTTTTTGGTAGAAACTTATTTTTTTAATGGTCAAAAATGGAATAGAGTACAAATCAACAGCTTTGACACAACTGGTTTTATTACTCGAGATCAAGCGCTTCAGATTATTGAAACAAAATCAGCTAATATCGAGGATCAGGATATTTCGGAAGAACTGTTTGTGAAAAAAGCAAATTCTATAAATCAAATATTACACGAGGGCGCAATAAACAAAAAAAACAGAGCAAGGGTGATAGCTTCTCTTCTTTTGGCGTTAGTAAATGATGCCTATATGAAGATAAGTGACGACCCAACAACATTAATAGAGGACATTAATGCGAGGGTAAAAGCGTTATTACGAACCTACGGTAAACAAAATTTCGCCCAAGAAATCGCTATAAGTTTACCAACCTCAACTGATAATCACTCTAAGAATCGACGGGCGCTTGTTGAATGTATACAAGAATTACGAAGCATCAATATTAAATCGGCAATAAATAGCGGCTCTGATTTATTGGGTCAGTTTTACGAGATATTTCTAAAATATGCTAATGACTCAAAAGAAATAGGAATAGTATTAACACCAAGACATATTACACGTTTCGGGGCTGACGTGATTAATATAACAGACAAAGATTATGTATATGACCCGACATGTGGAACTGGCGGTTTCCTAGTTTCGGCTTTGGATAAAGTTAAGAAATCGTCACCAAATAAAGTAGATGTTTTCAAAAAATCCTGCATATTTGGGATGGAGCAAGATCCCGAAGTCGTCGGACTTGCTTTAGTTAACATGATTTTTCGTAATGACGGCAATAGCAATATTTATGAGGGAAACTGTTTTGATAATTATTTCCTAAAAATAAATGGTGAAATTAGCAAAGTAAAATCTGGCGAGTTAAGTAGGCTAGAGAAACAAGGGGCAAAAATTGAACGCTTCCTAACAAAGACTTTAATGAATCCTCCCTTTGCAATAAAGGAGGAAGAATATAAGTTTGTAGATCACGCATTATTTCAAATGGTAGAAAACGGACTATTATTTGCTGTTCTCCCGACATCCACAATGTCCTCGTCTAGTGATGGAAGAAGTGAGGTTGCATGGAGAAAAAACCTTTTGAAAAGACACACACTAAAGGCAGTAATCAAGTTGTCTGAGGACCTATTTTTACCAAATGCGCATAAAGGGACATACGCTGTTGTAATAGAAGCTTGGAAGCCACACAATAATCAGAAAGTCTTTTGGGCAGTTATGGATGATGGCTTCACTATGAAAAAGGCAAAAAGACTACCGAGCGATAACCTGCCCTCGGATATTGGTATTATTACTGATGAATTAAAAGCCTTTTTAATTCTTGACAAAGCACCTCAAGAAATTCAAAGAAAGATATCGTATACAGAAGTAGATTTGTCGGATGATAGTATGGATTGTGGACCGGAAGCATATTTACGTGACGATATTAATAATAATGTTGATTTGTTCTCAAACACTGCAAATCTTTTTAGCTGTTTACTTGAGCAGAAAAAGATGGCTAATATTAATATTAAAAATTCTAAAGTATTTGAAGCTGGTGTATTTATTGAAAGTATAACAAGGGGTGATTGCCAGCCATTAAATAATTTGAAATCAGGGCTTACGCCTGTTGTTACAACGTCTGAAAAAAATAATGGCATTGATGGTTACTACGAGATTAAGGATGCAACTATATTTCAAGACAGAATTACAATCCCAGCCAATGGTTCAAAATATAGGGCATTTTATCACCCTTACAAATTTGGTGCCGTCCCCGATATCCTTGTGTGTAAGCTTAAACCCGAGTTTAAGAGTCTTGAATCAAAACTATTTATTTGTGCGATGATAAATCAGTCGAGCTGGCGCTTTTCATACTTTAGGAAATGTACTGAGCAAAAATTAAAAAAGGATATAAAAATTGCTCTGCCTACAAAAAACGGTAGAATCGACTTTACGGCAATAGATTTAATGGTAAAAAATACTGTGGGCTTTGATATGGTTGTAAAAATGCTCGCTCAAAGATCGAGTTAATCAATAACTAACTATCGCGGCGCGCGCCGTACTCGGCGCACGGCTCATCCCAGCGCCGGGAAAGAAGCCCTAAAATAAAATCCAAAAAAGCGGACAGGGGCGGGGCGGAATTCCCCCCAAACCCCCCTTCCGCCCCGCCCCAGAAGTCAGGAATTTCTTTCAAAATAGGTTCGGATTTCGTTGTAAAGCCATACCATAATCATACATTGTCTCCTACCATGCAGCGGAATTTAATGGACACTGGCTATTAAGCAATATAAATCAAATTTAAATACGTTGATAATATCCGCGCGTTACAAAAAATATAAGCTAGACAATGGGCACAATTATACTCGCCTCTTCGATTAACCATGACATTGACCAGATAATTGATTACCTACCAGCCGAGCCTAAAAAAATAAAAATGCTTAGGGTGATTACGGCTGGCAAGGGTACGCCGGATATATCCTATCTCGGAAAAGGCAAAAAAATATTAGAGAATAAAGGATTTGATCTTCAAGATATCGATATCGAGGGCATGGATGAACAATCCATCAGGCTGGCTCTGGTCGGCGAACATGTAATATTCGTACCGGGCGGCAATGCTTTTTACCTGCTGAAGGCCATCCGTCAATCAAGATTTGATTGGGTGGTCAGAGATTTCATTGAGCTCGGAGGAATTTATATCGGCGCCAGTAGCGGCGCCTATGTCGCCTGCCCGACAATAGATATGCATCAATGGCTGAAACCCGGCTGGAACACGGTGGGCTTAAAAGATCTAACCGCCATGAATCTGGTTTCATTTCTTGTAAAATGTCATGTCACCCTTGAAATGCTTCCCTTATTGCGCGAAAAATCAAAAACTTCAAAATACGAAATCAGGCTGTTGACTGACGGGCAATTTTTGGTTATAAGGAACAAGCGGGTTAAGTTTTGCGGGTCGGGCCAGGAGTTGAAATTATAGCCTGAACTGTTACAATAGAGACTATCGAGGTGGTCGTAGCTCAATGGTAGAGCACTGGGTTGTGGTCCCAGCGGTTGTGGGTTCGAGCCCCATCGACCACCCCACTTTTTATTAAAATTAATCTATCATTATGTCGCCCAATGAACTCCCAAAAATGAACATTGACCGGTCGGAAACCGGCTGCTGTCCAAAGTTTGATCCACAAGGCTGGGATAATCAAGAAATTATTTTTGAGAACAAATTATTCGTCAAAGTAAAAACAAAAAGTTTCCTTCACATACCGCTTAATATGGGCTCTGTCTTCAGGCGGGCAATAAAAAATATCAAATCAGCCAAGGCCAGTCCAGCTGACAGCTACTTAATCCTGTCTTATGATCCTTCAGCCTGGACCGGCGAACACTATATCGCCGCAACCAAAGAAGTGCCGGATGAAACCATGACGACCCTGACCGGGAAATATCTGACAAAGGTTTTTGAGGGGCCGTACAAAGATGCCAAAAAATGGGTAAACGAAATGACGGAGCACGCAAAAAGCAAAGGCAAGGATATAAAAAAAATGTACTTTTTCTACACCACCTGCCCGAAATGCCTCAAGCACTATGGAAAAAATTATACAGTAGCATTTGCACAGATATAGATAATTTAAAAACAATATAAAAAAACCGCGCATACAATGCCGGTTTTTTGATTTCACATATTATTCGAAACAAACGCTCTTTCCAATACTGCATCAACTGGTTTGTCTATCGCCTACGACGCCTTCGGTATCCAAATTTGCCGTATTCTCCTGAATTATTAAACATGAAGCGTTTTGACGGTCTGTATCGCCGACTCCGACTAAAATTTCTTTTTGCCGGTTGATCTTCGGGCCATGTCGAATCAGGTTTTCCTGTTACGGACAATTGGGTGCGGATAAGCCGCTCAATGTCCTTAATGTCGCGCTGCTGGTCAGGCATGGCAAAAGAAATGGCTTTGCCGCTTTTACCGGCCCGGGCTGTCCGGCCGATACGATGGACATAGTCGTCGGGCGTGCTGGGCATATCATAATTTAATACCAGTTCAATATTCTTGACATCAATACCCCGAGCCGCAATATCCGTCGCGACAAGAATTCGATATTTTCCGCGCTTAAACCCTTCAAGCGCTTCCCGGCGCTGAGCCAGCGTCCTGTTGGAGTGGATTTCAGCCGCCTGATGACCCATTTCACGAATATCACGGGCCAGTTTTTTGGTGCCCCATTTTGTCCGGGCAAATATCAATACGGTTCCGCGATATCGGTCAAGTATAAGTTTAAGCTGGGCTGGTTTATTCTGCTTGGCCACAAAGATAACTTCCTGATCCACGCGATCTATGGTCGTTCCCGGCGGAGCAATCTCAATTCTGACGGGCAGAATCATATGTTTTTGCGCGATGGCCGCTATACCTCTGGGCATAGTGGCTGAAAAAAGCAGGGTTTGGCGTTTTTTTGGCACGCGGGCGAGTATTTTTTCTATTTGCGGGGCAAATCCCATGTCAAGCATGCGATCAGCTTCGTCAAGTATCAGCATATTCACCTGTTCCAGCAATGCCTGCTTTGAACTCAGATGATCGATCAATCGGCCGGGCGTCGCCACAATTATATGCGGGTGCTTTTTCAATGCCGCTAATTGCAGGCCCATGGAAGCACCTCCAACAATCACGGCCACGCGCAACCCGAGCGGCTTGCCCAGCAACATAAGAGCTTCTTCAACTTGGGCGGCCAGTTCGCGCGTCGGCAGCAGAATCAACCCCTGGCCTTTCTGTCGGGCAAGGTTCTGCAGCATGGGTATGCCAAAAGCAAACGTTTTGCCGGTACCAGTCTGGGCGATACCAATAAGATCTTTGCCTTCAATGGCCGGTGGAATGCCTTTTTTTTGTATTGGTGTGGGTTCAATAAATCGCTGCCGGGCCAATATGTCAAGAAGCTTCGGCGCTATATTCAGTCCATAGAAACCATTTTGCGGAGACGCGGTAGAATTCATGTGTTTTTTGATTGATATTTTTAAGATTAGTTATACGACAGACAACTCTAGCACAGCTGTCCGTTTGTGGCAAGCGTAGCATAATACCGCCTGGACGACGAGACCAGCAAGCCGGCACTAGTCGGACGTTTTTTATTTTTAAAAAATTTGTTATAATGTAATTCTAAAATTGAATTTCAATATGACGATGAAAGATACTAAAAAAATTATCCGGAATAAATATTCTGAAATTGCTATAACAAAATCTAAAACCTGCGGCTGCTCCTGTTCAAACAAAAATAGCGTTTCAAGCAGCATTGGTTACAGCGATCAAGACCTGGAACGTGCCGGGGAGGCCGATTTGGGGCTGGGCTGCGGAAATCCGGTAGCTTTCAGCAAAATCAAATCCGGCGATACAGTCGTCGACCTGGGTTGCGGCGCCGGCCTTGACTGTTTCTTGGCTGCTAAACGCGTCGGGCTAAAAGGAAAAGTTATCGGCGTTGATTTCACCGAGGAAATGATAGTCCGGTCGAAAATCAACGCTCTTAAAATTGGTTGTAGTAATGTTGATTTTGTATTCGGGGACATAGAAAGACTACCGCTGGTCGAAAACACGGCGGATATTATCATATCAAACTGCGTAATAAATCTGGCGTCCGACAAAGATAAAGTTTTTCGAGAAGCCAAGCGAATCTTGAAACCAGGCGGCCGTATGTACGTGTCCGATATAGTTCTTCTGAAGCCCTTAACAACTGAACAAAAAAACGACGATGAATTGATCACTGGTTGCGTGGCCGGAGCTCTGCTCAAGGATAATTACATAGACATCGTAAAAAATTCTGGTTTCCGAGTAAAAATATTGAATGAAAATAAATCAATCAGCAAGGAACAATATCGGGGCATCCCGCTGGAGAGTTTACTGCTTGAAGGAGTAAAATAAATAGAGATTTATTTATATTCCCAAAAGGTATAATTACTAACTAATCATTAATATCAAGAATCTTATGACAACAACTCAACCCCTGGTCCATATGGTAACGGATGAAGAAGCTAAAGAAAAAGCCCGGGAGCTTTTTGAAGGGATTAAAAAATCCACTGGCGGCAAAGTGCCTAAATGGATGAGAGTCATGGCTAATTGCGACGACGTTTTGGTCGGCTTTTTCACAATGTTCAAGGCTATTATGGATGATGCTCCTGTTGATAAAAAACTAAAATGGAAAGTCGCCTACAAAATTTCTGAAATGAACAAATGCAAATTTTGCGTCAGCATCAGCAAGATGCAACTTGAGCAAATGGGTCTGCCTGAAAAAGAAATAAATGAGATAGATAAAGCTGTAGACGAAAAAGAAAAAATAGCTTTGGAATACGCTAGCGCGGCCACTGAACATGCTTATAACATCAGGCCAGAAACTTTTCAAAAAATGAAAGAACGTTTTACCGATGAACAGATCGTAGAAATCACCAGCGTGGTCGGGTTATTCAACTTTATCAACCGCTTCAACGATTCGCTTGGCGTTCTGCCTGATATTGAATAAATAATCTTTAGATAGGATTCCGCGCCTGACCCCACGGAGCATGGAAGCCCCGCAAGCTTGGCTTGACTTTGTTTTTTGATGGATATACAATATGTGAACAAGTATGATATTTCATACTTTTCATATTTAAACTCTGAAAAAAAAATGACCGGCCATCCTTTTCCAAAAATATACGGCACCGCGACTGTGGGCGAACGCGGCCAAATTGTCATCCCCTCTCCAGTCCGAAAATCAATGAAAATCAAGACTGGCGATAAATTCGTCGTCTTTTGCAAGCATGGTGAATTCATTGGCTTGCTCCGTTCGGATAAATTTGACGCTTTTTTGGAAAAGATGACCGGACATATCTCAAATCATCTAAAAGAAATTAACCAGCTTAAAAAAGTCTTTAATAAAACCAAATAAACAAATGAGCATAATAGAAGTAAAAAATTTAACTAAAAAGTTCAAAAACCTGACAGCGGTAGACAACGTGTCTTTCAAAGTAAATCGGGGTGAAATTTTCGGTTTTCTCGGACCAAACGGCGCCGGCAAAACAACAACCATCAATATGTTGACCACCCTACTGAAGCCCACTTCTGGCCAGGCACTGATAAACGGTTTCGACTCAGTAAAGGATAAAGACAAAGTACGTTCCTCTATCGGTCTGATTTTCCAGGATCCTTCATTGGACGACAAGCTGACGGCTAAAGAAAACCTCAAATTTCACGCCTGGCTATACGGCGAATCAGATGAAAAAATGAATCGCCGAATTGACGAAATGCTGGAACTCCTTGATTTGGCTAACAGAAAAAAAGACTTGGTAGAAACCTACTCCGGCGGCATGAAGAGACGGCTGGAAATCGCCCGCGGACTTCTGCATTATCCTAAAGTACTCTTTCTGGACGAGCCAACTATTGGTCTCGATCCCCAAACCCGGGCCCGCATCTGGGAATACATTATGCAGCTCAGACAAAAAGAGGACATTACAATGTTTATGACTACTCATTATTTGGATGAAGCTGAATACTGCGACCGCATAGCCATCATGGACAACGGCACGATTATCGCCATCGACACCCCCAAACAGCTCAAAGCCACGATCGGTGGTGATGTCATTACTCTGGCAGCGGATAACATTGACTTGGCCGTCCGCGAGATAAAAGACGAGTTTGGCCTCTCGGCTAATAAAAAGGGTGAGGAGATATTTCTAGCCAAAGAACGAGGCGAAGAATTTATCCCTCGGCTTTTTCAAAGTTTGTCTGTGAATATAAAAAGCGTCGATCTGAGAAAGCCTACATTAAATGACGTGTTCTTAAAAATGACTGGCCGCGAGATAAGAAACGAGGAGGCTTCAGCTTACGACAAAGCAAAAAAAATATTCAAAATGGGAAGGTTACACTAATATGAGCAAGTTAATGAAAGAAATATACATTATCTGGCTGAGGGAGATGATCCGCTATTGGCGCACCAAGCCCCGGCTGATATCTTCTTTGGCGATGCCGTTGATCTGGCTGGTGCTGTTCGGATCGGGGATGAAATCAGCTTTTGCTATCGGCGGCGCTCAAGCTGGGTTTGACTTCATTCAATTCCTATTTCCCGGAGTAATCGGCATGTCAATATTATTTACTTCCATCTTCTCAGTTATGTCAATCGTAACAGATAGGCAGTTCGGTTTCTTGAAAGAAATTCTGGTCGCGCCGGTATCACGAGTTTCAATCGCTCTGGGCAAAATACTGGGCGGTTCAACCATTGCCATGATCCAAGGAACGGTTATGATACTGCTGGCGCCGATCGTGGGCATTAAACTGTCGCTGGGGCTGGTGGCGGCTATGTTGCCGGTGATGTTTGTGGCGGCCATTGCTTTGACATCAATTGGCCTGGTAGTAGCGTCGCGCATGCGGTCAACCGAGGGCTTTCAGATGATTATGAATTTTATCATGATGCCGATGTTTTTCCTCTCCGGCGCAATGTTTCCGTTATCGAATCTGCCCGGCTGGATGGATTTCTTGTCAAAAATTAATCCGGCTTCCTACGCCATTGATCTAGTGCGCCAAGTAGCTTTTAAATTTATGGATACTCCGGCCCAAGTGATTGATCTGTTAAGCATTGAGTTATTCGGCCGTCAAATGAATATCTGGACCGATTTATTTATTGTTATGATTTTCGGTTCAGTTATGGTTACCTTCGGAGTTTTACTTTTCCGTAAAAACGATTAATCATTACCTATATGGAAGAAAAGTTTTTAAGAATAAAAAAACAGGTTCTGTGGCAACTGCTTGAGTTGGCCAAAGAGGGCAAGAAAATTCATGCTAAAATATCATCGGAATACAATGAAAAAAATGCCCGGGCCGCCATAACTAACAATGATATCATTGGCTGGAACTGCGCCATAAAATCATGGTTTGATAAATGCATCAGTCAATTCGAGGAGATGTTTTTCGGTGGCGCCTTTAATATTAAAAATGAGTTTAGGGCTCCGCAGATTGATTCCAGCATGCCGATTATGGCCTCACAAACGATAAAAAAATTCCAAAAAAAACTTATTTTGCTACAATCACTTTTTGAGGGTATTTCTAACATAAGTGATGAGGAATTTGAAAAATATTTCAGACTAAAAGAAGGGGCCCCTGAAATAGTAAAAATGAAAATAGATAGGATATTAAACCGTCTCAACAATTAACATCACTAGCTTCCGCAAAACACAGGTTGGCCCACATCAATAGCCAATTTTTTTAAACAAAACAAATGGCTGGTTATCATCGGCCAATATTTTCAACACGAAATTCACTCAACCAATAAAAACGTAAACGCTGCCCTGGGTTGACTTTACGCATAAAAGAAGCTTAAAAAAGACAGCGATTCAGCCTTTCATAAACCGTAGCCAAGGAGGATTTGTGCCTAGCTACGTTTCAGCGCACCGCCGAATCTGTCCCCGATGACCGAAGAAATGGCCAGCCGGATCCAGCGCGAGATACTCTAGAGAGACAGCAGCGACCATAATCATGATTCTTATCTCGAGGTAGTCATCCGCACGCGGTTCAGCGACAACGGAAACTGGTACTTCCTTACCATAGCTCAGCCTTTTTGTCTCCGGGTCGGCGAACAAACAATCACGGGCATTTTTCTACCTGAGACGTATCGTCACTCAGTCAATCCTACCAGGCGTTTATCGGCTTCATTTGGGTTGCGGGTTTTTTTTATTTCCAGCAAAAGTGTATAATAAAGACATGATAAAAATAAAACAAAATCTGAGACTGCTATATTTCATCGGTTTCTTAGTCGCTCTATCGGCCGCTTTTCCCGGCTACATTCGTTCCAGTTTTTTGGAAGAATTCGCTTCGGTAGAATTGGTCGGCCTTTTTTTTCTCGGAGCGGCTCTGATCAGCTTAATCGCTATATACTTTTTTCCCTTTCTAATCCAGAAATATACCAACTATCGCGTATCGCTGGTCACCATACTGCTTAATATCTTAAGCACGCTGCTGTTGATAACCACGCATTCTTCCTGGGTAGCCTTTGCGGCTTTTGTCCTGACGACCTCGACGCTTTATCTGACTTGGATAAACCTTGATGTTTTTATAGAGAAATTCACTGAAAATGTTTCTACCGGCAAAACACGGACTGTCTATTTTACATTTATCAACGCCGGCTGGCTAATTTCGCCCGTAATCATCGGTCACATAATTGGCCAAGGCAATTACCGAATCGCCTATATTTTTGCTATATTTTTCCAATTGATAGCTTTTTTTATTATTACGGCCAACAAAAAAAGTTTGTCGCAGCCGGTTCAGTATCAACGCCATTATATTTTAAAAACATTAAAATTCATCTGGCAAAATATTAATTTTCGCGGAATTTATATTATTTCATTCCTGCTTCAGCTTTTTTTTTCCATTGCTGTCATTTATGTACCGATATACCTGCATGAAAATATCGGCTTCAGCTGGTTGATTATTGGCTATATTTTTTCTTTCATGCTGCTGCCCTTTATCATCTTTGAAATTCCCGCCGGCGTGCTGGCGGATAAATACGCTGGTGAGAAAAAAATATTGTTTATGGGTTTTTTAATAATTGCTTCAGCTACCTCACTTTTCTTCTTTTTAAAATCAGACAGTCCTTTTGTCTGGGGCATAATATTGTTTCTTAGCCGGTGCGGAGCCGCTCTGATAGAAGCGATGCGGGAGTCCTATTTTTTTAAAATCGTTGATGTCGAGGATATTGATTACATCAATCTTTTTCACAATATCGGCCCCCTGGCTTACATATTGGGGTCTGGCTTGAGCGTGCTTATTTTGACTGTTTTTTCAATCCAGCATCTTTTTCTTTTTTTATCCGTGATTTTGCTGTCCGGTCTTTATTTCACCGGCCGGATCCAAAGCCAAAGAATCAAATCCGGCCAAAAAACAATGAGTAAAATTTTATAGTATCTGCATTTATTGCTATAATAAAATAAGCATGACGGAAGGCGCAAAAAAACAGCTTAAGAATAAGAAACGAAATGAGTTCGCAATTCTGTTAATAATAGTACTGTTTATCGTTTCTTCGTTGGCCGTATCCGCCTGGCTCGGTCTGTCAAATAACCGCCAGGAACATTCTTTAATATCACAAGTTGAAGCCAAGCTGGCTGAAAAAGATTTATATATTAAGCCTGAAGCAAATCAAAGTTACATAAAGCTGCTGACAGAAGACTACGTTAAATTTAAACAAGGCGGTAATGAACCAAGCATCTGTTACCAAGGCGGCTATGATTTAAGCGGTTATATCGGCCAGACTGCTACTTTTACGGTCTATGACACAAAAAATGCTTATGCTGACGGCACGCAGAAAACTCCTCTCCAAGTCTGGGTAGTGCATCAGAATAATAAATTGCTGTGTTTGTTTTTGTCGCAAAAAAGCGGTGGCGCTTATATCTACGCGCCATCGATCCTTCAGGCCAACGATAAAAATTCGCCGTAATATTTGACTTGAAGATCAGATTATTTTAAACTGCAAGGCTAACTTAGCCGCTCTTTTTTTATAAAACACGAGGAGGGATTATGACCAAAATAACAGATGAACCCAAAAAATCCCTGTCCTGGTCAGAAACAGACGCTCTGTTGAACAGATTGATGGACAAGCTGCGCGGCCGATACTATGATCTGGTTATTCTGATCTCCCGCGGCGGTCTGGTTCCCGGCGGTATCATTGCCAAGAAGCTGGGTTGGTTTAATATCCAGGTTTTCGCCATCACTGGCTACCGTGACGGTCTGAAGCTGAAGCAGCCGATCATCCTCCAGGAACCTCACGAAACAATGATCAGCGGAAAGACCTGTCTGATCATCGATGACGTCTGCCATTCGGGCGATACTATTCATCTGGCCAAGACCATGATTACCCGCGCCGGCGGTATGGCTGAAGTCGCCGTCATCCACCACAAACCTCATCTGTGCCGGCCGGATGTTTGTCCCGATCACTTTGTTGAAGAGATCGACTACTGGGCTGTCTATCCCTGGGAGCCAGAAGACGAACGCGAAAACTAATGGCAATTCAGACTTAATTATCAGCTGGTCATTCAGACTGACCGTGATTTCTGCAATCACGGTTTTTTTTATTTTACGAAAAAACCCCGTTGCCGGGATTCTTTCTGGTTCGACTTTTCGATATATCAGAATAATTCTAGTAAAAATTATCTGTCTCGATTTTGTCGCTTGTTGCGATAGCACTGGCGGCAGAAAATCGGCCGGGTGCCATCTGGCTCAAACGGGAGCTCGGTAATTTCGGCTCCGCAGCCTGAGCACTGCCATTGACCTTGGTACATTTTTCTCTGACCAAAGTCTTTCTGATCGTTCATTTGAAGTTAACCTTAAGCGTTCTGCTTTTCTCGGCCTGTATTCACAGACCGAACATATACGCTTGATTTATTAATTACGAGGCTATTCAGCCTCGCCGTTAGTCTAACAGGTTTAAGATTATTGTCAAGTAGTCTGTGGCGAATAGGAAAAGACTGCTCAATCACAAGGACTTTGCCACTCACGGATTGCGTCAAAAGATCCGCCGCGCCGCCATTATGCATGAGCCATCAGCCATGATTTCCAAACCAAGCTCTTCGGCCTGCCGGATAATTTCATCGCTTTCTGCCCCGGGCTGAAACCATAGTTTGGTTATATTCGCGTCTTTTGCCTCATCTAATACGTGAAGTCCGGCTTTGGACGGGATAACTATAACGGCGACATCGGGTTTGTCTGGAATATCCTTAAGATTATTATAGGTGGCGATACTGTCTATTATTTGATAATGGGGGTTTACTCCTACCACCCGGTATCCTCCATCGTATAAATCTTTCAGGACTTTATAACCATATTTGTCGTGGTTTGAAGTAGCTCCGACAATCGCGTATTGGTATTTTTTATTGATAAAATGTTTCAATTTATTCATAATCGACACTTTATAAATATCATAATAACAAATATTAATATACTTGACGATTACTTACTCTTTACTTAAGATTAGCCAGTTGTACTTTTCATAATAGACTGTCGGCTAGGCTGAACAAGGAGGGATTCAGATGCGGATACTATCATGCCTAATTATCATGGTTGCCGTACTGGTTATCGCCAATTCCGGACAAGCTCAGGACCTCTGGAATCGTGGATACCTGTATCGTTTCGAAACTGCCGGCAACAGTCTGGACCGTTTTCTCGGCGATGAAAGGGTCGGTGATATCAGAGCGGGCAGTTTCCGCATCGATATCAGCGATACCAACCGGGTTCACTGTCTGTCACTCGAGTATGAGAATTTTGACAACCGGGTGCCGCTTGAAAGCGGTCTTGAGCTGTCTGAAGAAAAATTCTCCATCGGGCTTGACCACTCCGTCGGCCAGGGCTGTCATTTGGTTTTGGCCGGCAACATGTTTTCGTACAACTTGAGTGATCCCTACTGGGCATTTGGAGTTTACCCCAACCGAGAATGGTCGAGCCGGATCAAAACGCTCGGCGATATGGATGTCCGAAAGCACAAGATTGCCGTTGGTCTGGAACGGGATAACGAAACCAGCAGTCTGGCTTACGGCTATCTGCGGTGGTATCCGACGCAACTGGGTATTTTTCTTGGAGCTTCAAACGAAAAGTTCATAAGCGAGGGGCACGCCAAGCATACTTACCAATATGACCGCGTCGGCATCGCCGCGATCATGATTTCCGGCGATCTGCGAAATCACTACTTCGTCGGTTCGGCATACAACTGCGAAACTGAACGCGCGGCCTGGATGACCGGATATGCCAGAATCGCCAAGCTGAGAGACAGGGGCATTAACCCGGCTATGCTGATTGCCCTGCGTCAGAAACCCGAATCGTTCTACACGCTGGGCATTGCCACCCTCTGGGGCCGCACAATCAACGACTATGTCGCGCCCGGGATCTTCGAATCTTTCTACCGCGGTTCACTCAATCAATCACGGGTGGTGCGCAACCGAGATTTCAATACGGTCGGCGTGGGTAATGCATATGACGCTCAGGATTTCGGCCGAGTCAGCCTGACCGGCACTTACATGGATATCGAAGCGGCTGAAACCAACATGGTTGCCTTCGAGTATGCTCTCTATGGTACTTGGCCGGGATCGTTTGGATCACTGACCCGACCATACCTGGGGTTGGCTTATTCCGGGGAAACCGATTTGATCTTCGACTATCGCAGTTTCCGGATGATTGACCCGGATCGAGAGTGGTACACTCTTTATCTGGGCGGCAAACTGCTTTTGTCGCCGCGCGTCGATCCCTACCGACGATGCCAGTACGGTTACCTGCGTCTACAGGCCGGCCTCCGCTTCAAAGAGTCAGTTGAGGGCGTCTTCCTTGAAACTACCGTTTGGTATTGAGGCTCGATTGGCATAACCCGATTATCGAATCGGGTTTTTTATTATGAAAAATGAAATACGGCCACATCACCGTTTTGAAATACATATTCCCTGCCCTCCATTCTGACCAAACCCTTGGCTTTGGCGCTGCTTTCAGAGCCGGCTTCGATTAAATCCCGCCAATTAATCACCTCCGCCCGGATAAATCCTTTTTCAAAATCGGTATGAATCACTCCGGCGGCCTGAGGCGCTTTGGTGCCACGGGCGATAGTCCAGGCGCGCGTTTCATCCGGGCCGGTTGTAAAATAAGTTATCAAACCCAACATTTCATAGCTAGCTCGGATCAGACGATCCAAACCGCTTTCTCGCCAACCCAGTTCAGCCAGATAAGCCTGAGATTCTTCAGCCGTGAAACTGGCCAGCTCAGCTTCAAGTTTAACTGAAATTTTCAAAAGATTGCCTTTTTGTTCATTATCTTTCTCATCTACATTTAAAACCGTCAATATGGGCTTCAAAGTCAGTAAATTTAACGACTTAATTGTTTTTTTCTCTTCATCGCTTAGATCAACCTGCCGCGCCGGATATCCCTGATCCAATAAAGTTTTTATCTTCCCCAACACCGCTACCAGCTTGGCCGCTTCTTTGTCGCCCGTGCGCGCTTTACCTTCGTGATTGTCCAAAACTCGGGTAACCTGCTCCAAATCAGCCATGGCCAGTTCATACAATATGGTCTGCTGATCAGTCTCTGGATCAACCTTGCCGGACACATGAATAATATTGGGGTCGGAAAATGACCTCACCACGTGACAAATAGCGTCGACCTCCCGGATATGACTTAAAAATTTATTGCCCAAACCCTCACCCCGTGATGCGCCTTTGACCAAACCCGCAATATCATAAAATTCTATAGCCGTTGGCACAACCTTGGCTGAGTGGCTAAAGCTAAAAAGCTTTTCCAACCTTGCGTCAGGCACGGCCACCACTCCGACATTTGGATCAATGGTGGCGAATGGATAATTTGACGTATCTACCTGTTTTTTTGTGATGGCTTGAAAGAGAGTAGATTTGCCGACATTCGGCAAACCGACTATGCCGATAGAAAAAGACATTTGTTTATTATTTAGTCTTATATCAAACACATTCTATCAGTTATTAAATAAAACACAACAGTTTGATAAAAAATTTTATAATATTGACTTATTCTGCTACAATTAGCTGGCAATAATTATTAGCTTCATAACTATGAATCAAAAAGGCATTGGCTCAATACTCGGGTTAGTTCTAATTATGGTATTAGTTATTGTCGGCGTTTCATATTTTATCGGACGGGGATCGGGCAATCTGACCACTGAAACGCGCGAGGTTTCAGGTTTTGACCGTATTTCTCTAAGCGGCACCGGCAACCTGATCATTACGCAAGGAGAAACTGAATCGCTCTCAATTGAAGCAGAGGATAATATAGTAGACAAAATCACGACCGAGGTATCGGGTGAAACACTTGAAATTTCTTATAAACACCGCTGGCCCTTCTGGCCAGTCTGGCCGACAAAAGAAGTAAATCTTACAATCACTCTTAAAAGCTTAGAGTCGGTCAAAATTTCAGGCTCGGGATCGGCCAGCTGCGATAATCTGGTTGGCGATTCATTAAATATTGAGATTAGCGGTTCGGGCAAGATTGATATGGCTGTGGAGCTTAGCGAACTGACATCAAAAATCTCCGGCACGGGTGAATTCATTTTTTCTGGTACAACTGAAACGCAATCTCTGGAAATAAGCGGTTCGGGCAAATATTACGCCCGTGACTTAGCCAGCAAAATAGCTGATATAAAAATAAGCGGTTCGGGCAATGCCGAAGTCAGCGCTGAAGAAAAACTGAATGTGGAAATCAGCGGCAGCGGCAATGTAAAATATCTCGGCTCGCCTTCCATAAATCAAAAAATCTCCGGCTCCGGAACCGTCGAAGAGCTTAAATAACTAATTACTTCCAAACACCCGGTTCAAGCCGGGTGTTTTACATTCTCTCTTGACATTTTTTCTAAACCTGCTAAATTGTTGACTGCCTGGGATTCAGGCAAGCACTGCAGGTCTGGCGGCCCTTGCCATCGTCGGCCATGCCGCCAAAAACCACACGGAGGGACCCCAAAATGTATGTCTCCCGCACTCTTAATTTCTTTTTTCTGAGCTTCGTCTGATCCGGCGCCGGCGGCACAACCAACACGGGTGAATAATCCCGTACGGTGCACTGCCGAGACCCCTTGATATGCCACTCAAGGGGTCATTTTCTATTTGAAAATATTTTATCTTTAGAGTATTATTTATGCATGAATGAAACTGCTGTTGCCTCTGCTCAGATCAAAACCGACGCTAAAACGGTAACCGCTATTATCTGGATCTGCCTGACGGGCATTTTTTTGATTGCCTGGCAGTTAAAAGCATACGGCTGGATAATTTTCTCTCTCGGACTGATCAGCCTGCTTTTTATCAAACGCGACACGGCCAAGAATTTACTGCTGATTTACTTGTCATTAGGCGTGCTGGGCTTGATGAACATATCAACTGACCTCGAAACCTTTAATTTTTTCCAGATGGGCGCCGGGATAATTATCGCGTTAGCCGTACCTTTCGCTATTACCCGCTATGTTTATAAAGAAAAAACTGTTCGCTTTCCCTGGCATCACGGCAGGCGCTGGTATAGAAGTGAGTTTTTATACTTAATACTAACTCTAATCATAGCCTACTTTTTGCTGCCTTTCTGCATGAGAAGCAGCGGAGCCTATTTAAACTGGAGTCTGGAAAAAAACGCCAGCGATTTTCTGAAGCTTTTTATTGGCACGCAGGGCGTAGGTTTCTGGGACGAGCTTTTTTTCATAGCGACGATTCTCGGAATATTCAGGCGCTATCTGGAATTCCATTGGGCTAATCTGGCGCAGGCAGTGCTTTTCACTTCATTCCTCTATGAATTGGGGTTTACCGGCTGGAGCGTAATTATAATTTTTATTTTTGCTTTGCTGCAAGGAATAATATTTAAAAAAACCGCTTCGATCGCTTACATCATTACTATTCATTTGAGCCTTGATTTGATTTTGTTTTTTGTATTGGTCAGCCTGCTGCAGCCCTCCTGGTTTAATATCTTTCTGACATGATGAAAAAAATTGCTTTAGTCGTTTTCTTTGCGTTACTGGCCACTGCCGGGTACTATTTTCGAGTCGCCATAAAAGATTTTTTACAAGACTCCATCAACACCGGCCTGCCAGAAACGACTACTTACATCGAGATCCAAAACAGATCAGATGATTTATCCGAAAAAAATACCAACGATGATTCAACGATTGATCTGCCGCCGGAAATAAATCTGGCCGTCCCTTTTACTTCGCAGGCGCCTCGAGCCGACTGGGCTTTGCCCTATCAAGAAGCCTGCGAGGAGGCGGCCGCGCTGATGGTCCATCAATATTGGCAAAAACAGTCATTCAGCTCGAAAGAGGAGACTGAGGCAGCTATTTTGGATTTAGTCGATTTTGAAAAAAAGAATTACGGCGCTTACGAACACACGACTGCCGCTGAAACGGCTCAGTTAATAAAAGACAGGTGGGACTATACGACGGTGGATTTAATACTCGGATCAGGGGTAACTCTTGACCGAATTAAAGAAGAATTGGCCGGCGGTTATCCGATTATCGTGCTGGCGGCTGGCCGGGAACTAGGCAACCCTAATTATAGACAACCCGGCCCACTCTATCACGCTTTGGTAATAAAAGGTTATCTGGCTGACGGTAAAATAATCACCAATGATCCAGGCACTCGAAACGGCAGAGATTACTTATATAATCCAGAAATTCTGATAAATTCTATCCACGATTGGAATAATGGTGATGTTCCAGATGGCCAAAAAAATATGATTATTATAAGGCCCGAAAAATAAAAGCCTTTAAATATTGACATAAAATTATCTTATGAAGTAAGATAATTCTGTTCTTTGCATTTAGAGAATTGGGTGATCACCAAAAACATGGAGGAGTGGAAAATGCCGGAAAAAGACGCGCCAACAGTATACTCGGACGAAGAAGGCTTTGAAGCAATCCGGGTCGGCCGGGTCATCAAGAACTTTAGCCGGCTGCGGGTCGCCGGCGTGGAACTGGACCGGTCAGCCTGGTTCAGTGTCGGCAACCGTTTGCGATTCGGCTCTGGAAGCCAAGCCAACATCATCACCGTGACCACGATTGAGCTTCATCATCAGAGATGTGAAGAAGCTCAGGTCACTGATCGCGGCAGCATCTTCGGCGTCTACACCGGAAAGCCCTGGAATCGGATCGGCAACGAGGTCTTTCGTCTGGATCATAAGCCGGCCGCTGCGCTCGCCGTCAACGAACAGATGGCCATCGGCGCTGCCAGCGTTTAGCTGTCCGGCAGGATGGGAGTTCTATCATGTCCGCTAAACAGCCATTCGACGGTCACTTGCCTCTCTCTGAGGACAAACACGAAGATCAGCCGAACCGGGTTGTCGCTGAAGTCACCGGCTTCCAGCCGCAACGCAGCGCGACTGTTGTCTATGCCCACCTGAAACCCGGCGCCCGGCTGTCCAGTAACACCCAAGTGCGCTTCGGCGATGCGACCGGTCTTGAACAGCCGTCAGTCATAATCACCGGCGTTCAGGCGTCCGGCCAAGCTGGTTCGTCTGTCATTGGTCCGGCTATCGTCACTTTCTTCATTGACCGCGATCAGCCTTATCCCTCAACGCAAACTATGATCTTTGCCGATCAGTAGTGCGTCTTTCATCACAACCTGCCTTAAAAAGCAGGTTTTTTAATTGTGCCTGTCCGATCACACAAAAAAATTTAAAACAAGTTCGCTAATTTAAAAAAGGGCTGCTGACTAAGCAACCCTAGGGACTCTGCGACAAAGGCAATGGCAGCCCCAGTCTTTTGCAACCAGCGCTGACAATAGCACGAAAGTCTCGGCTTGGACGAAAATCAGGGAAGTCCGGACTGTCAGCCGGAAGCAATGGCCGTGAAATCACTTCAAGCTCATCCAGCCACTGTTTAATCAGCCGGCCAGTCTGTCCAATGAAGATGTGCTGATCCGACATCATCGGCAGCAGCAGATTAAGATTCTCCCAGGCATTCCGTTCCTGGCTGGCGGTAGGCAAAAAACCGATAGTCCTCATGTTGTGGAGCCGGTCAGCCAGCTTCAGACGAATCGCCGCCGGGTCCTCAACCGCCATCTGATAAAGTCTGATGAAGTAAGCGTAACGGTTGAGCGGCCAAGTCAGCCGAGCCATTTCGTCAGTTACCGACACGCTGCTTACCAGCCAAGCCACCCGCTGACCAAAATGAGATTCTATTTCAGCCAGCGTTACCTCGGTGTCTTCATCAAGATCATGCATTATTCCGGCCGCCACTTCCTCCGCTGAGCCATTAGCCTCCAGCAACAAGCCGCCTACGGCATAGCCATGATTGGCAGCCGGCTCTCCAGAAAGACGTTGCCGGCCAGACAGAGCTTGACCGGCAAACTCGATCGCCCTGACTGCCGTTTCTGCATTGGCTAGCTGATCCCGGCCCAGTCTTTTGATCAACTCATTGCCAGTCATCTTTTTACCCCCTTTCTGAAGCCTCATCAGCAAATAGGTGATATCATTTTCACCATGATGTAAAGAACAAAAAAATCGCCTGATGAGGCGATCAAGTCCGGGCGCACACTACTCCCGGGAGAATCTCCGGCCTTCCAAACTCGAAAGGCCATTTCTCCCTAATCATTTTTAGTTTGGGGAGGTAGTACGGTTTCATCTATTTTCAATCTTGTCATCAAGTTACCACATAGCTTAACAATGTCAAGTGGATCTATATATGACAAGATAAGCAGGATTGATAATAATTCGGTGTCGTGATACAGTAATTTTGGAGATAAACTAAACTATTAAGGCTATGAACCGAAAAACACTCACCTCAATACTATCAATTTCTGCGGTTTTAATCATCGGCATCGGCGCCCTGACTTTTTTTGTTTACTACCCAAACAGGGATTCACGGAACAACAATTCAGAAATCAAGGGGGCGCGAACCGTTAATACGCTCGAAGAAGCCATAGATTATTTATCAGCTCAGATAGACGGCTTAAAAAAAGTAGAGAGAAATTTAAAGCTATCCAAACCGGTCTTGGCTAGCCTTGACGAAACTGATTTGCAGTTAAAGATAAATTGGGTCGTTGATTCACGTTTAGAACTATTGAAGCTAAAAGCTCAAACTCAGAACTGGACGGTTTCAGACGCTGTCAAAGATCTTAATTCACTTTATCTAAGAATGCTAGAACAATACATATTGATGTATGAATCATTTTTCGAGTCATACAATCAGGAATTGGGCGAAAGTGCCGACGCTCAGTTCGCGCTGGTAGACGCTGAACGATATCAAACAAGGGGCAATGAACTGATGACTGAATTAAAATTTAAAAACGGTGAGTACTTAAAACAAGCCGGTGCCAGTTTCACCGATACAGACAAAGACACGCTGCCTGATGTCTGGGAACAAATCGCCGGCTCAGACCTGACACTGGTTGATACAGATGATGACGGCTTAACAGATGCTGAAGAATTCAATTATTATCTAACCGATCCCGCCAAGCCCGATTCTGACGGCGATGGTTACATTGACGGCATTGAAGTGGCAAATGGATTCAATCCTTTAGGCAACGGCTCGCTGATAGATTAAAAACTTCAAAAAAATAATAACCTGTTTTATATAAATCAGGAGTTTAATATCTGAGAGAACGTAAATCTCCTGCCGCCGCCCGGTGCCTGTTCAGACATTGGTCGCTTTTATGTTTCACGAATTCAGCCATAGTTGGCATATATGCAAAAACCTCATAATATTAATTGGGCTGTTTTTTGGTCTGATGAGCGATATTGATGTATAATTATGTTGCTTTTTAAGTAAGACTTGATTTTTTTAAACAATCTGTTATAATCACCAATTACTTAATTTTACACGAAAAAATCTAATATGATGGATTATCATAAAGAAGAATATTTAAAAAAACTAATAGACGCATATCAACAGAAGCATGCTGATTTTACGCCCTATCCGGGTGAACCACTCATTCAGGTGAGCCGAATGGCTAGCCGAATGGCTTTTGTTTATGAAAAGATTAGAAATTCGCTCGAGTATCAGGAAGTACATCTTATCAGAAAAAATGCCATTGAACGCATCATGAAAAGGCGTTTAATCGCACGTGCCAGACCATCACAGTTGGCTCAAGACCTCCTCTATGAATTAATACGCGCTCGCTATCTGCCTGACAATGAGGTTCCAGAACATAAAATTCAGGACGTGGCAGTGATTTTAAACAAATATTTTTACTTGTTAAACAGAATTTCACTGTATGTCAGCGGCCGGGAAAAAAGAAAAACATACAAATGGTTGTTAGGCATAGCCGCGGTCGAGATTGATCACGCTTTGGTATCCCCTTACAAAACACAAGCTTTAGCCGAGTATATGTATCACACTATTCGTGAAAATGTTGCCCTTGACCAGAAAATTCCTGATTTAGTTAAAAATATTCAAATTTATCTGGCGGTACAGCGAGCTATGTTCCGCTCTGACCAGCCGGTTCTTCGTTACCATTTATTCCAATATTATAATCAGAGCTGGTTCGAAGCCGATAAAAGCCAGGTTGAGAAAATCGCCCAGAATATTAGCGCCATTAAAAATAAAATTGAGGAGCAAGTGACTCACCCGATAGGCGATATGCTGTTTCGATATTTAAAAAAACACGCCATTTACTTTCATGTCATAAAAGACGTGATCGAAGAGGATCCGGACACGGCGGCGGAGCGCTTGCGGGACGATGAAAATTTGGAGACCAGCGTCAAGCAAGCCTGCTATGAACGATATAATCAGGCTCGAGCGAAGTTGCGACGCAGCGCGGTGCGCGCCATCATTTATATTTTTATAACCAAAATGATGCTAGCAATAATAATGGAGTTTCCGTACGACATGTATTTATACGGCTCTGTCAACTGGTGGCCCCTGGGTGTTAATATCATTTTTCATCCTTTCTTATTATTTTTAATCGGCCTGACCGTCAGGGTGCCGGCTGAACGCAACACAGAACTCGTCAACAAAGGACTAAAGAGTATATTAGCCCGCGGTGATGCCAGCGAGATATTAATCCAACGGGTCATAAAAAGACGCGGAGTTCTGACCACTGCTTTTAACATCGTTTATTCCATCACTTTCCTAGTGTCTTTCGGCGTTCTGATTTATATTCTAAATCGTTTTGATTTCAACGCCTTGAGCATCTTCCTTTTCTTGCTGTTTTTGACGCTAGTCAGTTTTTTCGGAATCAAGATACGGGAAGAAGCCAAAGAGTATATCGTGCTGGCCAGACGAGAAAGCACTCTGGGTTTTCTGATCGACCTTTTTTCGATGCCAATAATCAGGGCCGGCCGCTGGATCAGCATCAAATCGCCTAAGATTAATGTTTTTATCTTTATTTTCGACTTCATCGTTGAAGCTCCGTATAAAACTCTGGTTGAGATATTCGACGAATTGACTAAATTTATCAGAGAAAAAAAAGAAGAGCTATAAACTATAATTTAAATAATAAAACAGGCTCGGAACAGGTCCGAGCCTTTTTTCGTTAGCTAAGAATGAGCGGCCTAGAGCGCGTCGAACTGGTAGCGCTGGAAGGCCTCGTCGATCTGCTGTCGCCAGTCGTCCGGACGCAGAAAACGCGTAACGATAGCCGCGCTGGTCAGCAGACTGTTGCCGTCCTGGGGCGTGAATGCGAAGCCGATGATCTCATTCCCCTTGACCGCGATGGTATCGACCGGCACCACGGTCTGATCGAGAATCCGGCCGTAGAAACCGTCGTCGCGGGCTTCGGAAAACACCTGGCCGGTGTTGTTCCAGTGGGTCACGGCCACCAGCGGCCGCCTCTCAATCGCCGCGATGAAATCATCGCGGGTCGGCGGCTCGCCCTCCACCTCGATATTGAAGTGAACCGCGTGCTGGTACTGAGTGGGCAGCTTGAGCGCTGAACTGAAAAGATTCAGCTCGATCCCCCTGGTCTTCATCACCCGACAGGCATCGAAAGCGTGGTGAGTACCGAACTCAACCTCCTTGTGCCTGTCGACCGTCGGACTGGCCACGTTCTTCGCCTGGCTGATGTCCGTGGCCCGGCGCAGCATGACGAAACGGGCGCGGCGAATCTTGCGCGCCAGATCGTCCATGACGATGCTCAGCAGAACCAGTAGGTTGTGAGTGTTGCAAGATACCACTTGGACATACTGATGCTCGTTCGGATCCACCGCTTCGTTGTTGATGTCAAGGGCGAATGGGATACCGAAACCCTCTTCCGAACCCTGGGCGATGAAACCTTTGATCCCGCCCTCATGCGGCTTGAACCAAGAAATCTCTCCGTTGGCGCCATTCTTGTGCGCCAGCGCGGCCGGAGTGCAGTCAATCACGACATCAGCCCGAGCAAGAGCTTCGTCGCGAGTCATGGCCGGCTCCAAGCCGAATTTGCGGAAAGCGTCGAAACTCTCCTCGTCGGTGACGAACGTGGCTCCCCGGCGAATCAGGCGCTGGATAGAAGGCGTGGTCTCAATCTGGGGCGTCCGCTTGTGAAACGCCACCTCCTCGATACCAAGCGTTTTCATCCGCTTGGTCAACAGACCGATCACCGGTTTGCCGATCGTGCCAGTGCCAATCACCAAGACTTTTCCCATGATTACTTTCCTCCTTCTGTCGCCGATAGTTAACCCCGAACCAACCACAACAAAACAGAATGGGCAATCCTTTCTAAAAAAAAGAGCTAAAGAAAGCAAAAGTTATAATACCTCAGCTCTCTAATTTGATGTTAGAACGTATGACAAAGTATGACAAGTTATTTTTCCACACTATTTACAAGGTTGTCAGTATGCTAATATATTGCTAATAAAGCAAATACTTTGCATTAAATCAGCCAATATTAGTAAAACTATTTTTCACTTTTTTAGTATAATGCACATTTTCGTTTTAGAGATATTATCTATAGACAGACACAAATCACAAACTCAGATATATCATTTACCTGATGTTGATTTTAATGATACAGCAATGCTGGCCAGCATCTGGCTGACGATGTCTTTGATACTTATATTTTTTGGCAGAATTATTTATTTTCTATTTAAATGGCGTACTGCCGGAACAGATGAAGAAAATCTTGTCGCGGCTAAAGCTAATATAAAAAAATCGCTGCTGCTTTTTTTTCTGTCATCTATATCCTGGATTACGCTATCCGCCATTTACCAGGGCATTCAAATACAATACTAAAATATATAAATATTTACTGTTCATAAGATAGTTTTGTGTAATTTAAGATATTTTTTACCTAAACACACCGCCTAAGTTCCCCACCCAGGAAAAAGTATCCTCTAGGTTGCGGATGACAAGCTGGAGGAATGATTCTCTTCGGCGTGAAGTAAGGACTGAGTATGAATCTGATTTGGACTGGTTTCGGGCTTTGTCATATGAAACCACCCGGAAGTGATAGGTACGGGCCGGATCAAGATTCGAAATAACCATCAGATGATCATTGACCTGTTCAGTGTTTTCATCAGAGCTTTCAGTGAACAAAGCTGAGTCTAAACCCTGGCCATATTCAATCAGAGAAGTGGCTGGCTCATTAGTCTGCCAGGAAACAATTATTTGAACCTTTGAAGCATCGCCCGAGCCTACGGTATTTGATTCAGAAACCACATTGGAAATAATGGGCGGCGTAGTGTCTTTTAAAGTAGTGAAGCTTTCCAGGCCTGAGGCTGCTCGGTAGCCAAACTGATCATAACCTGAGATTGTGACTTGATAAGTAGTATCATCTTCTAGGCCAAACAAGAGGATGGAGTGAACTTCAACTAAAGCGGTATTACCCTGGGTTTTGGTCGGCAGATACTCATTGCCGTATTCAACTTCAGAGGTAGTAGGAACATTGGTCGTCCAGGTTACTTCGGTCTGGCCCTCAGCTTTGTTTTGGAAAGATACATTACTGACTAAGGGGAAAGTCAGGGTGGTAAAGGTGTAATCGCTGCTTTCCGGCGGATTGCCGGTGGAATCTGTTCCGGTGGGCTTGAAATGGTAAACGGTATCATCAGTCAGGCGATCAAGTTTAACCGTATGCCTGGTGGTTAGAGAACCCGAGGTATCAGAATAGGATTGGCCGTAGGTGGTAGTAGTTCCGTACTGCAATACAGTGGTGGTTTCCTTATTGGTGCTCCAGGTAATCAAAGCGTCATACAATCTAATATCGGCAATCTTAACGTCTGAAACCAGAGGTGCTTCCAGGGTGGTGAAGGTTTGAGTGTCGGATAAAGAAATATTACCATCCTGATCTCGAGATCTTATTCGATAATAATAGATAGTTTCCGGCTTTAGGCCCTCTAGAATAACTAAATGTTTTTCGTTTTCATTAATCGTACCCTGTTCTTCTCCAAGCTCTGCCGTCAGACCATATTCGACATGGGAATCAGCCCCTCTCTCCGTTTCCCACGCCACTGAAGTAGAAAAAGAGTCAGGTGTAACGTTCGGCCCTGAAGTAATGGCTGGCGGAGTGGTAAACCGGCCTTCAGGTATTTCCGAGACGGTGGTGGAGGCGGCCGAGGTGGCGCCAGCTGAGTCTTTGGCTCTGACGTAATACGAATACTCGGTGGCATTATCCAAATCAACGTCCAAATACCCAGTTGTTTGAAGCTCAGCAATGTTTTTGAAAGACTCAACGTTATCTGAACGGTAGATCAGATAGGTTACTTCCGACTCATCACTGGCTGAAGTATCGTTTGTTTTTTTCCATTTAAGAGCAATTGAGTAGTCTTCGGTTTCCCGGTTGGATGAATCCGTAATAATCAACCCCGTTGGTATAGCCGGCGCCGGGGTATTAGCCCTAAACTCCACTTGAGCGTAATTTGAGTAATTGATATTGTTGTCGGCGTCAATCGCTACTAGGTAAAAAGTATTTACTCCCTGCTGGGTGGCGTAGGGACCGGCTTCTAAATACTCATTGGCGGTATATGAAGTATTGAAAGCGGTAGGCATTGAATTTATGGAATAAAAGTACCCTTCTATGATTACGCCTTCGTCAGCTGGAGGATCCCAGGAAAAAACAAAGGAATTGGTAGTGGAAGAGGTTGGTGTAACTGAGAGGTTGGTCGGAGCTGACGGAGCATCAGCCGTGTCAAAGGTGTAATCATCAGAGTAGCCGGTATTGTTGTCTTCGTCTGTGAACCTGACCCGGAAGTGGTAGGTGGTATCGGGTTTTAAGCCGATAAGGGATACCTCGTGCGAAGACACGAGATCTTCTTGGCCCATTTCACTACCGTAAGCAGTAGTCGGACCGTATTCCACAAACGAAGAGCATTCCCGGTCAGTCAGCCACTCAATAACGGCGGATTGAATTCTGGTAGTAGCGCCTGGGTTGCCCATTAGATTTGGAGCTTCATAGTATCTTCCTCTGGGGTTTTCCGAAACTATAGTCGAAGCGGCCGAAGTGGCGCCGGCGTTATCTGTGGCCTTGATCCGGTAGCAGTAGGTTTTGGCATTATCCAGGCCGGAATCAAGATAGCCCAGAGAATCAGTGGTAGCGCGTTCAGTGAAAGCCGCGCCATCCAGACAGGCCGGGTAATCGTCTGATCTTTCTATTATGTAGTGATCTATGCCTGAACCGGTATTATCGGGCTCGTCCCAGGTAATGGTTAATGAGTATTTCTGTTGTTCTCTATTCGAAGTATCAGTTACGATTACGCCGGTCGGAATGCCCGGAGCGGTGGTATTAGCTTCAAATTCAACAGAAGAGTAAGAGGTCCAAAGAATATTGCCGGCTTCGTCTTTGGCCACCACGTAGAAAATATTGATCCCCTGCTGAGTGGCAAAAGAACTGGGGCCGACTGAGGTAGAGGTAGTCCAGGTAGTATTCGAGGCTGAAGGCAAAGCATTGATGGAGTAGTAATAGCCGGCAATCGGATTGGTGTAGCTTTCCGGCTCAGACCAGGAGAAGGTAAAAGAGTTGGTGGTAGAAGATTCCGGGTCAACCGTCAAGTTGGTGGGCTCAGACGGGGCAGAGGCTGAATAGTAGTAATTTACCTGGGCATAGGCAGAGGCTGAGTTGCCGGCATTATCGACTGATTTTACATAAAACTTGTTGACCCCGTCCTGATAGGCTTCCAGGCCCGAAACTGAAGTTTGATCAGTAAACGCATCGCTGGCGTCGTCAGCCCCGATTTTGTAATAGTACCCGGAAACGCCGGAGTGGCTATCTGAGCCGGCCGCCCAGAGGAAATCAAAGCTGTTAGTGTTAGTATATCCGGCTGGATTGGCAGCGACTACGCCGGGATTTTCCGGATTAGTAGAGTCGTATTTGTATATGAAAATAGAAGAAGCTTCTGAAGCCACCCGGCCAGCCGCGTCTCTGGCCTTGATCCTTAAATAATAAGTGGTGCCGGTAGTTAATGATGAGGCGGTATAAGTAGCAGTGGTTCTAAAGGTGCCGGCGGTCGGCTCGCAGACAATGGTTCCAAAACAAACCCAATAGCCAGCATAGCCTCCAGACATGCCAGAATCATCGTCCGAAGCTCCTGACCAGATGAAATGCGGAGCGGAATGGTTGTACCATTCATCGGTAGTCAGCTCGTCTCCACTTTCCTCCGAATAGGCATTAATCGTGTCTGGATTAGTCGGAGCATCCATGTCTTTGGTATAGTCATAGCGATAATCGGCCACGCTGGGATTTGAGCTGCCATTAGTCGAGACTAGGGTGATTCTTGTCTGGACGTAACAATTGAAGATATCACCGATTAAGGCCACCATTTCTGCCCGATTTTTTGTTTTTTCTCCCGATGAAGTATAAGTATCAATAGTTGTCCAGGAACTCCAGCCGGTTGAACCGTTGGCGCTATGCCGGAACTCAAACTTGGCTGAAGTGTTAGCTGGGATTGTCACGTTGGCAGTAAAAGCCGTGGTACTATCCGGATCCACATCAGTAAAGTCTCCCCATTTGTAGATATATTGCAAATCAAGATTATGCGAAGTATACATGCCTGGTGACTGGAGAGCTGATTCTTCAATCCCCCAAGTGACGAGAGCGTCTGTTTCGGAGAGATTTGCAGCTGTCAGATAATCCACTGAGCGTGCAGTATCAGACATTCTTATTTCATCGATTGTACCATAAAAGAATGAACTATGGCTTGTGTTACCACGAGCTCCAAATTGCAATCTTTCACTATTCGTCCCAATATTCCCAGTTTGCTGACGATTATATGTTTCTGTTGATCCGTTGTACATTCTTTGATATGAATGATCGAATGAAACAGTGCCCTTGTACCAAGTACCAACGGAAGTGGGGAAACTCGATCCTCCATACCAATTCCAGTTAGGTTGCCAAGCGTATGTATGGTATGAACCTCCACCCGCTGCTGCTTCGTATAAATTTTCTTTATTATATAAAATTCTCGCATTAGCTCCACCAGTAGTACTCTCATTAAACCAAACTTCTATTGTCCAACCATTTGCATCAGCATCCAACACATCACCTAAATCAATATAATCGTTTCCATCAAATAATTGTGCATAGCCAATCTTTCCGTCTGCTTGAGTCGGCGCTGCAGAACTAGCACCCTTAGTGCCCGTATAACCATTTCCCGTACTGTCTATAATGGTTGTGCTTGTTGCATCACTCATGTGCCACACCCCCACAAAATGCCCGTCATCATCATACGTCCCCTCTTCATCCTCTCCATTCTCAGCCCCGTCATTGTCGTAGTAGAGATAGATGTAATCAGTATCATTGTTATCCACTTCAGGAATTTCCACCCAGGCAATAGCATCATCAGTATCGTGATCAAACTTTTCAAAGTGGAAATCAAGGACTGTGCCGTCAGTATCGCCAAATCTAATCTCGTTTCTAGAATCTACTTTCGACCAAAAATCGGTGTTGCTTGAAGTAATATGGATCATGATGGGTATGTTGGCGACCGAGGCGGTCAGAGAAGAGGCTCCAAAAGTCAGCTTTTGCCTGAAACTCCAGCCTGATTCGTTGATCCAGCCCTCACCGCCGTCACCGGATATCTGAATTGAGCCGGAGGACACTGAAATATCCTCCAGCGTCCCTAGATTCCAATCAGCGTCAGAAGTCACCTCCGCGTAGCCAGTTTCGGGAGCGGCCAATGTATGAGGATTGTTATATATAGAGATAGATAAAGAAATTACCAAGAAGATTGAAGTCAATACCTGAATTTTATATCTTTTGGCTTTTTTTAATATTCTTAAAAACTCAAACTTTAATTCTGGCTCTTTTAAAGCCTTATAAATCCTGTCTGACTTTCTTTTATCGTTGATCAATCTAATATTTTTTATTTTATGATCGCTTAGATAATAATTAATTCTATTTTCAATATTGATTGAATTTAATTACAGCTAAAGTAACTTTTATTTTTAGCTAAAATATCGTCTTTTCGCAGAAATAATATCATTTTTTTCAATTTTTTTCAAATTATATAATTTTTGTATATTTAATTAATAATTTGTCAAACTTTAATATTTTCATTATAATTAGTGTGTTTATAAGTCAAAGCATGCTCATGCCACATAACGGAAAGTTTGCCTCCGAGTGAAAAGATTTGAATAAT
>JAEAME010000056.1_pt1 | contig 163744 bp, 174 predicted proteins | sample 8958731 | NCBI WGS metagenome assembly JAEAME01 (sample SAMN16933194, study PRJNA681113) | bioreactor sludge metagenome | isolation source: anerobic bioreactor sludge (Control) | place: India:Bengaluru | collected 2018-10-24
CCCAAGACTATGATTTTTATTTAAACCTGCTTTCTCAAAACAAAAAGCTGGTCAACTTAAATGAGGTATTAGTCCACTGGCGCATGGATCCAAGAGCCATCAGCTACCGTAATCGGGAAAAACAAATCCTATTCGCAGAAAAGGCCAAGGAGTTTTACCAGCAAAGAATGAATAATAATAGTGATGCCTATGAGCAATTTGATCCACAGACAATTTTGAACAAAAAAAGTATGGAAGTAAACAATAGCACGGTAATTGAAGATCGCTTAAAAAACCATTTCAAACAAGGAGAATTTGATGTGGCCAAAAAACTCTATAATTCCCAGTACAAAAAACTAAAGAACAAGAATAATACTGCGCTATTTTGGCTATTTGTGCATCTTCCTATAATATATAAACTATATCGCAAGTTGGTTTATAAAGATTCTTGGAATGAATTTAAAAGATAAAAATTTAGCCTTATTCCTGACTGATGGCATGTCATTGCGGAAATGGCAGGATATCGGCATGTTAGAACGTGAGATTGCTCCATATGATTATTTGGCTGATCACTTTAAACATATATACATTTTTAGCTATGGTGGTTCTGAAGATTTAAAACTTAGAGATAAGCTAAAAGACAATATATCAGTTGTATTGAAAAAAAGCAGTTTACCAAATTCACTCTATCAATTGGCTCTCCCCTTTTCCCATCGAAACATCTTATCACAATGCCAAGTTTATAAAACCAACCAAATCTACGGAACAATACCAGCTGTTCTAGCAAAAATCCTATTTCGAAATAAATGCTTAGTTATACGGAGCGGTTATGTTGCCTCTTTAAATGCCAAACTTTACAAAAAAAGCTTTTTAAAAAAACTGGAGATCAATATTATCGAGTGGCTGGCTTATCGCCTTTCTGACATTGCCTTAATTCCAACCCAGGAGCTGTCTAAGTACCTGACAAAACGCTATAGTTTTTTAAAAAACAAATTATTCACCTTGAACAACTCTATTAATACTGAAATATTCAAACCGCTTAATTCAGAAAAAAAATATGATATTGGTTATGTTGGCCGTCTCAATGCAGATAAAAACTTGATGAATCTGCTTGAGGCGACTAAAGGTCAAGGATACAAAACCTGCTTCATCGGTCAAGGCGAAGAAAAAAACTCTCTGAAAAAATACGCCCAAGAAAATAATATTGACCTTGAGTTTATAGACAAAGTCAATAATTATGATTTGCCAAAATATTATAACACATTCAAGATCTATGCTTTTCCCTCTTTGCATGAAGGTAACCCCAAAACTTTATTAGAAGCTATGTCATGCGGTCTGCCAATTTTGGGTTGTGATGTAATCGGGGTCAACAATATCATCAAAGATGGAAAAAACGGATTACTGTCCCGACCCGATGTATCCAACTTGAAGGAAAAAATTGTACACCTAATGTCCAATCAGTCCCTAATGAATGAATTGGGGCAACAAGCCAGGCAATTTATTAAACAAAACTACGATTTCAGTATCGTAATAAGTAAAGAACTAGATATTTATAAAAAATTATTAACCAGATAAGAATATGGCTGATCATTTCGGAAATATTTCAGTAGACATCAAAAAGCTCCACGAGCAGTTTAACACCCAAGATCAAAAGACTCCTAAGGCTAAAACATTAAAACTACTTCCTCGATTTTTATATTTGGCATCTATAAAACTAGGTCTTTTCAAAAAGCTGGTCGACAGCGGTTTTGTCAGAGGTTGGTTCAAAGAATTTAACCAATACTGGATGCAACAACTGGATGGTCGGCCGCTGAATTTACATGATTTTTTCTTTCTTTATTCTTGGTATCGCACGAAATTCCAGTCCGTCGAAGTAAATGAGAACGCCAATGAAAATGAATTCATAGCCAGCTGGCAGAAACCGGAAAATATATATCTAACATTCCATTCAGCGTATAAAATTGCCACCGCACCCTTTAGTTTTTACCCGTTTAAAAAATACTTGCCCTCAAATGGAGCAATTCTTGAATACGGCTGTGGTATGGCTCCGGTAGTTACTAGCCTAGTTTATAGCGGACAAACAAATTATTCACTAACAATTGCTGACATACCTCAATTCACTTTCCATTATGCGAAATGGAAGCTAAAACATTTTGATGTAAAAAGTATTGACATTGATCCATTTGCACTTCCTGAATTAAAAGATAACTACGATACAATCTTCCTTCAGGCAGTATTGGAACATTTACCTAACCCGTTGGACGTAGTGAAAAACCTAACCGCGCATTTAAAAAAAGGCGGCTATCTGATATTTGATTACAGTTTGGGTGATGGACACGGTCTTGATACAATGGAATCGGTCAAGTAAAGAAAAGATGTGTTGAATTACTTGTTAGATAATTTTGAACTAACTAGTGGGAAATTTGAGGCAGAAAAAAGCATGAGTACAACAATTACCAGGAAAAAATAATATGAAAAGTTTTAATCAGTCATTACTTAAGTTATTTATCAGACTGCATAACTATTCCTACAAAAAGATTACAGCTTTGGCCACTAAATTAAATAATGGCCAGCATCCTAAGCATTCAATAATCAATTATCACCAATTCTTTGTAGATAACGTCACTGCGGATGATACGGTTATAGACCTCGGTTGCGGCACTGGAGCTAACGCCTATGATGTTGCCAAAAAAGCCAAACGGGTTATCGGTATCGACATTAAACAAAACAATATCGACCAGGCTAAACAAAAATATCAAGGAGATAATCTTTCGTTTATTGTCGGCGATGCTACAAAATATAATATTAATAGTAAAATAGACAAGATCGTGCTCTCAAATGTTCTGGAACACATCGAAGATCGAGTCAGCTTCTTGAAAAAGATGCATGACTTATCTGACACCATTTTGTTACGCGTCCCCATGTTATCACGTGATTGGCTAACAATTTATAAAAAAGAACACGGTTACGAATACCGTCTGGACCCAACTCACTATATTGAATACACTCTGCCGGATTTGAAAGAAGAAACCAACCAGAGCGGCTGGGCAATAGAAAACTACTCAATCCAGTTTGGCGAATTCTGGGGCATTCTTAAAAAAACGAATACCTAATGATAAGATTCATCACCACAGCATACGGTAACGGCTATATAGGCTTTTTACTGACCTGTATTTTTTCGATTACTAAATGCAACCCGAAGGCTGCTGTTTCAGTTTTCTGGAGCGATATTGATCAAAGATACATAAACCTTTTAGCTCAAATTTTCCCGAACGTGGAATTTAAAAAGAATGAAGTTGACATACCCCAAGACTTCATCAAAAGAATTTCCAGTAAAACAATTCTTTGGAGCAAGGCAATAAAATTGTACCCTGATGAACAAATATGCCTGTTGGATAGCGATACTTTAGTTCTTAAAAACATTGCACATTTTTTTGAAAAAGATTTCGACATTGCTTTTACGGTAAAAGAAGAGAAGATACCGCTCAACACCGGTGTTATGCTGGTAAAAAATTCGGCCAGAGTAATAAAATTCTTTCAAGAATGGCAAACCAGAACCAATTCAATCCTTAACAATCAAAAAGAATACGCCAAAGCCAATAACACAGACGATTATCCCTATGGCGGAACTGATCAAATGTCTTTTTATAACTTGATTCAGTATACAAAAGAAAAAAGTAACTTTTCAACTAACATCAACTCAGAATCCGTGCAGCTAGTCGCCTTACCTTGCGCTCAGCTAAACGAAACTCGCTCTACTGCCGTTACATCAGAAAAACATATTTTGCATTATAAAGGTGGTTGGCGTCCTATCTTATTAGAGGGTACTAATTTTACACTCAATCGTCCTAAAGAAAAAAGCCTGGAAATGTATAAATTGTTTTTGAAAACTTTCTCTGATGCTATAAAAACCGTGCAAACAATTGATCCTCAAATAAGTGTGAAAGATTTTAACATCCGCGTACCGTATTATCTCAATATAGAAACTGGCCAGGAGAACAAGCTGAAGTATTTTATTTACAAAACCATGAACACCCTGTTCTTCAACAATATCAGAAGAATAAACAAGTATATCAAATAATTTGAGATAAAACGGTTTTTTATCTATAATGAAATAGTTTTTAATAAATATATTTAACCAATGAGCACATCCTGGATAAACACATTTACCTACAAGGTTTCTAAAAGAGTCGACATCTTTGAGCGAAAAGCAATTAATAAAATGAGAGAGTCGGGCCATCTGTTTTTCTTTTCCGAACTGATACCTCATTTCAAAGGCAAGAATGTTTTTGCTTTTGCCACTGGCGGCAGTGTGGATAATCTCAAGAATGTGGATAGACTAAAAGATTACAACGTTTTTACTGTCACAACTGCCCCCTATTTTTTGAACCAAAAATACGGATTTAGTCCGACCCTCTGGTTTCTGCATTATGAACCCCTGGCCCAAGCTGTGATGGAAGAAGAAGATAAACATGGAAAAATCGACTTGTCTGAAACCTTCATTATGCTGCCGGCCAATGATTCTTTCTCCCCTTCTTTTTTCAGTTCACCAGTTATGAAAAAACTACGTGATCGGCACCCAGAAGCATCTTATGTCTTGTTTCGTGAACATAGGGGCAGAATGAATTCGGACAACTTGCATCCAGAATATCTAGCTACCGGCGTGGAACCGATCCGCGCCTTGGGTGGCACGCTCGAAGGCACCTTCTTGCCAATTTGCGGTTTCTTGGGGATATCAAACGTATATTTCTCAGGCGTGGATCACCTGTTACACACCGGACACTTCTGGGACAGAAACCGTAAATATCAATCAATGCAGGGAGATCCAATCAAATTCCCCGAAGACGAATACATTTTAAAATGCGCTCAAGCCGCCAAAAACGCCTGCGAAAAAAAAGGGCTGGGTTGCTACCGTCTGGAGCCAGAAGAAACTTTGCTAAAATTTTATCCGCTGATAGATTTTGAGCAGGCCATTGCTCAAGCCTCGCCTCGCATTACACCCCAAAGCATTAGAGATAAATACAAATCTTTTTCCTACGATGAAGATCAGCGTTCTATATAAATTCCAATCCGGACCCTGGGGCGGCGGCAATCAGTTTCTGAAAGCTCTCCGGAATAAATTAACAGAAAACGGCCAATACGAAAAAAATCCCAGACAAGCCGATGTTGTTTTATTTAATGTTTATCCGTTTGGTGCGGAATATCTTTTCCGGGAAGCTGTAAAAATTAAAAAAGAATTTCCCAACAAACCCCTGGTCTATCGACTTGATGGTCCGCTTTTTCTATACCGCGGACGAGACAAGGATATCGATTTGATTATCAAAAAGTTCGGTGATGCAGCAGTAGACGGCATTGTCTTTCAATCAAAATGGAGTATGGAGCAGAATAAAACCAAGTTGGGAATAAGCGCGCCGCACGAAACGTTTATTTACAATGCTTCCAACAACGAAATTTTCAATGACAATAATAAATCTCCCTACCATCCAGAACAAAAAATAAAAATTATCGCCACTAGCTGGTCAGCTAATTGGAATAAGGGTTTTAAAATATATAAACATCTGGATCAGAGCTTGGATTTTTCAAAATATGAGATGACGTTCGTAGGCCACTCACCCATCGAGTTTAATAATATTAAATTGATTAAACCCCTCCCCTCTGAAAAGCTGGCTCAAATCTTGAAACAGCATGATATCTACATAACCCCTTCTCAAAATGATCCTTGTTCTAACTCATTGATAGAAGCTCTAACCTGTGGTTTACCTGCCGTAGTATTAAATGACGGTGGTCATCCTGAATTACTAAACAAGGGTGGCTTAACCTTTCAGAATGAATCTGACGTTATTAAAAAGATAGAAACTGTGGCCAGTAACTATTCCGAGTATAAAAATAGCTTACCAGTTTTTTCAATTGATAGTGCCACCAAAGATTATTATAAATTTTGCGAAAAGATACTCAACAATGTAGCAGAAAAAAAATATCAACCTAAGCAAATTAATGCCACTACTAAACTAGCATGTTTTTTGATTCGTATTCGTACCTGGAAATGGAAAATCTGGACAAAAATAAGAGCTAAATTAGCCTAATAATACATCCACAAATCAATCTGATCTATCAGATTTTTTTGTTTGACATATGACTGGAACAGAAGTATGATTTTAAATACTTGGTCAATAAAACTATCGCCTATGGAACCAAAAAAAGAAGTTATCGCTCTAGTCCCCATGAAGGGCCACAGCGAGCGGGTACCAGAAAAAAATATCCGTGACTTTGTTAGTCAGCCACTTTTGTACTACATACTAGATACCCTAAGAAAATCTGAGTACATAAAGGAAATTTACGTAAATACGGACAATGAAAAAATCACCCAAACGATTTACAAGATTTTACCGAAAATAAAAGTTATTGACCGGCCCGATGAATTAAAAGGTGATATGGTATCAATGAATAAAATTATCGCTTATGATTTAACTCAGATTGAAGGTGTTCATTTTTTACAAACGCATACCACCAATCCTTTGCTCAAGACTAAGACCATTAACACCGCTATTGAAAAATATTTTGAATCACTCGACAAAAATGATTCTCTAATTTCTGTAACTCGCCTACAAACTAGGCTTTATGACAAGAACGGTAAGCCAATCAATCATAATCCCAATAAGTTGTTACGTACCCAAGACCTGGATCCGGTTTATGAAGAGAATTCAAATCTCTACATATTCAGCAAAGAGTCTTTCAACAAAAACGAAAATAACAGAGTAGGACAAAAGCCTTATCTTTTCGAAATAGACCAGTTGGAAGCAACAGACATAGACACTCCCAATGATTTCAAAATAGCTGAAATACTGATGCAGGAAAATATAGTCAGATAAAAAGAATGCCATCCGACCCCCCATCAAACCCCATCGATGTATCAATAGTAATCAGAACCTACAACGAAGAAGGTCATATTGAGACGTTGCTTAAAAGTATCTTTAATCAAAAAACGGATAAAAACTTCGAAGTTATAATAGTCGATTCTGGATCAAACGATTCCACGCTGGAGATTGTCCAAAAATACCCCACTTCAATTTTACATATTGATCCTAATGATTTTTCATTTGGGCGGTCACTTAATCTGGGGATTGCCAAAGCCCAAGGCAAAATTGTGATACTAATCAGCGCGCATTGTTATCCGCCCTACGACAACTGGATAACACATATCACTGAACCATTTAAGGATGAATCTGTGGCTCTAGTCTATGGCAAACAAAGGGGCAATCACAAAACAAAATACTCTGAGAATCAGATCTTCAAGAAAATGTTTCCTGAGCAACCGATCTGGAAACAAACAAATCCATTTTGTAACAACGCTAATACCGCAATACGTCGTTCGTTCTGGAAAGATACTCCGTACGATGAGGAATTAACCGGATTGGAAGATTTGGATTGGGCCAATAAGATGTTGAAACGTGGGAAAACAATCACCTACCATTCAAAAGCCACCATTATCCATGTACACGAAGAGGGTCCCAGCCGGATTTTCTATCGCTATCAAAGAGAAGCTATGGCTTTAAAAAAAATATTTCCCGAAACCAACTTTACGTTTCTCGACTTTATCAAACTGTTTCCGGTCAACGCTGGATTGGATATTTTTCGAGCCATGAGAGATGAACCAAAACTAAGACACATCTGGGAAGTTCCCATATTCAGATTTCTTCAGTATTGGGGAACTTACCGTGGCTATCAGTACAAGAAACCACAAGCCGAAATAATCAAAAAACTCTATTATTACCCAAGATTAATAAAAAAATAGTATGGCTTATATCGACATATCACATACTCTGAGCTCTAATCTCCCCCACTGGCCAGCCAATAGCCAGGATCCGAAAATCAAAAAAGTCTTAAGCGTAAAAAGGGGGGATACAAATAATCTCACCTGGCTGGGGACAGATATACACATCGGTACTCATATCGATGCACCGTATCACTTCATCGAAAACGGTAAAAAAATCGATCAGCTAAACTTAGAAAATCTCATCGGGCCTTGTTATGTCCTGGACACCAAAGATGCAAAAACAATAGATCGAAAGCTTTTAGAATCACACAGTGCACCAAAAAACACTAGCCGGATATTATTTAAAACATCTAACGCCAAACTTTGGGAAGACAAGGAGTTTCATAAAGATTTCGTAGCCCTAAGTGCTGACGCCGCCCAATGGATAGTGGATAATAAAATAGTGCTGGCCGGCATTGATTATCTTTCGATTCAGCCTTTTGAGCAGCCCGGAAATGAAACTCACATTATCTTGTTAAAAAATGATATAATAATAATTGAAGGTTTGGATCTGAGAAATGCCTCTGAAGGCATATACGAATTGATCGCCCTTCCTATAAAAATATCTGATTCAGAGGGCGGACCGGTACGGGCAATTTTAAAAACTATTAACTAGATCAATGGCCAAATACAAAGTCCTAGTGTCGGCTACTTATCTACAAGATGATATAAAAGATTATCTGGGTATTTTCAAAAAACACAATATTTCGATTGATCAGCCTAAGGTAATTGAGAAATTAACTGAGCAAGAGCTTTTAAAAATCATTCATTTCTACGACGGTATAGTCTGCGGAGACGATGAGATAACCAAATCAGTAATTGATCAAGCCAAGAATTTGAAAGTGATTGTGAAATGGGGTACTGGCATTGACTCAATCGACTCTGCTTATGCAAAATCAAAAGGCATCCCGGTCTATCGTACAACTAATGCCTTTACTGAACCTGTGGCGGACCAAGCCTTAGCATTTGTCCTTGCCTTGGTGCGCAATATTTTCCAATCCCAAAAACTGATGTGGGACAAAAAATGGAAAAAGGTACAAGGCTCTACCCTATCAGAGAAAACCTTGGGTATTATCGGATTTGGCAATATCGGACAGGCTATTGCTCGGCGCGCCCAAGCCTTTGGAGCACATATATTGGCCAACGACATAAAAATGATTCCATCAGCTGTAGTCAAAAAACATTCAACTAAAATGGTGCCGCTAACCACGTTGCTAAAACAGTCAGATATAATCTGCGTGTCTTGTGACCTGAATCCAACTAGCTATCACTTATTGACTAAAAAACAATTTAAGATTATGAAACCCTCCACCATGGTTGTTAACATAGCCCGCGGTCCGATTATTCAAGAAACAGCATTGCTTTGGGCTTTGAAAAATAAAAAAATCGCCGGTGCCGGACTGGATGTTTTTGAAAAAGAGCCGCTCAAGAGTACACATCAGCTCAGAAAAATAAATAATGTTATACTTTCTGCCCATAACGCTAACAGTAGTCCGAAATATTGGCATAAGGTTCACCAAAATTCCATTTCTATGCTATTAAAAGGTCTAAAAAAATAATAAATAATATTTATGAATAAAAAAACAGTTATAATAACTGGATCTTCCGATGGTATAGGAAAAGCCGCTGTTTCCCTCTTCAAAAAAAATGAGTGGTTTGTTATTGGAATCGATAAAAATAATGCAAACAACGAGTGCGACGAATTCCACCCCCTAGACCTTTCTGATAGCGATACAATAAATAGAACCTGCGAAGAAATATTAAAAAAACATAGCGGCATCAATGGTCTGGTTAATAACGCGTCAATCCTAATAACAAAAAGCCTTACTAAAACAGAAGTAGCCGATTGGGATCTGACAATGGATACAAATGCACGCTCTGCCTTTTTGCTTACTAAACTGTTTGCCTCAGCATTAAAACCTGACGGAGCAATAGTAAACATTAGCTCAGTCCACGCCCAAGCTACCTCTAACTCAATATCGGCCTACGCCGCTTCAAAAGGAGCCCTAGTTGGATTCACTCGAGCCTCAGCCCTGGAACTAGCGGAAGATGGAATTCGCGTAAACGCTGTATTACCAGGCGCTGTAAATACCAACATGCTTAAGAACGGCTTGGGCCGTGGACATTTGGAATCGGACAAAGTTGAGCAACAGCTTAAAGAACTCGCTCAAAAAACCCCCTTGAAAAAAATCGGCCGGCCTGAAGATATAGCTGAACTTATCTATTTCTTAATTGATAATAGCCGATCCTCCTACATCACCGGGCAAACTTTTACAGTTGATGGAGGCGCTCTGGCAAGATTGAGTACGGAATAATATGTCTGATATCGAGTGGATATATAAATTAAAAGATGAAGTACCAGGTTTTTTAAACCAGATGAAGGGTGCACATAAACCCGGATTTTTTAAATACTCATTGACCGGTGATCTATATAATGAAAACGAGTCCTGGGGTCTAGGCAACACTGTTTTTGCGGTAAAAATTTACTACACCCTAAACCTGCTGGCAGATTTACCATCAGAAGAGAGAAAGACAATAATAGATTTCCTCAGAAGTTTTCAAAATCCAGGCGGATCATTCTACGACCCTTTGATTAAAAGACTAACAAAAATATCAAACATCATTGCTGCTATCAAGGGTAATGATTTCAATAATATCTTTCACCGACAAACTCAGCGAGCCGAAACCAGACAGGCGATCTCAGCTCTGCTATTAATGAACGAAGATACAAAATATTCAGATAAAAACCTGCCCAATACTGAATTACAAGTAACAAGACACCTGAACAATCTTGATTGGTCTAAACCTTGGGGCGCCGGAAGTCATTTCTCTCACCTGATTTTTTTCTTAAAAAACAGTCAGTTGCCTAACCGTTCAGACTTGATAGATTATGCCATCAGTTGGGCCAATCAGATGCAATCACACGAAACTGGTTCTTGGTATAAAGGCAATCCAACACTTAGACAAAAAATCAACGGTGCCATGAAAGTGATCACGGCGTTGAAGGTCGCGGAGAAAATGAGTTTTAATTTCCCCGATAAACTGATCGATATGTGCTTGTCGGCAAAAAACGATAAAACCGCTTGTGATAATTTCAATATTATTTATGTCTTGCATTACGCTAATCAAGTAGCGGAGGGAAATTATCGAAGAAACGAAATAAACCAGATTGCCCAGGGACGTCTTGAGATTTACCGTAAACAATACTATCCTGGAATCGGAGGTTTTTCATTTCTACCCGGACAAGCTAACATTAATTATTACGGAGCAAAAATTACCCGCGGCTTAAACGAACCGGATATTCACGGCACTGTAATTTTTCTCTGGGGCATATCCATTATTGCTCAATTACTAGGCATCAGTAATAAGTTAGAGTTTAACGAATTCACGCCATAACATGTCAACGTTAAAAGAGAAGATATCGTATTATACCTGGGTATCGTATCGTCGCCGAATGATTGATAAGCTCTTGAAAAAGAATGCTTCGCTTTTTCGAGGAGTAGTTCTGGATATTGGTGGTAGAAACAGGGGGCATTTTAATAAACCCATTAATAAAGTTGAAAAGTGGATATTCGCCAACATTGAAGAAAAACACCATCCCGATATAATTCTGGATGTTATGGATATGGCCGAACTGGATAATGAAAGTATTGATGTTATCAATGCCACTGAGCTGTTCGAACACGTAGTCAATCCTGAACACGGATTGAAAGAATGCTATCGAGTATTAAAACCGAATGGAACAATTATCATTTCTATGCCTTTTCTTCATCAAATCCATGCTGATCCCTTTGATTTTCAGCGCTGGACTGATAACAAATGGAAAATGGTGCTAAAAGAAAATAAATTTGAAATAGAAAAGTTTGAAATAATGGGTCGGTTCTTCACGATATTAGCTGAGTTAAATCGAGTATTGATAAACTCCTTACCCAACACATTAAGGTGGGTGCGCTATGCACTGTTCCCCTTTTGGGATATTGTTGCCTATCTTGATAAACTACCTGTAATAAGAAAACATAAAATATTAAACAAATACCATGGCGGTTATTACATTATTGCAAAAAAAACTTATGCTAAATAGAATCGTTTCCTTTGTAAAAAAACGTATCAATAACTATCAGAAGCGCAAGGTCAAAATTATTGAAGATAAGTTGATTGACAACTCGCACAAAAAATATTTCCAAATTCAGATAAAACGCAGTTTGGCAAAAATGGATAATGATGCCAAATACAGATACAAACTCGTTATGAGCAAATTATTACCCATACTGGGTCAGGTTGAAAAAAAGAATATGTCTGTTGTGTGCGTTGGATGTAGAAACACTAAAGAAATCAATGAATTTACTCGTAACGGATTTGGCAATGTTGTAGGTATTGACCTTTTTTCAAATAGCAAAAAAGTGTTAATTATGGATATGCATAGGATGTCTTTTGATTCTGATAGCTTTGATATCGTCTACTCGGCCGACAATCTAGAGCATTCATATAATCCCCAGCTAGCCGTAGACAATATGACTAGGGTTATAAAAAAGGGTGGCTATGTATGCATTACTACGCCGATACAATGGAGAAAGATTAACAATCGTGAAAATATCGATTTGAGTGAATCAGCTGACTGTCAGGACTTCCAGTCTAAGGATGAGGTATTTGCACTATTTTCCAAATTTAAATATAAAATACTTTGCAACGAAAATTTTGAATCTTCGGGAAAAAACAACCTTCTGGCCATTATTCAGATACTAGATAAATAATTAAGATCTAACTAGGTTATAAATAATAATAACTTGACATCCTTTAATTGAGAAATGGAAATAGAAAACACAATATTAATAGTCAATTACAACACAGCTGATTTTATTGAACTGTCTCTATTTGCACTCAAAAAACTAACCCACTATTCATATCAAGTAAGGATACTTGATAATAACTCTGATAAAAAAGACTACAATAAGCTCGTTAAAATTGCCGAAAAATACCCTAATGTAATAGTGGAGAGAAGCGAGAGAAATCTAACCGGAGAAAAGGCACATGCTTATGGTTTAAATTACTTAACCAAAAAAGTAACTACACAATATTTTACTATCTTAGATGCTGATGCAACCTGGCTGATTAAAGGTTGGGACACTATACTCCTAAAAGAACTAAACGAAAAGGTAAAAGTGGTAGGCACGCAGGCACCAGTCGGATCTCATAAAGAAGCAGACTTCCCTCTTGTTTTTTGTATGCTGTTTGAAACCCAAGCTTTTAAAAACATTAATCCAGATTTCAATCCTCCTCCCCTTCCTCAAGTCGGTGTGGGAGCCGGTTTGAGACAAAAATATCACGATGCAGGTTACACCGGCAAAGTTATAGAGATGAAAAACACCCGCACTTACAAAAAAGGTCCTTTTGCAAAACTAATCTGTGCTGAATACTACCTAGATGGTGATTATAAGAATATTTTTGCCTCCCATTTCAGCCGAGGATCAACCCTAGGCGTAAATAAGTATATGAGTACAGGATTTAAACTTCTTTATAAAATACCGATTTGGGGCGGCTGGCTTTTAAGGCACAAAGGGGCTCAAGAAAAGAAACGCTGGATTCAAATTTGTCGAGACATAATCAACCAACAAATTTAGATTGACTCAGACAATAGTTTAAGCTATTGTAGAGTATAGTGCATACCAATATGACAAAAGTTTGCGATACACAATCCCCCAAAAAAAATGACCAGGGTAGCTTGATACCCCTTTTTAAGGTGTTTATGCCGGAGAGCGTACAAAAACCTCTCCTGGACACCTTAATGAGCGGGTACATCGGTCAGGGGCCGCGCGTTGTAGAGTTTGAGGCCCTGCTGGCAAAATGGATCGGAAATTCTAACGTTCTAACTGTTAATGCTGGAACCAGTGCCCTGCATCTGGTCTATCATATGCTATTAGAAAATCCTGGTGACGAAATAATTACTACCCCCATGACCTGTACCGCGACCAACACTCCGATTGTAAACACCAAGGGCGGTAAAATAATCTGGGCTGATGTTGATCCTCACACCGGATTGATAGATCCTAACGATATAGAAAAGAAAATCACCCCACGTACCAAGGGAATAGTAATGGTTCATCTAGGTGGCAATCCTTGTGATATTGATCGCATAAATTCTATAGCTAAAAAGCACAATCTCAAAACTATTGAAGATGCCGCTCACGCTTTTGGCAGTACATACAAAGGTCGACGTTTAGGCAATGACACGTCTGATTTCGTGATGTTTTCGTTCCAAGCTATTAAACATCTAACCACTATAGACGGCGGCGCACTAATTACAAAATCAGAAAAAGATTACAAGCGCGGTAAGTTATTACGTTGGTATGGTATTGATAGAGAAGTAAAAAGTGAAGACTTGCGTTGTGAAGAAGACGTTAAAGAAGCAGGCTATAAATTTCATATGAATGATGTTTGCGCAGTCGTTGGGATAGAAATGATGAAATACGTGGAAGAAATTATTGCCAAGCATCGTGCTAATGCAAAATTCTATAACGAAAATCTAAAAGTTGAATATGTTAAAGAATCACCAGATAGCGAATCAGCCTATTGGATGTACACAATTCACATAAAAGATGGCCGGCGTGATAAATTTATGCGTTATATGAAAGATAATGGTGTATTGGTCTCAAAAGTACATTCCCGTAATGACACTCATACAATGTTTAAAGATTTCCAGACCGAATTACCCGGGCTAGAAGAATACTATGAGTCTATGTGCAGCATTCCGGTTGGCTGGTGGCTAACTGAAGAAGAACGCAAAAAAATAGTAGACTTAACAAATAATTTTTAAATCATGATTACCCAAAATAATTACTGGCTGCGAGCAATTGAGGAAGATGATTTAACTTGGATGAAAGAATTACGCAACGATGAATCTACCTGGTCACAATTAGGTAATTTTGTTTTTTTAAACGAAGCTAGACAGAAACAATGGTTTGAGAAAATAAATATTAACGATAAAGTAGAATATTTGGTTTTTGGCTTTAAGGCTACTAACCTTGGCATTGTAAGACTAACGGAAATTGATCGGATCAATCGCTCCATGTGTGTGGGTGGCGATATCCTCCCCCAGCATCGTGGCAAGAAACACGCTCTACCAATGTACGAACTGATACAAAAACTTGGTTTTGATGTTTGGGGTATGAATAGACTATGGTTGTTGGTTTTGGCCACTAATGAAGTTGCCGTTCATGTATACAAAAAAGTTGGCTTCAAAGAGGAAGGAGTCCAACGCCTGGCAATTCTTAAAGATGGTAAGTTTGTCGATTATGTAATGATGTCTATTCTTAACGACGAGTATCAGAATAAATAAACAAATATAACCACCGATTACTGATTTCCTGCTAGCGGTGGTTTTTTATTTTATTCTTTTCATAATTATTAATAGCGTACAATATCATCATGTTAAGAGGATATTGTAAACCATAAAGCAAAGCCAGGCCCTCTATCTTAAAAAAAACCAATAGCGGTATAGTCAGTAAGATCTTGAGAGTTGGAAAGATAATAGACTCCAATAATAATATTTTACGATTACGTACATAGAGAAGAAAATGCGATTTGTATAAGGCCGTCATAACAAAAAACGGTAAAAACATAATGACAATTTGTGAAAGGATAACTGATTCCTGATATTTCTCCGAATATAGTAGCGTTACAATAAACGGCAGAATAAAATACAACACAACTGAGGCTAATAGAAAAAACAGGAATAGTTTGAGATACTTTTTCTTGGAAACCGTATTGCTACGGGATATCTTCGGAGACGCAATTACTAAAATACTTTTTACAAACTCAAAAAATTTATAAGCTAACGTCACCCCTATCGCATAAATTGCTAAACTAGCTGGGCCTAAAAATATCCCAATAACAACCTTATCAATCTCCCCTGCTACTGTTCCTAGTATTCTAATTTTTGTCAAAAAATAACCATAAGATATAGCTTGAGAATCTTCCTTTTGATTTTTTATGTGTTTAATACTCTTAAAATAAAAAACTATATTAAATAAAGCACTTATGGATAAAAAAACCAAAATAATAGCCACCAAGCTGTCACTAAACCAATAGACTACTCCTATCATTGCCAGGGCGTGAATTGTCGATTGAATTGAAGCGTATATTGTAGAAAGTTTAAAATAGGACTTGCCCTGAAAAAAAGAATCCCACATCTTCGGGGCATACAAAAATGGAAAGAATGCTGAAGATATAATAAATCCAATCCCCAGACCAGTATTGTTGTTGATATAATAGTAAGCACCAATAATGAATAGCGCCGGAATCCCCATCAAACTCCAGAGAAAGCTTTTTCTAATAGACTTTTTATATCCCCCATCAAATCCCCTGGCAGAGGCTTGAATAATAGAAGTATTTAACCCAGGCAAAGTAATAATAGCCAGAATTGATGTTATAGAGATAATATATTGATAATTTCCATATAATTCTTGGCTGGTTAAGCGAGCAAAGGCCATAGACAGGGCTAGTCCGGTTATTATACCCAAAACCTGTCTTAAGCTGACCCAAAATCCACTCACTGCAAAGTAATTAAAATCAAAACCTGTATACTTAGTTAAACGTTCAAATGTAGATTGCAAAAACCTTGCCATTATCTGATGACTTTATAGATATAGAACCCAAATCTTTTATCCGAACTGATTACTTTCTCTAATTGTATGTTGGGAATATACTGCGGCAGGTAATCCGTCGAATATTTAAAATCCTCGTGGTTGGGTAATGCGTGTAGAACCAAATACTCAATATCCTCGTTTTCAATAAGAGATTTAATAATATTAATACTGCCTCTTGACCAATAACCAGGCAAACTATATATGCCAGTTCTATCATAATACTCATACTCCCAAGGAAAATAAATATATTTCTGTTTAACATTTAAATTAAAAATAAAATCTCGATCGTAGTAATAATCAAAAATCATTGGATAGGTCGTGATGATTTTTGATATATCAATAGATTGGCTGTCTATGTATTCAAGCAGCGCCTCAGCGTCATAGTTTGGTATTTGATTTTTCTGATTCATGGTTCCGTTTTCCTCGGTCACTGTATAATAAGTCGCCAAAACAGGATTGAAAACAAGAAAAAAAGCAATAAATATAATGACAATGAGAGGATTTTTGTACGGCTTGTCGGCAACCCGTTTTTTTATCAAATTAATAACCAGATAAACTCCAGCCGAAAGCAGTATTATATAATATGGTATCAGGCTATATAAGTATCTGACTTGGAATCTTCTAGGTGCTTCGAAGAAGTAGATATATACGAACATCGTAAAAATCACAACAAAAGAAGTGGCTAAAACAATGTTGTTTTTATGGGACACTATGACCGGTATTAGAGCTATAATCAATATTAATAAAAACGGGACAAACGGTAAAAACCACATTACGTTTATGTTAATAAAATTAAAAATATATAAATACTGCAGTTCCGGTGTTGGCTCCCATTGGAATGCCGTTAAATAAGGCAACGCTACTAGCCCTCCTATAAAGGCGGTCACTAATAGAATATATTTATACCTAACACGTTGGCTAAAACGGTCCAAGAAGTGCAAGGCCATATAAATACCGACAAACATTACAAATAATAAAAATGTTGATTCGGTGCGCAAATCTTCATCAAAAATGGTAAAGAGTTTGAATAGAGAAATATATATAGCACCGCGCAATATTATATTTTTAATGAACTTTCCTTGTAGTAAAAGCATGGTTAAAAACAATAAAACAAATACAGTTATTTCATAACCCCTGATATAACGAGACATGCCAACTGCAAGAGGTAGACAAGCATAAAGATAGGCAGCTATTAATCCTACTGTTGTATGCAATTTTCTCCCCAAGAAAAACAACAATAGCACAGACAAAGATCCAATAAGCGCAAATGGTAAACGTAATAGAAACAACGAATTACTTCCTGTAAGCTTTTGCGTCAAAATCAATATTCCAGTTGTGATGTTGGAATTAGGATAATCGTAATATCCATCAGCTAGATAATGTTTAGCCGCTAGTAAATGTCTATATTCATCGCCAGCCGGATCGAGATAGCCAAGGTTATACAAACGAAATCCCAAGCCCAAAAAAAACACCAACAGCAGCAGTATAAAAAGGCCGCAGTTATTATATGTAAACCAAGAACGTGTCGTCGATAAGCTATCTTTGCTTTTTCGGCTAATAAACGTTTTTTTCTTTTGAGCATGCGATTTATTTGTAAATAAATCATCGGCCAGTTTTTTCAGATCAATATAATGCCTATGTATATTGTTTCTTACCAGGGGTAAAACTAAAATCGATCCTATAATCAACAAATACTGTAAATAAATACGAAATTCATACTGCACTTGTTCTGAGTATTCCAGTTTGCTAAACGACCATAAGTAGTTAAATCCAAAAAGAATCAGCAATAACCAAAGTAATGTTTTTTCATGCTTGATGGCCTGATTGCTTATTACATAATTAGTGATAATAAAAAACAGTAGCCCAAATAAAAGAACCGGGATATTTATCACATCCGGCCACACAGGCTGATCTTGATTAAAACACTTGATTATTATCATTATTACCGATAATAAGATCCCCAGCCAACACAAAAATATATATAAGTTTTTCCGAGGGGCACTAATTGGATAAACGGAGTTTCCTTTTTTGCTCTTGCTGTTTAAAAAGTTGATGTTCATTCCTATTTAATTTCGTTTCTGTAATTAATTTAACAAGATTAATATATCAAAAATATTCCTATACCACAAACCATATTTAAACATTAAGACGATCATGTAAAAAAACTTAAGGTGGTTTTTGAAAAGTTGCGTTTTCTATTTTTTGCTGCTATCTTTAGTATTAAAGCTATGAAAATAATCATTAAACATAAAAACTATTTAATAGTCATTCTGCTATACTTAGGATCGAGTATTCTTTACACCTTTCCTTTTATTTTTAATTTTACTAATAATATAGCGGGAAGAGGGGGGGACGTATTTCAAAACATAGCTGAAATAAATAAAAAATTCAATGCGCTAAGGGAATTAGGGGTTTGGGAAAGTATTTGGAACAGCGTTTCACATTTTAGACTGGATCCGATCTCAATCAATACATACTTTCACTTTTTATTCAAACAACCGGTAGGTTATAACTTGTATTGGTTTTTTTCATTTGTGGCGGCTGGTTTTGGTGTTTATCTTTTGACAAAATACATTTTCAACAATCTAGGTATCAGGGGCTTTGCCGTTTCTACGTCATCTTTTATTGCTGGTTTTGTTTACAGCTTCAATCCGGCACATATTGCCTGGGGTATGGGTTTCCGTGGCGCCACTCATATCGAATGGATTCCATTTACCACATTATATATATTAAAATTTATTAAAAGGCCTTCTGCTAAAAATTTTTTATTACTGGGGCTTTTTTTTCTTTTGCTTGTGGCTGGAGAAAACCATTTTGCCGCATTTTACTTTATTTTTCTTGTACCTTTTCTTATTTATTATTTAACAAATAATAAACAAATATTTAAGAACAAAATTTTTATAAAATACTCACTAACCGGCTTGATATTGGGCGCATTACTGGTCATTTTTCTATATTCTTCACAAATTAAAATATCCCTCTCCGAAGAAAACTACTTGGATCCGGGACTGGAACAGGCTATACATTATTCCCCGGATATTTTATCAATCATCACCCCAACCAAATTTCATCCGATCTGGGATGAAACCTTTGCTCCGGTCAGAGAATTATTCACTGGCAACGCCACCACCTATTCAAATTATCTGGGCTTAACAGGCATAGTGCTTCTAATTTTGTGCTTTTTCTACGCCAAACGGGCTAAAATAAAAGAAGCGTATTTCTGGTGTTTATCGGGAATAGGATTTTTTATTTTGTCGCTGGGACCTTTTCTGCATTTTTTGGGCACTGTTGAGCCAAAAATCCCGCTTCCATACCTTCTGTTGTACCATTACGTCCCATTTTTTGAGAACATCAGGGCTGTAGGCAGGTTTTGGGTCATCGCTCTCCTGTGCTTTTCAGTGGCGTCGGCTTTTGGGCTGAAATATATTTTTGATCATTTGTCTCGCTGGCGAATCAGCGCGAAGTTTTCTGTTTCATGCCTTGTTTTTCTAATGATTTCAGCTGAATATCTGAGTATACCGATTCCCATGTCTTCTCTTAAATACTCGCCGTTTTACGATAGTTTAAAGGATATGCCGGGCGATTTTTACGTTGCCGACATACCCGGCTCAACTAATTACATAGCTGACGCCAAAACCAGATACTATGCCTCCATCAGCCGCAAAAACCTGATTTCCGGACTTGATCCAGCTAGAAAAATACCCGGCAACTGGGATTTACAAAGAAACACGCCCGTGCTGACAGAAATACTCTACACACTGCCCAAGGGCAAAAGCCTGCCTTCGGATATAATTAATCATGACTATTCTTTTCTGGCCAACAGAATTTTTTCCCACCATGATATTCAATACATTATACTGCAAAAAGAGTTTATTGGTTTTAATCAAGATTTTATCCTGCCTCATAATATAGTTAAATTGAAAAAATTCATTGCCGACAACTTCGCCATACAAGAAACATACGAGGATGAATACCTGATCGCTTACAAAATTAAAAAAGTGCCGCCGGATGATTTTCTCTATTTGTCTATCGGTGACGGCTGGGAAACAATGGACAGTAAAAAAAAGACAAGGCAAGCAAAAGATGAAGCGTCTTTAATAATCAATAATCAGTATCCGGTCGAAAAAAATCTGACGCTAAATCTAGAACTGCGAAGCCTGAAAGACGCCTTTGGAACAGTTTCTTTTTACTATGATGATAAATTAATCGGCAGCTTTTTTTCATACAGCCAAATCTCACCGATCAACCTCTACATTCCGGATGCACCGGCTGGCCAGAGTAAAATTGGAATACGAGTCACGGAACACGGATCAACTAAAAGCTCTTCAGCTGTTTTTGGCAATCTAAACTATGAGATAGTTGAACAGCCGGAAATGCCCGGCGACTTCCGGTATTTAAACGATGGCTTTGATAGCGCGGTGATGGCTGTTCCGGCATACTCATCGTATTTTTTTCAGGAGTCACAACTCGGTAAAGAAAAAAAGGTATATAATCATCCGCTGATATCACCGGGCGATTTCGTCAGCCTGGACGATAAGTCAAATTACCAATTGCTCAACAAGCTGCCTTTGATAAATGAATTATCGGTCATGGGCAGTGAAAAATATTCTGAACTAGAAACCTACCGCGACATCAGAGAATTAAACTACTATCAAGACAATATTGCCCGCCTAATCAGTGACAAAGAAATCGGATATATTTACGCTGACAAAAACGCGCTAAGCGGAAAAGACATCGATAAATTATCGAATCATCTGAAAAAATACCTTCCCTTACTGGAGATAATTGATGGTGACGAATTTACCATTTATAAGATTGATCAGATTAATGATAATAAAAGCATTCCTTTCATTTTTAGTGGTGGCTGGGATATTTTGGAGAATAAATCCGGTATAAGCAAAAGAAGAAAAATATACGATCACGCTTCTCTGTATTTGTATACTCAAAACGAAAAACAGGCAGAAATAAAATTTTCAGTCAAAACCTGTTCCGATGCTGACGTTTATGGGTCAATAGAGATTAATAACCGGCCAGATAAAACGTTTATGGTTGCCGGAGCTGATTTTAAAGAAATAACTCTGACCTCAGACCAATATCTTCATCAAGGCCTAAATCAATTTACGATAAAAGTCGATAGCCAACAAAATAAAAGCGGTATGGAGTTGTCTAGCTGCCCGATTTGGGTTTCAGATGTCAGCATATATGAGCTTGAATAGCTAGTCAGACTGAACAACAGGCAGGGCGGTAATGGCTGACGCAAAAATTACGACGGTGCCTAGCTTTTCCGAGCAGACGTTTTTTGATATAATAATATTCGTATTAAAGTAATTGCAAGTGATAATTTTTTTACACCGTTGCTATATTAGCTTATTCCGCATAGTTTAACTAAACCGTTTATGGCTATAAAAAAAGTATTCAGATCCACCGTATTCATGCTGTTCTCCCGTATTTTCTTTCGTATAATGAGCGCTCTGATCGGCATACTTCTGGCACGATATTTAGGCGTTGAACAATTCGGGCAATACTCGACGGTAATCGCGTTTGTCAATCTTTTTATGGTTTTTAATGACCTAGGCGTCTCCCGATACAGCTTACTGGAAGGCTCAAGAGACAAACAAAAGCTAGGCTATCTACTGGGCAACGGTTTGGTAATCGAAGTCATACTGTCGGTTATTCTCTACGTATTAATGGCCATAATTATAAACACAATCGGTTATTCAGCCGTTATAATTGAACTCTTCGTTATTCTGGCGATTGCGGAACTTTTATTCGAGAGCAGAAAAATTTACCAGTCAACGCTCCAGTCGCTTACTAAATTTCACCTTATCAGCTGGCAACAAATAATCTATTCCCTTCTCTTCTTCGTTTTGGTCGTGGCTACCCTCATGTATAAACCGGAGATAAAAATAATCGCCTATGCCCAGCTTGCCGCGTCGGCTGTATTGTTTTTCATTTATTTATTGTTTGTTTTTCGCTATATCCGGCCTGTTTTTAAGTTTAAAATAATTCCTTCGATTCTTAAAAAATCTTGGCTATTCTGTATCTCGTCAGTGTTTTTTATTATCTACTTCCAGATCGGAATTGTATTACTATCAATATTTAAATCAGAGGTTGAAGTGGGTCTTTTCTCAGCCGTTTACCGGCTGATCGTGGCTTTTTATATGATCCCGCAAATAGTCTATCAAGTCATTCTGCCTTATATTTACAAATTCAGTCTGGTTGACAAGGAAAAATTCAGCCGCATCAGCCATACCATCCAAAAATATCTGTTGGCGCTTGCCGTGCCTCTGACAATATTTTTCTGGCTGGGCGCTGAAAATATAATAAAACTTATTTACGGCCAAGAGTATCTTCCGGCTGTCGGCGCAATGCAAATCATGGGTTTTATTGTTATAATCCGTTTTTTTACTTATTCCTCAGCCGAATCAATTACCGCCATTAATAAACAGAAAGTAAGAGCGACCATCGAAGGCATTACCGCCGGCTTAAACGTCATATTGAATATTATTTTGATTCCGAAACACGGTTATGCCGGCTGCGCCGCCGCCACCCTGATATCCGAATTAGTTTTAGGCGCTCTTTTTTACATCTATATTGAAAAATATTTTAGACAAGGTTTTGCGCAGAGTATAAAAAATTTCATACCGACATTATTATCGGGGCTGCTAACCGGCGTACTTTTCATTATCACAATTAATAGGATAAATATTATTATTGCCGTAATCTTAAGCCTAGTTCTTTACGCCGCCAGCCTGTACTTTTTTAAATTTCTTACCGCTTACGACTTGAAGCTTCTAAAAGAAATATTTCCTTTTCTTGATAAAAAAAATTCCCTGCCAGATGCCGACCACGAATAAGCACAAAAAAATAATTAAAATCTCCATCTACGGCCTGGGCAATTTCGGCTATGCTTTTCTAAAGCATTTTGATAAAAAACCTGAAAATTATATAATCACCGGCTTTGACCGCGATAAAAGACTGGTCGCCCATTTAAAAAAACATCAAAACCACCTTTTTTTGCATCGCGATTATAAAGTATCAGGAGATATTATTTTCGCCAAAAACGAACAGGAGCTGCTTTCAGCCTGCGACTATCTGGTTCTCGCCGTCCCCTCTTCAGCCACCCGCCAGGTGATCAGAAAACTCAAGCCGTTTATTTCAAACGGCTTAACCATTATTAACACCGCCAAAGCTCTAGACAATAAAACAGGCAAAAGGTTATCCCAAATAATCAGGCAGGAGCTGAAAGATGTAAAATATAATTACGCCTTGTTCGCCGGCGGCACGATCGCCGCTGATCTTTTCAAGCATGAGCCTCTTGGCGCCACCATGGCCTGCGAAAATAAGAAAATTCTTAAATCACTGATAAAAATTTTTCAATCGTCAAATTTGCGTGTTTATCCGAGCGGCGATTTGGCCGGGGTGGAATATGCCGCCGCTTTTAAAAACGTTATTTCAATCTTAGCCGGCATAATCAAGGGAATGGGTTTTTCATACGGTTCAGAAACGCATACTATAACCCGGGTAGCCGGTGAAATAGAAAATATCGTCACTCGGCATCTCGGCGGCCGGCCAAAAACATTCAGTTTGGCCAGTCAGGCCTGGGGCAACGACCTCTGGTTAAGCTGTACCGGGCCTACCCGAAACCGCGAATTTGGTATATTATTAGGCCAAGGCATGTCCGTGGACAAGGCGATTAGTCTTATGCGAAAAAATAAAAAGACAATCGAGGGCGTCAATACGATTCGCATTCTAAACAGCATCGTTCCTCTGAAAAACTACCGCTATTTGCGGTTCTTATACTCGTTTATTATTCTTAAAAAAACTAAACTCGACTCAATCCGCAGTATAATATTTAATTCATAACAGCGTATCATCCAAATGAAAGCAGTAATATTGGCTGCCGGCATGGGCACCCGGCTGGGAACATTGGTCCCCAAACCTTTGACCAGCCTAAAAAACGAAAAGACTATTCTTGATTTTCAGATTGCTAAGCTGACTGAAATAGTCGGGGCTAATAATATTTATATCGTGGTCGGTTATAAAAAAGAAATTATTATGGAGGCTCATCCTGGCGGCGTCTTTATTTATAACAACGCTTACGCCAATACCAACACGGCCAAAAGCCTGCTTTGCGCCTTGAGCAAAATAGACGATGACGTCATCTGGCTTAACGGCGATGTTTATTTCGACACCGAAGCCCTGAGCTTGTTGAAAGATTCTGATTTTTCCGCCTGCCTAGTCGATACTAAAAAGTGCAATGACGAAGAGATAAAATACACGGTCAATGAAGACGGGTTTATTAAAGAATTGTCCAAAGAGGCACAAAACGGTTTAGGCGAGGCCGTGGGGATAAACCTGATAAAAAAACCTGATCTTAAACTTTTCGTGGAATCGCTTGATAAGGTGGGGGCCAAGGATTATTTTGAAAAGGCTTTAGAAAATTTAACGCTGGCCGGCCAGCTAAAGCTGAGAGCTATAAATATTGAAAATTATTTTTGCAAAGAAATAGATTTTGAACAGGATTTGATCGAAGTACAAAATTATCTAAAAAACAAATAATCCGCTGGCCAATGGAAAAACTACCTCCGATAAAAGAGCTTCGCCTCACTATCCAGCCAGATCCCAAAAAAGAGACGGTTTGGTATGCCAAGCATGTAATACGCAAGGTTTCAATCTATATTACCTGGCTCTTACTGCATACCCCCTTGTCAGCAAATCAGGCGACTGCTATACAGGCGTTACTGGGAATCGCAGGGGCTGTACTGCTGGCTTTTGGCGGATACAAATGGTCGCTATTGGCTCTTTTTCTAATTCAGCTTGGCTATGTTTTTGACTGCGTGGACGGAGAAATCGCTCGTTATCGCAAAAAACCCACGGTTAATGGGATTTTTCTGGATTCCCTCAATCACGCCTTGGTTATACCGGCCATGTTTTTAGGTTTATCAATATTCTCATATTATCTGGTCGACGAGGTCTGGGTGCTTTTAGTCGGTCTGATTCTGGCCATAGTGTCAGCCAATCCGGTAAAAAAAGCTGTTTTGTCAACTCTATTTTACATGTTGGAAAGACGGGAAAATCCAAAATATAAATACGAAAATCTAGTTCAGGACGTGGGAAAAAACAATTTTAATATTAATGCCCGCCCGCCTGAATCAAACGACTTACCGGAACAAAATAAATCCTTTAAAAACGCTGTTCTAGCAATAGCCAAGGATATTTCAGAATATCCAACCTCAATGAATATTATTACATTAGTCGTGTTGGCTGATTTTATGATAAATCATTATTCAGCCTGGGGCGGCTATCCTTTGTCGCTTCTGCTAATGGCATCCTATACGGTATTTTTAACGTTCAAAGAAGCTTTTTTTCTCCTGAAAGTATATCGAAACAGAAAAATAGAAAAAAAGTTTCTCAGTTTTATTAAATAAATTTTTCAGCTTCAGTCATTCTCTGTCTCAACCGACCTCACCAGATTCCGCAATTCTTTGCGGTAATTATTTAAATCAACGTCCTTGAGAGCAAAATAGACCCGGTTTTCCTCCCGCATCTCATCAGCCGACAAAACATATTGAGTCGGTATATATTCAAGACTATTAATCACCCGAAAAACGTTTAGTTCAATAGTTTGTTTGACAATTGTGTTGGGCGGAAGAAAATTCTGCAGCGTTCTGACCTTGCTGATGTCAATAATTTTATTTTGCTGGATATACTGAGTAAGGTTTGATTCCTTTCTCAATTCATCATAAGTAAAAGTGTAATTATCCACCAGTTCAATATTCTGGTCACGATAACCCGTAAAGAAATTGGAATTCTTTTCGGTTGTTGCCACGTATACTTGGGGGTATTTTTTGATTAGTTCGACAAAATATTCTTCTGATTTATTTTTTTCCCAATTAATGATCGCTATTAAATCAGCATTATCCGTTTCCCAGTTCGGATGCTGGCTGATAACCGCCGGCAAGTCTTTTTCAAACTCTTCAGGTACATACAGGTCTATGTTTGGCAATGCGTCATAATCGTAAAAATAATGTTGAATAATCGCTATCTTCTGCCAACTCCAGCCCGGATTCATTATTATTAGAGCGTCTTTGGGAAATAGTTTATTGAACTCCTCTACCTGCTCTTTCAGGCCTTTATGCTCAACGAAAAACATTACTGACCGGCTGGTAATCGCGCCTATCAGTATCGCTGAAATAATAATATATCTTAGCTGCTTCTTGGTGAGATTCAGCCTGGTCAGGATAATGGCTGATAATATTATTAAAAGAGGTATCAGGTTTGGGAAAAATCGCCTCATAAACCAAGGCTGATCCAGAGCGATATTCGGCTCGATGATGAAGAAAAAGGCCGGCAAGAGTATTATCGTAATTAATAATTCTAGAGAAGTAAATAATTTCTTCCTCAAGCCTATTAAAATGATAAATACGTAAACAAAATACAGGTAAAAAGTGAAGTTTTCAAGCACGTATTGAGAACGATATACCTCCCAGGTTAAATTACCCTGTTCTACTTTTATGAAAAACAATGCCTCGTATGCCAATACGGTCAGGGTTATAAGCCAAAAAAGAAGTTTTTGAAAATTTAGTTTACGGCGCAGTTTAATCACTATCATAATTGCCGCGAAAAATAAGGCCAACGGAATAACGGCCAGCAGCGGCCGAGAATATATGTAATCAAAACCCTCAAATACGTCAAACAGCTGGTTATAGATATAGCGGGCTTCATAAAACTGAATGTATGAATAAAATAAAACGAGATTTATCAAACTTAAAATTGCTATAGAAACATTAATCAGAAGGCCGTCAAAGAATCTTCTTTTAAATTTAAAAATTAATAAGGCCGCTGTTACCAATAAGTAGCCGGCAAAGAATATCAAACCTTCCGGCCGAGTAAGCGCCAGCAGAGAAAACGGAATCAATCCGCCGATTAGATAAATCGGCTTATTATCTTTAAAAGATTTAACCGCCAGCCAGATACCCAGCCAAATGACAAAAATTGAGATATTTTCAACATTGGTTCGTTTTGGAAACCAGAAAAATACGTATGAGGACAATAAAAAAATTATCGCCAGCAATGATGCTTTTTCGCCGGCTAGATTTTTTACCAGATAATAAATAGTCCCGAACGCGAACAACACTAGTAGTACATTTGCCCAAAGCAGCGCTTCCAAACCCCCAAACACTTCATAAACAGCCAAATAGCTAGTATAGGCGGGCAGGAATTGCGAGGTAAAGATATTGCCGCCCAAATTTCTTACGCCGTGCATCGGCCGGGTAAAATAGTCCTCCCAGGCCAGGGAACCTGACGCTACCAGCCGATCAGCTGCATAAATATAGCTGAATTCATCGCGGCCGGTCGGCAGATCATGATGAAAAAAACCGATAAAGAGTGAAAACAGCGCGATGACTAAAAAACAACAAATTTTGATTTTACTCAATTCTTTCCATTTAAAAGCAATCAGCGCTCTAGCCAGAATGTATATAACAGCGGCCGATAGGAATGCCGTTACTATCGTTATTGATAATTTATTGAAATGACCGAATATCGCCAAAGCTAAAATAGCCGATAAATAAATGCAGAATGAGAGGCATATTTTAAGAAAAGATTTTTCTAACGACATGATAAAATTGACAAAAAGGGGTATATATCAACTTTATTAAATAATAACACTTTTCGCAAAAACTGAAATAACGTCTGATGATGGTATATCTGGCTTTAATTTTATAGGCTATTTTTTTCAGCAGTTTGACGTCCAGTTTAATTTTTTTGCTGATATTTTCCTTATGGACGATCGAGGTATCAGTGGCTATGCCTAATTGATAGCCGCTTTTGAGCGCCCGAAAACTGAAATCAACATCCTCGCCATACATAAAAAAATGCTCGTCGAGAAAGCCCGTCTTTTCAAAAACTTCCCGTCGGACAAAGAGAGCGCAGGCCGGAAGCCAGTCAGCGCTATTGCCCATGTCTTGCTTGCTTAAATCCTTCTTTTTGTGTATATGATCGCCTATTTTGGTCGTCGGACGCAGTAATATTTCAGTTCCCCGATATATTCTCGAACCAGCAAACCATATTTTCTGGCCGCCGGGGTAATAAATAATCGGGCTCATTAAACCTGTTTTTTTATTAGTCTCCATGTATTCAAGGCCGGCTGGTATGAAATTTTCAGACACCTCGGTGTCCTGATTCAACAAGACGACATAGTCAGCACCCAGTGACAATGCTTCTTTTATGCCTTGATTATTACCCGCCGCAAACCCGGCATTGTGATAATTTTTCAGCAATATAACTTCCTTGAATTCATTCTCAATTATTTCAGTAGTTTTGTCGGTGGATTGATTATCGACAATTATCACGCCAAAATCAGTTGATGTCTGGTGATAGATGGAAGTTAAACATTCGCGAATGTATCTTTGTCCATTCCACGTTACGATGATAATAAATATTTTCTTAGGCATCTTTTTTCTTAATGACAACCACAAAATACCCGCCTAGCCTTTTTAAGGCTGACCTGGTTAGCAGATTTTCCAAACCAATAAAGAAATTTTTGGTAGACATTTTCTGCCCCAAGGCTAATACTTTTATTCCGTAGTAATCTATTATTTTCCAGCCGTCAGGCAAATATGATTTAATTTTTCTTAGACTATCGTATCTTATGTAGACGTCTCTTTTTTTTATCAGATTATAAATAACATTGGTAAACTTTTTCAGGCTGTATGGATTATAGAATTCGAGCACCATCGTACCGTCATCTTTAACCACTCTGGCTATTTCTCTGACTACCGCGTCAATCTCGGGAACATGCGCCAATACTTTAAAGGAATACACCAGATCGAATCGATTGTCCTCGAAAGGCAGCGACTTGGCGTTGGCTACTTTGACATTTAAACCTTTGGCTTCAGCTTTTTTCAGCATGCCTGGCGACAAATCAATGCCGTAAGCCGAACGGGCAAACTTATTGACCTCATTTAATATAATACCGGTGCCGCAGCCTATTTCCAGGACATCTTTTCCCTGGCCGTATTTTTTTATTATCTCCGTTTCTTTTTGGTTTATTAATTCATAATAACCGCTCACTCGCTCATCATCGTACCATGATCCGTATTGATTATAATACTTCTCTATTTTTTCATAGCCGGCATTTTTTTCGTCTTTCATATAACTTTGTTTAGATATTCTTTAGCAATATTTTTGATTTCATAGTCCTGAACTATGGTCAGCCGGGCGTTACTTCCCAGCGCCGATATTTTTTCAGGCTTATTAATTAAATACTCCAGCCGATCTTTCAGTTCGTGGTCGCTTTTTACAATATAACCATTATAACCGTTTTTAATAAGAAACTCCAACGAAGGGGTGGGCGTGCCGATAACCGGAACAGACAAAGCCATCGCCTCAAGAGCCGCCTGCGAATAACCCAATACTGAATACGAGTCGCGATAGGGCAAAACCAATATATCGCAAGCTGCCAAATGAGGGAAAATGTTCTCTTGCCAGTCCACTATTTTAATTCGCCGGTCCTTTTTGGCAATAGCTAAGATTTCGTCTTTTACATCTCCGTCGCCTCCGGCAAAAACCAATTCAGCGTTATTTGGATTAATGGACATAAAAGCTTTCATTAAACGGTCAGGTCCTTTGATTCTGTAAAAATGTCCGAAAAAACCGATTCTTATAGTTTTATTTCGTTTGACAGTGTTTCCGGCTAAAGATTCAATGGTTGCGATGTTTACGCCCGGCGTAACGGTCAGCGCTTTAATGCCCAGCCGTTCATATTGTTCAGACATGTGTTTGTTAGTCGCGATAATAGAATCAAAGCGCTTCAAAAAAAATTTATAATACCGGGGCAGTTTTTCCGTATTGTAATTAGTCGCCTGGCAAAATACTACTTTTTTGCGTTTCAGCGTAAGCAAAGTCAAACCGAAATACAGCATGGTTTTCAAAGGTTGGTAAATCCCGCTGAATATTATGATTGTTTCTGGGCCTATCGCATTGGCTATTTTTGATGCTTCAGTCGGGAACGGACTATTTGTTTTGTAGATTTTATAATTGTTGTGAAAGTATTCGTTTTTATTATCGGCTTCTTTTTTATAAGAAATCACAGACAGATCAACTGCCTGGGCTAAGATATTAGCCAATTCATAGACAAAGCTGGAGATGCCGGATGGTCTTTTAACCGGATAAAAATATTTAACTATTATGACGACTTTTTTTCGGGGCATGGTAATGACTTATTCAACAGCTGTTTGAATTTTTCCAAATAAAGATGGCTGATGAATTTCCAGTTATAATTTTTCTTGGTATACTCGGCAATCCGCCGAGAGAGAAATTGAGGATCTTTTTCCAGCCTAAGATTATTTATTTTTTCTAAAAAAGCCGAAACATTGCCCGACTCGAATAAATAACCGTTGTGGCCGTCAATAACGGCGTCTCGCAGTCCTTCCAAATTAGCGGCGATCACCGGCAAGCCGCGGACAGCCGCCTCAATCGCTGAAATGCCGAATCCTTCCACGTCGCCGCTGACCGGTATGTTCGGCATAACAAAACAGCTGCCGGTCTGAAGCAGCATTTCTTTTTCTGATTCCGAAATCCGGCCGAGCATGATTATTCTATCATTGAGACCGGTTTTGTTTATAGCGCTGGCTATCTCCGGCTCTTCGGGCCCGGCGCCGCCGATCAGATATAAAAAGTTGTTCTCTAATTTTGGACAAACCTCCTCAATAAACCAAGTAATGCCTTTTCTTTTTACCAACCGGCCGATTGACACGATTATAAACAAATCGTCAGTGATTCTTTTTAGCCAGCTATTAAGATCCTGTCTTTGAAATTTTTTAACCGACGACGGAATCGCCACACCGTTTGGTATGACGGCCAGCCGATCTTCTCTGATCCCCTGCTTTAACGCCAGTTGGCGCGTGTTTTCACTGACCGTTATTATGCGGTCAAGCCGCTGATAAAAAAAAGCTGATAATTTCTTAAACGATAGAAAGTTATAAGTCAGTTCCAGGCCATGAATTGTCATCACGACCGGCTTGCGCGTAATCACCTTCAGCAGCCAGCCGACCGGAGCCAAAACTCCGTCAGCAATATAAATAAGATCGCTGCCCGGCGATTTTATCAAACCGTGGATAAACAACAATGGCACTATCCAGATAATCGAGAAACGGGAGCCCTGCGCTTGGGCCACCAGCCGCTTATTGATATTTAAATGACGGAAAAGTTCAAAACAAAAAGTCTCCATGCCGCCGATTTGTGGTGGATATTTCCGGGTAATAAATAGGATAGTCATCTTTTAAGCTCTGCTTTCTTTTGGTGGTAGAGAATTTCTTCCTGCATTTTGCGGTTCCAGCCGATGGCCGAGGCGATCAAACCAAGTATGAAGATCTGAAAGCCCAGCAGAATTAATATCGCGGCGATAACCAGAGATTGAATATGCCCTTCGCCGCCTCTGGCTGTGAAAAAATAAAAGTATAAAAATCTAAAAACCAAGAATAATCCCGGCAGAAAAATGATCAAGCCCAGGCCCGACATTACCCTGAGCGGTTTATAAATGGTAAAAACTCTTGAAATCACCAGCAAAGATTTAAACAGATGCTTTGGTATGCTGGAGATCAAGCGTGATTTCCTGGTTACTTTGCGCGCTTTGATCGGTACTGACGCAACTTTCAAATTATGGTCAAGCGCCTGAATCAGGGTTTCGTGGGTATATGTGTGCTTTGACAGTATTGATATTCTTAAGGCCGCCTCTCTTGAATAGGCCCGGAATCCGCTCGACACGTCCAAAGTCTTTTTAAGTCCGATCAGACGTGAAACACAGTAACTGCCCAGCAAGTTCAGATATTTATTAGCCGCCGGCATATATTCAAGTTTTTTAACTTCACGATCGCCGATCACCACGTCAGCTTCATTTTTAAGCAATGGCTGTATCAGATCAGGGATGCGCGACTGGTCATAATGATTGTCGCCATCAGTATTTACTATCACATCAGCGCCTCTTATCAGGGCTTCATTAATCAAACGATTAAACGTATAAGCCAAACCTTTATTCGTACCATTAGATAAAACATAATCAGCGCCGCTGGCTCTGGCTATCTCAATCGTCTGATCAGTTGAACCATCATCCAATACTAAAACTTCTACCGTCTCAATGCCTGAAATCCGGCGCGGTATTTCCTTGATAACCGTGGCTATGTTTTCCGCCTCATTATAAGCGGGTATGGTAACGATAAGCTTCATAGTATCAGTTGTTAACGGCCGATACCACTATAGCGAAAGCCGTATTTTCTCATCTTATTTTGATCTAAAAGGTTACGTCCGTCAATAACTAGAGCCGACTTCATTAGCCCTTTTATTTTAAGCCATTTTAATGTCTTAAATTCAGGCCATTCTGTAGCGATTATCGTCAGTTCTGCACCCAGACAGGCATTATATGCTGTTTTGGCTATTTTGACCCTCTGAAGGCGTTTTTTAGCCTTTACAGAGGCTACGGGATCATAGGCAGTCACCAAAGCACCATATTTTTGCAGTAAATTTATGATATCAATTGAAGCTGATTCGCGGATATCATCGGTATTGTCTTTGAAAGCTAAACCCAGAACTGTGACTTTTTTATTCTTAAGCGAACCAAGCATTTTTTTGGCTTTGTTTATGACAACCTTTCTCTGATTGTTATTGACCTCAATTACCGCTTTCAACAGCCTGAATTTATAACCACTGTGATCAGCCATTTGATTAAGGGCGCTGACGTCTTTAGGAAAGCAGCTGCCGCCATAGCCGACGCCAGCTCTCAAGAAACTGGAGCCGATCCTTTTATCCAAGCCCATGCCGTAGGCGACTTCTTTCACGTCAGCTCCAACAATATCGCAGATATTTGATATCTCGTTGATAAAAGATATCTTGGTAGCCAGGAAAGCGTTTGAAGCGTATTTGATGAGTTCGGCGCTTTCAATGTTTGTAATCAGTTTTCTGGTTTTGATTGGTCTAAAGATTTCACGCATGACAGCGGTGGCTTTTTTCGATTCCGATCCGATGACAATCCGGTCTGGCTTTAGAAAATCTCTGATGGCCGACCCTTCACGCAAAAACTCCGGACAGGATACGATGTCAAAATGGCCGGTGTAGTGTTTTTGGATTATTTTTTTCACCTTTTTACCAGTACCGACCGGAACAGTGCTTTTGTCTACTATTACCTTATAATCATAGATTGATTTAGACACTGCTTCGGCCGCCTGAAAAACATAATCCAGATTAGCTTGCCCGTCAGGCCGCGAGGGCGTACCGACTGCGATAAAAATTGCGCCGCTGTCTTTGACGGCCTTCGGGTAATCGGTGGTAAAACTCAGCCTTTTGGCTTTGATGTTTTTCTTAACCAACTGATCAAGACCCGGCTCATAAATATGAACCTTGCCCATTTGCAAATTAGCGCTTTTCTTTTTATCACGATTGAGGCATGTTACTCGATGGCCGATTTCAGCTAAACAAGCACCGGTTACCAAACCAACATAGCCAACGCCAATAACTGTAATTTTCATGGATTGATTTTATTTAATTAATATTTTTACCGCCCCGAACAAGGAACTGATCGAGGCAGTCAGATATTCATAACTTATCCCCGAAGAGTTTTCTTGGGCAGGTATTTTTTGAGGACCGGAGCCATATCCGTTTTTTCCCAAGTGAAGCCGGCTTCATTTCTGCCAAAATGGCCGTAAGCAGCCGTTTTTTTATAAATCGGGCGCTTGAGATTGAGGTGCTTTATAATCCCGGCCGGCGTTAAGTCAAAGTGTTTTCTAACGACTTTTTCAAGCTGGGAGTTCGACAGCAAGCCAGTGCCTTTTGAGTCAACCATAATGCTAATCGGATCGGCATAGCCAATAACATAAGCGATCTGCACTTCACACTTTTTAGCCAGACCAGCGGCGACTAAATTTTTCGCCACATAACGGGCCATGTATGACGCCGAGCGATCGACTTTGGATGGATCCTTCCCCGAGAAACAACCGCCGCCATGGCTACCGTGACCACCGTATGTGTCGACGATAATTTTCCGGCCGGTTAAACCGGCATCAGCCGGCGGACCGCCTTTGACAAATCGGCCGGTGGCATTTACAAACACTCTGGTTTTTGAATCAAAATATTTCCGCGCTACTGGTTTAATTACTTTATTGACGATATCACGCTCCAGTTTTTTTAAATTTACGTCCTGGCCGTGCTGCGTGGCCACGACAACAGTGTCAATCCGTTTAGGCCGGCCATTAACGTATTCGACAGCCACGGCAGTTTTTCCATCCGGCCCCAAATACGGTATAATCTTTTTTTTACGAACTTCGGCCAAACGTCTGGCCATTTTATGAGCCAGAGATATTGGCAGAGGCATATATTCAGGAGTCTCATCTGTGGCGAAACCAAACATCAAGCCCTGATCACCCGCCCCCTGTTTTTTGAATCGTCCTTTGCCCCGATCTACTCCCTGGGCAATATCCGGACTCTGCTCATCTATGGCCAGTACGACACCGCAATCTTCCCAATGAAAACCATAATCATGATTATCATAACCTATTTGCCGTATTGTTTCTCTGACGACTTTCTGTATGTCGACATAACCCCTGGTTCGTATTTCGCCGGCAACGACAACTAAACCGGTCGTAGCCATCACTTCACAACCACAATGGCTTTCGGGATCTTGACGCAATAATTCATCAAGAATTGCATCCGAGATTTGGTCACAAACCTTATCCGGATGACCTTCAGTTACTGATTCTGATGTAAAAATGTACTTTTCACTCTTTTTTTGATTTGGCATGTTATTATTTTAATTATATTTTAATGTCTTTTAGACCAATCACCCGGCTACCGCGCATATCGTCTATGGTCAGCTTGATACCTTCTTCCAAAGGCACAACCGGAAACCAGCCTAATTTATTTTTAGCTAAAGATATGTCGGGAATACCACGATGATGCGTATAAGGAGATTCTTTCTCGTAACCAATTTCAGAGCTGCTGCCAGCGGCTAATTTTACCTTCTCGGCGATCTCATTAAGCCGGATGGCGTTTGGACTGCCGACATTAACCGGTCCAACTAGGTCTGATTTGGTCATCCTGTGTATCGCCTCTATGACGTCAGAAATATAGCAGAGAGTCGTTACTGCGTCTGATTCGGCATAAATAATCATCTTTTCGTTTAAAATCGCTTGACTGACCAAACGCGGTATCATACGATTGTCCGATAAATTCATTCTTGGGCCGTATGTCTCGAATAAACGAATAATCCGTGCATCAATTTTAAATTTTTCGCGATAGACTTTTATCAGGGTTTCCGCATAACGCTTGCCTTCGTCATAACAGCTTCTTTCGCCCAGATGATTAACATAGCCCCAATAATCTTCCTTAAATACCTTGCCGTTTTTTTCGATCGGCCAGCCATACACCGCCGAGCTTGATGTAAACATAAAACGAGCGTGGTATTTCACTGCTAAATCAAGAATGTTTCTGGTGCCAATGCCGTTGGTCAGGACCGTAGCTAATTGGTGCTCATGTTTTTCATAATGCGATGTCGGACAGGCTAAATGATATATTTCCTGGATTCCATGAAACGGAATTTTGAATTTTTTCAAACCGGGCGAGGTCTCTAAATCAATTGGATCGACAACGTCATGTCTAACGAACTCAAAATTAGGCAGATGCAGCAAATGTTCAATATTCTCCGTATTGCCTGAAACAAAATTATCCAGACAAATTACATTGCCCGTCCTAATCAAAGAATCGCAAAGATGACTGCCGATAAAGCCGGCGCCGCCGGTTACTAAAATATTTTTTTTATGCACTAATTCGGCAATTGACATATTATTTGTATAAATGATGAACTCTGACTTTTATCAGGGAGGCGAACATAATCAAGCTGGTCTTCATAAATTTCGATTTTGACCCCAGCATCTCTGAGCTCGACTGATCAATCCAGACCGTCGGCACTTCTTTAACTTTGAAACCAGCCTTTTTTACCATAAAAAGCAATTCAACATCAAAGGCCATATTTTTTACTTTAAGCTGTGGGATTATTTTTTCTACCACTGTCCGGCGGAACATTTTTGCACCGCATTGAGTATCGCGAAAAGGCAGCCAGAATAGTATTTTTGTAATAATATAAAATATTTGGCTGGCCACCTCTCTGAGAAAAGAGGTGCGGTCGACTACTTTTGATCCGGTCAGCCAACGCGAAGCAATGGCGCCGTCATATTTCTCATTTAAAATTGTTTCAACCAGCTTGCGGTATTCAGACGGACTGGTGGCGCCATCGGCATCCACAAAGCCAATTAACTCGCCTCGCGCTTTCTTGAACCCCTCTTGTACCGCTAAGCCCTTGCCCCCTTCTCGCAAATTATGAATAACGATTTCCGAACCCAGTTCTTTTTGGGCCTGTTTAACGACTTCTAACGTATCGTCATGACACCCATTTGGCACAATAATTAACTCCTGATTCCCCGGATAAAACTCTTTGACATATTTATCCAGAGTCTTCCGGATTCTTTTAGCTTCGTTATATGCCGGTATTACTAACGATATTAACATGCTGTTTATTTTATTATATCTAAATCCAATTCTAATACCATGGTTTCAGTTTCACGAATCACTTCTAACTTAATTCTGGCGCCGGGATCTAAACTTTGTATCAAATCAGACAAAGTCCGGGAGCCATCGACATTTAAACCATTGACCTTTGTAATAATGTCTCCTTTTTTAAGATCAATATTGGCTGCCGCACTATTAGGCTTGATGGTCGGCTTTCCGGTTTCTAAATCACCGTATAACAAAGCACCGTTTGTTTTACCCTGCGTGAATAGACTGGAAGCATCCCTGGCCAGCGCTAAATCAATATAATAAACACCTAATCCCGGTTTGACCACTTCTCCGTTTTTCAACAGGCTGTCAAGGCCACTGTCAACCACTTCGCCGCTGATCAATTTATTTGATGGCCAACTGTCAGTGGCAAAAAATCCGACCAACTTGCCCAAACTATCCAAAACAATACCGCCTTGATAGCTGCTGTCGTAAACATCACTTGTCGCATGATACCTGCTTAAAAAGTCACTCGATTCCAAATAGTCATTTGCCTCTTCTAATTTTAAACTATTTTTCTGCGTTAACTGTGTTACAGAAATCCGGGGCAAAGACACGCTATTGCTTGAGATCACAATTAGTTCATCGCCGAGCGTAATATCTTCGTTTTTTGTAAATTCTAAAACCGGCCGGTTATTACTGTCCGTCTTGATAAAATACAGATTTGACGACGGATCAGCCATGATCTTTTTTATTTCAAATACTTCACCCTCGGACGTTTTAATCACGTACTGTTTGGTTAAATCAGCCATTGGCCACCGCGGCGCGACCAACCAGCCGTCGCTGGTTACAAAAAAGCTGTTTGACAATTGTTCCCAGGGATAATACAGATTTGCCCGTGGGTCGTTAAACGAACTAACTGCTTTCTTTTCAAATACGCCGGCCAGTGATTTATTGGATTTTTCAGCAATTTCTTTTATTTTTTCAGACCCCTCATTGACTGAAGAGCCGATAGTTACAGTTGATTGTGTTGCTAATATCCCCGGATCATTAAAAAAATAATAGAAAAAAAATCCGCCAAAAAAACCGGAGAATACTCCGATAATCAAAGACAGCAGAATCGCAAAAGCTCGTCCATTTCTAGCGACCGGCTGGCTGATTTCAGACAGACTCTTATCGTTATAAAGCTTTTCCACATCCTGCATTTTTTTGGCTTTGGGTGAAGTAGGTGATGGTTTGACATCCATATGTTTTATATCCAACGGGCTGTAACTACGGTTAATACTAGCACACAAATCCCAATAATTAAATACCTGACAATAACCGGTTTGGTTAACCTATCTAAAAAATAATAGCGGCCAATGTTGACTATTGAATAATATGCGACAGTCACGATTAATGCGTTGACTAAAAAACTTGAGGGTAAAAAGCATTCGGCCCAAAATATTTCTGAGTTGATCAAGCCGCTGACCAAAGCAAAGCGCCAAGATTTCACCAATTCTATTTTATTAACCCACATGCTCTGAAGAGTGAGAATCGCCGCCACCACAAAAACACCGAGGCTAATCAGCCAGCTGGGCCAGGCCAAATACAATATCAGACTAAAGGCAACGCTCGTCAGAGTAAAGAATGAAATCAGGTTCAGATAATTAGTAATATTTTGCAAAGAATTTACCTGATATTTGCTGGTTCGAAAATAGTAGTAAAATATCTGGGTCCAGGCAACAATATTTAAAAATACAGTAGCCATAATAATTGTCTGCCGGATTGTTTCTCCGGATAGGAAAAATAGAAAAAAATACATCCCGCTGTTGAACAGCAACAGGCTGATAAAAAAAGATGCCCTAACCAACCAAAGCTCTTTCTTTGATATAGCCAATAAACTCAGCGCAATCGTCGCCAATAAACCAAGCCAAAAATATAATAGATATTCAGGATATATAATAAGTAACTCCAAAAAAACCGAAATTATCAGCGAGGCAATTATGGGAATGGAGCGACGTATTAATATCATGTTAAAAAGGAATATTTGGGTTTATCACCGTTGCCTGAATTCTAACGTTTCTGTTTTCGGTCTGAAGTGAATTAATCATTAAATAATTATTTATCTCATTATTGAGTCTTTCTAAGGACGCATCCAGCATCTTGGCAATTAGAAGATTAGCCAAGACTGACGGTAAACTAAGGTTTTCTAATTTTGATTTAATCACCTTAAATCCTATCTCGCCGTTTGACACCAGCGGTTTGACTAAGATGGTCGTTCGATAAGTCCGACTTTCGGTGATCAATTCTCCAAATAATTCAATGCCTTCTGTCATGATTACCGTTTGAACGTTTCGTACCGGTATTTCTGAATTATTAGCCGTAGCTTTTTTCAGCAATTGAGTTAATTCAATCTCAGTAATTTGAATGGCAACCTTTGGATAATTGAGATCGGCGACAAGCTTCTCGCCGATTCTTTCACCAATTGAATTTTCAGAACCGCTGGCGATCGTAATATGACGCGTCGGTTCAGGCGACCGATAAAACAGCCAACTTAAAAACGGTATTTCTATCATCCCTAGATAAGCCGCCCACGAAGCCAGTAATAACGATATGATCAGTAAAAATATTACAAGCTTGCCTAAAAAACTTTTATAAAAAAAACTCAAAATTCTGGCTGCCCTCCCCTTTCTCCCCTTTTTAACATCTGTCTCTTTTTTAGGATATTCGACTCGAGCCATCAGTCAAAGTTTAACTAATATTCGGTGTCATAAACCAGCTTTGAGCAGACCGCATGATTGCTTCACGATAGTTACCCTGACGATTCATTCGCCAAAGCTGAATTGACTTCTTACCCTCCGAAACCACAATTTTATTGTACCAAATATACTCGCTACTGTTTGACCAGTCTGCCAACACCCCATCATCAGTCAGCTCTTGCCAGTCAGTACCATCTATTTTCAGCCTGCCTATTATGCCAGTTAAAGCTTCATGGCTCTCAACCGCCGTATATAAAAGTTCATTATTGTCAGGAGATATTTTCAGCGTCCAATCAATAATCGATTGGTAATCAGGCAGGATTAAAACATCCTCCACGCTTGAACCCCGGAGATTATTAACAACTATTTTGTAAGTCCCGTCTGCTTCGACTATATAATATAAAGATTCGCCATCGCTGGACAGAGCCGGTGCATATATTTTTCCTTCAATTATTTTAAGCAGTTCGGTCGCCTGGCCGGTTGTTGAAATCTCGCTGTAATAAAGACCGTCTTTTTTGTTTATTATCAGAGAACGGTTATTGGACGAAATCAGTATTGATCTGACGCCATCAGTGATTGTTTGTGCGCGTTTTGTTTTAAGATCGATTAAAAAACTTCTTCGGGTATAATCAAAATCAATTGCGTCGGTTACCGAATAAATCGCCCAACGGCCATCGGCCGTCGTGAATAAATCGACTGGCTCCTGCCGCAGCCCGATAATGAATTCTTTTTGACTTTGGTTTAAGTCGTATCTCCATAATTGATAAAAACCATCTGAGTATGAAAAAAACAAAAGTCCGTCTTGACCAACCAAAGACGGAAGAAACTGCGAACCAGGTTCATCAATCAAAATAGATGATTTATTTTGATTATCATCAAATAAATAGATTTTCAACTCGCCCGTCTTGTCGGAGACAAAAAGTTCATTATTGATGCTGAGATGAGTCTGAGACGATTGAACTTGTAGTCTTTGGCCTTTTACCGCCGCCGTATCCTCGATTTCACCCCTCGGCCACCATAAAATCAATCCAGCCAGACTCGCCAAAGTAATTGTCAATAATAATATTCTTTTTACCATGTCTATATATTAAACCAAGGATAGTTTAATGCAATCTTGTTTTTAAGATCTTGCGCCAAATAGTAATTTTCTAGCGCTTGGTTATTATAATTCTCTGATTTATTAAGATCAATATTATAGTCCATCAGATCTGATTGATAAAGCCGTTCGTCGAGTATTTTTTCCACTGTTGTCCGGTAATATGTTTTAGAAAAATTTTTTTTACTGATTTTGCCCACCTTGTTTTTCTGAAAAGCATTTATTAAAATTGGGATTTTCTTTCCACTTGCACTGGCCCCGCACACAACCGCAGCTGGTGTATTGATAACACTGGTAATAATCACGGACCAGGCAGGGGCTGGCCACATCTTCAATCAATCCCGCCACACCGCATATCTCGCCCGAGCAACCGCCAGTCGCGCAATCAGTGTCAGCCTGGCATTCTGCACTGACGCCACTGCCGCCAATATTAAATTGTTCTTTATAGACTGAGCCGTCGATACCGGTAAGTATAATGTAATAATTGCCGGATGCCGCTTGAGCCGATACTTCACGGCTGATAGTCAGGCCGCTGCAATCTTCTTTTACCGCGGTATATACGCTCTGATCCCAGGTAAACGTGCCGGAGACCTTTTTCGGTCCGCAATCTATAGCATCACTGCAGATATCATCCGTGTAACGATTCTCTACTTGTCCGTCTCTGCAGTATTGATCAATGCCGTAGCCGACGGTTCCAGCGCAAGAATGCCTGATGTTCATACTTTCACCGCCTTGGTCAGTGATACTATAAGGCAGGCCGTCCGAACAATATTCAACTGTGATATCTTTTATCTGGAACTCTATTTTTTCCCCGGGCAAATAATTTTTTTTTATTAAATCTAATGAACCGCCCGTGACCGTTGTATTGACATTAGCACTGGTTTTGCCGTTAATACTGTTTTCGGATTCAATGTTGACTGTCGGCCGATCTGGATTATCATCAAGTATGCCCGGCTGCGACAAAAAAATAAAAGTCACCGCCCCCAGCCAAAGTATAATAAGACCAATCAATAATATCAATAATGTTTTTTTGTTCATGACTGTCTGACAATTATTTTAACCGGCGCTAGCACCACCACCGCCGCCGCCACCACCCGAGAAACCGCCCGAGAAACCGGATGACGAACTGCCGGAAGAGCCCGGCGGACTCATTGAACCAGCCGAACTGGTCGTGAAACTGGACAGATTTTTTGAAAACTGAGCGATGGTGAAAGCACCGTGATAACCAGCAGCCGGAACATACCAATCTGGCGGTTCTTTATAAATGTCCTTGAAACGATTTTCCCATTTTTTCTCAACCCCCAAAACCATGGCGTAGGGCAGATATTTTTCAAAAGTTTCGGGAGTCATTGCGCCCAAACGAAATTTTTCAGCTTTTGACAAATAAAGTTTAAAACCTTCAGTCCACCATTTAGCCTCGCTGCCTAAATTTGTTTTTCTTGGCATAAGCACGGAAAAAATCATGCCGACAATTGACACTAATACTAGCGGCGCGGTTAAACTGGCAATTGAACTCGATAAGGTAAAAGAGAGTAAAGCAATTGTTGCGATACCGCTAAGAAAAAAGAGTACCATTGGCACGAGTAAATATCTTTTTCTTACGTCCGCCGGTGACTCTTCAAAATAGCCGGCATTCGTAACTGATTCATAAACCAGCTTCTTGATTTCAGGTACCTGGCGATAAAAGGATTTCTTTAAATCAGACAGTTTTACCTCTTTTTTTCCGCCGAATAAGCTGGACATCATTCTATTTTCAAAGCGGGCCAGCTCGCTATTTGATTTGTCGGATCTTATAAGTTTATAGTTAGCGGTTCTGGCCAGTCTGGATTTTTTTAATTCAACGATCGTCAAATATCCTCGAACCGCTAAATCAATAATTATCGGCGTGATATCTCTTAGCTGGGCTTTTTCGTCAATTAACGTGCCAATTTCGCTCGGCCGCATATTTTTTGGCGGTTCATACTGCGGGATAATAGTACCTTTTGATTTCGGATCTTTCCCCAAGCGTTCCCATCTTCGGTAATAGTAATAAAAAGCGAGAAAAGGTGTTAACCACATTAAAATTGATAAGACGGCCAAAACTTGCCGACCAAGACGGTACCACCAAGTTTCGATTAACGTAAAACTATAGACGTGCGTTTCACCTCGAACAATCGACAGTTCTTTCGGTTCAGTCTGATAACCGAATTTTCTTAATGAAAATATATAAGTCTCTTGGTTTTTCGCCGGATTTCTCAGCTGATAGGCCCAAGGAGTTAAATTATTAATATCTTCACCGTCAATTATAATTTTTACTCCCGCTGTCACTTTGTCTCCAACGACTGCTTCGATTCGCAATGTTCCGGGATCGTTGACTATTTTCTTGGGCCAACTGGACACAATGGTCATGCCTTCATAAGGTGCAAAATTCTTTCCCCAAAATATAATTGTCCGGCCATCAATGATTTTATAATCACTTGATTCAGCAGATGAATTATATTCTCCGATATAAATAGTCTGTTCAAAATCAGCCAAATTATTAACCGATAACGGTAGCACTAAAGTGACGCTTACATTTTCTACTGACACTTCCCTATCCAATGGAAGAATATTCCAGTAAAGTTCATCATGATCTTCAAAAAAACCTATTCCGCCCAATACCTTGTATTCAAATATCCAGATTCTTTGTTCGTTGGCTGCCGAAAAATTAAGCCGGGCAATAATTGAGTCATCGGTGTCGTTTATTTCGACCTCCGGATAGCTTAATAAGTTGTTTTGCTCATCATACACCTTGAAATCGGTAATATCGGTAACTCTGGATTTCAGAAATTCATTTTCCGCCCACGAAAAAATTCCGTCAAAAACGTAGGTGCGCGTTTCACGAACATTAAAACTTCCATCTTGATTTATCCTAATTTCAGTCGACCAGTCACCAAATTGCCAACTTTTGGCTTCCGCGGCCTGCGGCAGCAAAAACAATAGGCATAAACCAGAAATCGATAATAGATTCTTTAATAGATATCTACACATAAAACTTTTATATTTTAACACTTTTATCATTGTTTCGCAATAAAAAAACCGATCCGGTCACTAGCGCGGCAGTTTGTAATAAATTTATCTAAGCCGATTAAGATAGCTCTGGGCGGTCAGTAAAGCAGTAACCCCCTGCCCAACAGAAATTGCAATTTGATTATAGGGCAAATCAACCACATCTCCGGCGGCAAAAACACCCGGAACACTTGTCTCCATCAGCTTGTTAACCTCAATAAACCCGAGTTTATTTATTATGCCCAAGTCTTTGATAAAGTCAGAATTAGGGATAACGCCTATGTGGACGAAAATACCGTCGACTGTCAGCGTCTGTCTATTGCCCTCCACCTCATACTCTAAACCAGAGACTCTTTCCTGACCGATTATCCTGATTGTCTTGGCCCGGCTGATTATATCAACATTTTTCAATTCTTTAACTTTATCAATATACACCTGCTCGCCTTTGAATTCAGGATTTATATTAATAGAATAGACTTGCTTAGCTATATTAGTCATCAATAAAAGTGATTCCAGAGCGGCATTACCTCCGCCAATAACGGCGACTGTCTTTTCCCTAAACAGCGGGCCGTCGCAAGTACTGCAATATGAGAGGCCTTTTTGATACAGCTCTGATTCACCCTCGATGTTAAGGTGTCTCGGCCTGACTCCAGTGGCCACAACCACCGCCTTGGACTGATATTGTTTTTCTTTGCCATCAATATCCCAACCAGTTAGCTTAAAACCGTCCGCCGTCTGAATTATTGATTGAATTTCAATATCCGGCTCCACGTCAACTTTATTGAATTTCAGCTGTTCATTGAATCTGGCTGACAAATCAATACCATTGGTTTCATTAAAACCCGGGTAATTGCCTATTTCGCCGGATGTCGCCACTTCGCCTCCCAAATCTTTGGCCACTATTTTAACATCTAATTTGGATCTGGCTGCATATATCAACGCAGCCGTACACGAGGTCGAACCGCCGATGATAATCAAATCTAACATATGGTTTAATATTAATAATAATTTTTTTCAGTTATGCGGATTTCACACTCAAAGCTGCCGGACTAGGATTCGAACCTAGATTACCAGGGCCAGAACCTGGCGTCCTACCATTAGACGATCCGGCAGCCTTGAGTACGAATATTTGAAAAACAAAAGAATGCTTATTGAATAAACTTTTTTTATCCGACGATTCTGCCGCCGAAGGTTTCCAAAACCGGATTTAAACTGTTATCGGACCCGGACTCATCAGATTTATCCATCGCAGCCTGAATCGATGTTTCAATAATTATTTTCTGACCGGTAAACTCGGATATCACCTCTTCTATCTTGGTTTTAATTTTGACCTGCTTGATCTGTTCTGACAAAAAATCATATGGGCAGCATAAAATAAGTTTATCATCATAAATTTTCTCTGGTTCAACCAGCTTTAAAGCAATAGCCAACGACTGGTTCTCGGAACGTAGTTTCTTTATTATTTCCGGCCAGAGATTTAGTATCTGGCTTAACTCGAGACTGGTTTTTGTCTTAACGGGGCTATCTGGTGTTCCGACCGAATTAACCGAACTGATTTTAGTCCTTTTTTCTTTACCGCCGGCGCCTGGCTTATCATCATCAGGACCATCATCAGAATCCTTATCGGCGACGCTTTGATCTTCACAAATTTCTATAATAGCCAGCTCTAAAGGCAATTGGGGAATATCTGAAAATTTAATTTCTTTTTCTTTTTCCATAAAAAGATTCAGAGCCTTGATCAACCTGCTCAATTCAATATTCCTAGCCAAATCAATGGTTGATTTTTCCATTTCGCCGGTCAGCTCCAAAGAAGAGAATATATCCAGACGACCGTTGACTTTTATCAAGAGAATTTTCCTTAAAAATTCTACTACCTCTTTGGCATACTGGACAAAGTTAATCCCCTCCTGAGAGAGTTTGTTTATCAGATCCAGGGCTTGGCTGGTTTTTCTATTTGACAGGAATGCGAATAGCTCAACTATATTTGCTATATTAGATCTGGGCAATACTAAATCAGCCATTTCGGCTGTTATTTTTTTACTGCCCAAGGTCAATATCTGGCCAAGGATGCTTTCAGCGTCTCGCGCCGAGCCATCGGACAACCGGGCGATGTTTTTTAAAACCGATTCATCAATTTTAATATTCTCATCGTTGGAAATTTTTTTCAACCTTTTTAGAAGATCGGCTTGATTAATCTTCTTGAAGTCAAAACGCTGACAGCGGGAAATAATTGTTTCCGGCAATTTGTGTATTTCGGTGGTACAAAGAATAAAAATTACATATCCAGGCGGCTCTTCCAGCGTCTTGAGCAGAGCGTTGAAAGCGGCCAGCGACAACATATGAGCCTCATCGATTATAAATACTTTATATTTCCATCGCGTTGGCGTAAATCGAGTGTTTTCAATAATATTGTCGCGCACATTATCAACGCCCGTATGCGAAGCAGCATCAATTTCTATCAGATCAAGCGATTTGCCGCTTAGTATTTCCTGGCAAGCTTGGCATTGACCACAGGGTTCGCTTTGATTGCTTTTGCGGTTAAGGCAATTAATCGAGCGTGCCAGTAACCGGGCGGTAGTGGTTTTACCTATTCCCCGTGGACCAGCAAAAAGATAGGCATGAGCAAGACGCTGGCTGGTGATTTCGTTTTCCAGAGTTATTTTAATATGATTCTGCCCGAGCAGATCATTAAATGTTTTTGGACGATATTTTCGGTAAAGTGTTGACATATGTCATTTTGGCAATGGTATCATAACAGCATATATTAATAAATGCAAAACTTTTTAAAAAAACATCAGCTGCTTAGTCCGAGGGTGTGGGCAGACTCGCCAGATAATTCTTAATTACTTAAAACTATTCTTTTTGTTCATCGGGTATATCATCGACTGGCTGATCAAAATTTTCTAGTTTCGCCGCCGCTGCTTCATCCCCTTTTTTGATAATATTTTCAACCGCCGCCCACTTACTATCCTTGGCTTTTGGTATTAAAACAACTGCTTCATCGCCCGGCTCACCCTTAAAATAGGTAATGCTGGCCAGAAGTACCCGGTAACTCTTATTATTTGCCAGGACGCGGAATTCACTAGTCTGCTCATCACGGGTCAGCGTACCGATTATCCGCTGGCGTTCAATTGGTCCAATCTGCTTATAGACAAATGATCCGTCGGGAGTAATCGTCAACTTAAGAGTATCACCTTCGACCAGTTTAGATTTTGAAGCATAGTTTGCCGGCACTGAATACTGTTTACCGTCTGGACCGATCATATTTTGGCCATCAAACAAACCCTCGATTATCTTGCCCTCCGGACCATCTTCTATTTTACCCTTTACCTTGACTGCTTCTGTCTCCATATCATGAAAGTCGCCGCCAACATCATCCAATAGTTGTCGGGCTACCTGAATACTGGTTTGGGCATTTTCTAATGTTTCCTTTATTTTAGATATTTTCTTTGAGTCTAGCATTTATGTTTTTTTTAACGAATTATTGGATTTTTTCTTTATTTTCATTATTTTTTATATCAAAATAAGTATATCACAAAAACCTGGTCAGTCAATTTTTCCTATATAGATATATCGGGATGTCATTCTTAATTGGCTTGTTTTTTTCATCGGGCGGTATTTCGGGAAAAGAAAAACAATAAGATACCAGCCGGCTCCCGGGCAACATCTCGTGCTCAAACTTAGGCTTCAATTTTATCATAGCTCTTGGGGTTAAAAAACAGACGATGACCTGAGCTTCCTGAAAGTTCTGCCGAAAAAAATCAAGATATTTTATTTTTACGTTGGCCCGGCAGCCGGACAGCCAGACATTTAGCCAGGACCATAAATAATGAAAAAATGATATTTCAAATCCTATCCCGCTGGCCTGATATTTTTTAGCTGCCGCTATCAGCAAGCGGCCATCGCCGCAGCCCAAGTCATATATTATTTCACCCGGTTTGATTTCGGCTAATTCCAGCAGTCGCTGTATGTCCTTCTTACGCGTCGGGAGCCAAGGAGCGGCAGAAATACTGGCTATTAAAGCTGTGCCAAAAAGCAAGATGATCGCCAATAAGGCCAAAAATAAAAACAAGGTTGATGACATACCTGTATTATAACTTAATTATTTTGCGTCGACTATATTTTATTAGCCGGACCAATGGCATTGTCAGAAACTGTATTAGCTGATCCCAGACGGCTCCGGTCGGCGATTTCTGACTCGACCATACCTTTATCCAGGCCGTATTTCATCCGCGACATTTCTTTCAGACGCTTTACCAATTCGGCATTGCCCGCCAGTGGCGGTATAGTCTGCATGTTAAAAGCCCGGGTCGGCTGATTATCGATCAACAACTTAACGTAAGCATTGAACTTCTCGATATTAAGCGCATCATATTCGTTAAATACTGGTGCGAATATCTTGCCGACCGTCTGGGCGTCATCAACTCCCACTTTAAAAGAGACAATTGTTCCGGTGTTGCCAATCACAGCATCACGGATTTTAGTATCGGCGCCATTAACCAGCTGGCCGATATACTGATGGGCGATTATCAGATTTAGTCTGTATTTTCTGGCTTCAGATAATATAGTCGCGATACTGTCGGTTATGAAATTTTGAAACTCATCAATATATAAATAAAAGTCGGGCCGCTGATCTTGTGGTAAACCGGCTCGCGACAAAGCGGCCATTTGGATCTTTGACACGATAATCAGGCCGAGAAGCGAACTGTTTACTTCGCCTGTTTTGCCTTTTGATAAATTTACCAGCAATATTTTACGTTCATTCATTATTTTCTTGAAATCAAAGCCGGAGCGCGATTGCCCGATAATATTACGTATCATTTCATTTTCCACAAAGCGTCCGACTTTTGAAATTAAATAGCCCAGCATTTCTGATTTATGAAAATCAGTCGTTTTACTCATTTCTTTTTCCCAGAAATTTCTGACTACCGGATCGCTAACTTTTCTCAGTTTATGCTTCTGGTATTCCGGATCAGTGAACATCCTGGGAATCTCGACGATCGTTCCCGGCATCTCCCGATCCGACATAAGCGTCAGCATGACGTTGCGCATATTATGTTCGAACATCGGACCGATCATTTCCGGCGGGAATAATTTATAGAAAATAGCGATCATTTCCTGAACCGCGAAATCCCGTTCTTCGGGCGTAACCGCCTCCAGCATATTTAAGCCAATCGGCCGTTCCGTGTCAGAAGGATCGAAAATAATAACATCTTCCAATCTCTCGGCTGGCACATGACCCAGAATATCTTCAATCAGATCACCGTGCGGATCAATAACACAAACGCCTTCTCCATTTTGTATATCCTGAATCACCATATTGCTCAGCAAAACTGATTTGCCGACGCCTGATTTACCGATAATATAAACGTGCCGGCGCCGATCATCTTTTTTAATTCTGACCGGTACTTCCCTGCCTCGATACTCACTCTTTCCCATAATTAGTCCGTCATGGGGCAGATTAACAGGCGGGGCAGATTTCTTAGCCAGCGCCCAGCGGATGTTCGGCGTCTCCGTTTCCGGCAGAGGAAAGTGAAATATGCTGGTCAGTTCTTCGGTATTTAATATGAATTTTTTGCTGCCCACAAAATTGCGATAAATAAAATCATGAATAAAGCGTCCTTTCCTAATGACCCTTACCCTACGGAAACCATTGCCTGTTTCTTGAGCCGTATATTGAGAAAAAGTATTCAGAATATTGTCCAGATAAATCTGTGCCCGATCGCTATCGGTGGCTGATACTACCACCCGGATATTCGTTTCAAAACCAAACTTGCTGGCTTTTTCACCAACCGCTTTTATTTTCTCTTCTTCCATTGGCGACATTCTGTACATGCGTTCTTTTTCAAATTCTTTCTGCTCCTGCGCCTTGCTCGGAAAAGCTGTTTTCATCACGTCCTGCATTATGCCGCCGCTCTCGCCGCCACCCTTGATTATTTTTCTGGCGTAAGATTGAGCATTGGACTGCCAGCCTTTCGACGCCGGCCGAACTAATATCTGTATGGCCGCCCCTTCTGGCTCACGCATTTTGCTAAGCACATTCGTCAGCGAGCTCATCGGATCCGACTCTAATTTGGCATACGTTCTGATCGGAAAGATGTTGGGTTTAGTCAGTTTTAAATAACACCCACGGATCACTCCTTTGGGTGAAAAAATATTATAGTCCTCCGTCTCGTCTATTTCAGCTTCCGGATACTGAGCGTGTATCTGCTGTTCGACAAATTCCTGATGACGTCGCGGTGCGGCTACAAAAAAAGAAACAAATCCCCGATCAATTATCAATTCAAGAGCTACATGGTCCTGCCGGCCAAAAATAAGCTGATAATACCATTCTTGCCTGATTATCCCTCCGAGATTCGCATAGAGCGATTCGGCCACCGCCATCATCTCTTTAATGCCGCCTTGGGTGCGCTGCGTTCTTTCTTCAAGCTCCAAATGTTCTTTCGGAACAGTAACTAAAAGCACCACCCGCTGGAAAGACGAAGGCAGTTTACCGCCGGCGACCACGACTTTTCGCACGACATAAAGCAAGCAGAAGAAAAAAGCCAAACTGGCAATAGCTATTAACAGCGTAGTCAGAAATACGCCGACCGCTCCAGTGTCAATATTTTCCGCGGGTTCGCCAACCGCTGGCAGGGTGACTAAAAAATTAAGCATTTATTTTATGCTCCTCTTCGCGAGAGCGATGATTTTATCAGTTTTTATTTTTGCTTCCTGCTCAAGGAAGTATTTATTGATACCCGGAATCAAGCGCAGCCAATTTTTAATTACTTGGAGTATCCTCTTTACTTTGACTTTAGTTTGGTTGATCAGCAGTTCGATATTTTTTGCGGCTCGCTCACCTTCGGTTTTGAAAACCCGTTTCTGCGTTTCAGTCATCTGCTGATACAACTCGTTAATATTCTGTTCTAAAATATTTTCAATCTTTTGGTATGTTTCAGATGATATGGCTGGCGACGACGCTGAAACAACCGAACTACCCGTCCCAGGTTTCTCATGAATTTCTTTTTCTTTGGTATCTTCTTTTTCCTGGCCTGTTATTTTCTCCACTCGGCTTTCTACTTCTTTTTCAACCTCAATCTGCCGACGTTCGGCGGCCGGCCTATCTGACTTACTTACTTCTTCAAAAATATCCTTTATCTGTTCTTGTTTTTTTTCTTCTCCGGAGAATTGCATTTTATAAATCATCTATAGTATATCACAAAATCGCATTTTTGACAAGATAAAATAATGTCAAAAGCTAATTACTTTGCGTATTGACAGACGGGATTAGATATGATAGTATATCTGGTCAAAGTGGTCTAACGGTTGTCTGCAAATATCAGGAGGGGTGCCATGCTTCGCAATATCATGTTCTTTTCGGTCTGCAGCCTGTTGCTGGTTACTAGCGGGTGCGCTGGTTTTCAAACCGGCGCGTTTGTTTCTCTCAACCCAATCGGGCTTGTCTGTGGTACAACTCTGACTATCAAGGACGGAGACATGTACCGGTACTTGTCCGATGAACAGGTTGAAACGATCGGCAATGTTACCACTTACGTAGTGAAGCCGATCAGTACGACTGGTCGTCGGGTCGCCTTGGGCGTGCGTCCTTCGCCGCCTTATGGCATGTATGTACTCCGGGTGGAGTATCGTACTATGCCGCAGGAGCATTGGAAACAAGCCAGGCACCATACCCGCGGGCAAAACCCCTACCAATTCGCCATTGGCCGAAAAGCCATGGGCAACTTCCAAGTCGAGGTGAAAATTGTCTATCGCAACGCGGTAGCAATTCCGCTCGAGAAAGAGGGAACGATGGTAGTGGAATCAGAGCCGCCGGACAACAAAGTCGTCACCTCTGACGACCGAATTGACCGGTACTTGATTCCAATAAAGTTCGCTCGCGATCTATGCGATCTCTAGCGCCAGACCAACTTCAACTGGGGGCGTCAATGGTTTATCCGTTGGCGCCCCTCATCTTTTTTAGGGCTTGAAAAATATCTGAAAATGTGCTAAAATATACTTATAAGGTAGAAACATTGCCTTTACTAAAAATAAAAAGAAAAACAAAAAATGAACATCAAAACTGTCAAATACAAGGGCATTAGTTGGATTAACGTAGTCAAACCGACCAATGAAGAGATTGAATATTTAAGCAAGAATTACAAATTCCACCCACTCGACCTGAAAGACTGTCTCTCCCCGTCCCAACGACCCAACCTGGATAAATATATGGATTATATGTTTATGATCCTCCTCTTCCCCGTGTTTAACAGAAAGACACGCGCGATTATGGCTTCTGAGGTGGATTTTTTTATTGGCGACAGTTATTTGATTACCGTTCATCAAGACAACTTACCGCCTCTGGTTGATCTTTTCGAATTGTGTTCGGTTAACGACGAAGCTAAGGATAAATACTTCCGCGATGGCATAGAAAAGCTTCTGTACACTATTCTTAATTCGCTATTCCTCTATTGCTACCCAATGCTCGACCATATCAACATGGATGTTACGGAATTGGAGAAAAAAATATTTGCCGGCCTGGAAAAGAAGATGGTCAGGGAAATTCTCATAACTCACCGCAACATTACCAATTTCAGAAAGATAATGCAGACTCATAAGAATGTTCTGAAAAAACTGATAGACAGCCGTGATAACAACAAATTTACCTTGAACGGCCTGCGGGTTTACTTTGAAGAATTGATAGAAGACACCAAAGATATCTGGGACACGCTTCAAGGCTTCAAGGAAGTCATAGAATCACTGCAAAAAACTAATGAGTCATTAATTTCTTTCAGGATTAATGATATTATTAAGACATTGACTATAATATCAGTTCTGGCCTTACCGATTACTCTAGTTGCTTCAGTTTTTGGAATGAATGCCAAATACACACCATTTATCGGACAACCAAATGACTTTTGGATACTTATTTCAATCAGCCTCGGCGTGGGACTCTGCCTGTTCTGGATTTTCTACTATAAAAAAATGCTTAAATAAATGGAATACATTGTTTACATCTTAATATTTGTTATTGTTGGCGGTACTTTTTACTGGTTTACGCAAAACAGGGGCATTCATTTTGGTGGCGGTACCAAGACACCCCTACTGTCACTGTATTCACGTGATCTTACCCATTTAGCTCTTGAGGATAAGTTGGATCCGGTCATCGGACGAAAGCATGAAATTCAGAGAGTGATCCAGATTCTTTCCCGGCGGACGAAAAACAATCCGGTTTTAATCGGCGAATCAGGCGTTGGCAAAACAGCCATAGTCGAAGAACTGGCTAACGAGGTGGCTACTGGAAACGTGCCTGAACCGCTAAAAAACAAACGCGTTCTGCAGCTTGATCTGTCCGGCTTGGTGGCTGGCACGAAATACCGCGGCGAGTTTGAAAAAAGACTTAAGGGCATCCTGGATGAAATAATCAGTTCTCAGAGAGAAATCATATTATTCATCGACGAACTTCATACTCTGGCTGAGGCCGGTGAGGCAACCGGAGCGATAAACGCGGCTGATATACTCAAACCGGCGCTGGCCCGCGGCGATCTTCAGGTAGTCGGCGCCTCAACCAGCAACGATTACCGAAAATATATCGAGCATGATCAGACACTAGAACGCCGTTTCCAGCCCGTTCACGTCGAGGAATCAACCCCGGAGGAAACTATTGAAATATTAAAAGGTATCAGAAGCCGTTACGAACAGCATCATCAGGTTGGTATAACCAACGAGTCGATTGAAGAAGCGGTCGAACTGGCCACAAGCATACTGCCCGGCAGAACCTTTCCCGACAAAGCGATCGATATTATTGACGAGGCGGCGGCTAAAGTCAGGCTGGACGCCATAACCAATCCGGATAAATACAAGGGCGGCATCTATCCTCAAATAACAAGCGAGGATATACAGCAGATAGTCACCGAATGGAAAAAAGATTCGGAAGCGGTTCATAAAAAACAAATTCAGAACGAAAAATCGGCTGAAACGATTAATTAAATAATCTGGCAAAAGAAGACCAAGTTGGTCTTTTTTTATTATCAAAAAACTGATAAGATAAAAGTGATGCTGAATCTTTTTAACACATTAAGCAGAAAAAAGGAAGTTTTTAAACCTCTTAAAAAAAACGAGGTTGGTTTGTATGCTTGCGGCCCGACAGTTTATAATTATGCCCACATCGGCAATTTAAGATCATATCTTTTTGAAGATATATTAAAAAGGGTGCTGATTTACAACGGTTATCGGGTAAAGCACATAATTAACATAACCGATGTCGGCCATCTTACCGATGACGCTGACGAGGGCGAAGACAAAATAGAGATGGGGGCAAAACGCGAAGGCAAAACCGCCAATGAAATCGTCAGACATTACACGCGGGCTTTTAAGAATAATTTAAAAGATTTAAATATCATCGAGCCGGATAAATGGGTCAGAGCCTCGGACCATATCGCCGAACAAATCAACTTAATAAAAAAGCTTCAGGAAAAAGGCTATACCTACCGGACCGCTGACGGCGTTTATTATGATACTTCAAAGTTTAAAAACTACAGCCGGCTGGCCAGACTGGATATCAGCGGCTTAAAAGAAGGCGCCCGGATCGCAAAAAACACTCAAAAGAGAAACCCGACCGATTTCGCTCTCTGGAAATTTTCACCTAAAGATAAAAAAAGGCAGATGGAATGGGTTTCGCCCTGGGGCAAGGGTTTTCCGGGCTGGCACATCGAGTGTTCAGCCATGAGTATGAAATATCTGGGCGAGACATTTGATATCCACGCCGGAGGAATTGATCATATTCCGGTCCACCACACTAATGAGATCGCCCAGTCTGAAGCCGCCACCGGAAAACAGTTTGTTCGCTACTGGCTACATAATGACTTTTTAGTAATGAACGATGATAAAATGACCAAGTCAAAAGGTGATTTTATCACGTTGGATGAAGTTAAAAAACGCCATATCCATCCTTTGGCCTATCGTTTTTTTATTCTGCAGGCACATTATCGATCCAAACTTAATTTTAGTTGGGACGCATTAACAGCTGCTAATAAAGGATTATATACACTATGGATGTTCATCGATTCCGAGCCAGGAAACCCCGGAAAAGTTGATCTGCATTATAAAAAAAGGTTTGGGCAGACAATAAACGATGATTTAAATACATCAAGGGCATTTTCATTAATTTCCGAGCTTATAAAACCTCCTTGCAACCGGAAAGATGCTTACGCTACACTTCTTGAATTCGATCAAGTACTCGGCTTGGAGTTTTTAAAAGACAGTGCTAAACGCCCTCACTTTAAACCATGGATGCCAAAGGCGGCTGATAATAAAATACAAAGCCTTGTCAACAAACGCGAACGGGCCAGAAAAGAAAAAAAATTCGCTGAAGCGGATAAAATTCGAAACGAGATTGAACAAGCCGGTTTAATAATTGAAGATACGTCCAAGGGGCCACGGCTCTTCTGGAAATTGTAAAAAATAATTTTTATTGTAAATAATAAAATAGCCGTTATCCTGGCTATTTTTTTATTTCAGTTATATATCGTATTTAAACTTTTTGTCTTTATCCTTGCCCTTGAAAAGTATCATCAGAATAATCGGTGCTACAATCCAGATGAATCTGCCCATTTCGCTGGTAAATATAGTCTGAGTCATTTTGGAAAGTGAATTAGCCGCTGATTCGGGCAGGAAAGACAATGTTATGCTGATTAATAATCCAACGTGCAATACGCTGAAAAGAAGCACCTGGAAAAAATTGCCTTTTGCGTCGGATGAAGCAATAGTTTGAAGAAGAGCCGATCTCGAAAGAAGAAAAAATAAAAGAATAAAAACTCCTAGAAACAATGATATCTTAACCACAAAAAAGTCGCTTAACCCTATTTCCGTAGAAAAATTGCCGATGTAGGGAGCTGTACTGACGACCGCCAAAGCCATATAAATACTGATCAGAATAACCAAGATTCTGTCTCGCCCAAGCGATAAACCATAGAGAAAGGAGGCAATAACAAAAAACAGTATTATAAAAACATCCCAGGTCGGCTTAGACCAATCAATATTGGCGATTAAAGATGAATCTACATTGGCAACGGCAGTAAAAATCATCACAAATATTTAGTTTATTTTTGTTTAAATCATCGAACACTTTAATTATAGCATAAAATTAAAAAACAAGCAACACTGATATTACTTGTTATTATAAATATAACTATTTATTTGTATTTCTGGCCCGATATATACCCTGCTCTAAAAGCTCGGAAGCTGTTTTGTTTTCTGATTGATCAGCGTCAGCTTCGATCGATTCTCCCATAACTTCGCCCCCGGCCTGCGAATTAATGGAATTATGGTTCGGTATTATACCGCGGGCTTCTAACTCTGATGCTGATATCACGGATCCAACCGCCTCACCTTTTACTTCAGTTTCAGCTTCGTCTTCCGTTTCTTTAATTGTACGACTGCCTGCCACTTCAGGCCGATAGGCCCGTACGCCCAACACCTGGCCCTCAGGTACTTCTTGTATTTGAACCAAATCTTTTGGCAAAGAACCAAGGAAAATTAAACTGGCTGGCCAAACCAATAAACCAAAAATCAGCCAGTGAACATGGTTGTGGTAAGGAAACTGTTTCCAGCGCTGATACCAATTCAGCCTCTTATTTTTTTTCCCGTTATGGGCCATATCGACTTAGTATAAGCGCAATTATATCTTACTGTCAAGGTACAAAAAAAGAGTCCGGAAATAGGACTCTAGGGCTCAACTGCCATTTCAGGTTGATAGACCCTCGGAGGCCGCAGACCCTCGACGTGATGGGTGATCTCGAGGGAGCAGACAACGCTGGGAAAACCAGTGTACCACCTTCCTTATTCGGTATTGAGTCCAAACTGCTCAGTACGATCATCCCAATCAGGCACGTTGGTCGCGATACTCCATCCATCACACTCTTGCTCCATGGAGGCCATAACCATAACATGAAGCTCGGTTCCATTCTGATAGCCGCAGCTCCTCTTGCCTAGGATTACGATCTTGACCACGTCACCCGGCACTGGAATCGTGATTTCACCCTGTCCGGTTTTCTCCACTGGCCGCTTAATCTCGCTCACGCAACCTCCTGAGCTTTGCTAGTTTAAAAAAGAACTTACTTTCAATAAGTCCCTATCTTAAAGTATTTATGTTGTTTGTCAATAGATCGGCTTGCAAACACAATAATTTCCAACCCTTCCTTCTATTGACTATTTATTAATTGCTATTTATTAATTCCGCTTATCCTCCCTCTTCAGCCAATTCTGCCAGCAGTTTTTTAACTTTCTTTGAAGGCCGCGTTGGTACTTTAACTTTTACGGTCACCAGTTGGTCACCACGGCCGCTGGACTTCAAATGGGATATTCCCTTTTCTCTGATTCTAAAAACTTTTCCAGATGGCGTACCCGACGGTATTTTGAGATTAACCTCACCGTCAAGCGTATTAATCGGCACCTTGCCGCCCAAAACAGCCAACGAAAAAGGTATTTCAACGTTGGTTAAAATATTATCGCCATCACGTTCAAACTCATCATCTGCCTTGACCCTGATCCGCAGATAAAGGTCGCCAGCTACCGCCCCCTTGATTCCGGCTTCGCCTCGCCCAGATAAGCGTATTGTCTGTCCATTATCTATCCCGGCGGGTATTTTCACCTGAAATTCATCATAATCTTTAACCACTCCCTGGCCCCGGCATTTTTTACAGTTCTGGGAGGCTTTTTTACCCTCACCGCCGCAATTCTGGCAAACACCAACTGTCCGCATCTGGCCCAGGATAGTCGATTGCACTCTTTCCACCTGTCCGCTGCCGCCGCAGGTTGGGCAGGTTTCTATTTTAGTTCCCGGTTCAGCGCCATTGCCTGAACAAGCCGGACAGGACACTGTTTTATATAATTTTAAAGGCTTGGTCGCGCCAAAAGCCGCCTCTCTAAAATCGACCTGCATCTCAACCTGAATATCATTACCGCGCTTCTGGCGACGACCGCTCCGGCCGCGCCGCCCCATGCCAAAAAGATCGCCAAACATGTCGCCTAAGTCGCCAAAACCCATATCCTCGAAATTAACATTGGTCTGATAACCGTTGGCTCCCCCGCTCTGCTGAGCAAAGTCCTGCCAGTTAAAACCCTGCGAACCGTCAAAATTACGGCCGAACTGGTCGTATTGCGAACGCTTTTCACTATTCGACAGCACTTGATACGCTTCGTTGATCTCCTTGAATTTCTGCTCGTCGCCGCCCTGTTTGTCCGGGTGGTATTTATGAGCCAGCTTTCGGTAAGCAGTCTTAATCTCGGCGTCTGACGCTTCCCTGCTTACTCCTAAAATATCATAATAATCTTTGGACATAATCAGCTGAGTTTGATGATTTCACCTTTGGTAGTTTCTTCCTCGACTTTGAAGAACTTTGAGATTTTAAGCATTTGAAAAAGCAGTATACCAAAAAATCTCGTGAGCCCGCTATAAATCAACCCGAATATTTGAAGTGCAAAATACAGCGTCAAAGCCAATATCGGCGGGATTAAATATTTAAACGGTTTGAATATATCATTCAGCTTGACCCAGAGTATTTTCTCAATGACGCTTGATATCTGATCGTTGCCATCAGCTTCAATATGAAAGTTTTTTAAAAGTTCATTACGCGCCGCAAACAGTTGCTGGATAATCAGTTCGTTCCTAACCTGAGCATAGATCTCTGTTAAATAACCTGGCTCGTCCTTGACGCGTTCCTCAAAGTCAGCCGGTAAAATTGCCCGGACAGCTTCAGGCGAAATATCTCCAACATCGCCCATGATATCTGTGATATTAATGCCAAAAATAGTCTCGGTTTCAGCCGCCGCTTCCGCTTCTTTAAACTGCGTGGCAAAAACCAGCAGCATGAATTCATCCAAAGTAATATCAGGTTTATAGCCGGGGATTTGAATAGTTAAAGCCTGATTGACTCCGTTGGCCGCCAAACGTGATAATACGTCAATCGGATCCAATCGTTCGGTGCCGCGGCCAACTGCCGCTCCGTAGAAACTAATCGAGATCGCCAGCAACATGGCGCTGATAGCCAAACCCAGTCCATAGCGCATATATTTATTCATCGATACCTTTAGACGTTCGTTCCTTTCCTCCTGCACTTTTAACGCCAGCTGAACCAGCCCGACCAGATAAATGCCAGCGCCAATCAACGTATAAACATTAATCCCAAGTATAATCAGCAAAATCAAGGGTAGTATGAAAGTCAGAGCCAGCGACAACCGATAGCGTTGCTCCAATACAGCCACAACGCTAAAAGCTGCCAACCCAAGCAATAATAAAACCAGACTGCTTAAAAAATACCAAAGCGTATTCAAAGTCGGCACGGCCAACTCAAACTGCAGATGAGCGAACGCCCGGTCCAATAAAAGCCAACCAACCATCGTGGCTAAAATTGGCATTAAAGCTAAACAAATAAGCTTAGTTATTTCTTTTTGTTTCATAAAAAAGAATATTATCTATTAAGCGGTCTTAAAACCTATGGGTTCCGGCGCCTTGGCTTCTTCAATCTTGCCGAATTGGTTCTCGTACTTTTTCAGATTGTCCTGCAAAGCGGAAATTATCCGTTTCATATGCCCGGGAGAAATAATCACCCGGCCGTTGACAATGCCTGCGCCCTGATGCGGGTAAATATTCATGAAGTCAATCGTAAATTCCTCCTTGGAGTGAACGACTGACATCGCATTGGCGTACACGCCCTTCATGGTCTCATCCGGAATTTTGATCTGAATTTGCCGGCGTTGTTGTTGGTTTGGTTGGGGTTGTTGTTGGTTCATAAAAATATTATTTTACATATTTAATTGTAATAATTTTATAATGATTTAATTAGTGTTTTTATAACTATTTTTTTTCATATTTTATCGTTTTAATATTATCCTGTCATGCCGAATTTATTTCGGCATCTCCATAACCACAAGTGTCTCTGGAGACCCTGAAACAAGTTCAGGGTGACAACTTTATCTATTCGCCCATACAGGCGGGCGAACTCCCGTTATTCGACGAGATGGGGTTTGCCCGCCTAGGTTATTTGAATTTCAACTTATTTTTTAGAATCTTCTACTTCGCCTTCGACCGGACCTTCATCCTTTTTTTTATCATCCTTTGGCGGTTCGGCTTGCCCGGCTCCTGGCGGAGGGGTTTGGCCTGGCTGGCCGCCCGGCTGTTGGCCATACATTGCCTGGCCTATCTTCTGGACGGCTTGGTTTAATTCCTCAGTCGCCTTCTTTATCACAGATAAATCATCGCTGTCTTTGACCTTTTTCAGGGCTTCGACTTTTAATTCTATTTCTTTTTTATCAACGTCTTTAACCTTATCCTTGGCTTCGCGCAGGGCTTTTTCGGAAGTATAAATCAGGGTATCGGCCAGATTGCGCACGTCAATCAGCTCTTTTTTCTTCTTGTCCTCTTCAGCGTGGAGCTCAGCGTCTTTTTTCATCTTTTCAACTTCGTCTTCTGATAAGCCGGTCGAGGCCTGAATGGTAATATTTTGGGATTTACCCGTAGCTTTGTCTTTGGCCGTAACCTTTAAAATACCATTAGCATCAATGTCGAAAATTACTTCGACCTGCGGTATCCCTCTCGGCGCCGGCGGTATGCCGTCAAGGATGAAGCGGCCAAGCGTTTTGTTGTCGCTAGCCATTCCCCGCTCACCCTGAAGCACGTGAATCTCTACTGTCGACTGATTGTCAGCGGCCGTTGAAAATATCTGACTTTTGGATGTTGGTATGGTTGTATTTCTATCAATCAATGAAGTACGGACGCCGCCCAGCGTCTCAATCCCCAAAGTTAACGGAGTCACGTCAAGCAAGAGGACGTCTTTAACGTCACCCTGCAAAACTCCGGCCTGGACAGCCGCGCCGATCGCCACCACTTCATCAGGGTTCACTCCCAGATGAGGCTTTTTTCCGAAGAATTTTTCAACGGTTGACTGGACCAGCGGCATTCTGGTTTGACCGCCAACCATGATCACTTCTTCAATATCTTCCGGCTTCATCTTGGCGTCCGCCAACGCTTTTTTAACCGGTATCAGGGTAGCTTCCACTAAATCACCGACTAATTCTTCCAGCTTAGCCCGGGTCATCTTTAGAACCAGGTGCTTTGGGCCCGACGCATCTTGAGTTATAAAAGGCTGATTAATTTCGGTTTCAGACGCGGTTGACAGTTCATGTTTGGCTTTTTCAGCCGCCTCTTTTAGCCGCTGTAGAGCCAGCTGGTCTTTTGACAAATCAATGCCCTGATCTTTCTTGTATTCATTAATAATCCAGTCGATTATTTTTTTGTCAAAGTCATCACCGCCCAAATGCGTATCGCCATTGGTTGATTTGACTTCAACCGTGTCAGCTGAAACATCGAGGATTGAAATATCAAACGTACCGCCGCCCAAATCGTAAACGGCAATCTGTTCGCCTTTTTTCTTTTCAAAACCGTAGGCCAGAGCCGCCGCGGTTGGTTCGTTAATAATACGTTTGACGTTTAAGCCGGCTATTTTACCAGCGTCCTTGGTCGCCTGCCGCTGTGAATCGTCAAAGTACGCCGGCACAGTAATCACCGCATCGGTGATTGTTTCGCCAAGTTTTTCCTCGGCATCAGCCTTCATTTTTTGCAGAATCATGGCTGATATTTCCTGCGGCGTATGGTCCTTGCCATTCATACCCACGACCACTCCGTCACCTGACTTTTTAATCCTATAAGGCAGGGTTTTAACATCTTTTTGTACATCTTCATCGTCATACCGTCGTCCAATAAGCCGTTTTATTGAATAGATAGTGTTTTCCGGATTAGTAACTGCTTGTCGTTTGGCAGTCGTACCAACCAGTCTTTCACCGCTCTTGGAAATAGCCACTACTGACGGCGTAGTTCTGGCGCCTTCCTTGTTTTCTAAGACTTTTGGTTTTCCCCCTTCGATAACCGCCATAGCGGAGTTGGTTGTACCTAAATCAATTCCTAAAATTTTCGGCATTTTTTATCTCCTTACTATTTATTTTTTAATAACTGATTAAATTAATTAACTGATTATTTAATTGACTGAATATAATTATATTATCCGTTTTTTTTATAGCCTGAGTTCATCCGCCAATGCCCTTTTACGGACAGGCCTCGGCGCTTATGACCGCCAACCCAGTATTTTTTACGGGTGCCCGATGCTGGCGATTCATGGACATCAGCCCGACTATATTTACGGCCGGTGGCGCGTTCTTTTTTCCAAACACCAGATGATTTTTTCATGTCTTTTTTTTAAATAATCATCCCGTATCCCGCCTCAACCCCCAATGGTTCAAGGCGGGTTTACTGACTGATTATTTCTTGGACGGTTTTTTCACCTGAACTTTAACCAGTTTGGGTTTTACGCGCTCTTCTTTAGGCACTTTAATTTTCAGCACGCCGTTTTCGAATGTGGCTTGGGCCTTGTCGCCTTTAACCGCCGTTGGTAAGGCAACTGCCCGATGGAATGATCCCGAGCTTATCTCCTTACGATAATAATCCTTTTCTTCAACTTCACTCTTTTTTTCTGACTTCCCTTCAATTGTCAACACGTCATTTTCAATCGAGATATTTACATTTTCGGGATTTACCCCAGCCAGCGTTGTTTCAACCACTACCGTATCTTTTGTCTGATAAACATCAATGGCCGGTACAAAGCCCCCTTTTTGGAAAGGATAAAAATCCTGCATCATCCTGTCCATTTCATCTAACGGCTCTAACAACGGCCGCCATCTGATAATTGCCATTTTGTCACCTCCTTTTATTGATTATTAATGGATAATATATTGCTTATAATTTGTAATTACCAAACCATAACTTGCAACTTATAGCTTATAATTTTCGCTTGGAAATTTATTTTGAAACCTTTACTCTGGCAGGATTCAATACTTTGCCGTTTAAGGTAAAGCCGGTCTTCAGCTCTTCAATAATTATGCCCTTGCCCCGTTCACTATCCACCTCTTCGACTGCTTCATGCAATTCCGGATTAAATTTCTCCCCCACGGTAGTTATTTCTTTAATGCCCCTAAAAGCTAATATTTTATCCAGGCTTGATTGAATATGCCTGATACCTTCAATCCAATCATGACCCTTAAGATCCGGGGGCAGATGCCCAAAAGCTTGCTTAAAATGATCAACCAGCGGCAATATTTCCCTGATTAAATCTTCATTAGCGAATTTAACAAAATCAATCTGACGCTGTTCTACTTCTCTCTGAAGATTGGCGTAATCAGCCTTGGCGCGCTTCCAGCCATTAAGATATTCATCAACTTTCTTTTTTAGTTCTTCCATCTCTTCATGTTTATCAGCTTTATCTTTGAAATCACTTTTTTTATAATTATCAGTCATAAATTATTATTTACTTAATAGTTCTTTAGTATATTTAAGCAGTGCCTGATTTTCTTCATAGGGCATGCGTACCGGCCCCAGGATACCGAACATGCCGGTTTGCGCGCGACTTTGGTACTTTGTCACTAAAACGCCGCACTGCGGGCCGAACGGGCTTTCTTGTCCGACCATTATCTGTATATCTTCTGCCACCTGTGGAAACAACTGCTCCATAACCTCATCTAACTTGTCAATCACCTCAGAAAAATTCTGCACCAGATCGATCTCCTCAAATTCCGGCTGACGGAAAAGATTTGACAATCCGGTATAGTAGACATCGCGCGGTGAAAAACCAACGATTACCGCTTCCGAGGATATACCAGCCACCCCCTTAGCCAGCTCTCTGATTAATATTTCAAATTGATTTTTGTGCTGAACGGTAATCTTTTCCAGCTGAAGACGGATTGATTTGCTTAGCGTCTTTTCTTTAAGAGAATTCTCAACATAATATTTATAAGCTTTGGCTGTCGGTACCCGGCCAGCTGAAGTGTGCGGCTGTTCGATCAAACCGTCCTGCTCGAGCCTGGACATATCATTTCGAATCGTGGCTGAACTGACCTCACGAAGATACTTTTCTGCTATTACTTTCGAACCGACCGGTTTCGAGAACCTAATATGTTCAGCAATTATAGCCATTAATAATACTTTTTCGCGTTCAGTCATACTTTTTGCCTTTCTGTGGTAATTAGCACTCTTAATATTTGAGTGCTAAACTCATTATATCAATCAGAAAAAGGGTGTCAAGCACCCCAAAAGCCGCTAATATTAACATTATCTTCTTCTGAATTATTATCCCGCAAAAGCGAACTTTTTAGGGTGACTTTTTATTGTGTTTTAAGATTTCTTTATAATATGCTTCGATTTTCCTGGTTACTTTTGGCCAGGCATAGCTAAGGGCTTTTTCCCTGCCTTTTCTGCCAAAAAACTGACGAGTATTTCTCTGTTGAATTATTTCTATTATCTTTTCAGCTAATTTCAGGGGGCGTTCTTTAGGCACTAAAAAACCCTGCTTGCCGTTGTCCAAAACAGTACGATAGCCCTCTATATCTGAAGCGATAACCGGCACGCCCGAAGCCATCGCTTCCAACAATACAATGCCGAAACTCTCACCCTGAGTGGCCGGCGAAACATAGACATCGGCGGTTCGATAATAGCGCGGCAGATCATTACCTGATACAAAACCTAAAAATTCAATTTTATCCCTGATTTCTTCCATAACCTGCGATCGATAATACTCCTGCAGAGCGCCGCCACCGACTACCAATAGGCGCGTCTTAGGAAATGCCGCGATTACGATCGGCATAGCCTGTATTAAATATCTCAAGCCTTTTCGGGGATCAAGCCGGCCGACAAAAAGTATGTTATTGGTCCCATCACAATATTCTTTAAATGGCTTTATTTTTGGACTGAATCTTTCCGTATCAACACCATTGGGGATGATCCGATAATCGCCGGGAAAATATTTGGTAATATATTCCCGTGATGCCGTTGAAACAGCTATTCGACCAACCAGCCGATTAACATATTTTTCAAGCGGTTTCTGAAGCAGCTCCATTGCCAATGAAGATTTCATATAAGTATGAAAAGTACCGACTTTAGGCACATCATAGACGCTATTTGCCACCAGCGGTAAGACCGGATCTGACGGCTGATGAATATGAACTAGATCAAAATTTTTCTCCCGGTTGATCGCCCTAAGCTGTTCGTGCAATCTTGTGCCCAATGTAACATTAACAAACGCACGGTTGACCGGTATAGTCAGATCAAAGCCAACTCGACGCACTCGGGGATCGTCATAATCCTTGTCATTTTTGTTGAAATTGGCCGTAATAATTGTTACTTCGTGGCCCAGTTTTTCCAGTTCGATTGCCGTATGATGCACATGTTCTGATACGCCCCCGTGAATCGGGAAATAGGCCTGTGATACTATCGCGATACGCATGCTAATAGAAAAATGTTTAATGCCAATATGATTATTTTATCCGATAAACACTTATAAGTAAATATCCACAGCTAGCCTCTTGACAACATATAATTATGGGTATATATTCATTATGTATAATAATTAAGATCAATATTATGCCAAGATTAGACGGAATGGGTCCTCAGGGTATGGGACCCGGTACTGGTTGGGGTCGCGGTCCATGCGTTTCCGGTCGGGGACGCGGCTGGAGACTCGGCCGCGGTTACGGCCTCGGCAGAAACCAATATCAGGCAATTCCCTCCCCAGAAACAAAAGAGGAGGAAATAGATTTGCTGCAAGAAGAATCCCAGTACCTAAAAAACGACCTAAAAGCCTTGGAACAAAGGCTTAACGAACTGAAAAAAAAGAAATAACCAAACCGGCCCCCTTCACCGGGGGCTTTTGGGTTTATGGGTTTATTTGAATCCAGATATGCTTTATAATGTTTTTATGGCCAAATATCCAGGAAAAATTACGCTAATTCTTGTCATCACGTTCAGCCTTTTTTCTTTGTGGACACATGACGCTAAATCTGAAGAAGAAAACAATATTATCTTTGAAGCAAAGGTAGTAGAAATACTTGAAGAAAAAGAGCTGCTGCGTGAAGATGGCTCAGCTAGCCTCCAGCAAAATCTTAAATTAGTTGGTCTGACCGACCGCTGGAGCGGGAAAGAATTTACTTATTTCGGTATTGGCGAACTGGATGTTATTAGTGCAAATGTTTATAAGTCCGGCGACCGGGTAATGATTAATTATTTACGGGACGCAGACGGAAATGATGTTTATTATGTCACCGATTATGTTCGCCGAGGCAATCTCTATGTTTTGGGAATTATTTTTTCAATAATCGTGATTATTATCGGCAAATGGAAAGGCGTCAGAGCTTTAATTAGCCTGGTCGGAAGCTTCGTCATAATTATGGGCTTCATTATTCCAAGAATATTAGCCGGCAGCAGCCCATTACTAATTGGTTTGATCGGCGCTCTAGCGATATTGCTTTTCATAATTTATGCGACCGAGGGTTTCAATAAGAAGTCTCATGTTGCTGTGTTAAGTATTTTTATTTGTTTACTTATCACCTATCTTCTTTCGGTGGCTTTCGGCTCGCTCACTCGCCTTACCGGCATGGCTCAAGAGGAAGTAATGTACTTGGTTGGTATAGGTCACGGCATTATCAACTTTAAAGGTCTATTGTTGGTAGCTATAATCATCGGCACGCTTGGCGTCTTGGATGACGTTGTCATCAGCCAGGTAGTTTCAGTTAAACAGATACTGGCCGCCGACCCCAATTTATCTAAAAAGAAAGTGTTCTCAATGGCTTTTGAGGTCGGTAAAAGTCATCTAGCATCCATGGTTAACACATTATTTCTGGCTTATGCCGGCGCCTCCCTGCCATTATTGATTCTTTTCAGCGTCAATGAGCCGCCATTTTTAACTTTCGGGCAAGTGATTAATAATGAAATTATTGCCGTGGAGATAGTCCGGACGCTGGTTGGCAGTATTGGTATTGCATTGGCTGTGCCAATTTCAACTATATTAGCAACTCATTCCTATGCTAAAAAAAGACATGCATCTTGAAAAATCACATTCAATTATTAAACCCCCCGAGTCAGAAAAAATAAAGGCTGGTTTTGTCACGCTTCAACCAGGTACTGCCATCGGAGAACATGAGACTAAAAATTGTGAAGAGATTATTGTGATAATTGAAGGAAAGGCCTCCCTGATCGTCGGAGAAAAAGAACGGACATTAGAAAAAGGAGATACCGGCTATATTCCAAAAAACATATTACATAACGTAATAAATAGAACAAAATCAACATTAAAATATTATTATATAGTCGCTCTGCACTAAATTTATGCCAAGACCATTAAAATACAGACGTATTAATTGGGAACCGGGCGTGACTTATTTCAAACCGCGCGGTATCCCGATGAACAGACTGGAAGAGGTTACCCTAACCATGGATCAGTCCGAAGCTATTCGCTTAAAATACGTCAAAGACATGGATCAGGTTGATTGTGCCAAAAAGATGAACATTTCACAAAGCACCTTTCAGCGTATTTTACATTCAGCCAACAAAAAAATTGCTGAAGCTATTATCTCCGGCAAAGCGATTAAAATCGAAGGTGGCAATATCAGATTACCGTCTAGACCATTGTTTCAGCGCGGCTTTCGTCAACGCCGCCGTCGACATGGTAATTACTAGAGCTTTATAAAAAATGGCTGTTTTTATTTTCCCAGCCGCTTTTGGTGACCCTACGGGGAGTCGAACCCCGATTATCAGGTTGAGAACCTGACGTCCTAACCATTAGACGATAGGGCCGGATTTGCTCGCCTCAGTGTATTTTAATAATTCTTATTCGTCAACTCTATTTGCCGGTTTTTAACCGTCGGCCGATATAAACCGCCATTTCAGCCAGACGAACCGAGTAAGCCCATTCATTATCATACCAGGCCACTACTTTTACCATATCGCCATCGATAACCTTGGTTAACTCAAGATCGACAACGCCTGAGAAAAAATTACCGATGTAGTCGGATGAAACCAATGGCTCGTCTGAAACTCCCAGAATATTTCTGTATTTTGGATTTTTTGAAGCATTTATTAATGCTTTATTGATTTCTTCAGCTGTTACTTTTTTCCGAAGCAGCATGGTAAAATCAGAGATAGAAACAACCGGGGTCGGCACTCGAATTGCCATGCCGTCAAAACGGTTTTTCAGATCGGGAATCGCTTCCGTCACGGCTAAGGCGGCGCCGGTGCTGGTCGGAACCATGCTTTCGGCCGCTCCCCTGGCCCGCCGCAAATCATCATGCGGACCGTCCTGAAGATTTTGATCGGCGGTATATGAGTGAATTGTGGTCATAAAAGATTTCTTCACGCCGTATTTCTCATGAAGTACTTGAATGACCGGCGCGATGCAATTAGTCGTACACGAACCCATATTAATAACCGGCTCGCCTTTATAATCTTTTTCATTAACCCCCAACAACAGGGTAGGCACGCCGCCGCCTTTAGCCGGCGCTGAAATAATAACCCGCTTGGCTCCGGCTTTGACATGCAGCATTGCTTCTTCTTTTGTTCTGAAACGACCGGTACATTCGAGAACAACATCAACCCGCAAGCGCTTCCAGGGAAGCTTGGCCGGTTCTTTTGTGGCGTAGACTTTTATCGTTTTTCCGTCAATTACTAAATTATCTTTGCGCGCTTTTACGTTTTTTTGATATCGGCGATAGCTGGTATCATACTGAAGCAAATGAGCCAAGGTAACGGGATGAGTCAGGTCGTTAATCGCCACGACCTGAACTTTTTTTTGCTCCATTAACGCTTTAAAAGTGGTTCGGCCAATCCGGCCAAAACCGTTAATAACGACTCTTATCTTTTGCGCTTTTTTCATAAAAAATATTCAATATAATATTTAGCGGTAGTTTAATCGGGACATCTCGTTGACCAACGCCTTGGCACCTCTGGTGGAAAAAAATTCATAAGACCCGCTTTGCACACATCTTCCTGCGGACCATTTTCCAGCATAAAAAATAAGGTGTAAGTGCCTTGATCAGCCGCTGCAAAATATATGTATTGATCCCAGTTGACGTTTGAGTGTCCGCCCGGATCCTCCGGTGGTGGAGTTATGTACCCCTGAAGGCTTGGTATCCAGTAGGGATCCCCGGCCGCTTGAGTTGACAGACAATAAAATTTATCTTCTATTTCTATACAAGTACTCAACGGATATTTATCATTTCTATCATGATAGACAGCGAGCGCCGACTGCAGCGTCGCGATATCCGCCCGCCTTTTAGCGTCTCTGGCTTCAATCCGGGCGCTGCGTAATGAAATTATTGCCAACGTAGAAAGCAGCCCAATAATAGCAATGACTACCATTAGTTCAATTAAAGTGAACCCGTGCGTTTTATATTTAATCATTAAAATTATAATTAATATCCTTTAAATAAATAGTAACTGGTATTTGCTATTTTTACAATGTTCAACGACTATTAATCAGGACAACGCGTAGACCACAAATTAAAACTGCCTCCGGCAATTCCCCCGATCCTCACCGGACCCAATCCACAATTATCTTCCTGAGGTCCTTTCTCCAGCATGAAAAGTAAATTGTAGCTTTTTGGGTCGGCTAGCTCCGAGGGAAAATAAATATATACATCGAATGTCGGATCTTGATGTCCGCCGGGATCAGCTGGCGGCGGCGACATATAACCGCGCAGATCCGGAACCCACCAAGGCGTTGCCTGATCAGCTATGCATAAAAATGCTCCAAACAAAGGATCCCAAACACAGCCGTTAGAGGGGTATTTGTCATTTTGATCAAAATAAACATTCAGCCCTGACTGCAGCGTCGCGATATCCGCCCGCCTTTTAGCGTCTCTGGCTTCAATCCGGGCGCTGCGTAATGAAATTATTGCCAACGTAGAAAGCAGCCCAATAATCGCGATTACGAAGAGCAATTCAATTAAAGTAAACCCCTTTTTATTTTTTAACATATTAAATTTTATTAGCCGAACCCAGTACTTTTATCTTTTCGCTTACCATTTTTTTGATTGCCTCGATAGTCGGCGACAAAAGTTCACGCGGACCAGAGACCTTGGGATTGGCTTTAAGAGTTTTTTTAATCGAAGTAACAAACAAATTCTTAGTTTCGGTGCCGATATTTACCTTGGTCACCCCTGATTTTACAGCCTTTCCGATCTGGGAATCAGGCAGGCCTGAAGCGCCATGGAGGACCAAAGCTACATCAACTGATTCTTTTACTTCTCTCAACAAGCCAAAGTGGACTCTTTCATTTTTAAATTTCCCATGAATAGTGCCTAGGGCCGTAGCCAGCATATCCACTTCAGTTTGACTGACAAAATCTATTACCTCTTCTGGTTTAACGAGCGGTATATCACCTTTAAAAACTCCTGTTTCCCCGTGTCCGCCGTAAATTGCTCCTAGCTCTCCTTCCACCCAAATATTTTTTTTATGGGCGTAATCAGTTACTTGTCGTGTCAACTCTACGTTCTTATTGAACGGCAAAGATGAACCGTCAATTTGAACCGATGAAAAACCTCTATCAATGCATGCTTTAGCTGACTCAAAGCTCCGCCCATGATCAAGATGCAGGGCAATCGGAACGCTAACCGCCTGGTTTTCGGCTAAATCCTTAATAATATCGAAAATCACTTCCCTGCCCGCATAAGCTATGGTAAATTCTGACACACCAATTATTGCGGGCGACCGCATCTCAACCGCGGCCTGCATTATGCCCATTGCGGTTTCAAGATTATAGGCGATAAAACAGCCAATGCCATAACCCTCTTTTCTTGCTTTTTCGATAATAAATCCTGTTTTAATCAACATTTATATATTTTTAATAATCGACGAAAAAGAATCTAGAACCAAGCTGGCATTGCCGACCAAGGCGCCGCTAACATGTTCAAGTTTAAGAAAATCTTTTATATTATCACCGTTAACGCTGCCGCCGTAAATCATAGTAAAATTACTATCAATCATTTTTTTTGGAAATCTATCAATAAGCGTTTGATATATTAAACCGACCATCGGCCCCACCTGTTCCGGTTCGGCCGGGCCATTTGGACTGATCGCCCAGACTGGCTCGTAGGTTATAATCATCGGCCGTTCGCCTGATATGCCGCGCAGGCTACTCTCCAGCTGCCGGATAATCGTAAGTTCGTGTTTACCTTCTACTCTTTCTTGATGAGTCTCACCGATACAGATGATGGGAATTATATCGTTTAGCAACAGTTGAATGATTTTTTGATTGACCATCAGATCGGTCTCACCCACGCCCGCTCTTCTTTCAGAATGTCCGACAATACAGTATTTAACTCCAATGTCTTTAATCATTTCGGCCGATACTTCGCCGGTAAACGCGCCACTCGGACTCACGGCAACATCTTGAGCGCCTAATACTAACCGGGATCCGATTAACGCTGATTTGACCGACATCAAGCCGGTATGGCTGGGGCAAATTATGGTTTCGATTTTTTTGCTGGTTGGTAATTTTTTTACAAACTGCCTGGCTAAACCCGCTTCTTCATTCGGCATTAGCTGCATTTTCCAATTAGCAATTAATTTAATCGATTGAGTCATGTTAAATTATATTATTTATACCCAGCGAAATAAACGTTGTGATAATGCCGGCGATCATCACGCCGGTAAAAATCAAAGGCAGGGATTTTTTGAATGGAATACCGAAGACAAAAGCAGCCACACTGCCCGTCCAGCCTCCGGTCACCGGCAAAGGGATAGCCACAAACATAATTAAAGCCAACGCGCCATAGCGTTCAAATTTCTTGGTATGGCGGCGGCGCGTTCGCTCGAAAAGCCATGTAAAAAAGCGATTGAAAAAATAGTTGCGATGCATGAGTGCCCCGGATATTTTATCCAAACCCCATAACAGTATGATTACGGGCAACATATTACCGATAACCGCATAAAAGAAAGTTGTTAGTATCGGAAGGTCATAGGTGAACAAGCCGACTGGAATAGCCGCCCGCAATTCAGCTATCGGCAGTGCACTGATAATAAAGACTGCTGCTGTCGGTGGAAATCCGCTGAAAATGCCGCTCCAATCTATATTAAACATAGCATATTTTAAGTAATTTATTAATCATCCGACCATTCCCAATTATCATAGGCCCAGCTGATCAGGCCCTTTGTTTCCTGAAAACGCTCCTCAGAACTGTTTGAATTCAACACGACAACGATTATACGATGATTAAAGCTGTCATCAGTACTGACTGTTAAGCAATAGCCCGCCTCTTCGGTATAACCTGTTTTACTGCCGGTGAGCCTTAAAAAAGTGTCATAAAGCTTGTTAGTATTCTCAATATTTATCCTGCGTTTAGTATTAATAACGACTATTTCATAAGCCGGCTGAGTAGTGACTTCCGAGATATACGCATTATCAAAGGCAAAAACAGACAGTTTTGCTATATCGTACGCAGTTGATACATTAGCCGGACTGAGACCGGTAACGTCTTCAAAAATTGTATCGTTTAAACCGAGCTCCTTAGCTCTCTGGTTCATTTTGTTTATAAATTCATCACGAACAATGCCAGTCAATCTGGCTAAGGCTTCCGTCGCATTATTAGCTGAGCCGACCAGGCTGGCGTTAAATAAATCACGCACTGTTACAATATCGTCTGAATCTAATGCGACATTTCCACCGGCCACCTGATCCGCCTCAACCAAATTTACCTCCTTGTTAAAATCAATCATATAATCAAGAAAAACCAAAGCCGTCATCAGTTTAGTAATACTGGCTATCGGCAAAATAGCCCGCGGATTTTTCTGAAAAAGAACGGTCTGGCTGTCAGAATCTAAGACCAAGACAGAATCGGCTGAAGTTAATATACCCAAACTCTGGCTATGCTTAACCGGTGGCGCTGATTGATAAATTATTTTTTTATCCGAATCAATATTATCGATAATAACGCGATTATTATCAGTAAGTAAATAACCGATCGGTTGTTTAATAAAAGCAATGGGTAGCAACTGGGTCAGTATTATAAGACTGGCAAATAAGAAATGCGTCATTCTGCCTCTTCACTTTTTTCTTTACCCATAGCCACTACCTTTTCCAGAGTCTCATGATGTGATAATTTCTCATAATCAGGCAATTCTGAGACATTTTTTATCCCCAGATATCTAATGAAGTCAAAGGTGATCGAATACACCGTCTGCATCTTTTCTTTGTCTTCCTGAGCTTCAATCAGGCCCTTGATCATTAAATTTCTAAGTATCAAACTGCAGTTCACGCCGCGGATTTGCTCCAACTCAGGCTTACCGATCGGCCCGCGATAAGCGATAATCGTCAGTGTTTCAAGTGCCGGGCGCGTTAGTTCACCGAATTGTTCATCCTTTAAATAATTTTCTACGACTGAACGATTATCAGGATTAGTCATTAATTGTATTTTTGAACCATGCGTTACTAAACAGATGCCCCGCGACTGATTATTAAAATCTGCTTTGAGATCATCAACTGCCTGTTTTACGTATTCGGCATCCGCTTTTAATATTTCACATAGTTTATTGATGCTGATCGGCCGGGTAGCGACAAACAGGAGGCTTTCTAATTTAGTCTTCAATAACTGGTTGGTCATAAATTTTTATCTTTATATCATTAAATATATCTTCTTGGACAACGATGATTGTTTCTTGCTTGATCAGCTCAAGCAGCGCCAAAAAAGTAACTATGATATCTGTTTTGTTTTTGGCTTGATTGAGTAGGTAGCAAAAATTCGTCTGGCTTTCGCTTTCGATAATTTTACGAATTTGATTGATTTTTTCCTGGATTGATATTGTGCGTTCAATCACTTCATCCGGCAGGCTAATCAAAGGGCTCAATTTCTCCAGTATCAGCAACATTATTTTTTTCAGGCCGTTGGTATCTAAATTCGGAGGCGGATTAAAAATCGGCTCCATAAACGCCCGGCTTACTTCTCGAGGATAGGTAAATTTCTTTCGCCCGATTATCTTATTAATTAGTTTGGAGGCTTCAAGATACTCTTTATATATCTTTAATTGCTTTTCCAGATCAATCTCCTCTTCATCAGGTCCTAATAAAGGCAGGAGAGATTTTGACTTGATTAACAGAAGTTTGGCGGCCACGACTAGAAAATCAGCCAATTCTTCGGCTTTAATATCTTTGAGCTGATCCAGATACATTAAATACTGTTCCGTAACCTTAGCTAAAGAAACTGTGGTTATGTCTAGCTTTTCTTCCTCTATCAGTTTTAAGAGAAGATCAAGCGGACCTTCAAATTGCTCGAGTTTAATTTTATACATTTTTTCGAAATGTTGTATTTTTACTTTTTTTTAGCCAAAGAACCGACAATTGGGTTTTCGAGTTTCAAATAAGCTGCCGGCGCGAGTCTAAAAGATTCTTGAAAACTGCCGGAACTTATTAATATCTTTTTCTGGCGTTTCAAAACGGCGTCAAAATAAACAGGGAGCTTATGCAATTGGCCAAAAGGAGTTATGGCTCCGGGTTTAATTTTGAGCCTGGTTTTCATTAAGCCCTCTTTCGGCAATTCGACTTTTTTTGCCTTGGCTAACTTTTTTAATTTAACGAAGTCCAGTTTGGTCGAAGCCGGCAAAACGGCCAGTCCCAAGCCGGCATCAATCTTTACTAATAGCGTTTTGGCAATCTCGGGTAATTTAATTTTAAGCGTCTGGGCTAAATCATACGCCGTAAACACTGTTTTATGTTTAACGACTTCATATTTGATTTTGTTTTTGTCTAAATAGTTAATAGTTTTCTTGGAGATTGTCATAATAGTTATATTAATTTTTCTTAATTATTTTCACGTTTTGTCAGAAATTCGTATGTTCGGCCGTCTGATATATCTCCAGCTTAATGCCGCCAATCCATGAGGATTAAAGATTACGCAAGCTGGTTAATATTGTTGCAACCATCAAAATACAGCCGATAACTGAAAGCCAAGCAACCGGAAGAGAATCGTAGAGTATGTTTATCTTTTTTATTTCATACATATAATGATAATTACTTTTCAGTTATTGCTTTATTTTTTTGCATGAATAAAATTATGCCAGTCAATACGACAATCAAAATAATAAAGACTACGTAGACGCCCCAGGTTTTTTCCCGAATAACAATAAACGCTCCCAGCTCAATCACTAACCGAAACAGAAGCCAAAGCGCAAAAATCACATAGGCCCAAGCTAACCCGCGATAGTAAAACAGTGATTGGCGGCGTAAATGAGTAAAAAAGTAAAGAATCATCGCGCCCAGCAAAACCGGTACGGCAAAAGCGCTGTGCAACATTAATTCAAATGAACGGTAATTTTGAGTATCGCAACGACTGGTTTCATAAACCCGGGCGGCGCTCTCAAACATCATTGCCGGACTGTATGAACCGCTTCGGCACAAATTGTAGTCAGGATTAAATGATTTATTTAAGTCCGCAAACACCTTCTCGCCCAGGAAAATAAGTATGATGGTCAGAATTATTATAAGAACGACGGCCAGCGGCTGAGTATTCCTTTTTTTAATTTTTGAAATCGGGGCATTAGCCAATACATTGTTTGCCATTGTTTTTTTATTTATTATTCTTCTTAGGTTGATTGTTTTTCGTAATTTTAGGTTTCGACTTCTTGGTCAGCAGATAAGCGAATATTATTAAGAGGGCGGCGCTTATAAAAGACCCTGTCAGCATAACCAAATTAAAGTTTAGCTGGCTGTCAGTTGCCGTTTCAGGGGCATTAACCGCGCTATCACTATCCGTTCGCCTGAATACCAAATCATTTTTCATTTCACTGATATCCATATATTTGGTTAATTTCGTGAGAAAATATTTATTTTGCGTAGCATCAATCCAGGGTTGCAACTGATCATCATAAGCTAATTCCTCGACTTCTTTTTTACTCAACCAGCCCGCATAGTTAGTGGTAAATCCGGGCAAAGTCTGGCGGTGATTAGCGATTGTATACAAAGTAATATACATCGAGGTCGGCAGTACGGCTTTTGATGAAACATTGCTGCGGTAATAAGTTATGGCTCCGGTGTCGCCGCCCAAACGGGTATAGTTTAAATTTTCTTCAAACGAAGCCGACCATAACAGCGAACTTATTAAAGGATAGGAGCCCTGATTGTAGCTCTGCACTATCTGTTCCAGTGTCAGCGGTTCTTGAAAAAAAGCCAATTCATCCATCAGACCGCCGAATGAATAATCGCCCAAATATTTTGCCCTTTGGCCAAGATATATTTGGCCGGAAGATGTCGGATTAATCATGTCTGCAGACAGCGCGTCTGTGGAGAGTACCCTTGTTAAATTATCAGCAATACTTGTCACCAGCGCCTGTCCATCAAAATATATCATCGGTTTTTCATCAATCTTCCAGGTTACAGCCACTTGATGCCAATCAGCTGAAATATCGGGTTCAACAAATGTCTGCCAGGTTGAAACCTGCCCGGAGGCTGACGTAGTGCTAAATTCCAGTTTATTGCCTTGCGACCGCAACTCTATTATTTCTTCTTGATTATCGCTAACAATATTGATGAATTCGTGATAAGTATCTTCAGTCAAAAAATCAATACCATTAACCCATAGGGCGATCGATCCCTTTTGCGAATTAAAATTAGAATTTAGCGGAATGGTAAATACGTCACGGGATTTTATATTTATCCCCTTGCCCGTTTTACCGGTTTTAAAGGTCGGGCGGCTGTTAATAATTTTATAGTCTTCACCGACATATTCCGAGTTGAAATAACTCATGGCACCAGTCAGTTTCATGGGATAAATAATGTTTTCCGTGTTAAAAACCAGTTTAACCGGAGTCGCGTGTCCAATTTTCAAATCCTGCTCGGCTATGGCGTCGGTTTCTTCTGGACTAATTTTCATAGCCACGAAATACCAATTGTTGCTAATATAGCTTTCCAGAAAAGAACCGGCGGCGGCTGGAAAATTATAATCATTGTCAGTCAACCAATCAGTTAAATCGTCAGCATTGCCCGCCTGAAGCGTGGCTACTTCGTAGTAGTCTATTTTTTGAGTTTTGATAATAGTAACATCCTCTTCCCCGGCCCCGGCTGACTGCTTACCCGCCGCATAGTAATCATTAGTATAATAATATTCGGTTGTTATATCAGAGAGCGACGTAAATAATTCATCGGATGATTTAGATATTTCCGGCAGGTTCGGCACTGGCACCAGCCAGCCAAAATTTTCAGAGTCGCCCTCGAAGCCAATTGATAAAACTAACGTTTCCACGCCATTTTCATAAAAAACCACAGCCTGCTGATGCGTTTCGTACATATCATAATCATAGATGGGAACAATCAGCCCATCAGCCGAGACGATCAGTGGACTGATTAAAAAAAGCAAGCCGGCTAATGTTATCGTTGTCTTTTTCCAAAACATATTATTTTTTTATCTTAATAATTTTTAAAGGCAGGATCTGTTGCTGCCCAAGCAATTTTTTCGCCCAGTGACGACCGAGGGGCGTTAGTTTTATTTCATCAATAAACCATTTATGCGGTGTGCGCCGGCCAAAACCGACCATCAATTCTTTATCGATTAAACGTTCAACGCTTTTGGTAATAATATTCTGCTGGTCGTCGGCTTTTGGTTTATCCTCTTTCAAATTATAATATTTTTTAATGATTTTTCTCGGATATTTATTTGACCGGCTAGAATAGACTTCAGCTAGTATATATTTTTGTAATGGCGAGAGTCGCATTATTCTTAATCAATTTTTATGCCCAATTCACGCAACTGGGCCGGTGCCACCCTTGAGGGAGAACCCATCATCGGGTCTCTAGCTTCGTTAGTCAGCGGAAAAGCCACCAATTCCTTAACGCTTTTTTCTCCTAAAATCGCCATCAGCAGGCGCTCTAAGCCCGGGGCAATACCGCCATGCGGCGGCACGCCGTATTTAAAAGCAGTCAGTAAATGCCTAAATTGCTTCTTCTGATCTTTAGTAAAACCAATGATATCAAATACTTTTTCCTGTATCTCCGGCTTGTGTATCCTGATGCTGCCGCCGCCAACCTCAAGCCCATTAAGCACCAAATCGTGCTGATAGGATCTTACTTTTTCCGGCTGGGTATCTAATAAGTGCATATCTTCATCCTTAGGCGCCGTAAACATATGGTGCGAAGGCGCCAGCTTGTTCCCAGCTCCATGAAAATAATCATTTTTTGTTTGTTGTACGAATAGGGGGAAATCAAGCACCCAGGCAAAAGCTAACTCGTTTTTGTCACTTTTATTTTTTCTCAAATCAGGCTTGTCAGTCTGATATTTAGTCATAGTTTCAACGTATGTCAATCTCGGCCAAGGTGTCTGTGTAACTTTTTTTTCAGGAAATATTTTTTTAACCATTTCGGTAAACATGTCTTCAGCTAATTTAAGGATGTCATTCTGTTCAACAAAAGCCATTTCTATATCAATCTGATAAAATTCTCCCGGGCTCCGATCAGCCCGCGCCGCTTCATCTCGAAAACACGGAGCGATTTGAAAATATCTTTCAAAGCCAGCTACCATTAATAACTGCTTATACTGCTGGGGCGATTGAGGCAGGGCAAAAAATTTGCCTTTATGCAAGCGTGAGGGCACTAAAAAATCGCGAGCTCCCTCGGGAGTTGATTTCGACAACAACGGAGTATGAATCTCGACAAACCCCAATTGGTTAAGGTTTTGCCTGACAAATTGCATGACATTGTTTTTTTTAATCAAATTCTTGCGCAAACGCTCGTGTCTCAAATCAAGATAACGGTACTTCAGTCTTAATTCTTCCGCCGCCTGACGGTCTTCATTGACTATTTCAAAAGGCGGCGTTTCCGACTGGCTGATAATAATGATCTGCTCGGCTTCTATTTCTATTTTACCGGTTAATAAAGCGGGGTTAATATTCTTCTTATCACGAAGCCTGGCCGTGCCAACGACCGAAACGACACACTCCGGCTTTACCTTTTTGGCATTTTCATAGGCGGCGCCAGAATCAGGCGAACAAACAACCTGAATTCTGCCACTCTTATCCCTGATATCAATAAAAACAATTTTGCCCATTTTTCTGACAGTATGAGCCCAGCCGGAAATCAAAACCCTCTCATTTAATTTTTCGTTTGCTTGCGCGGAATAGATTCTTTTCATTATGGTCTTAGCCTATTTATTAATCGCGGAAAAGGTATCGCTTCTCTGACATGATCCAGTCCGCAAATCCAGCCGACCAGCCTCTCCAGTCCCAGCCCGAATCCCGAATGCGGAAAAGCCCCATAGCGCCGCAAATCAAGGTACCACTCGTAATCTTTTTTAGGCAGATTAAATTCAGCCAGTTTTCTTTCAAGCGTTTCGTAATCATCTATTCTTTCCGACCCGCCGATTATTTCGCCATAGCCTTCCGGAGCTATTAAATCGTTGTTTAGCACTAAATCGGGGTTGCCCGGATCCGGCTTCATATAAAAGGCTTTTATCTTGCCTGGATAATTTGTGATAAATACCGGCCGATCAAACCCTTTAGATATTAGGGTTTCTTCGTCACCGCCGAAATCAGCTCCGTATTTTACGGCCTGGCCTGATTTTCTCAAAAGTTCTGACGCCTCAATATAAGTGATACGCGGAAAAGGCGGCTTAACATTCAATAATGGTTTGATGTTTCTTTCCAAAATTTCCAACTCCTGATTCCTTTTGCCCAAAACATTCTCCACGACAAAGGATATTAAATTCTCCTGAATCTTCAGACTCTCATAATGATCGACAAAAGCAGCTTCAGCATCCATCATCCAGAATTCCGTTAAATGCCGTCTGGTCTTTGACTTCTCGGATCGGAAGGTCGGACCAAAATCATAAACCCGCCCCAGGGCGGCCGCGGTCGCTTCGATATAAAGCTGGCCCGATTGCGCTAAATAGGCGGGTGAACCGAAATAATCGGTTTGAAACAGAGTTGTCGTACCCTCGCACGACGTCGGCGTCAGTATCGGCGAATCAGTCAGAACAAAACCTTCTTTCCTCATATAGCTTCTGATCTGCCAGACGACTTCATCCCTGATTCTTAAAACCGCCGCCTGACGAGACGACCTGAGCCAAAGATGCCGGTTATCCATAAGAAATTCCGTGCCGTGAGCTTTTTTTGAAATCGGATATTCTTCGGCTACCTGGATAATATGAATTGAACTGACGTCTATTTCATATTTATAGGGAGACCTTTTTTCCGCTCTGGCCAGACCGGTTATTTCGATCGTGCTTTCCATAGTTAACCTCTGACAGGATGACCAGCTATCTTCCGACACCGCTTTTTTTGACACTATTGCCTGTATTCTTCCGGTACCATCCCTTAATTGCAAAAAAAAGATACTGCCAGAAGATCTTACATTAAAAATCCATCCTTTGAGCAATATCTCTTTGCCAAGATTATTACCAACATCAGAAAGCTTAATATAAGTCATAATTTGTGGTTAAAATGAAGATTAATTCTTCACAATTATAGCGATTTTATGACTCTTTGTCAAAATACCTTCCTGTTTTTTTGTTTTAAAAATATTGCATAAGACAACGCCAATTATCGCGCCTAAAATATTCCACATCAGATCGTCGGCAGTATCAAATAAATCAGTAATTCGCCGGGTGGGAAAAAAGCTGTCGCCGATATATTCTGATACTTCATACAGAGAAGCCAGCATGGCAGTCATTGCCAAAGCGGTGAGATTTATCAGCCAGCGGGGCATTACTATTATTCTGCGCTTGCTATATTCATACAGTATCAGCCAAAAAACCACAGTCGGTGCGATTGAACTTATGAAATGAGCTAATTTATCCCACCACAAAATATCATGAAATAAATGCAAGAAATTACCCATAGCATCAGCCCAGATCGCCAACGCCACCAGCCAGGCGGCGATCCAGGATAATTCTATGCCCCTTTTTTTTAATAAAAGAAAAATGGTCAAGTAGACTCCTCCGCCAACAAGGTTAGTTATCGAAAGCGCCACTTGCCTGGAATAAGTGTCGTAGTGCGTTGCTAATTCAATTATTAAAAGTACAATTAAAGATACGAACGCTATAATGATTAATACGCTATTTTTTTTCATGATTAGCTCGATAAATAAATATATATTTTATCAATTCTATGAAAAACATTACCAGCAGTACCGCTATTCCGATCGCCTCCCAATGCTCCAAACTTAATGGTACGGTTTTGACGACATTTTGGAACCAGGGCGTGTAAATTGATATAAGCTGCAATATAGCGCCACCTACAACCGCTAACAATAAATATGGGTTGGCAAATGGATTTTTCTTCCAGATAGGCTTGCGCAATGAGCGGCAGCTGAAAACGTAAATCAGCGAATCAATGCCTACTGAAGCAAAGGCAACCGTTCTGGCCAAGGCTAAGTCACCAGTGCTTTTCCAAAAATAATAAAACAAACCGATAGTTACTACCCCGGTTACACCGCTGATTAATCCGATTAAGACTCTCATCTCAGTATTTACGATCGATTCGTTCCTATTAATTGGCGGTTCGGACATTATGGCCTTTTCTTCCGGTTCGACTGTCAGCGCGATATGAGGAAAACCATCCGTAACTAAATTAATCCATAAAATCTGAGCAGCCAGCAAAGGAAGAGGAAATCCCAAAATCAGCGATACTGATATTATAATCACTTCAGAAAAACTGTCTGACAACAAATAAAGCACTACTTTGCGAATATTGTCAAAAATAACCCGGCCTTGTCTGACGGCCGAAACAATGGTTTTAAAATTATCATCCAAGATGATTAAGTTGGCGGTCTCTTTAGCTATATCAGTACCTGAACCAACGGCAACCCCAATATCAGCAGAACGCAAAGCCGGAGCGTCATTAACTCCATCACCAGTCATGGCAACAACTTCGCCATTGGCTTGCCAGGCATCTATGATCCTCAATTTATCTTTTGGTGTGACCCGGGCGTAGACGGATATTTTTCTGACTCTTTTTTGCAAATCAGTGTTATTTAATTTGGCCAGCTCCGAGCCCTCAATAATATTATCCGCCTTTGATGGCAAGCCCAATTCCTGCGCTATGGCTTGGGCGGTTAACCTATGATCACCCGTAATCATTACGATATTGATGCCGGCTTTCTTGCACAGATCAACCGTCTCTTTGGCTTCCTTGCGCAACGGGTCTTTTATTCCCATAAAACCGACAAAAACAAAATCCTCAAGCAGTCCCGGAGACTCTTTAAGCAGATTCATTTCAATTTCAACGGGTTTATAGGCCAAAGCAATGATGCGCAAGCCTTTGTTGCTTAAATATTCAAAGCGTTTCTGTAGTTTTTTTCTGATACCCGATGAAATGTTTTGAATATTTCCATCCACATCCAGCCGATTAGACATTTCAAGTATTTTTTCCGGAGCGCCTTTCATGTAAAGGACGTTTTTTGTTTTTGTATCCTGATGGAGTGTCACCATAAACTTTCGCTCGGAACTAAAAGAAATCGTATCCAGGCGTGGATTAACTTTACTTAAGCTATTACGATTCAGGCCCACTTGACTACCGGCCAGTATCAGAGCTTTTTCAGTCGGATTGCCAAAAATTATCCAATGCTTTAAGTCACTATATTCATTTTCTATGTGCGCGTCATTGCATAACACGCCAATCTTAAGCGCTTTGATATAACTTGCGTGATCACCGGTTTCTTTTAAATGGGTATTAAACTTATCGTCGTCTGTGTCAAAATCATGATTATTTGTTATTATTCTGACAACCCGCATCTCACCTTCAGTCAGAGTGCCTGTTTTATCCGTACATATCACCGTCGTTGATCCGAGAGTTTCGGCGGCCACCAGCTTACGCACTAAGGCCTTTTGTTTCAGCACTCTTTGCATTCCTATAGCTAAAATGACTGTTACACCCACGGCTAAGCCCTCGGGGATAGCCGCCACCGCTACCGCAACCGCTGTCGTGAACATTTCAACAAAACTGTGCCCGGTAAACAAGCCGATTAAAAGTATTCCCAGACATATCAGCAATATTATTCCGCCCAGGAATTTGCTCAATGAGCCGAGTCGTTTTTGTAACGGCGTGGCTTCCAGGTCCGTATCTTTTATTAACTGGGCGATCTGTCCGAGTTCAGTCCTGGTACCGGTATTACAAACTACCCCCCTGCCATTGCCGCCGACTACCACTGTGCCCATATAAGCCATGTTTGATCGATCAGCCAACACTAAATCGGCCGACAGCAATTTGGTTTGTTTATTGATTGGTTGTGACTCGCCAGTCAACTTCGCCTCATCTATTCTCAAATTAGTAGCTTCAATGAGCCTCAAATCGGCTGGCACTTTGTTGCCCGATTCTAGATTTACTATATCACCCGGTACCAACTCCTCAGTGCTAATAGATTTTTCTTCATTCTCGCGAACGACTAACGTGCTAGAATGCACGATTCGCCTAAGTTTTTCCATTGCCCGCATGGCTCTGTTTTCTTGTATAAAACCGACTATCACGTTGATTATCACGGCGGCCAGTATCACGTACATATCTATAATCTGATCCAGCAGCAGGCTAACGCCTGAAGCAAAAAGCAGTATATAGACCAACGGGCTGTTGAACTGACGTAAAAATAAAATAAGCCTCGATGCTTTTTTCTTATGAGGTAAAGCATTCGGGCCGTACTTATTCAGCCGAGCAGCAACCTCCTTTAGGGTAAGGCCGGTTTTTCTCGACTTTAATAACTCCAATACTTTTAGATCATTTAAGCTATACCAAGCATGTGTAGCCATAACTTTATTAGCATAACAAAAAAACGGCGTTTTTTCAATTCTGACTCCTTGCCAAAAATAAATTATTCTGCTAATATATGAAAAGTTTCATATTAGCGCCGTTAGCTCAGCCTGGTAGAGCAGCTGCCTTTTAAGCAGACGGTCGGGGGTTCGATTCCCTCACGGCGCACCATAGAAAATCAAAGCGCCAATTCAAAACATCAAAACATATTCAAACTGCCGCTGGAATCGAACGGGCAGAAGTGAGCTAGTCCAGCCCTGCGGGACGCGGCGAACGCCGATCGCTCCGAGCTGGCGCAGGAGCGAGCGCTGCCCAGGACCTCGATTCCCTCACGGCGCACCATAGAAAATCAAAGCGCCAATTCAAAACATCAAAACATATTCAAACTGCCGCTGGAATCGAACGGGCAGAAGTGAAGCAACAAGACCCTAGCTGGGCCTTTTTTAAATTTGACTATAAATAATATCTAGGTCATCATAAAAATATGCGGGAGATAAGAAAAAAAGATGTGTTGCCTAAAGCAAAAGATTGGAAAGATCAAGGCAAAAAATGGCATTTTCATCTGCTTTCCCCTAATTGTATTTTCAATGAAAAAAACGATAATGACGCTCTAATTTTAGAAAATAGCACGGATGACCAGTCATATGTCCTTTATACAAAGCAGAGGCAATTAAAACTGGGCAAGACGCTAATCAGACTGCTTCACGGCAACGACATTTTGCAGAATAATAAAAAAATTCGCCAACCTCAAACCGAACAGTTTATAAAAATAGTAAAGCGAGCTGAGCAGATGAATAAATGTGGTACTCCTTGGCACCATCATGTGTTTTTTCCTGACTGCAAATATAACGATCATGTCGGCCAATGGAATATTGTCATGGAAGACTCCAAACAGGGATCGCTTCTTGAAGCCGTCTATAATCTGGAGCCAGAAGATGATCTGAAAATAATCGAGCAACTTTTTTATAAACAGAAAAAATAATCATAAGCAACAATGCCAAAGATATTGAAAAAATTATCCGGCGGCGATCTGAGATCCATCGGCCGCGCTGATGAAGTAGCTCAAGATATAATAAAAAAGCCGGAATTATTCGAAGAAGTTTTTGAGGGACTGAAACAGAATGATCCGCGGATCAGAATGCGTACCGCCGACGCCATCCAAAAGGTGTCTGAAAAACATCCGGAATATCTGGAGCCGTATAAATCTCGGCTGATCAATGAGATATCAAAAATCGAACAGCCAGAAGTGCAGTGGCATCTTGCCCAAATGTTTTCTTGTTTGCGATTAACGGCGGCTGAACGGCTGACAGTTTTCACTATACTGGAGAATTATATCAAAAACACCGATAGCGCCATCGTTAAAGTAAATTCACTGCAGATACTGGCTGATCTCGCTAATCAGGAATCTCAATTAAAAAACAGAGCTATCGCTATTATTGAAGCAGAAATAAAAAAAGGCAGCCCAGCCGTTTTCAGCCGAGGCAAAAAACTGCTGTCGCTTTTAAAATAACTTCGATGTTTTTTCAGGTTGGTTCAGCGGCGTCCGATCAGGTTTTTGTTTATTTTTTGTCAACGCCGGGATGATTTTATGACCCTTCTCTAACGCCCTTTCATTGAGCTTGATAAACACCTGCCTGGTGACTTCGACATCCGCTTTGGCTCGATGCGCAAACGGCTGGGGGACTTTTAAATAAGCGGCAACTTTTTCCAGGCTGTAATTTGGAATTAATAAATACCGGCGGGCTAATTCAACCGTATCAATTGTTTTGTTACCCAATGGCGGCAGTTCGAGACGGAACAAATGAGTATTAATAAACGCCAAATCAAATCCAATGTTATGGCCGATTAATATACTATTGCCTATGAATTCTATTAATTCGGGTATAACGATTTCGGGCGGTCGACCTTCTTTTGTTAACAAATCATTGGTTATGCCATGGATTGATACCGACTCTTGGTCAATTATCCTGTCTGTCATAACCAGTGATTGGTATTCATCAACCACGCGCCGGTCAATCAGCCGCTCGGCCGCTACCTCAATGATTGAATGACCTTCTTGAGGCTTAAAGCCAGTGGTTTCGACATCAAGGATAATATATTGGTTTTCAGACATAATACAAACAATTTTAATCGAATCCGGAGATTTTGACAATGCTTTGCTTTTCTTTGGGGATAACTGGGTTGAAAAACTGTGCAGTCGGCGCTCTTGATTAAAAGCTTTTGTTTGGGTAAGATAGAGAAACTGATTGTGGTCTTTTTATAAAAGCTATATGGCTGACGATACAATATCCAACAAAAAATCAATTGAAAAAGTTCCCCCTCAAAACATTGAAGCCGAGCAAGCCTTGCTAGGCTCGCTTTTAATCGATAAGGAGGCTATTACAAAAATCGCTGACAGTATTGCCGGCATTGATTTTTACAAAGATACTCACCGTTATATCTTTGAGGCTATGCTTGATCTTTATGAAAAACGCGAACCAATAGACATGCTAAGCATGGCCAACCGGCTCGAAGAGCTGAACAAGCTTGATCTAATTGGCGGACGAACCTACTTAGCCACGCTGGCCAATGTCGTCCCAACTGCCAGCCATGTTGTCTATTATGCAAACATAATCCAAAAAAAGGCAACCTTGAGACGCCTGATTGATTCAGCGACTGAGATAGCTTCTATGGGTTATAACGAGGAAGAGGAAGTTGACAGCGTTTTAGATAAAGCTGAAAGTTCGCTCTTTCAAGTATCGCAGAAATTTCTCAAACAGAATTTTTTTCCGATTAAAGGATTACTGAGCGAAGCATTTGATCGAATGGATGAGCTCCACCGTGAAAGCGGCAAACTGAGGGGCTTGCCTTCAGGTTTTCCGGACGTGGATAATCTGCTGGCTGGATTTCAAAAATCGGATTTAATTATCCTAGCTGCCCGGCCATCGGTCGGTAAAACTTCGCTGGCTTTGGATTTTGCCAGACAGGCCGCTATCAAGCATAAAGCGACTGTCGCCTTGTTCAGCTTGGAAATGTCAAAAGAGCAATTAATCGACCGCCTGCTGTGCGCTGAAGCAAAGGTCAGCCTTTGGAAATTCCGGACTGGTCGCCTGTCAGATCAGGGCGAAGATAATGATTTTACTAATATCGCTCACGCCATGGGCAAATTGTCAGAAGCCAAGATATTTATAGATGATTCGGCAACCGCCAACCTGATGGAAATCAGAACTAAGGCCCGTCGTCTTAAACTCGAATACGGCCTTGATCTATTGTTTATAGATTACCTACAGTTGATGGAAGGTCGTTCGCAGACCGACAACCGGGTTCAGGAAATTGCTGAAATAACCCGCGGCCTTAAAGCCATTGCCCGCGAATTAAATATACCGGTCATCGGCTTATCCCAGCTGTCACGCGCCGTCGAAATGAACAAACCGGCTATACCCAAACTGGCGCATTTGCGTGAATCCGGCTCAATCGAACAAGACGCCGACGTGGTAATGTTTATTTATCGTAAATTAATGGATCGCAATTTTCGCAAGGAGGATATCCGGCCTGAAGAAATAAATCTGGCTGAGCTCCATATAGCTAAACACAGAAACGGCCCGACTGGCCTGATTAAACTTCGCTTTAACGAAAATTGCGTTAATTTTGAAAATGACATAGGAGACAGATTCGCTGAGGAAGAAAGTCCCTTTTAATAAAGTTTATTTTTTAAATTAAGAACTGTGTTTGAAAAATTAAAACAATATAAAGACCTGCGCGACAAGGCAAAAAAGCTCCGCGATCAATTAGCCGATGAATCGGTGGTAGCCGAGTCTGACGGCGTTCATTTAGTCATGGCTGGAACGCAGGAAGTGCTGAGAGTGGAAATAAATCCGGACCTTTTAACGCTGGAAAATAAGAAGAGGCTTGAGACTGCTTTTTGTTCAGCCGTCAACCAAGCGCATAAGAAAATCCAGCAGGTTATGGTTCAAAAAATGCGCTCCAGCGGCGATCTTAACCTTCCCGGAATGTAATATTATGGCTCAGGCTATCAAACCGATCGAAAATTTAATAGAAGAATTTAATAAATTGCCCGGAATCGGCCCAAAGTCATCTGAGCGTTTTGTTTACTATTTATTGCAACAGCCAGATTCAGAGATAAAAAAACTGATTCAGGCCATAGAACAGCTAAAAAACAAAGTGAAGCGCTGTTCCCTTTGTTTAACATTTTCAGAGATAGACCCGTGTCCGCTTTGCCGCAGCTCCCAGCGCGACAGCGCCCTGCTCTGTGTGATTGCTCAACCAACCCAAATACAACTAATAGAAAAGACGGGAGAATATAACGGTTTGTATTTTGTTTTAGGTGGTGTTTTAAACCCGATTGACGGTATTACACCAGAGCATTTAAATATTAAGCAGCTGATGGCCAGAATTAAAAATTCGCCAAAGAAGATCAGCGAAGTCATACTGGCTCTTAACCCTGACGTGGAGGGCGAATCAACTTCCATCTATCTTTTTAAAATCCTGCAGCCCTACGTTAATAAAATTACGCGTCTGGGCAAGGGAATGCCCGTAGGCGGTGATCTTGATTATGCCGATGAAATTACTCTTCAAAATGCCTTAAAAAGCCGCAATTAAAAAAATAAAAAACGTTTTTGACGTCATCTGGAACGTTTTTTATTGATTAGGCAGTGGTAATTTTTTCTATTTCCAGAAGCGTATAAGGCTGCCGGTGGCCGAGTTCACGCCGATAGCGGGTTTTTGGTTTATATTTTATGACTGTGATTTTATTGGCTCGTGAATTTTTCACAATCTTTCCCAAAACCTTGGCGTTGCTTACTTTTGGTTTGCCGATTTTAATATCCCGGCCGCTCTTGTCAGATATTAAAAGCACGTCATTTATAATAATCTGACTGCCTTCTTTTTTGGAAAACTGTTCGACCCTTACTTTGTCTTTTTCCTGCACGGTGTATTGTTTACCGCCGACTTTTAATACTGCGATCATTTTTTTATCATTAATTACAATAGACATTTTAACCGTCAATCAATAATCTGTCAACTGGTCTGGCCCCTATTCTTTTTCTTATAGATAAGAACAAGCAAGAAAGCTAATATTATCATCACGAATGCCAATAGGACAAGGGTATAAATTTTGGCACGCCCGGTAAAAAAAAGACTGGCCAGACCAAAAGCGGCAGTTAATATATAAAGGAAAACGACTGATTGCCTATGCGACAAGCCAATGTCCAAAAGGCGGAAATGCAGATGCTTTTTATCGCCGCTGGTGGGTGATTTTCTTTCGACAAATAAACGCCGGATAATCACCCAAACAACATCAAGTATCGGTATGCCCATTATCAAAAGAGCTGTGGCTACTTTAGCGCCAGAAATAATTGCCAATACGCCTAGCATATAGCCGACAAATACGCTACCGCCTTCGCCTAGAAATATTTTGGCTGGATGAAAATTGAATATTAAAAAACCCAATCCGGCGCAGCCGAATATTAAAGCTAATAAGGCTGTTTCTGGCTGACCGACCTCAAAGGTTAAACTTAAGAAAAAAATAATAAATGAACCAATGGTTGTCACTCCGGTAGCCAAACCGTCAAGCCCGTCCAAAAACTTCGTAGTATACATCATACCCATCAGCCAAAATACGACAAATATATCGGCCACCAGAGTCAGCGTATAGGGCAACCCTTGAAAGGTAAACAGGGTTGTTTCCCAATTATTCAGATTAAACGATTCTCCGAACGGATTAGAAACATAATCTATGGAAATTCCACTAGCGATAATAATCAAGCTGGCCAGCAATGGAAATATTATTTGGCGGCTGGGTTTGAGATGGTATCTATCGTCTAGATAGCCGCCAAACATTATAACTAGTCCGCCAGCCATTAAACCGATTAAATGCTTACTCAATAAATAACCGCCCAAAAGCTGGTTATCGATCAAGCTAAAATACGCGACGGAAACCGCAATGGCCGTGAACAAAGCCAAGCCTCCCAGCAATGGTATCGGTTTTTTATGGATTTTTCTATCAGCGTCAATTTCTGGTTTATCTACGATATTTGATCGGATAGCTATTTTTCTGACAATTGAGGCAGAAATGGCTGCCGTCAAAAGTGTTAGGGCTGATGCCACAATATATTTCTCAATAACCATTATTTTTTCTATCAATATAATTCTGCAATAATATTTGCGCTGCCAGCTGGTCTTTCTTGCCTTTTGATTTTTTTCGACCGGTTTTGCCCCCGGTGTTAATAAATCTCTCAGCCAGCTTTGAAGTTAAACGTTCGTCTTCTAAAAAAATAGGGCGGTGGCAGGTCTGTTTTAAACGGTCAATAAATTGCCTTAATTCCTTTGGCAGATCAGCTTCTTTGCCATTGAGCGGTTTTGGCCAACCGATAATTATGCTTGCGACCTGCTCATCAATGCATATTTTATTAATTTCATTAATAACTGACGGCCAATTATTAACTATAATTGTGGGTCTGATAAACGCGTATTTTTGATTTTCATCTGAAATAGCCACGCCGATCCTTCTTAAACCAAAATCTAAGCTGAGTAATTTACCCATTTTATTGGATTTTAGTTATTACTTCATTACCATCGCCCGTTACGACAACAGTATCTTCAAAATGGGCGGACAGCGATCCGTCCTCCGTGGCAATCGACCAGCCATCTTCGCCGGTAACCACCCGGCTACTGCCGATAGTTACCATCGGCTCAATCGCCAAAACCATTCCGGCCTTCAGCTTATCGCCCGTTCCCGGCTTGCCATAATTGGGAATACGCGGATCCTCGTGCACAGATCGGCCAACTCCATGCCCGAAAAGAGTTTTAACTACCTGGTAGCCGAGCGGCTCGACATATTTCTGTACGGCCGAGGAGATATCACCGACCCGATTACCCGGACGAACCTGGGCTATCCCTTTTTGAAGAGACTTATTTGTCACCTCAATCAATTTCCTAGCGGCTGAAGATATTCTACCGACCGGTACAGTGCGGGACATATCAGTACACAGCCCGTCAAACCATATTCCCAAATCCAGGCTGATAATATCACCTTCCGACAACCGGCTATCAGTCCGCGGAATCGCATGAACCACCTGATCATTAATCGAGGCGCATAATACGGCCGGAAAACCCTGATAATTTTTAAAAGACGGCTCTGCGCCTTGTTCATTAATCAACTTTTCGGCATAATGATTTAATTCGGCCGTGCTTATCCCCGGCGCGACTTTCTTTATCACCAAATTTAAAATACGGGCGAGTATTACTCCGCCCTTTCGCAGTTTTTCAATTTCCTCAGGAGTTTTTATGTATATCATGCCCGTTGTTTTGTTTCAAAAGCAGAAAATTTTTCTAATATCTCTTTTGACACATCATCGACTGATTGCTCGCCATTGATATTGATCAGCCGGTTTCGTTTTTTATAATAATCAATCAGGTTATCTATTCTTTCTTTATAGACCCGGTATCTTTCCCGGACCACCTCCGGCACATCATCGGCCCGCATGGCCAAATCACCGCCGCATTTGGCGCATTTATTTTGAAAATAGGTGGGTGATTTGGGATAATACACGCTGTTATCGTTTGGGCAGTATTTCCTCATACCCAAACGCTGGACTACTTCTTCCTCGCTTACTTCAATGTTTACAGCCACCGGATCCGGCAAACTATATTCCTTAACAATTTCATCCAAACCCTTAGCCTGCTCCATTGACAACGGAAAAGCATCAAAAATTAAACCGTACTCTAATTCAAGTTCAGATAATTTTTGCCTGACGGACTTAAGAATCAAATCATCCGGCTGGGGTTCGCCACGATCATATCTGTCTTTAACTTGTTTACCCAACATATTTCCTGAGGCGGCTTTTTTTATCATCTCTCGAATTAGGTCGCCTGTCGAAATGTAATTATGACCGTATTTAGACCTGATCAGCTCGGCCTGAGTTCCCTTGCCTGAACCAGCATGACCCATCATGAGTATTAATTTTGGTATGTTTGATTCCATGGTTAAATTTTTTAAAAACCCTCATAATCACGCATCTGCAGCTGGGAATTAACCTGTTTCATCGTCTCTAATACTACACTAACAACGATTAACAGACTAGTCCCCCCAATCACTAATGTCCCAATGCCGGTTATACCCTGAACAATAAAAGGCAAAACAGCTATCGCGCCTAAAAAGAGCGCGCCGGCTAAAAGTATCCGATTGCTGACTCTATTTAAATACTCGGCTGTCAGCCGACCAGGCCTGATACCCGGAATGAAGCCGCCCTGCTTCTGAAGATTTTCCGAAATTTGATCTGGATGAAATATTACGGCAGTATAAAAATAGGTGAACGCTACGACTAATATAAAGTAAAATCCGCCGTAGAAAACTTGATTGTCAAAAATGTTTACTACGCCGGCAGATAGATTGGCGATTATCTGATTGGCCGACTGGGCAAAAAACCTCGCCACAACCGGCGGAATCAGAAGAAGCGAGATGGCAAAAATAATAGGTATCACACCAGCCTGGTTTACCCTTAATGGCAAATGAGTGCTAGTACCGCCATATATTCGACGACCGCGGATTTGACGGGCATAGGATACGGGTATGTTTCTTTGTCCCTCCGTAATAAAAACCACGCCAGCGACCGTAATTATGCCAATAACTAATAATATAACCAAATTTAATACTTGAGTGGCGTCAAAAATTGCAAATGTCTGCTGTAACTGCGTCGGTACGCCCGCAACAATTCCGGCAAATATCATCAATGATATACCATTGCCAATCTTCTTTTCTGATATTAATTCACCCAGCCACATTAAAAACATGCTACCGGCAACAATCGTAATGATAGCGGTAATCCACTGAAATAAGGTCAGATCACCGATAATCCCAGTCGGACCCTGGGTTGCGCCGCCCAAAAAACCCTGTATACCCTGGCCTTTATTCAATAAAGAAATCGTTCCATAGGCTTGTAGAGCGGCCAGCGGAATTGCCAGAAGCCTTGTGTATTGATTAATTTTCTGCTGACCACTTTCCCCCTCTTTCTGCATCTCTTCGAGTCTCGGTATTATCATGGTTAACAACTGAAAAATAATTGAGGCAGTAATATATGGCGCCAGTCCTAACATGACAATGGAAAAATTTTCCAGCGCACCGCCGGAAAAAATATTAAGCAGGCCAAGTATCTGATTGGAACCGAAAAAATCCTTTAAGTTTTCTACGTCCACTCCTGGCACCGGAATATGGGCGGCCACTCTGAAAATAATCAAAATTCCCAAAACAAAAATAATCTTTTTTCTGAGATCTTTTATTCTCCAGATTTGGAGCAACTTATCTAAAACTTTCATTTTTGCTTGATTTTTACTTCCCCGCCTGCTTTCTTTATAGCATCTTTTGCGGTTTTTGAAAATAAGTCGGCTTCAATGGTTAATTTCTTGGTCAGATTACCTTCGCCCAATATTTTGACGGCTTTATCGGTCCGTCTGATCAATCCTTTGGCTTTTAACTTAAGCGCATTCACCAATTCGTCATTTTTAAAATTCTTGTCAAGCTCATTTAAGTTGACGACTTCCGGTTTTTCATACCAACTTTTAAAACCACGGCTCTTCGGTATTTGACGAATTAATGGCATGCGTCCACCTTCAAAACCCGGTTTGATGTTTCCACCCGAACGCGATTTTTGGCCTTTTTGACCGCGGCCAGAATACGAACCACGACCAGAGGAATTCCCGCGCCCGACGCGCCGTCTATGCCTTCTCGGTTTTCTTTTTAGATTGTTCAGACTTAGTTCCATGTAATTGAGTTCTTATTTTTTTCAGTTGCTCTAAAGCTAAAATAGTGGCTTTAACATTATTAATTTTATTGCGGGAACCCAGCATTTTAATAATCACGTTTTTTAAACCTGCTAGTTCGACAACTGAACGTGTCGGTCCGCCGGCCACCACGCCCGTACCCTGAGGTCCGGGTTTGAGTAAAACTTCAGCCGCTTTAAATTTAGTCCTGACCATGTGCGGAATTGTCCCTTCAATAATCGGCACGGTAATCATTCTTTTTTGAGCCTTTTGAGCGGCTTTGTTTACCGCAATCGTCACATCAGCCCCTTTGGCTATCGCGTACCCCACTTGGCTTTTTGAATCGCCAACCACCACGCATGCCCGAAAGCGCATGCGCTTGCCGCCAGCCATAACCCTAGTTACCCTAGCAATATCAATAACTCTTTGATCATATTCCGATTCTCTTCTGCCTATATTTTTCGTTTGTCTGCCACGATTCTCTTTTTTTGACATAATAAATAATTTAAAATGATAATCCGGCCTTTCGAGCACCATCAGCAAGAGCTTTGATCTGGCCGTGATATTTATAACCGCCGCGATCAAATACTACTTTATTAATTTTTTTGGCCAGCGCCTTTTTGCCGATCTCCAGACCGATTGCCTCAGCCAGCTCTATGCCTTTTACAGGCTCTTTAACTTCAGATTTCGAAGCCGCAATCAATGTCGTTCCCGAGGTATCATCGATGATTTGAGCATAAATGTATTTTGAACTTCGGAAGACTGACAAACGCGGCCTGTTTGGAGTGCCGGCCACCTTGGCTTTGATGCGGAGACGACGCCTTATTTTATTCGCTAATTTAGCTTTTTGTAAATTTTTCATATGATTGCTTATTATTTTCCGCCGCCTTCAGCGCTCTTCATTACTTTGCCCGCTTTTCTTCTGATCGTTTCTTCAAGGTATTTAATACCTTTGCCTTTATATGGTTCTGGCGGTTTTATTTTTCTGATTTGGGCCGATATTTCGCCTACTTGCTGTTTATCTATGCCGGCGACCGTGATAACATTTTTTTCAACTTTAGCTTCCAAGCCTTTTGGCAGCTTAAATTCAACGGGGTGCGAAAAACCAACTTCCAAATTCAGCCTGTCACCCTTAAGAGCAACTCTGTAACCGACGCCGTTTACCTCAAGCTTTTTCTCGTATCCCTGAGTTACTCCAATGACCATATTGTTAATCAGCGACCGTGTCAGTCCCCAGAGAGAGCGCAAGGATCGATCATTAGTATTAGAAACCTCGATATTAATTTTATTATCCGCTACTTTAATGTCAATTCCCCGATGAATCAACTGTTTTAATTCGCCCTTCGGCCCCTTGATAACTATAAAACCATTATCAATGTTAACCTCGACTCCATTTGGTATTTTTACTGGGATTTTTCCGATTTTTGACATAAGTCTTTTTTAATAAACTTCACAGATTATTTCACCGCCGATTTTTTTCTTGCGCGCCTCACGGTTAGTCATCATGCCTTTTGATGTTGAGACAATAGCAATACCATAATTATTCAGCACCCAGGGCAGTTTATCCCAGCTGCAGTAAATACGTCGGCTCGGTCGGCTAACTCTTTTTAGCTTGGTTATTTTCGGTTTTTCGTCCTCATCGTAAACTAATTCAATAGCCAGTTGGCTGGGTTTATCGGTGGATTTATCAGCGCCTTTTAAATAGCCTTCGCTCACCAGAATTTTAGCAATAGCATGCTTGAGTTTCGAATAAGGAATTGAAACATTCTCCTTTTTTGCCATTAAAGAGTTGCGTATTTGTGTTAACATGTCAGCAATCGGATCGGTTATCATTTTACTACAATTAATTATTATACTACCAGCTTGATTTGGTTATGCCCGGGATTTCATTTCGATTGGCAAGCTCACGGAAACAAATGCGGCAGAGCTTAAACTTTCTCATATATCCGTGTTTACGACCACACCGCCAACAGCGGCGTATAACCCGAGTTGAATATTTTGGTTTTCTTTTTGCTTTAGCGATTAAAGATTTTTTAGCCATACAATTAATCTTTCGTAAATGGAAAACCTAATAATTCAAATAATTTTTTTGCCTCAGAATCGGTTTTGGCGTCCGTGACAATGGCTATCTCAAGGCCATGGATTATTTCCACTTCATCAGGTTTTATTTCTGGAAATACTATATGCTCTTTGATGCCTATATTCATATTGCCATTGCCATCGAGCGATTTTTCAGCCAATCCCCTGAAATCACGAACTCGGGGCAAAGCTATATTAATTAATTTATCAATAAAATCATACATTCTTTTCCCTCTGAGCGTAACGCTCATGCCCACGGGCATACCCTTTCTTACTTTAAAGGCAGATATTGATTTTTTCGCCAAGTTTATTATCGGTTTCTGACCGGTGATCCTGATCAAAGTGTTTTGGACGGCTTGTTTATATTTATCGTCCTTGGCGTTTGAACCGATCCCGACATTTACAATTACTTTCTTTAAACGCGGTACTGACAGATCGTTTTTGTGATTAAATTCTTTGCGCAATTGCTTGACAATGTCGGATTTAAATTTTTCCTCGAGTCTTTTCATGGTTAATCAATTATTTCTTTACACTTTCTGCAAATACGAACCTTTTTTTTATTCTCTAAAATTTTATAGCCGATACGGGCCGGTTTAGCACATTTTGGACAGATAAGCATGACTTTAGCCGCATCCATCGGGGCATTAAAGTTAATCTTTTGCCCCTTCTCTCTGGATTTTTTTGGGCGCAAATGTTTAACAAATACATTCGCATCCTCAACAACCACTTGACCATCACCCTGCCTTAAAACCTGGATAATTTTCCCCTTTTTTCCGCTATCCTTACCCGCTTTGATTATTACTGTATCGTTCTTTTTTATCCTCATATTATTGTATTTAAAGCACCTCAGGAGCTAAAGATATTATTTTCATAAAACCCTTTTGCCGTAATTCCCTGGCTACCGGCCCAAAAATTCTGGTACCCTTTGGCTCTTTATTGTTTTTATCAACAATAACGGCTGCGTTTTCATCAAATCTGATATAGCTACCATCCATTCGGCGCAATTCTTTTTTTTGACGAACAATCACGGCCTGCAGTACATCGCCCTTTTTTACCTGGCTGTGAGGCATAGCTTCTTTTACAGTCACGGTAATAATATCGCCGATTCTGGCATATCTTATTTTATTGCCGCCTAAAACACGGATGCATTGCAGCTTTTTTGCTCCAGTATTATCAGCTACTTTTAATCTTGTTCCGACTTGGATCATTATTCTAGCTTGGTTAATTTTTTAAAAACGCGCCAGCGTTTGGTCTTGGAAAGCGGCCTGGTTTCTTCAATTTCGACAAAATCGCCTTTTTTATACTCTCCCCCTGGATCATGGACATGAAATTTTTTACTGACAATATACCTTTTATGATACAAGGGATGTATTCGGGTCCGATCAATTCTAACCACAACTGTTTTATTCATCCGGGTATTGACGATTTCGCCTTGTAGTTTTCTTTTTTTGCTTCTTGCTTGTGGCATGTTTATCGTTTAGTTGTTTTAGCAGATGCTTCAGACTTATTGTTTAAAGCGGTCATAATTCTGGCTATAATTTTTTTGATCTTTCTGATTTCCCTGACGTTTTTCATTTGCTGGGCGGAAATTTTAAACCTCAGTTCGCGCTCCTTAGTTCTCTGTTCTTTTAAAAACTTTTGCAGTTCGGGTTTTGGTTTTACATTTATTTCATCATACTTCATGACTTTTTTGTTACAAATCTAGTCTTAACTGGAAATTTGAACGCCGCTAAACGCAACGCTTCCCGCGCCGTCTCTTCCTTTAAACCATCAATTTCAAACAAAACTGTGCCCGGCTTTACCACCGCAACGTAATGATCAACCGCGCCTTTGCCGCCGCCCATCTTAACTTCCGAGCCCTTTATAGTGACTGGTTTATCAGGAAAAATTCTGATCCAGATTTTTCCGCCTTTTTGGATAAATCTGGTTATCGCTCGGCGAGCCGCCTCGATCTGCCGGGCTGTGATTAAACCGCCGGTCTGTGCTTTAAGACCATAAATACCAAAATTAACCGCATTTTTCCTGGTAGCCAAGCCGCGTTGTTTGCCGCGCATCCATTTACGGTGTTTAACTTTTCTCGGCGTCAATAAGCTCATTTTTTATTCTGGCCTGGTTTAATTATCTTTTTTTGAAAAATTTCACCTTTATAAATCCATACTTTTATACCAATACTGCCATAAGTCGTATGCGCTTCGCCCTGAGCATAATCGATATCAGCTCTGATGGTATGTAATGGTATCTTGCCGGTGCCTAATTTTTCTGTCCGGGCAATTTCCGAACCGTTCAGACGGCCGGCGACACTAACTTTGACACCTTTAGCACCAGCTCTTTCTACCTGGATGATGGCTTGTTTCATTACCCGACGAAAAGGCATACGTTTTTCTATTTGTTCCGACATCATTCTGACTACTAACTCGGCATTCAAGTAAGGCTTAGTTACTTCCTGGATATTGACATTAAGCACTTGTCCGGTTTGAATAAACTTATTTTTTAATATTTTTTTTAAGTCTTCGATGCCGGCACCGCCCCGCCCGATGACTACGCCTGGACGGGAAGTTTTTATCGTAACAGTAATATTATTGGCCGAACGTTCGATTTCAATTGTAGCTACGCTGGCTTCTTTCAGTTTACGCATTAAGTAACAACGAATTTTATTATCCTGCTCCAAGAATTTACCATAATCTTTTCTGGCAAACCATTTTGATTTCCAGGTTGTAATCTGTTTTAAGCGGAAGCTTCTTGGATCGACTTTGTGTCCCATAATTATTTCTTACCTGTTCTACGTATAAATTTATCTTTAAACGTTGTGAATCGACCGCCGGGCTTGTTCTCGGTCGGCTGTTCATTAAAGCTTGTTCTGTCTTTTTCCGGCTCAGCTTGTTTTTTCAGCTCATCGTAAGATAGGATCTTTTCGGGTTCTGTTTTTTTTGTCTTTTTGGCTGGCTTCTTCTTAATCTGGCGTGGCTTCTTCTCGGCCAAAACAAGAGTAACATGAGATGATCGTTTCCTGATAGTGCCGGCTCGGCCAAAAGCTCTTGGCTGGAACCTTTTTAAGGTTGCGCCCTCGTTTATGATAACATCTTTAATATATAGATTATTTTTGTCCATTTCATGATTTTTTTCACCGTTGGCAATGGCGGAATTCAATAGTTTAAGTATGGGTCGGTTTATTGACTTAGTAGAAAAACGCAATTGCTCGCGAGCCTCAATTACATCCAAACCCTTTATAAAGTCAGCTGCTAATCTTACCTTTCTGGCAGAAATCCGTAAATGCTTAATTGTCGCCCTGGTTTCCATAAGTATTATTTTTTAACTTCCTCGGTTGTCGCTTCCTTTTCAGCAGCTGCCGACTGTCGTTCGACATCCGCCTGAGCCTGCTCTTGTTCCTTTTGCATACGACCGCCGTGTTTAACGAATTTTCTGGTCGGAGCAAATTCACCCAGTTTATGACCGACCATATTTTCAATCACAAATACTGGGGTATGTTCCCGGCCATTATGCACGCCAAAAGTATAACCAAGCATTTCGGGTGTAATAACCGAATCACGTGACCAGGTTTTGATGACTGTTTTGTCACCTGATCTTATTTTCGACATCTTTTTCAGCAACTTAGGATCAGTGAATGGTCCTTTCTTTAGACTACGCGACATAAATTATTTTCGGTGCTTAATTATTAAGCGATTAGACTTTTTATTTTTGCGCGTTTTTACGCCCAGTGCGGGTTTACCCCAAGGCGTCTTTGGATGTTTAAGTCCGATCGGTGAACGACCCTCACCGCCGCCATGTGGATGATCAACCGGATTCATTACCTTGCCTCTAACCGTTGGCTTAATACCCAACCAGCGTTTACGACCGGCTTTGCCGTATCTTATATTTTTATAATCGGCATTACTGACCGAGCCAACCGTCGCCAAACAATTTATATAAAAATTACGAATCTCGCCCGAGGGCAAACGCACTTGTACATATTTGCCTTCTAAACTCATCATGCTGGCCGTATTACCGGCTGATCTGACAATCTGGCCGCCGCTTCCCGGGTAAAGTTCAATATCGTAAATAGGAATGCCTAGCGGTATATGCTTTAGCGGCATACGATTGCCGGGCTTTATTTCAATCTTATTTTTCGAAGACATTATGATATCGCCTTCTTTCAAGTCGGCCGGCGCGATAATATAACTCTTTTTACCATTGGGGTATTGAATCAACGAGATGAATGCTGAGCGGTTTGGGTCATACTCCTGCGTTAAAACAGTAGCTGGTTGGTCAAAAAGCGCCCTTTTAAAATCAATTATTCTGTAATAACGTTTATGTCCCCCGCCCCGATGCCTTACGGTGATTTTACCTTGCTGATTGCGTCCGCCGGTTTTCCTGATTATTTGTATCAATGACTTCGGCGGACGTTTTTTTGACAATCCTTTCTCAAGAATAACACTGGCGTGTCGGCGTCCCGGGGTATTCGGCTGATAGCGTTTAATTGCCATATTTAAACCTCATCGTTTACTTTAATGGTATCGCCTTCTTTTAGGGTCACTATCGCCTTTTTCCAATCCTTCGTGCTTCCTTGACTGCGGCCATACTGGACTTGCTTCCCGGATACGTTCATTATATTTACCTTAACGGGCATAACGCCATAGATGGCTTGGACGGCCTTTGATATCTCAATACGGTTGGCTTTGGTCGAAACTTCAAACAAATATTTTCCATACTGATTTAATAACGTGGCTTTTTCAGAGATTATCGGCTTAACGATTATTTTATCAGTTTGTTTGTGCGTTTGTACTGGCCGAGATTTCTGACCGACGTTTTTTTTGCCTGCTGGCTTCGTCGATGTAATCTTGTTTTTTTCTTTAACAATCTCGGTCCGCATTTCAGAAACTCGCGGTTTCTTTTCCTGAATATCTTTCTTTTTTTTAAATTTATCGAAAATACTCATAGACTAACTTTTAAAAGTTGATGAAATTATTTTCAACGCTTCTAAAGTAATAATAATATTGGGATATTTAACCAGGGTCAGGGCATTTAAGCTGTTAGCCGCTAGAAGCTTGGCGGTCGGGATATTCTGCGCTGAGCGTTGAATATTGACATCTTTTTTGCCGATAACAATCAAAGTTTTTTTCAATTTCAGCGCTTTTAACATTTCGGCAATAATTTTTGTTTTTGGCCGAGATAATTCAATTTTGTCGATTAGTGTAATTTTTTTATTTCGGGCACGGTCGCTTAAACTCATTAATAACGCCAAACGTCTTACTTTGCGATTCATCTTCTGTGAATAATTCCGGTCTTTGCTCGGCCCAAATGTTACGCCGCCGCCCTTCCATAATGGAGATCTGATAGAGCCGTGCCGCGCCCGGCCAGTTCCTTTTTGACGCCAGGGTTTTTTTCCGCCGCCTCTGACCTCCGAACGATCCTTAGTCTGAGCGGTCGTTCGTCTTCTGTTGGCTTGATAGGCTGTAATTACATGCTGAATTATTTCCGGCTTAATCTTTATTTCAAAAACCAACGGATCCAGCGTTTCACTGCCGACTTTTTTACCTGTAATATCTTTTACATCCGCTTTGATCATTTTTATTCTTGCGTTACAATTTCTAATAAACCATTTCTAGCACCTGGCACAGAACCATTAATACACATAATATTTTTTTTCGGATCTATGGATACTACTCGCAAACTTCTTGTCGTAACATTCTTTCCGCCCAGACGTCCGGCCATGCGCGTCCCCTTAAAAACTCGGGCTGGTTCTGTTGAGCCAATGGAGCCCGGCGCCCTTAAATTGTCTTTATGCCCATGAGAGGCTGGGCCACCTTTAAAACCATGCCGTTTAACCACCCCCTGGAAGCCTTTGCCTTTGGAGCGTCCGCTTATTTTCACCGTTTCCTCTGGTTTGAATAATTCAACAGTTATTTTATCACCGCGTTTATATTCAGCTTCAACGTTTGTCTGAAATTCCCTTAGATACTTAAGTTTGGGCAGATCCTTGAGATGACCGGATTGCGGTTTTGGCAGTTTTCTTGTTTCGATATATCCAATTTGCACTGATTGACGTCCAAGTTTTTCGTTTTTCGTAACCTGCGTAACAAAACACGGGCCAGCCGAAACCACTGTTACAGGAATGACATTTCCGTCATCATCGTACTCTTGAGACATCTCGATTTTTTTGGCTAAAATAAATTTCATGTTTTTTAAAAAACCGGCACTGCCAGCAACTACCCGAAAGTCCGGTTCCTAGTTGGCAGATTGTTATCCGTGGATTAACTAACCATTATCAGCTTTAATTACGCTACTGTATTGGCATCCACAGAACCTATCCACCGATATTGATTTTTTACAATATCGATTACTTGTTAAGCTTACATTTTTATTTCTATATCGACCCCGGCTGGCAAATTCAGGCTCATCAGAGAATCAACAGTTTTGGCCGTCGGGTTTATTATATCAATCAGTCTTTTGTGCACTCTCATTTCAAACTGTTCGCGTGATTTCTTATGAACAAATGGCGAACGAATAACAGTATATTTGCTTTTCTCAGTCGGTAAAGGAATGGGGCCACTGATCTGCGCGCCGCTTCTTTCGGCAGTATCAATAATCGTTTTGGTCGATTGATCAATAATTTTATGATCGTAGGCTCTAATCTTTATCCGAATGCGCTGTTTATCCTCCACCGCATCCTCTTTCTTTTCTTCCTTGGGCATCTTTTCTAAAGGGGCGTTAATATTCGTCTAACCGCTAAGGGTTGCTAAATGAGATATATTATTTGATAATTTTTGTCACGACTCCGGCGCCTACGGTATGGCCGCCTTCACGAATAGCAAAACGTACTTTTTCTTCCAACGCAATCGGGGCTATCAACTTTACTGTCAGATTACAGGTATCGCCCGGCATGACCATTTCGGTTTTTTCAGGCAACGTAACTTCACCTGTTACATCAGTCGTCCGGATATACACCTGCGGCTTATACCCTGTGAAAAACGGAGTATGCCGTCCACCTTCATCTTTTGTCAGAGCATAGACTTCGGCTTCAAATTCCATATGAGGCGTTATTGTGCCAGGAGCGACAACGACCTGTCCACGTTCAACTTCTTCTTTTTTGGTACCGCGCAGCAAAAGTCCAGCATTATCTCCGGCCCGACCTTCATCCAACGACTTGTTGAACATTTCAATGCCGGTAACGACTGTTTTTTGAGTATCTTTAAGACCGACTATTTCAACTTCCTCATTAACTTTAATAATACCCCGATCAATCTTTCCAGTCACAACTGTTCCCCGACCTTCAATCGAAAAAATATCTTCAATCGGCATTAAAAATGGCTGATCAACCGGCCGTTCTGGCTCTGGTATTGAAGCATCAAGCGCTTCAACTAATTCGATAATCGATTTTTTAGCCTCTTCATCACCTTCTAAAGCCTTAAGCGCAGATCCTTTAATAATGGGGATTTTATCGCCGGGGAAATTATATTTTTTCAATAAATCACGAACCTCTACCTCAACTAAATCGATAAGCTCCTTGTCATCAACCTGATCTGTTTTATTTAAATAAACAACAATGGCTGGCACGCCAATCTGATAGGCAAGCAAAATATGTTCCCGCGTCTGTGGCATCGGGCCATCAGCGGCCGACACGACTAAAACCGCGCCATCCATTTGGGCGGCACCGGTAATCATGTTTTTTACATAGTCAGCGTGTCCTGGACAATCGACGTGAGCATAATGACGTTTTTCAGATTCATATTCCACATGAGCAGTCGCTATTGTAATACCGCGTTCCTTTTCCTCAGGCGCGCCGTCAATTTGATCAACGCTTTTATCCTGGGCATTAAAACCCTTGTCTCTTAATGTTTTAAGAATAGCTGCCGTCAAAGTGGTTTTCCCATGGTCAACGTGTCCGATTGTTCCGACATTGACATGAGGTTTAGTACGTTCAAATTTCTCTGCCATTTTGTTACTCCTAAATAAATTTAGTAAATTATTATTAGTCTATTTTTTATGCATTAGTGATTATAGCAGACACCCCTATATCTGGCAAGCGACCAGCTAAAAAATCAATAAAAACTACGAAAAAAGCCAATCTTAGTACATTTTTACTTTTTCTATTCTAACATCATAAACCCTGACAATATATTGTCAAGCGTTTCCTTTGGCGCTGAGCTGGTTATCTCGTACATTTTTTCGCCTGTTTTAGCTAATATTATCTCGACAACAGAACCATCCTTTAGGCTTTCACCAACCAATCTAGTAGCCTCAATGCCTCCAAGCAACTCTTCGTATTCATTGTTTATACTAATGGAATTTCGCGCCATACCTTCCAATGAAGGCGACATAATTGACAGATTGATAACATCCTCGGTTAAAGTGTCTTCCAAAACCAGAGTAAAATAAATATCTTCAGCGCTACTTTGCGCTTCACGGCTTGTCCAACCATCAGGGATATTCATCATAAAACCGTATTGATCGTTTAAATAAACATTTTCGTCACTGTTTTCCGAATTACTATTGATTTCTGACTTCATTAACACCGAGCTGGTTGTAAACTCTTTATCTTCAGATGCTGTGACATATATACCAATGCCGCCGCCAATAGCCAAGAGCATTAGTATTAGAATGCCGCTAATTTGTCCAACACCCTGATGATTCATGGCTTTATATTATTAATAATTATTTTCTTGGTCGAGCGGTTGTCTGACCTTCTTTCAGTTCCTGCGCGATATTGTTCGGAACGGTTGAGTATTCAAGAAATTCCATGTTATAACTACCCCGGCCTTGAGTCATAGACCTTAATTGCGTGGCATAGCCAAACATTTCTGCCAATGGAACATGGGCATCTATTATCTTCATATTGCCATTATCCTCCATTTCCTGGATTTGGCCGCGTTTGGAATTTAAATCGCCGATCACCTCACCCATGTATTTTTCCGGCACAATAGTTTCAACTTTCATAATTGGTTCAAGTATCACTGGTTTCGCTCTGCGGCAGGCTTCCTGCACGGCCATTGAACCGGCTATTTTAAAAGCCGCTTCCGACGAATCAACCTCGTGATAACTGCCGTCATAAACAACCGCTTTGACATCAATCATCGGATAACCAGCTATTACTCCGTTGCCCAGCGCTTCCTTGACTCCTTTATGTATCGGCAGAATATATTCCTTGGGTATTATACCTCCTTTAATTTCATCAACAAACTCAAAGTTGCCACCTCGTTTCAACGGCTCGACTCGTATCCAGCAGTGTCCATATTGGCCGCGCCCGCCCGATTGTCTGATATATTTTCCCTCAGCTTCAGCTGTACCAGTAATTGTTTCTTTGTAGGCTACCTGCGGACTGCCGGTATTGGCTTCAACTTTAAATTCCCGTTTCATGCGGTCAACAATAATTTCCAAATGGAGCTCGCCCATGCCAGAAATAATAGTTTGATTTGTTTCCTCGTCTGTTTTCACTTGAAAGGTAGGATCCTCCTCTAGCAGGCGTGAGAGAGCTAAGCCCATCTTTTCCTGATCAGCCTTGGTCTTTGGCTCGATGGCCATAGAGATTACCGGTTCCGGGAAACTTATCGATTCTAAAACAATGGGTTTATCAACTTCGCACAATGTATGGCCGGTTGATGTCTTCTTCAAACCAACCGCGGCCGCAATACCGCCGGCATATACCTCATTAACTTCTTCCCGGTGATTAGCGTGCATCCTGACTATTCGACCAATTCTTTCCCTATCGCCAGTCGAGCTGTTAAGCACATAAGAGCCTGATTTCAGAACACCTGAATAAACCCGGAAAAAGCAGAGCTTCCCGACATAGGGGTCAGTCGCAATTTTAAAAGCCAGCGCTGTAAATGGTTCGTTGTCATCAGCCTTTCGAACAATTTCATCGTTGGTTTTTGGGTCAAAACCCACGATATCGGGCAAATCAAGCGGCGATGGCAAATAATTTATTACGGCATCAAGGAGCGTTTCTACTATCACTCCTCTTCCGTCTCCGCAGAAAACAGGAAAAAAATTTCCAGCCAGCGTACTTTTCCTAATAGCTTCAATTAATTCGGGCTCGGTGATATCTTGATCCTCTAGAAATTTTTCTGTCAGCCTATCATCAACCTCTACCACCTTCTCGAGTAATTCGTGCCGGTACTGCTCAGCTTTTTCTTTCAAATCAGCCGGTATCTCTTCTTCCACCAGTTCTTTATCGTGAAAATCTTTATATGTATAAGCTTTCATTTTGACCAAATCAATTATTCCCCTTATTTCCTTTTCAAAGCCAATCGGCAGTTGAACCGGGCAGGCATTCTTGCTTAATCTGTCTTTGATTGATCCAACGCTTTTATAAAAATCGCCGCCGGTTTGATTAATTTTATTCACGAAACATAAACGAGGCACATGAAATTTATCAGCTTGGTGCCAGACTGTCTCGCTTTGCGGCTCAACGCCCATCTTGCCGTCAAATATAACGATCGCGCCATCTAATACCCGCAACGAACGCTGAACTTCAACCGTAAAATCAATATGCCCCGGCGTATCTATGATATTGATTCGATACATCTCATCCTGATTATAGTGTTTTGTTTTCCAGAAACAGGTGGTAGCGGCTGACGTTATGGTTATACCTCTCTCCCGCTCCTGCTCCATCCAATCCATCTGGGTATCGCCTTCATGTACCGCCCCGATTTTATGAGTAATACCGGTTAAATATAAAATTCCTTCAGTAACAGTAGTTTTACCAGCATCTATGTGGGCAATAATTCCAATGTTTCTCGTTTGTTTTAATGAATATTCTCTGGGCACTTTAATTCTCCTTAATTTTATGTCGTTATTTCCTTTACCGTTCCGTATACAGGATCGATATAGATGTTTAATCTTTCACCCGCTTCATCTTCATCAGTAATCTCCGCGTAATACACGCCCCATTCAAGACCAACCTCATAGTTTTTATATAAATCCAAAACAATTTCATAATTATTATGTTTCTCGCGGAATTCCCGGCCGCCGTTCTCTTCGGCAATGTTCACGGCATCAGCATATCCGTAAACCCAATCATCTTCATAAACTTCATAAAATTCCTCACCGATATCATCATCCGACCGCGGCAGTATACCCCAATCATCAAGTGACATAAAATCAGGAGCAACCAAGACATAAAAATCATTTTCGTAATTATCAGTTGCCGAAGCAAAATATATTATTGGATAAAATTCGTCCGATACCCGAGTGCCTTGATAATACACATTCACCGCGAAAAGATATGCATCTTCCTGCCATGCCCAAGCTTTTTCAAAAGCCTGGCTGATCATTTGCTGTAATTTAATGCGTTCGGCCTCCGGGTCAGTATATCCGAAATCAGCCCCGCCAGTTACTTCGGTCGGTTCATTTTTATTAAAACAGCTGGTTCCGGTAGTTAACGCTACGATCAGACAACCGATTGTAAATATTTTTATTTTATCCAGCTTGTTCATATGAATATCAGGCAAAATGTGCAAAAGCGCGGTTCGCTTCAGCCATCCGGTGCACGTCTTCTTTCTTTTTTACCGCCTCACCTAATTTGTTAGAGGCATCAATCACTTCATCGGCCAGGCGTTTGGACATGGAGCTGCCTTTGCGCTTTTTAGCGCCGGTTATAATCCAACGCATAGCAAGGGTTAAGCGGCGGTCGCCTTTCACCTCTACCGGTATCTGATAATTGGCGCCGCCGATCCGCCTCGATTTAACCTCCAAAATAGGCGAAGCGTTTCTAAGTGCCTGATCAAATATCTCCAGCGGGTCCTGCTTTGTCCGTTGGGATATTATATCGAACATATCATAAATAAGCCTCTGGGCGACCGATTTTTTCCCGGATTGCATAACATAGCTGACAAAACGACCGACTGTCAGGTTGTTAAATTTCGGATCAGGATATTTTTTTCTCTTGAGAGCTCGTTTTGATCTCATGATTTTTATTTACTTGCTTTTTCTTTCTTGGCGCCATACAAGCTACGACTTTGCTTGCGTCCTTCGACTCCCAACGTATCATAAACGCCTCTAACTATATGATAACGAACGCCCGGCAGGTCTTTGACCCGACCGCCGCGTATCATTACTATTGAGTGTTCCTGAAGATTATGACCTATGCCGGGTATATAGGCAGTCACTTCAAGGCCATTAGAAAGTTTAACTCTGGCGATTTTACGTAGGGCGGAATTCGGTTTTTTAGGCGTAACCGTTATTACTTTGACACAAACACCTCGTTTAAATGGGCTGCCTTTAGGCAGTCTGTAACGACGTCTTTTCATGGCATTTAACACAGTGGTCAGAGCTGCGGTTTTCGACTTTTTTGACTGCTTTTCCCGTCCTTTTCTTACGAGTTGATTAATTGTAGGCATTAAATTTTGGATTCTTTAGCAATAATTAGTTATTTTTTCTACACCAATTTAACATGTTTATTGTAACAGGTCAATCGCTAGCCTAATAACCGAAATATAATATCCAAGAAAAAGTTAAACACCCGAGCGATTAATCCTTGTCCAAATAAGAGTAATCCAAGCAATAGAAATGGTCCATATTGCTCTAAAAACATCCTGAAATTATCTAAGGACCTGGGCAAAATCGCGAATAAAACTTTGGAACCGTCTAAGGGGGGTATTGGAAATAAATTAAAGGTAAAAAGTATCAAATTGGCCTGTATTAATATGGCCAAAAATATCACTAAAAGGTTATTTTCACCCAATGTCGGCAAAAAGACCTTAAGCAAGACGCCGAAAATAGCAATCAGAACAAGATTTGATAGAGGTCCCGCCAGACCGACAACAGCTGATCCAAATTGCTTGTTTTTAAGATTGTAAGGATTAAAGGGAACCGGCCGGCCGTAACCAAAACCGACTAATAATATTAACAGCGCTCCAAAAGGATCCAGGTGCTTTATCGGATTTAGCGTCAATCGTCCGGCATAAAGAGCCGTTTTATCACCTTGCATAGTGGCGGCTAGTGCGTGCGAAAATTCATGAACAGTAACGCCTACAACCAAAGCAAAAATTAAGAGCAGAAAACTGGTTATATCAATACTGCCTGAAATTACATTAAAAAGCATATCTTGATTTATTTTGTAATTTAGTTATAATTGAGTTTGAATTCATAAATCATATAAATAATATGGCTAGGACCTGTGATATTTGTCAGCGCAGCACGACTGTATCGATTTCACGAAGTCATTCCAATATTGCCTCAAAGAGACGGAAATATGTGAATCTACAGAAGAGAAAAATCAACGGTAAAAGAATGACGCTTTGCACCAACTGCCTGAAATCAGCTGTTAAAAAACAATCTAAATAGAAATCTGGTCGGGGTAGTGGGACTTGAACCCACGACCTCACGCACCCCATGCGTGCGCGCTAGCCAACTGCGCCATACCCCGCCGCTGCTTTAAAAAAGCATTTTGGGTATTTTTAGTATAACACCGATACTTTTAATTAACAAAAAAAATAATAAAAAAACGGCCAATTAATAATGGCTGTTATTTGATACTATCTTCTCGTTAAAACTATTATTGTATAAATCCAGGCCAACGACACTAAAAAGAAGCTGACGACAATATAAACACCCTTGTTGATATTAACTAATGGATTTATCTTTTTCATCTGAACTCACTTGTATTATATAGCAATAATTTAAGAGGTCAAGATTAGATTACTCGAACATTATAACCTCATCGGTCCGATGATAATCGTATATTTCTTCGTTTTTAAACCATAGCTGTTCTTCATATTTTGATTCTTCAAGATTGCCTGAAGCGTGAATTATGTTGCGAACAGTCCGTTTTTTTTCATTAGCCAATTCTGGCGAATCAACCGAATAATCTCCTCTGATCGTGCCGGGATTCGCAAATGTCGGCAGAGTATTACCAGCGATCATTCTGACATTATCAATAGCGTGCAAACCGCGAAGTAAAATTGCTATCACCGGACCAGAACTTAAAAACTCCATGTTCCAGCGATTAACCATTCTTCCAATTTCTACCGGATCCATTGTGCCTAATTCTTCATTGGCATCCTTGCCGTATTTCTTATAAGTGGTCAAAGTCTTCTCGCCAATTCCTCTCAATAATTCTATTCTGTCTTCGGGATAATGCTTTGAGGCGAATTCCTTATCTATCCAGATCATTTTCATGGCAACTATTTTCAGCCCAGTTCTTTCGAAACGATGTATAATTTCGCCGATTAAGCCGCGCTTGACAGCATCCGGCTTTATTAAAACAACTGTTTTTTCGTTAGCCATGTTTTCTTTCTTTTGGTCCATATTATTTTTCCATAACCGCCTTAGCTTTATCAACTACTTCGGCCGGCGTGTGATTATCCTTAATAAAATAATCATCAGCCCCCAGTTCTTTAGCCTTTCTAATGTCTTCATCCTGCCCCAGATTAGTCAACAAAATGACAGGTATTCTCTTTAATTCATTATCTTGCTTCAAAGTTTTTAGGACGACAAATCCATCCAGCTTAGGCATGATTATGTCTAATAAAATAAGATCAGGTTTTATGGCTTTAGCTTTTTCTAATCCCTCTTCGCCATCAAAAGCCTGAATTAACTCAAACCCTTCTTTTAAAAACTTAGTCGCATACATTGACGAGAGCATTTTCTCGTCCTCAACTAATAAAATTTTACTTTTGTTCGCCATATCTAGCATTCATTAATTATCTTATAAGATTATATCAAAAATGATAAAAATAGCAATAGTTTATAGCGCCGGTGATTTTTTATGCCATTTAGTATTCATCTGATAAAATCTAGCGATTTGATAAAGCATGCTCTCTTGATAATGCGGCGCGATGAGCTGCATGCCGACGGGCAGATCACCGCTAAAGCCGGCTGGAATCGAGATAGCCGGCAAGCCAGCTATGCTAGCCGAAACAGTAAATATGTCCGATAAATACATGGTCAGCGGGTCTTCATATTTTTCACCTAATTTAAACGCCGGCGTCGGTGAGGTCGGGGTCAATAGACAATCGACGCGTTCAAACACTTTCTGATAGTCCTTGATAATGAGCGATCTTACTTTTTGGGCTTTTAAATAATAAGCGTCATAATAACCTGACGATAAGACATATGTACCGAGAATAATTCTTCTTTTTACTTCCGGGCCAAAGCCCTCGGTCCGGGTCAGCTGATAAATATCTTCCAGTTTTTTTGCTTTGTCTTTGGCGGATAAACCATATCTTATTCCATCATATCTGGCCAGGTTTGACGAAGCTTCAGCCGGCAATATCAGATAATATACGGCCAAAGCTTCCGGCGTATGCGGCAAGCTGACTGACTCTACTTCAAAGCCCAATTTCGTCATTTTTTCCACACTCGCCTTGAGTGTATTTTCCAGGCCTTTATCCATCCCGTCGATAAAGAATTCATCGGGGATGCCAATTTTTAACTTGGGTGTTTCGTCCGATAATTCATCATAATAACGCGGTACGCTTTTTTTGGCGCTAGTTGAATCGTATTTATCAAAACCGGCAATAGTTTGAAGAACCATGGCGTTATCTTCGACAGTCCTGGTAAAAATTCCAATCTGGTCTAAAGATGAAGCCAGCGCAATTAAACCATACCTGGAGATACGGCCGTAAGTCGGTTTTAAACCAACGAGGTTGCAAAAACCGGCTGGCTGTCTGACCGAACCTCCGGTATCGGTACCCAGGGCAAAATGACATAGACCGGCAGAAACAGCGGCGGCCGAACCGGATGAAGAACCGCCCGGAACGCGTCTCGTGTCCCAGGGATTTTTAGTTGCTCCATAGGCAGAATTCTCACCTGACGCTCCCATTCCAAACTCATCGCAGTTGGTTTTACCAAGGATTATTGCTCCGGCATCGGCTATTTTTTCAACGGCTGTGGCTGAGTAAGTGGGACAATAATTTTCCAATATCTTCGATCCGGCCGTTGTTTTAATACCGCGGGTATTTAAATTATCCTTCAGACCGGCCGTAATGCCGGCCAGCCCGCCCAACTCATCGCCTTGCTTGATTTTTTTATCGATTAAATCCGCCTTTTCTTTTGCCTCTTTATCGGTAATCGTTAAAAAAGCATTTAAATTATGGTTGTATTGTTGTATCCGCTTCAGGTAATAATCAACAACCTCACGACAGCTAAAATCGCGTCTTTTTAAGCCCGTATTAAATTCTTTGACGGTGAGGCCGCTGAAATTCATTTTAGTTGTTATCAAAAACCGCCTTAACCCGGTAACTTTTTTCTTCAGTATCGGGCGCCTGTCCTAAAATTTTTTCATTCTGGCTATCATCAATTACCATATCATTTCGAGAAATATTAGTCAGTCCGGTCACATGCGCGGTTGGTTCTACACTCGACGTTTCTATCTGATTCAGTTTTTCCGCATAATCAAGTATGGACGTAAGCTGGCTCTCGTATAGCCGGGCTTCCTGCGGACTTAGTTTAAGTCTGGCCAATCTGGCTAGTTGTTTGATTTGTTCTTTTGGCAGTTTGCTCATACTTTTATCAGTTTACCACTTTTTTGCTAATTATTCAATTAAACACGATTATTTCTTGGATTTTCATATACCGTAATTTGTACATAACTAGTTTTTCCGATACACTGGAATCCACAGAATAATAAGTTTAGCGCCTTTCTGTCAAACGCCCTTTAGTCCTTGCATCAATCAGTTTCAACCACGCGTAGCGGTTATCCAACCCCGCCGCTATCGTGTGGCCCGGGGAGATAATGTCAGACTGAGTCAGACATTATCCTCCCCTTTTTTATTTAACTAGTTTGGTAAATTCGGGCTGAGTAATAACTTTGACTCCAAGCTTCTTTGCTTTTTCCAGTTTTGAGCCGGCCGCCGTGCCAGCCAGCAAATAATCCGTCTTGGCGCTAACATTGTTTGATACTTGCCCCCCGGCCGCCCTGATCATGGCTTTAGCTTCATCACGGGTCAGCCCGTCAAGAGCGCCGGTCAAAACAAATGTCTGACCTGCTAATCGCCGCTGATGTTCAGTCAGCTTCTCTATCATAACGCCTTGTTCAAACAGCTTTTTAAGCAGTTTTATATTTTCGCTTTTATGAAAATATTCATGGATGCTTTTAGCAACTACTAAACCAACATCATGTACTAGCGATAAATCTTCGATTGAAGCGGTTTCTATTTTGTCTAGACTGCCAAAGTAGTCGGCTAAATCTATAGCTGTTTCTTCACCGACATGTCTGATGCCAAGCGCATAGATAAAACGGCTTAAGCTTATTTCACGGCTATTAGCGATGGCTCTGATTAAATTTTCAGCCGCTCTCTCGGCAAAGCCTTCAAGCGGCTCAACATCCTTTTTTTTAAGCTTTAATAAATCAGCCGGGTCCCGGATTAATCTTTTTTCAAGCAACTGATCAATTATTCTTGGCCCCAGACCATCAATATTGAAAGCCGCTTTGGCGGCAAAGTGATAAAGTTTTTCCCTTATCTGCGCCGGGCATCTTGAATTTGTACAATAATAAGCTGCTTCCCCTTTTTGCCTAATGACAATCGACTGACAGACCGGGCAATGATTCGGGAATTTGAAATGTCTTTCCCGACCTGTTCTAAGTTTAATTAATACCTTAACGATATCGGGGATTACGTCACCAGCTTTTTGTATGATTACCGTATCGCCGATTCTCACATCCAGTCTGTTTATTTCATCTTCGTTGTGCAGAGTCGCCCGCGCAATGGTCGAGCCGGCGACTTTGACTGGTTTTAAATAAGCAACCGGCGTTAGCGCGCCCGTCCTACCCACCTGCACCTTGATATCTTCGACAATAGTAGTTGCCTGCTCAGCTGGGTATTTATAAGCCAAGGCGGCTCTTGGCGCTTTGCCAGCCACCCCTAATCTTTTAAACGTCTTGATGTCATTGACATTGACGACTATACCATCCATCTGATAAGCCAGTTTTTCCCGTTGGTTTTCAATTTTTTTATAGTATTTCTGGACCTCATGTATATCCCGACAATACTGATTCAAGCCGTTGCTTTTAAAACCCAAGATTTGAATTAGCTCATGGCTTTCTTGATGCGTGGTCTGGCCGATATCAGTTACCAAATCATAAGCAAAAAAATCAAGCTGGCGCTGGGCGGCTATTTTGGGATCAAGCTGCCTGACCGAACCAGCGGCGGCGTTCCTCGGATTGGCAAACTCAGTCTCGCCTTTACTCTTTTGACTGTTATTTAAATCAGCCAATACTTTTTTTGACATATAAACCTCACCCCTGATCTCGACTCTTCCGGGCAGATTGTATTTATCAGGCATTTTTTCTAAAGATAAACGCAGAGGTATGGCATCAATGGTTTTGATATTATGAGTCACGTCTTCGCCCGTCCGCCCATCGCCGCGCGTCAAGCCTTTTGCCAATATCCCATTATCGTAAATCAGAGCAATAGCTAAGCCATCCATTTTTATCTCAGCGTAATAATCAAGTTTGGTATTCAAGGTTAGCAGTTTTTTTATTCTGGCTTCCCACCTTATTAACTCAGCCTCGCTGAAAGCGTCATTTAATGACAACATTGGTGTCTCATGCTTAACCTTGACAAACTCTTTGAGCGGCTCGCCGCCCACACGTTGAGTCGGTGAATCGGGGGTTATTAAATCAGGGTACTGTTCCTCCAACCTGGCTAATTCGTGCTTCAATGAATCATGGGCCGCGTCTGAAATCTCACTTTTATCCAAAACATGGTAAAGATAGCGGTGATGGTTGATCTCCGCTCGAAGTTTTTCAATTCTTTTTTTTACTTCTGCTTTCGTCATTTTTCTATATTACGAAAACCCCAAGTCAAGGGGTTTATGATTTTTCGTCCGATTTAATTATTTTTTGTAAGATCTTCTTCCGAATAAATAACATATGAGTAAATATCCGAGATTGGCAAAATCCAGGGAACACTGGCCTGAATCGCTTGCGAGGCCGATAAAACACTGCCGTCAGGAAACACGCCGACTGCCGTCATCTGGATTGTGCTGGCTATATCGAGAATCTGATCTAGCTCATCTTTGACCACCAGAGTTAAATCAGTCGCCGCGCCGTCAAAAGCCCGGATCTGAAGACGAAATCTTTCTGGATCTTCGCTTGGATTGTATTCCAAGGGAATATCAACACTGCCATTGCATGGGGCGGGGAAATTTTTCCAAGTACGATCATAATATCCTGTTCCGGGCGCCCAACCGGTCCAGGCTAACTGAATATTCGTTGGTCCGCAGTCAGGCGTGCTGATATTTACAGATCGGGGCTTATGGATCCCATCCGTGTCATATAGGTCAAAAAATACTGATTCGTCTTTGCGTATATTGACGGATACATCTTCCGAAATATTGGTCGCTTGCCGTTGCCAAGTAACACGCGCGTCCTGTAAAGCGCCGCTGCCATCGCCGTTTAAAGCATCAATCGTATCTTCAATAGTTTCACCCCGGCGGCGGTAATCGCGCAGCAGCCAAAGACCTTTTTCAATCGCGGTTTCCGAGGCATAAAATGATTTTACTGAATAGGTTATGCCGCGCGTGCCGATTACTTCGTTTATTATCAATACCGATATGGCTACAGCTACGGCAGTCACGGCGGCAATAATCAGCAATGACAAAACCAGAGTAATACCGGATTGTGATTTCTTTATACGGATAATCATCTCTGATAAGTCCTTGTGGCTACCGTGGTTTGAAGATTGATAGTAACAAATTCATCCGGGCCGGCATCTCTTAACTCAGCCTGAATAACGATGGTTACGGTCGGCTGCTGATCTTCAAGTTCGCAGATACCCGATGTTGTGCAATTGAATGGCGGCGGCAACGGCGGGTAAGGGATACTGTTGCCATCACAGTCCGAAGCCGGCGGCAGTTCGTCCGGATTGCAAGACTTCACAAAATACGGATCGCTGGCTGGCCGGACAAAAAAAACCAGATGGTTGATTTTTATATCGCTTGAGCTTAACGGCTGTTCGGACAGCAACTCGTCTTCGCCGACCAAACGATCGCCCTGAGCGCCACCCAGTCTGAATTTAAATTTTTCATTAGAGCTGGTGATAATATTCAAACCATTACTCTGATCACTCTCTATTGGCAGATTAAGCGCTCCGGAACCGAGATTTTCCTCATAGTGACGCTGATAATCTATGTAACCCAGTCTTATCTCCCTAGCCAGAGTCTCAATCGCATCACGTACGGCGCCGATTACCACTTGTTCCGCTTTAACCCGCCGCTGGAAAGTTAAACTGTTGATTAATATGGTTACCACGACCGTAACCGTAATAGAAAATATGGCGGTCACAACGACCATCTCCATCAAACCGACTCCGGAATTATTATTTTTAACAAAACTCTTCATAATACTTATTTCCAGTTATAAATACGGTCTTCCTGGGTAAGCTGATGTATTTTATCCTCATCAGTCCACTGAATAGTGATATATACCTGAATACCTATTTTTCTGTCGTGAGGCGGGTGGCTGGCGCAATCTTCACCCGGTTGAATCAAGGCCGAGTCTAATTCAGTTTCACTGCTCGGGTCGTAGCAAATCGGCTTGGTGGTGATTAAACGCCTGAAGTTGGTTGATTGGGCATCGATGGGCATGTGATATCTTTCTTCCGCATGATTATCATCATACTGATTGTAGATACGATAGCCGCCGCGGTCCATATAATAAATTCGCGTCTGGTCAGAATTTAAATCATAATCACCAAACAGCAAGCTCCACTCCATATAGGTTGCTGGATCGCTATCATCATCCTGAAAATTAAGTACGGCGCGGTATTCTAACGAATCATCCAAGCTCTCATCCCAGTCAGTACCAGTGCCTGAATCAGTAGCCAGCCAATTGGCGTCGCGCTTTGACCGGACCACTTCTATGGCTTCACGCGCTAGATTAGAAGCAACCAGTTCATTTTTTGATGAACCGGCGGCTAAGATGCTAGACAATATTAAGACCAGCGCCGACACCAAGCCAACCAATATTATAAAAACAGCCACCACTGCTTCCAGCAAAGTTACTCCTGATTGATTTTTTCCATGTCGAATATTCATCTTTATTCTTCAATAGTTACGCCGCCCAAAAAGCCGCCTTCAACAACGATATCTTTTGTATCGGCGGATTTTTCGTGGAGCAGCGTGATTATCGCCGATGGTAAATCATCATAAATCACAGGATCATCACCGCAATTTTCTGCCGCTGAAACTATTAATTTTGAGCTGGGTATAATAAAAACTATATCTGCTCGGCAAAAATTGGCTCTTAAATTGGCTACATCCATCGTATCGATAATCGTGTTAGCGACAAGATCATATTCCTCCAATAACACATCTGGCTCATCAGGATCGGGATCGGCCGGATCGTAATGGTAGTCATCGCTTCCGCCGCCGTAATCAGCATAAAGCCGGTATTTTTCATCAGAAACATTTTTATCGATGCTCAGGCCGTAAGCCCTGGGCACACTGAGGCCAAGCGTCGGATTGTCAGTGCTTTTACCCGATTTAGCATAACCTTGGACCTTTCTTATGTTGCTGGCTAATTCAGAACTGCTTCTTTCTAAATCAGTTGACTGGCGGCTGCGCATAAACGATACCAGACCGACTGAGCCGATGATAGCAAAAATGCTTATCGCGACAATCATTTCGACCAAGGTAAATCCTCTTTTTTTATTTAAGAATTTCATTTTTGGCTAAATTAATAAGTCCGTGTACCATCTTATCACTTCATCACCCCAGATAAATATAACGAAAGTGGCGCTGGTCAGAAAAACACCGAATGGCAAACGGCTTTGCCATTTTTTGCGGCCGCTGCCGATCAAAAATATTCCGGTAACTGATCCGATCAGATAACTCAGAAAAAGGGCGGCCAATAATTTATCCCAGCCCAGCATCAGTCCCATCACTGCTCCGAGCCTGATATCGCCACCGCCGATCCATTTGCCTCGCGATAGGCTAAATTGCAGAAGAAAGAAACCGCCTCCAATTATAGCACCAATTATCAGGCTGGTTAATCCAATGTTTAAAAACAAACCTCCGATAAATGCCACGACTGCCGCCGGCAGCATAACCCGGTCCAGTATCATGTAATGTTTCAGGTCGAAAACAAAGACTATCATCAAAAAAGAAACATAGATGCAGTAGATGAAAAAAATATCGGATAAAGAAAATTTAAAAAATAATATCAAGAAAGCCAAACCAGTCAGCAATTCAATAATCGGATACTGCCAAGAAATATTCTTTTGACAGTCCCGGCATTTTCCGCGCAATAAAATGAAGCTAAGCAGGGGGACTAAATCTTTTGCCCGGATATGGGCTTTGCATTTGGGGCAGTAAGACCGGCCCTTCAAAAAACCTTCTTTAGTGTGCAGTCTCCAGATCACCGCGTTTAGAAAACTGCCGATGCTGATCCCGACTATGAATATTAAAATAGATTCCAGGATAAACATTTATTTTATTCCCTCCGGGCTTATAGTATGCGAGCCTTTATTCAGACCGGCGTGGTTTTTTTCCAGCCAGAAAGTAACCTCATAGTTTTTTTCCGTGGGAACAACAGTAACCACATAATCCGTTCTGCCCGGGTCTTTTAATACATTTATATCCCGATAATAATCACGCAGTTTGCACCGGCGGATCGACTCTCCGGCTTCCTCGCAACCATGGTCAGAGGCTGCCGCGTAACTCCGGTCATGCTGATACATCTTTTCAAAAGCAGTATGTATAATCAACGCATCGCTGATTCTCTGCATGTCGCGAGCTCTGGCTTCTTCGTGCTTTATGCCCCATAGCCACAAAGCCCCAATCACAATAAAAACCACTATTATTAAAGAGATTTTTATTATTAGTCCTCTACGGATAGCAAATACCATATGTTGGAATTATAACATAAAAATTGTATTTTGTCATACAAAAAATCAAATAATAAAATACCTCGACCCTCTTTATACAACGGGGCAAGCTTGTGGAGAGGTGCCATAATGTATCTTTCCACTCGCTTTGCTCGGTCGAGAAATATTTCTTGTAACAATGCGTCTCTCCATTCTCTCGTTCCACTCGCTCAGTCCAGAAATAAATAATATTCATGACTTTATGGAGAGGTATAATTTTGAATTAGTAATAAAAAAGAGGTTGTTATAAACACTCTCTATCTTAACATCTAAACTAGTTAATCAGACGGCCAAGGCAGAATGTACCGCCTGAAACAGGATTGCAAATCGGCAAACCGGTTGGCCTAGCATCTATGCTTAATACGCACTCAGTACCGGCCGTATAGGTAGCCGCATCAATAATTCCATCAAGTCCGCCAGCCGGCGGATTTCCCTCATAGTCCGAGTATAAAAGATAAGCGTCGCTAGCCGCGTCTTTGCAATACATATAACAATCGCCGGACGGCGGGTTACCGTTTGTGCAACCGCCGGTTTCCCCGGCATTGATCGGAGGCTCGGGCATCGAACTTGAAGCCAAAAACTCATTCATAGTTGCTGAACCGCATGTTTGAATCAATATGCCATTCCAGGTAGCCGGCGCCGCGGGCGGACTGCCGCCGCCTTCGTTGATGCATAGTTCAACCGCCGATTGAATGGTTCTGATATCTGACCAGCGTTTGGCGTCGCGCGTCCTCTGCCTGGCTCCCTGCAACGAAACAATAGCCAGCGTCGATACCAGGCCAATAATCATAATAACCACCAGTAATTCTATGATGGTAAACGCCTGATTATTAAATTGTTTTTTTCTTTTTTGAAACATTTTTTAGAAATCGTTCAATTTTACTGTAGCATAAATTGACATAATAATCAAAGAGAGTCCAATACTGGACTCTCTTCTTTATATACAGAATACAGCTATATTTTATGAACCAAGGCAGAATCTCGGATCGGCGCAGAAGCCAGCGACAACGACACCGGTATTAGTATTATCATCGCTTGACCTACATCGACCGATACCATAGCCGATGGTTTCGTTCAAATCACCACCAACCGGATCTGGAGTCTCAAGATAAGCTGCCAACAGATAAGCGGTGCCACCAACATCAGTGCAATACGTATAGCAGTCACCAGTCAAAGTCGCGCCGTTACAACCGGTTTGAGGCGGTTCTGGCGGCGTGCTGGATGCCAGAAACTCACTTAACGCACCTCCAAAAGCAGTCCAGTTGTCTGGTAAGGCCGGTATGCTGCCGTTTTCATTGATATACAGCTCAACTGCCGATTGCAGGGTTCTGATATCAGCCTGGCGCTTTGTGTCGCGAGACTTCTGACGAGCGGTATTCAATGACACTATAGCTAATGTTGAGAGCAAACCGATAATCGCGATTACAACGAGCAATTCAATTAAAGTAAAACCTTTTTTATTTTTCATTTCTTCACCCCCTTTCGTGGCAACTTTTAAGCTGCTCTAGAACCAGCTTAAAAGACAATATTTAATTATTAGGGTTTATCCACTATCACTTTATATTTTAGCACAAATATAGGAAAAAATCAACTAGTTTTCATTAAATAGCCGTAGACAGCTGATACATCGGCAGTAAAATGGCTGTAATCATAACGGCTACGGCCACGCCAATAATCAACATGACCATCGGTTCAAGCAATGTAACTAAATTATGGATGAGCGTCTCGACTTCTTTCGCGTAGAAATCTGACAATTTCTTTAAAATCATATCTAGTTTGCCGGTTTGTTCGCCAACCGCCATCATCTGGGTAAGCATGGGCGGCACATCTTTGCTCTTAGCAAAGAGCGTAGCCATTGAATTGCCGTCTTCAATCACATCAATAGTGGCTATAGTCAGTTCTCTGTATATAGTGTTACCGACAATATCGGCTACAATTTCCAGCGTCCTAGTCAGGGGGATGCCGCCGGCAATCAGCGTGGATATGCTGCGGGCAAAGCGCGTTAAATAAATTTTTTGGAAAAGGTTGCCGAAAATCGGCAGTCTGATTTTCATCCGATCCAGCTCACGCCGGCCGACTTCTGTCCTAGCTATATACCGGTAAATGACAGCTAAACCCAGCAGAAATAAAATTACCATCCACCAGTCATTTTTAAGAAAATTACTTGTCCAGATAAGGATCCGGGTGGTCAGCGGCAATTCAGCCCCGCTCTCTTGCAGAACCGCGGTCAACTGCGGAATAACGAAGATCATCATCAAAACTCCGACTGCCACCAAAGCGGACATAATAAACGCCGGGTAAATCATGGCACCGCGAATCTTACTCTGCAGATCATAATCTTTTTCCAGCTGATCAGCCAAATAGGTCAAGGTTTCGTCCAGCTTGCCGGTCGTCTCGCCTGACCGGATCATGTGAATATAAAATTGCGAAAAAACCTGCGGATAGCGGCTAAGGGCAGTAGAAAGCTTGGCGCCGCCATCAACCTCATCGGCAATTTCTGAAATAATTATTTTAAAAGTTACTGTCTTCGTCTGCTTGACTAAGATTCTTAAAGCCTGAACAATCGGTACGGCCGTTGTAATCATCACGGACAATTGTCGCGAAAAAATAACTACTTCGCGCATCGGCACTTTGTTCAGAAAGCTGATTGTCCCCTGAAAAATTGTCGCCTTTTTCCGCTGTATCAAGCTTAAAATAATGTACTTGCGATCTTCCAAAAGTTCCGACGCGACATTTTCTGAAGGTGCTTCAATAACGCCGTTTATATTATTGCCTTCTCTGTCTTTTGCTTTGTAATCAAAAATTGCCATTTTTTACATTCTAATCATCATTTTTAAGCCGTTTTTATCAACCGCGTGGTTCAAAGCGTCTTCGAGCAGCACCTCGCCGGCTTTTACGAGTTCAGCCAGAGAACGATCTAGTGAGACCATGCCCTCTTCCCGCGAAGTCTGGAGGATAGTATTGATCTGATAAATTGAGCCTTCCTTGATAATTGACTTAACGGCTGGTGTCGGAATTAGAATCTCAGGCGCCACCACCTTGCCGCCGCCAACCCGAGGCAGCAGACGCTGGCTAATCACCCCTTCTAATGCATCAGCCAGCTGGAGCCGTATCTGCTCCTGCTTGGGTACCGGAAAACTGTTGATTATTTTTTCCAGCGTTTTATAGGCTGAATCAGTATTCATGGCAGAGAGCACCAAACGGCCCGATTCAACCACTGTAAATACTTTTTCAATAACTTCCATGCCCTCCATGTCTGACAACATAACCACATTCACGTCTTCTTGCGGTATGCTGCTCAATGCTTTTTCAAACGACAAAGTATCCCGGCCCACGCCCCTCTGTTCAACGATGCTCTTATTATTAGTGAAAACATATTCAATTGGTTTTTCAATAGTGATGATATATTCTGAGCGCGTTTGGTTAATAGTCTCTGCCAGTGAAGCGATAGTGGTTGATTTGCCCGAACCAAAAGGCCCGGTTACCAGTATCAGGCCCTTTTCAAGCTTTGAAAATCTTTCTACGATTACCGGCAAGCCCAAATCTCTGATGTTTTTAATAACTGGAGGTATGTATTTAAGCGAAACTGACAGATAGCCTTTTTGGTAGAAAATATTAACCTTGAAACGCGCCCGTTCCTCAAATGAATAAGTCAGCACTACTTCCTTTTCTTCTTTCAGTTGCTTTTGCTGCTCTTCGTCAAGAAAAGATAAAGCGATTTTTTCCATTTTCTGAGGCGTCATATTAGCTCCGGTCTGAAGCGGTTTCAGCTGATCATCGATTCGAAAAATTGGCGGATTACCCACTGATAAATGAAGGGCTGAAGCTTTCAGTTCAGCCACCTGCCGGAGTAAATTGCCTAGTTCTAATTGCGTGGTTGTATCCATCCTATTATTTTCGTAATATTTTTTTAATTTTTTCTATAACCTCAGACGGCATAAAGTGGGCCTTGATCAGATAATCTTCAACATGATATTTCAGAGCTTTGTCAATATCAGTTTGCTGGTTTAGGTTGGTTAAGAGAATAACCGGTATCGCAGAAAGGCTGCGGCTGCTTTTAAGCTTTTTAAGCACGGTGTAACCGTCAATTTTCGGTAAAAGCAGATCAAGCAATATTATATCCGGCTTAAAACTTCGAGCTAATGCTAATCCTTCTTCACCGTCTACGGCCAGTTTGACGTCAAAATTTTCCATTGTCAGCTTGGCTAAATACATGCCCGATAAAAAAGTATCGTCTTCAATCAACAAAAGCTTTTTTTTGGAAACGCTGGCTCTTGTTTGTTTTATTATTTTCTTAGCCATAAAATTTATTCTTTGGTCACCTTCATCACTTCTTCAACCGTCGTATAACCCTGGAGTGATTTAATAAAGCCGTCTTCAACCATATTATACATCCCCTGCCGTCTGAATTCACCCTTAATTTTATCCAAATCCACGCCCGAGAGTACTATCTTTTTCAACTCTTCGGTTACTTCCAACACCTCAGAAATGGCCACCCTTCCTTTATAGCCGGTATTGGCGCATCGAACACAACCTTTGCCCCGATGAAATTTAAGAGGACGGACCAAGCTTATTTCCTTAGGCAATGATTCTTTGGGTATGCCGCTGAGTTTTTTAAGCACCTCGTCTTCATATTTCTTTGGCAGCGTCACTTCTTCCTTGCAGTGCTCGCATAATCGCCGAACCAGACGCTGAGCCATCACCAAATTTAACGATGAAGTCAGCAGAAATGGTTCAATTTGCATATCAATCAAACGAGGCACTGCGCCAAAAGCATCATTAGTGTGTAATGTCGACAATACAATATGTCCGGTCAAACTGGAATGCACCGCTAATTCAGCCGTCTCATTATCACGAATTTCGCCAACCATGATTATATCCGGATCCTGACGGAGTATTGAACGCAACCCCCGGGCAAAAGTTAGACCAACATCGGGGTTTACCTGCGATTGGTTGACGCCTTTTTGATAATATTCGACCGGATCCTCTAATGTTACTATATTTACCTCTTCTTTATTTAAAATATGCAGCAAGGCGTAGAGAGTAGTCGATTTGCCCGATCCAGTCGGACCGGTTATCAAGAACATGCCATGGGGTTTTTTTATATTGACCTTCATTTTTCTCAGATTTTCTCCCCAGAAACCAAGCCTTTCTAGATCCAACACGTTAGATGAGGTATCCAGAATACGCATCACTACTTTTTCATTATCAACAACCGGCAGCGTCGAGACGCGAAAGTCGACATCGCCGGTGTCAAATCTTTTTCGAAAACGTCCGTCCTGAGGCACTCGCGTTTCGTCAATCTTAAGATTGGATAACACTTTGACCCGGGCAACAATCGATGAGTGCACCGCTTTGGGCAAGATCAAAGAGGTGTGCAGTATGCCATCGATACGGTAGCGCACCCTAGTATCGTCGGTTAATGGTTCGATGTGGACATCAGAGGCTTTTCCTTCAACCGCGTGCTCCAGAATAACGCTGACCATCTTGGCGACCGGCGCTGAACGAACCACCTCCTCAAAACCTTTTTCCGTTATTTCTATTTTATGAGTTTCATCGTCTCCAGTAGTGTCCTTAAGCGCTTCTTCGACCTCCGAACTCAAACTTTGATACTGCCTGATTAAATATTTGTAGGCAGTTAAAGTAATTACGAAATATTTTATCCGGGTATTGGCCTTACGAGCGATAAATTCAATCGCTTCAATCGCCTTATAATCTCCGGGATTAACCATGCCGACGCTGATCTCCTTGTCGTTTCTCGCAAAACAGATGATTTTATAATTGGTGGCGATTTCTTCCGGTATCAGCTTCAGGACGTCGGGGCTGATCATCCGGCCGAATAAATCAATGGTCGGCAGATTGTAAGCCTTGCTTTTTGCCTGAATTATATCCTCATCGCGTATCTCTTTTGAGTCTTCGATCACTTCAATAACCGGCTTGCCCTTGGCCCGAGACTCTCTTTTCCACTGCTCAATCTGCTCCAGAGTAGCCAGCTTATGTTTAGCCAGATTATCCAAAAAACTTAGACCGGCCGATGGGTTGTTTATTTTGTTTATTATCATGCGTTATGTGTGTTTTTTGATTTTTTATTTATTCGGCCCCCTCTGGCTGAATCGATTCGACAAATGGATTGGTCCGTCCCAAAGTGCCTGGCTTGATCGGAAAATCACCATGCACAGTCAGGTCATCCAGGCGTTCATCTTCCAGCACATCCTTACCTAAATCAGTATAAATTGGAAGATCTTTGGTGGTAGTATTTGTGATTGGCAACACTATGTCCGGCGCATCTGGTCCGCTAAAATAATTCTGAAATACCATAATCAGGGTAGCGCCGCCAAAGACAATTAAAATACCGGCTAATATCATTATACGCTTGCGACTTATTCTTTTTTGTACTAGCGCCATATATTATTATTTTTATAAATTAGCTGACTAAATAATAAGTAGTCATATTAAGTACGAATGAACTGCTGTCAGACGAGTAACTGATCGTGTTTAAATCAAGAATTCTCATATTTTCTTCAATCGTATTTAACATATTTTTAAATTTAGCGTAGCTGAAATCGCTGGCTTCAATGCCGACAACAATATTTATAGTACCGATGCGGCTGGCCTGCGCGTAACTTTCATTGGCGGTAGCCGTATTACCGGTTAAATTATCAAGTATTGAAGTCTTTTTTTCTTCAGTCGACGTTGAAGCGTCTGTCTCTGATTGATCGTCCGTTATTACCGAACCAGTGGTTACGGCAATTCTGACTACATCCATTCCCATATCTTTACCCAACTGATCAAGCATGACAAAAAGTTCAGGCACTTCTTGGCTGTCCGGCAAAAGCTTTCTGAGATTATTTACTTCGGTTTCACTAATGCCGTTGAACTCATCAACCATTTTCTGGAGTCTTTCAAAATATAATTGGCGGTTAGTTAAATTTTCCTGCTTGTTACCGAAATCAAGCAAACCCTGATTGCGTATGCCTTGATATTTTGGAATGAGAAAAATAAAAGCGCCAATAATAATTATGGTCAGCGCCAGGATGATTGAAATGATCTTTGAATTGCTGAATATTACGTAGAGTATTGTTTTTCTAATTTGGCTAATGACTGGCATTTTTTATTCCTCCGGTAGATTATAAAATACTTCCTCACGCACAACCAATTGTATGGGGAAATTTATATAATTATTCTCGCCGGTTTCGCTTTTAACCAGCCCAGCTTGATTCACTACCACTGAGACCACAAAATCCTTTGCTTCGTCACGAAAAGCCATTATCTGTCTGGCCACCGAGGTATAGGTATTGCCTACGGCATTTAATGTAAATGTCGGATTACTCCCCCGACTGAAGGAACCGGCAAAATTTTGATATTGGACCTCATTAATTGTGTATTTTTCCAACATTTCAAAAAAGTTGCTCCAGTGGACCTGATTGTCCAAAACTTCGTGAATATGATCGGTCTGCGATTTCAGCAACAACGCCTGCTTCTGAGCGCTACGCAGGCTCGCAATATCATCTTCAACTTCGTTGATTTGCTGACCGATATCCTCCACGTCCTCAATGATGTTATTCTCGTAATAATTCAAGCCAAGATAAATCAATCCGACCAACAGGACTGATGAGACAATCACGATGGCATAGATAATCAATTTCTTTTTCGGCTCCAGACTCTCTATCAGATCACCCGGCATCAGGTTAACATCCAAAAATGGCGGCGTTTCTTCCTGAATCATTTCTGGATGAGAGGCAGTTTTTCTTTTCTTTTCTTTTTTCTGTTTCTTTTCCACTTTTTCTTCCAAAAACTGGCTTTCAGTTATTTCGTTTTTCTTTGATTTTCTCATGGTGGGATTAACTGGCGCGGTTAGCGGCGCTTCTCGCCCAGCCGGCTCGGCTGGCCTCGGCGGCTCTAAATTAGTCAGCTGACTATTGGTTCTATAATCTTCGGATTCAGTCTGAGTTGGTCTAGCCGGTTTCGGCTCTTTTGGCCGACGCCGAAATAACCCACCGAGAAAACTTCCTTTAAGTTTTGGCTTTGATTCTTTTTCCTTGGGTTTAATTTCCGGATTGGTATAAGAAAAATTTCCCGGTTTTTGATTTTTCTTTTTTTGGCTGTCATCCCCCGGTGTATCCCGGAGTAAATTTATGTCTGGCATATATTTAATATATTTCTCTCATCGCTAGACCGATGGCTACAGCAAACCTTGGTCCGAGTTCATGCAATACCGGCTTAATTTCCTCCGGGTATGATACATGAGCCCAGGGATCACCGATGTAGACCCGCATGTTCAATACTTTTGATAAATATTCTGGCAGAGCTGGTAGATAGGCTGAACCGCCGGTCAGAAGAACTTTCTCAATATCTTTGCTAACGCTTGCCTGGCCTAATGACTGGTTTTGATAGAGATTAAAGCAGTACTTAATTTCATTGATGATTGAGCCGACCACAAATTCAATTGTTTTTGGTATCTGCTGTTGATCCGATTCGGCGCTCACCGACATGCCAAAGTCTCTCTTAAACTGTTCGGCTCTTACCAAATCGACATTTAAACCGTTGGCAATGGTCCGGGTAATTGTTTCGCCGCCAACATCTATGCTTCGATTCAGCAACGGCACGCTGTCACGAATCACCGTCACGTTAGTATTTAAACCGCCGATATCAACAACCATTATCGCCGACTTATCATGTCCGATCAGAGAGCGCTCTAGGGCGAAAGCTTCGGTTTCTAAACCAACCAGTTTTACGTTCAATTCTTTAAAAATATTTAAATATCTCTGGACTAGATTTCTGGGCGCGGCTGTAAGTAAAATATTAAGATTCTTTGATTTCTTTTCTGTTGGCTGCGAATCGTCGCTTTTATTATCAAATGGCTTTGATCGGCCGTCTTTATCGCCGGATCCGTCGTCATCCAGAACCTTCCAGTCAAGGATCATTTCATCAATCGGCATAGGCACGAATTTTTTGGCTTCCCAGCGCACTGCTGACACCAGTTCTTTCCGAGACATGGCGGGCAAATTGATTATCGCACTGAATACCGTGAAACTGGGCAATGCAGCAATTATTCTGTTGGAATTTACTTTTGCTTTTTTAAAAATTTCTTTTACTATTCTGACCGCCTGACTCATTGTTTCTTTAGAATCACTTCTAACCACATTGATCGGCTGTTCAGTATAGCCATAAGTGAGTAATCGCGGTTTTCCCTGCTGGCTTGTTAATTCGACCACCTTGATTCCCGAAGTGCCCAAATCAACTCCTACGTACCCTTCAGCTTTGCTAAATAACCCCATATTTAGATTAATTTTATTCTATTTCTTAACAAATTAAGTATAGCATAAATTAGCAAAAATATCAAGACTTAAACAAAAAGGGCTATTGAAAATGCCCTCTTTGTATCATCCACTTGAAATTATCTTAGAAGGATGGTCTAACGGGTGATATAACTGGAGTATTAAGTGATATATCTACCATGCCTGGCGGCGGATTTGTCTGGAGGCGGCCGGAGTTGATAAATAGTTCTGAACCGGTTGTTGGATCGGCAAAAGTTCTTACTAATTCGAATTGTTTGGCCAGAACTAGACCGTCGACTGTAAATTGATCATTAGTTGAACCAGTATAAAAATTACCAATATGGTTTGGCGCGACGCAAGTGCCGGGAAATTCTGCTGGATCACAGCCAATTACGGCAAAGGCGCCGGCTAAATTATTGGCTTCGCCCTGCGTATCGCTTACCCTGACATCGCCTTTAACAATCCAGCCGACCGAAACGATCTGCGTGGTATATTCAAAGTTAGCGCCAAACAAAGATTCAGCATAAGTCACGTCGCCATTAACCAATAGATCGCCCTCAATAATAAATGTTCCGCTGGCGTTTCCTTCGGGGACAATACTATTATCAAATTCAATATCTTCGTTTATTACCAAATCGCACCACTCGTCCTGACGGCCAATATGTATAATGCTGTTTTGAAGATAATCAAGCCCGCCCATAACAATATTTTTAATTTCCGACCAATTAACATTGTTATCGCCGGCACACCAACCCGGATTCTCATTGCTGTTTATTTCAATAATACGATTGCTGTAATCATTGCCGGTTTTTTTAATCAGCTCCTGATAAGGTATCTCGCCGACAATATTCTTATAGCTTCTTCCGGGCGACGGCAGTAGAATATCAGCGCCAGTTTGTCTGCGAATAGTACCCTCGGCGCTGACTGACCAGTCAATATTACCACCGGCAGTTTTTGAAGTTTCGATGATATAAGTTGCGTTATAGTATTGAGTGCTAGCCGGAGCTTGACCACCGGTTATCTGCTTATAACCAAAGACGTCGCCGTAACGTGTTTCCACCCAGGGCGTAACCAGTGAAACACTGCTGAAATCGACAAAACCAAATCCGGCCTCGCTAACATAAACTTCTTCGAAAGTGCCTGAGGTCTGCGTACAATCTCTAGCATATAGAGGCAAAGAGGTAAACTGATATGAATCAATTTCTACGGGTTCATCATCATAAACCATGATTTTAAAGTAATCGCCCGGTTCCAGATATATCTGGCGCGGAAATGTGCAGGAGATCGTTTCCGGACCAGCATCACCGCCAAGATCAGCGGCATTTAAATCATATAATTCCTCGCCATCACGATACAATTGAACCGTAATCTTTTCTTTATCAAGCTGATCATCGTTATAGCCAGCGGTGAAAGAAAAGAAATAATTGCCGGCCTGAGTGATCGGTACGTCTTTGAAAAATATTTTTGCTATCGGATTTTCAACCACCTGACAGGCTCCCCAGCCGCTAAAATCATCTACCGCATAGCCCATAGCCTGCAACTGAAGCTGATTGGCACAATATTGATCAACCGTACTATTGTCGTTAGATATCCAGCCCCAGCCCGTACATTCAGCCCTGGTAGTACAGGCGCAAGGATTACCGCCGCAATTCTGATTGATATCATACTCCGTTTCAATCAAGCCCGAATCATAAGTACCGGCCGGCTGGGAAACGTCAACCGGTACAGTGCCGCCCGCTGACCAAGCATATCCATGAAAACGCCCAGTAGTGCTTAAAGGGCTTTCAATTGAAACGCCCCACAGATTGCACAGCGTGCACCGGCCGCACATCGGAACGCATTCGTTCTCCTGGCCAGAATACTGGACGCAGTCAGCATCCGATGCGCAGGGCTGGCCAGTGCGCCGACAGACCTTATTTTCATTGCATACACCGCCAGCACCAACGCACTCAAGATCCGAACCGCAATAAATACTCGGATCACCACTGCAGACTCCGCATTTATTACACCTATTACAGGCGTAAAGAGGCGGATCTTTTTTACTATAGCCTACTAAATCATAATAAGCGTAATCCACTTCGCATATTTGGGCTGTCTTAGTAGTTTTATTATAACCATAACAGCTAGCCATTGGACCATAATATCCGGGATCAGACCCAATATCTTCAAAATCGACCTCTCCGCCGCGCAAGCTCGTCCAGCCCCAGTCTAAACCCCAGATGGGCGTAACCTGCGGATTTTCCCACTGATTGCAGCTTGAGCCGCTGTAATCATTTGACGAAAGGAAATATAAATATCTGTTTAATCCGCTTATTGCCTCAAATGCTGCTTTGACTCTGTTATACGAATCAACAACCGCCGCAGGAAAATTCGCTTGTTGGGCTAGATCGCTGTACAGCTCTTTAGGCACGGTCCAATTTATACCATCGGTTGTCTCACGATGGATCAATTTACTGGGTGACGTTCCATCAATATACAAAGTATGGACGCGATAATCGTTTCCAACTATAATCTCCGGCACAAAACCCGCGCCGCTCGCCGTCAGACTTTTTTCTTCCAGCCAGATTGAATTGGATTTTTTGGTGTAAGTAATATCGGTATTGGGGCCAGCGGTGGTTGAATAAATAATATGCGGGTTACCAGCCGGATCTAAAGCAATCTCAGCGCTACTGTTCAACGTCGCTTCACTGCTGACCCTTTCCTCGGACTGAAAATTCAATTGGCCGCTGTATCTGACGGCATAATATATCTGGGTATTACCGTCGCCCAGACGATCATCCATCCAAATCAAGTGGAGATTCCTTCCATAATCCGACTGGAGCCTCGGGTAAAATGAGCGATTATTGTCAGTGATTAATCCGGGTGACGGCCAAAGCGTCGGATCGCTTGATTCGTAGAGATAAAGATCGCGATCTATCGGATTGCTTTCTTCGCCTTCAAAAATTATATTGATAGTTGTCCCGGCAATAGCAATGGATGGATGATGTTTTTTAATTGTCGGATCAAGGACATTGTCTACAACATAAGCCGTCCAGTTAACCGCCTGCGTACAATCATCGCCCCCGCCGTAATTACACACCACATACCTCAATTCCGCCGAGTCATTAGCTGAATAAGCAACATGCACTTTATCGGTTCTATCTACAAAAATATCGGGAAATTGGTCATTGGCTGTCGGCACTCCGACTTGCGACAAATTGAGCGGGCCGTTCCAACCAGAACCGTCGAAATAGATATATTCAATATTATTGTTTTCCGAATTGCTATAAACTGCATGAAGCTTATCGTCATCAGTTTGATCCAGCCTGATTTTTTCGCCTACTCTGTCCAGCGTTAAAACCCATTCTTCCGCTGACCATGACCGGTCAAAATTTGCGCAAGATGATTCTTTGCCATAGTCTTCCAGGGTATCTATTCTGGCCCAACCGTAAACTTGGCCGGTCGTATCATTATAAGCCGCCGGGCCAGCAACCGTGCCGGCAACTGCTGGATGTGTCTCCGGATCAATAACAGCAGTATCAAATGTCACCCAGCCGGTTGGCGCGTCATCCTCGGGATTTGAAGTATCATCTTTATTCTCTCCCAGCCAAGCTTTACCTTTTATGTCAAAATGGTCGGTTTCCCAGTACACTTCCAAACCGTAATCAACGCCGTCCGGGTTGTTAATCTCGTCATAGCAAGTACCGTCAGGTGCGCCGTCATAAACATTAAGACAGCTTAGGCTCATCCAGCCCGGCGTGGCATAATTAGAAGCGCCAGCCGAGGCACCAAACCAGCCCCAGCCGACTATTGTTGGCAAATATACTAAATAAGCATCGCTTCTTTGCGCTTCAAACCAGGGCGTGCCACTAGGGCCAAGGGGTAGATATTTGACCACGTAATCATACTGCCCCAAAACAGCGTCTGTTAAATCAAAAGAAGCTCTCACATAATATCTTGGAGTTTTCCCACAAATTCCAGTCTGATAGTGGCTGGTAGCTTCAATTTCTATGCCGGGATCAGCGCTATTTCTTAAAAAATATTCCTCACTAGCGTCATTTTCACCTAGATAACAACCGCAGGCATTAATCTCAACGCTCTGATCATAAATTCCGCTGGTCGGACTAATAGAATCAACCGTTCGAACCCCTCCCAGCGGACCTGAAAGACAATTTGGAGCAGCTTTAGCCGTTGATGGATCAAATATTAAATAGGCTGTTCCGACAAAAATTCCCAATAATACAAAATAAAAAACCTTTTTTATTAAAGGTCTTTTTTTAATCATATGTTTATTTGTCATTAATTCCTCCATATATAATTTCAAACAGTATCAATTCTTTGACAGTATTTATAAATAAATTATATAATCAATATGAAAATCAATCAATACAAGTTTATTTTAACATATATCTAATAAATAGTCAATCATTAATTAAAAACTTATGCCAACATTGTTATGGATCGTACTGGGCGTAATCGCTGTCATTATTTTCTGGTTTATTGCCGTCTATAATGGACTGATACGCCTAAAAAACCAAACAGACGAGGCTTGGTCGGATATTGATGTCCAGCTAAAAAGGCGGTACAACCTGATCCCCAATTTAGTTGAAACCGTCAAGGGTTACGCCACTCACGAAAGAGAGGTTTTTGAAAAAGTCACTGAAGCCAGATCACAAGCTATGAATACTCAGGCTCCGGCTGACAAAGCCAAAGCCGAAAACATGCTGACCGGCGCGTTAAAAACTCTTTTTGCCGTGGCTGAAAATTACCCACAGCTTAAAGCTTCTGACAATTTCGCCAAACTGCAGGATGAACTATCAGACACTGAAAATAAAATCCAGGCTGCCCGCCGGTTCTATAACGGCAATGTCCGCGATTTCAATATTAAACTTCAGACTTTTCCCAATAACTTAGTTGCCGGAATGCTTGGTTTCAACAAACGAGAATTCTTTGAACTAGAGAGCGAGGGTGAAAGACAGGCTCCCGAAGTGAAATTTTAATTCATCGAATCCTTTAAAAAAATGGGAACGGCTGTAAATCAGCCGTTTCGTTAACCCAAAATGTACAAACAGATAGCATCAAACAAACGTAAAACAGCTTTATTGATTGTTTTGTTTATTATTCTGATCGGAGCGGTCGGCTGGGGTTTAAGCCTCTGGTTTGAGACTGGCTATGGCGCCATAGTCATGGCGCTGCTTTTTGCAGTAATTATTAGTTTGTTTGGTTTTTTCTCCGGCGACAAAGTGGCATTAGTAACTGCCGGTGCTCATCAGATAAAGAAAGAGGATAACCCCTACATTTATCGCCTGGTTGAGAATCTCTGTATTACGGCCGGATTGCCGCTGCCGAAGATACACATCATTGACGATCCGGCGCCAAATGCCTTTGCCACCGGTCGTGATCCCAAGCATTCATCAATCGCCCTGACCACCGGACTTATCAATATTCTTGAAAACGAAGAGCTAGAAGGCGTTATTGCCCACGAGCTTTCACATATAAAAAACTTCGATATCAGGTTGATGACCATAGTAATCGTCTGCGTCGGCTTCATCACCCTCTTAGCGGATATTTTCTTTAGAGGCAGCTTTTTGCGAAGCGGCCGCAAGCGTGAAGGCGGCGGCATCCTGGCTATCATCGGCCTGCTGCTGATAATCCTATCCCCTATTTTTGCCAGATTGATCCAGTTTGCCGTATCCAGAAAAAGGGAATTTCTAGCTGACGCCTCCGGCGCTTTGCTGACTCGTTATCCGGAAGGATTAGCCCGCGCGCTGGAAAAAATTTCCCAGTACAGCGAACCGATGCGACGAACCAACAGCGCTACGGCTCATCTTTATATTTCAAATCCTTTTGGTAAGAAAAAAAATGGGATAAATTTTTTTTCAACGCATCCGCCAACCGATGAAAGAATAAAAGCCTTGCGTTTAATGGCTTGAATTTATGAACATAGAAACACTGAATAAATTTACCACCCATCTTAAAAACACTTTACTCAAAGCGGCTGATTTGGCTACCGACTGGAAACACCAGTCAATTAACCCGGAACACCTGTTATATAGCCTGTGTCTTCAAAAAGGCTGTCTCGCCTCAGAAATATTGAACAAGCTTGGGCTCAAACAAGAATTAACCAAAAACATAGTTTTGGAGCAAAATCAGTCCGTTCGGGCAAAGGATGTAAAGCAACCAGTACCTAATTTTTCAGAAACCACGAAAGACGCTTTAATAAAGGCTGGCCTGACCGCCCAGCAATACCAGCACAAGTATATTGGCACGGAACATCTGCTCTACGCCCTTAATGAGTTGAATAATCAGGTGATTAATCGAATTTTTAATCACAACCGCATTAAATCAAGCGATCTTCATCAGCAATTGATAATGGTCTTGAAAAGCACTTCAAAATTTCCTGATTTAACGGATATGTTTGATAAGCCGTTAGAGACCGGCATTTATGGCGACAAGACATCGGCTTCAGCGCTGGAATATTTTTGCACTGATTTGACGTCAGAAAATCTGCAGAAAAAAATTGATCCGGTAATCGGACGCGGCAAAGAAATAGAAAGATTAATCCACATACTTTCTCGCCGGACAAAAAATAATCCTGTTCTGATCGGCGACCCGGGTGTTGGCAAGACTGCCATTGTCGAGGGATTGGCTAAAAAAATAATCAAACAGGAAGTTCCGGAAGTGCTGCTTAATAAAAAGATAATCAGCTTAGATCTAGGATTGGTTATAGCCGGCACCATATACCGAGGTGAATTTGAGTCTCGTTTCAAACAAATAATCGACGAGATCACCAAAGATCCAAATATCATCCTCTTTATCGACGAACTGCATACCATAATTGGCACTGGCGGGGCCGCCGGCACGCTGGACGCCGCCAATATCTTGAAACCGGCTCTGGCCAAAGGCGACCTGCGCTGCATCGGCGCGACAACGCTAGATGAATACCGAAAGCACATCGAATCAGATCCCGCCCTGGAAAGACGCTTTCAGCCGATCTTAGTTGAAGAATCAACGCCTGAGGAAACGCTTGAAGTACTCCGCGGCATTAAAAAAAATTATGAGCTTTTTCATAACGTCACCATAACGGATGAGGCTTTGCGCGCCGCCGTTAAATTGAGCCAGCGCTATCTGCAAGAAAAGTTTCTACCGGATAAAGCTATCGACCTGGTTGATGAAGCAGCTTCAAAATACAAGGTTGGTCAAAAAAGCGACGGCTTGACAAAAGAAATAATCCAGACTGAGAAAGAAATCGGAGAACTTGAAAAAAAGAAACAAACTATGGTTTCTGACGAACTTTTTTCCCAAGCCCTTCGCCTTAAAACGCAACAGGAAATACTCCGACAAAGAGTAAGCACGCTAAGGGAGAAACAGCGGCTAAACCAGCAAAACAGCTTTGGGGAGATAACCGAAAAGGAAATCGCTGAAATCGTGTCCCGAATCACCCAGATACCACTCTCGGAATTGCTGCGCGAAGAAAAAATGAAACTGATAAATCTCGAAAAGATGATCGGCCAAAAAATCATCGGCCAAGAAGAAGCTATTTCTATCATTGCCCAATACATCAGAAGATCGCGAGCCGGATTATCAGCGCCCGAACGCCCCATTGGTTCTTTTATCTTTCTCGGCCCATCGGGTGTCGGCAAAACTGAACTAGCTAAAGTTATCGCGGAAGAGATTTTTGAGGATAAAAACGCATTGGTGCGCATAGATATGTCTGAATTCAATGAAAGTTTTCAGGTTTCCAAATTGATCGGCGCTCCGGCCGGCTATGTCGGCTATAAAGACGGCGGAAAATTGACTGAGGCCGTCCGCCGTAAACCATATTCGGTAGTCTTGTTCGACGAGGTTGAAAAAGCCCATCCAGACGTTTTTAATCTGCTTTTGCAAGTATTGGATGACGGCCATTTGACTGACGCCATCGGCAAAAAAGTAAATTTCAAAAATACGATTATTATAATGACTACAAACGTCGGGGTAAACGAATTAAACCGCGTGGCTTCGCTTGGCTTCCGGGAAAACGCCAATGATGAACAAACTGACCAATACTTTGAAGAAATTAAAGACAGTCTATTAAAAAGCCTAAGAAAACAGTTTCGTCCGGAATTTCTCAATCGGCTTGATAAAATAATATTCTTCAAACCTTTAACCAGAAAAAATATAGGGCGAATAGTTGAATTACAGCTGAAAGAATTGGAAAAACGCATTGCCGATCAAAATCTTTCACTGAAACCCAGCCAATCACTGATCCGCCATATAATTGATAAAGCTTACCAGCCTGATGAGGGCGCCAGGGCTATTCGCCGGATTATTCAAGAAGAGATAGAAAATATGCTCGCTGAAACAATAATAACGGGCAAACTCGTGCCGGGTTCAAAAATATCACTTGACGTAAAAAATAAAAATATTATTATTAAATCACATTAGAGCTGTTGACAAACGGCAGGGAGAAATCCCTGTTTTGTTATGTTAAAAAAAATTTTCGATTGGCTATTAAATACGATATTTCCGGTTCAATGCATCGGGCGCTGCGGCACATATGATACTTGGCTGTGCCAGCCTTGTGCTCACAAACTGGTTGTTAATCAGCCTCCGGAATGTCCGGTCTGCCGCCAGCCGTTAAGAAAATACTCCGTTTGCCGGAACTGCCGAGACAAAACATGCCTTAACGGACTCATCGTCTTGACTGACTACAAAAACGTTTTGGCAGAAAAGCTGGTTCAATTGATGAAATACCAGTATGTTAAGCAACTAGGCGTAACAGCCGGCCGGCTGCTTGGTCAGAAAATCAAAACTTCCCTCGAGAATATTGCCGACTATAAAAATATTGTACCCGTACCGCTTCACCGCCGGAGAAAAAATGAGCGTGGTTTTAACCAATCAGAAATAATTGCTAATAGTGCCTCAAAAATTCTTGACATACCGTGCAAAAATAATATACTGAAACGCCATCGCTATAGACAGCCCCAAGCCACGCTATCCAAAAAACAAAGATTAAGGAATTTAAATGATGCTTTTCGAGCAGATTCCAGGCTTGTTTTATCTGGTCAAATGGTTATAATTATTGATGATGTTGCGACTACGACCGCAACGCTTAATGAATGCGCCAAAGCGCTTAAAAAAATCGGAGTAACTAAGGTGATGGCTGCGGTCATTGCACGATCGCATAAATAATACCGGGAGAGGTGCGCCGAATTGGTAAGGCAGCGGTTTGCTAAACCGTAACGGCTTAAAAATCCGTTTGCGGGTTCGAGTCCCGCCCTCTCCGCCATATTTTTTACAAAAGCAAGTTTGAAAGTGTGCCGGAACGGTTTATCTCGAAACGTGGTGGAGGCGCGGCAGAATAGTCGAATGCACCGGTCTTGTCCCGCATGAAGCGGAGAGGTGCCGGAGCGGTTGAACGGGGCGGTCTTGAAAACCGCTAGGCCTTCACGGGTCTCGTGGGTTCGAATCCCACCCTCTCCGCTTTGTGCGGGATCCCGCCCTCCTTGAAAAAAATATGATATATCGCGGCTGGAAAAACCGCTAGGCCTTCACGGGTCTTAACGGCTCCAGCACGAGTCCTTGCGCCGACAGTATGAAAATTTTAATTTTTGCGCAACAAAAATCTTAATATTTTAAGAATTTATATATGGATAAATTAAATCTTACCAAAAAGCAGGCGCGTGAACAAAGAAAGCGGGAAAAAATCATTGAACACCAAAAGAGCCTTCAGCGACAAACTGCCAAGAGAATTATCATCTGGTCGCTGGTAATCTTCGGTTTGGGAGCAATTGTTTTTACAATGGCGTTTATCGGCGGTAATTCGGAAGACAGCGCTGGACAGGTATTAGCCGACCGAATAAATTCCGAAGATAATGTTAGGGGCAATCTGCAGTCGACAATTGTTTTAACGGAGTACAGCGATTTCCAGTGCCCGGCCTGCTCCACTTATCAACCGATGCTCAAACAGCTTTTTAATGAATATGGCGATAAGATTCAGGTGGTCTTCAGGCATTTTCCTCTGGACTCCATTCACCCTAAGGCCCGAATCGCCGCTCAGGCCGCTCAGGCCGCTGCCCAACAAGGTAAATTCTGGGAGATGCACGACCGGCTGTTTGATAATCAAAGTGAATGGTCAGGCGCTTCAGATCCCATCGATGACTTTTTGGAATACGCGGATAGTCTAAACCTCGATATAAACCAATTTATGGATGATCTTGACTCCAACCCAGTAAAAGATAAAATTAACAATGATTACCAATCTGGCATTGAAGCTGGCGTTTCGGGCACACCTTCATTTTACATTAACGGAATAAAAATAAATAACCCAAGGAACTATAGTGAGCTTAAACAGTCAGTCGAACAGGCAATTGCCGAATATTCCTAAGTGGATTATACCAGTCTTAGTCATATTGGGCTTGGCTGGATTTGTCGATTCGTCATATTTGACGGTTATGTATTTTCTCAATCAGACACCAGCTTGCACAATTATCAATGGTTGCGAAGCCGTAACCAACAGCGTATATTCGGACATAGCGGGCATCCCCGTAGCTATGCTGGGGCTTTTGTTCTACACGATCGTGATTCTGTCGACCATTGCTTATGTAAATACACACCGGGAAGGATTTCTGAAATTAATTTCTTTTTTATCAATATTCGGTTTTCTTATGTCAATTTGGCTGACTTATTCGGAAGTTTTTGTCATCAAAGCCATTTGCTTATATTGTTTAGTTTCAGCTATCGTAGCCACTTTGATATTTATCGTCGGCCTAGTAATCTTAACAAAATATCACAAATCATTAGGCTCACTAGAAAACAATAATTCCTAATTTGCCTAAAGCGGCAAAAGTGTTATTATAATAACATAAAGTAAATTTGCGAATATGCCCGACTCTTTATCGGATTATGGACAAAAATTAGCTTCCTGGAAATTCCCCGAATATGTTGACCACAAAAGAGGCCGCGGCTGGTATATTGGTTTTTTTCTAGTCGGCGGTTTGGCTTCTGCCTATGCCCTTTTTACGGCCAACTTCTTGTTCATGGTAATAATACTGATTATCTGGACAATTATGTACGTTAATACAAAAAGAAAACCAGTGACTCTGAAAATGAACGTTTTTGAAGACGGTCTTCAAGTTGAAGGAAGGAAGTTTTATCCCTGGGAAGACGTTAATTCATTTTGGATTATCTACCGACCGCCAGAAGCCAAATATTTATATGTCAATTTCAAATCTGATATCAGACCTGACCTGGTCATACCCCTGGAAAGATCAAATCCGGTTAAAATCAGAAGTATATTGATCAGATACGTCGCTGAAGATTTAAGTAAAGAGGACGAGTCGCTCTCAGAAATACTCAGCCGGGAATACAAGCTGTAATGTCGCGACAAATAGATGCGCCGATGGCTCAAGTTAGATCCGCCCGAGTCGCCTGACGGCCCCGTAGCTCAGCTGGATAGAGCGTGAGATTGCGGATCTCAAGGTCGGAGGTTCAAATCCTCCCGGGGTCACCAGACAAGTCGGGCGGACAGCCAGAGAACTTCGCCTTGGATGGGTGGTGCAACCCTATTTTTTTTAATACGGATTTGGTAACATTAAACAGTATGAAACAGATCGAACACTCCACGCCGGTTGAAGAATTGTTTTCAGTCGGCCGGACAGTGGCTGCCCGATTGAAAAAAATCGGCTTGGCTACCGCCAAAGATATTCTTTATCATTTTCCATCACGCTATGAGGATTTTTCAAACGTAATTGATATTAATCAGCTTGTGCCGGGTCGAATATTTACCATCAGCGGACAAATAGATAATATTCAGAATCGGCGCAGCTTTCGCCGACGTCTAAACATCACCGAAGCTATAGTCAGCGATAAAACAGGCAGTATAAAAATTACTTGGTTTAATCAGCCTTATCTAATTAAAACATTCAATCCGGGTGACCAGATTATTGTCGCCGGCAAACTTGAATTGGACAAATACGGGCTCCACTTCACTAATCCTTCATACGAAAAAGGCTCTTTCCAGCAAATACATACCGGCCGCCTGATACCTATATATCCGACCACCGGAAAACTAACCCAAAGACAGCTGCGCTACCTGGTCAAGCTGGTTCAGCCGCTGGCCAATCGGACACCAGACTACCTGACCACGCAAATAAAAAAAGAATATCAGTTGGCTGATCTGTCTTTCGCGTTGCAAGAAATTCATTTTCCCACCAATAAGATACGCTTGGCTAAAGCCAGGGAAAGGCTAAAATTTGATGAATTATTCCCGATACAAATATATACGCTTCAGAACCGACAGCTGCTTCAAAAAACAAACGCGCCGCAGATAATCTTTAATAAATCACTGATCAAAAAATTCGTCAGTTCACTGCCTTTTAAGCTGACCGACGCTCAGCGCCGTTCCGGCTGGGAAATTCTTAAAGATATCAGCCAAAAACATCCGATGAACCGCTTGCTTGAGGGCGACGTCGGCTCCGGGAAAACCGTTGTGGCCAGCCTGGCTATATTGAATTCCGTAAAACTTGGTTACCAGTCAGTTTTGATGGCGCCGACCGAAATACTAGCTCATCAGCATTATGATACTTTTGCTAAATTGTTTAAAAACGAAAAGGTCGCTGTCGGCCTGCTGACCAGAAATTATAAAAAGTTAAACGTTTCAAGCAAACACATGGACGGCAAGAACCTGATTAAAAAGATCAGCCAGGGAGCGGTTGAGCTGATAATCGGCACCCACGCGCTGATCCAAGAAAACGTCCGCTTCCATAAACTGGGTTTATCTATAGTCGACGAACAGCACCGCTTCGGCGTTGATCAGAGAAAACGGCTCAGCCATAGCGCCGGCCTGAAACAGAACTGCCAGCAGGAATTATCGCCTCACTTTCTGAGCCTGACCGCCACGCCCATACCCAGGACTCTCGCTTTAAGCCTTTACGGCGACCTGGATATATCAATCATTGATGAACTGCCCAAAGGGCGGCAAAAAGTCAGCACAAAAATAGTCATGCCCCACGAACGGCGGGATACTTATAAATTCATAGCTCAGCAAATAAAAAGCGGCCGTCAGGTTTTCGTCATCTGCCCACTGATCGATCCGTCTGACAAATTGGGCGTAAAATCGGTAAAAGAAGAATACGCCAGGCTGAACAAAAATATTTTTCCGGATTTTACTATCGGCTTATTGCACGGTCGCCTGGAAGCCAGATCGCGCACCAAAACTATGCGGGATTTCTTGGATAATAAAATAAATATTGTAGTTTCTACTTCAGTGATAGAAGTGGGAATAGATGTGCCTAACGCGACAGTCATTATGATCGAGGGGGCGGAAAGATTTGGCCTGGCCCAACTGCATCAATTCAGAGGCAGGGTTGGCCGCGGCCGCTATCAATCTTATTGCTTCTTACTGACTGAAGCTGAGGGTGACGCGGCCCGAGCAAGACTGCAGGCTCTAGTGACCTCCAATGACGGATTTGAATTGGCGCAGAAGGATTTGGAAATTCGAGGCCCGGGCGAAATATATGGTTTAAGGCAATCAGGCTTTCCGCAATTTAAAATCGCCTCGCTGACTGATCTGCCGATTATTAAAAAATCCCGTATTCTGGCAAAAAATATATTGGCTAAAGATTTCGAAATGTCATCATATCCGCTGATCAGCCAGAAAATGAAAGATTTCAGAGATTCAATACACTGGGAATAACAAAATCTTGACAAATTTATTTAAAATAGTATTATCTATAATACGTTCTTTACCTAGTCGATTGTCAGAGCATTACCTAAAACGGAAACGTTATGCGGGAGAGCCCCCACACATGTACAGATAAGGCAGGTTGTCCATCAGCTCGGTGCCCCAGCACACCGAGCGGTTAGGCTCATGCCATTTGTCATTGCGGGCTCTCCCCATCTCTTCTTCAGATACAGCCTTTGTTCGGGTCAACACCCATAACCAAAGGAGGGGTTATGAAGAATAAGTTCGTCTGACTGGGCATCGTTCTCCCCGCGAGAACGAGGAAGGAGAAAGAAACCGTGGATTGATGCCCCGGACAAGGGTTGAAACGCAGCCCAAGGATAAGGGGTTGGTGTGTGCTCACTGCTGGGAGTGTAAACATGTGCCGGAAGAATGGATTAACCTGCACGCATACGCACGTGGGTGGAGTCTCCTACGCCTTAGCGGGCTCGCCTGATCGTTTGCGCGATCTCGATATCTGCGTGAACGAACCGGACGGAACCGGTAGGATCTGCGGCGTGGTCGCAAACCACAGCGACACGGTTCGTCTTGGTCAGTGGGTCGAACAGATGCAAGCGCATCATGATCCGAACAGGCGGCTTGTCTGTCTGATCGGCAACGCCGAACTGATCCAGAAGGCCGGCGCCAAGCCTTTCGACAATCGCCAGAAGCCCGGTAGGACAAGGGCTCCGAAACTGGCTGTGCGGACCGCTTCCGCCTAAGCCAGCTTCGGCACAACAACGGCAGTTATCGCACTAAGTGGTTCAAGTGAGAGACATAAAGTCTCATGATCCCCGCCAAAGGACCCAATCACTAATGAAACCACCTAGACGGTATCTGCCGTCTTTTATTTGCCTAGAATCAATTATTTGAAAAAACCTATAAGCGAGTTTGGAAGCTCGCTTACAAAATAATATATTTTACTATCTATTAATCTAATTCCTGCTTCAATAACGCTTTCATTTCAACAAAAGTGATGGCGCCGATAACCGGCTGGGCATCGCCGACAAACAATATCGGAACTCCAGGCAGATTTAAATTTAACGCTTCAGTCACATTTTGTTCAATCAAACCAAGCGTTTCGTCATTCTCCAAACAGCTTTTAAATAATTCTTGGTCCAATCCGATTTTCTCCGACAGGCTGATTATATCGTCATAAGTATATCCTGCCTGCGTGTGAAATATTTCAGAATGCATTTCCCAGAATTTATTCTGAAGCTGGGCGCAACGGGCAGACTCAGCGCCAAGTATGGCCATCGAATCATCCCGATTATAATAGTCTTTCCATACCCACTGAACACGCTCTCCGTATTCAGCCAGCACCTGCTCCATCACCCGCTGGGCTGAAGCGGAATACCCCGAACCAAAACTGCCAAATTGAACTACAGTTATTTCCGGGCTGGCAGCGCCAGTGGCCGGATCAGACGACACTATCGTTGGCCGACCGGCTATATCTTTGACTGCCGGCGTCACAAGTGGATTAGCCGAACTGTCGATCTCATCAAGATAGCCTTCATATGAAACCTCGACCACTTCGACACGAAACCGGTCCAAATTTGATCTGATATAGACAAAAAGGAACAAAAAAATAAGCACCGCTGCCAAACCAACCGACACCGAGACTACAGTTCTTAATTTTTCGGAAGTTTGCAATTTCTTTTCAGTCATATTATTTAAGCTTAATTTTTTCCAGCCTGCCCGTAATCTTATCATGGAAGTACAGATAACTTCCATCAGCCGATAAATAAACTCCGGCAGCATTATATCCAGAACCAGGCTCGGTATAAGGTATGGCTAAAAGCGTTTTTTGGCCGGATACAAGGTCTATCTGATAAAAATTATCTTTGGTAAAACGGGCTAAGTCAGGAGAAATACCAGAACCTTCTGAGAGTTCGGTCGGTACGGCGCAATATAACGTACTGCCGCCGCCAAAAGCGCATTTATCCGGCCAAGTAGCCACGTTCAGATCAATATGATTCAAGCCGGTATTATCACCCTTGGCATCAACAATTTTTAGCATGGGCTTATAATCTGATTCTGAGTTATATACGCTATAAAGAAGCTTATCGCCTTTTTCAGTCCATTTTCCGGTAAAACCCGATCCGTCGACAACGATTGATTTGAAGTTTTCACCGTACTGGCCGATAAAATATATCTCTTCTTCATCAACCCCAATGCTTTCCCGATAAGTAGCAACTACCTGGGCATCAGGCGACCAATTAACCTCGACTCGGTCGGCCCGATCGCCTAAGGCTTGGATAATCTGCTGGCCCGTACCATCAGGATTGGCGACACCCAGCCAGCGCTCCCGTTCATCCTCGCCAACGAACTCATAGGCAATCTTGGTTCCGTTGTTTGAAAACTCCACCTCTTCTATTTCCTTGGGGAGAGTGACAGTCTGCCCGGTCCTAAAATTCTGATAAACATTGCTGCCGTCAGGATAACTGATAATAGCCTGATCGCGCTCGGATGACCAAGCAACACTGCTGACGTTATAAAATTCTTTATCTGACAGCTCAACTCTTTCTCCATTAGCCAGTATTTTGTAAAACTTATTGGCCTCTTTGTCATAATACACATAGCCAGTTTGATTGTCGGCGGGAGCGCCATATTCTACTTTAGCATCGGCGACCGAACTGACTTTGGTCACGCCGCCCTGGGCCACCTCGGCAATGTCCGGCAGGGTCGTTGCGCCGTTAGTGTTTTCATTACCGTTTCGAATATTTACCACACGGTTAGTGTTGGTCGACGGCAAAGTATCATTAGTTTGACCGTTGGCATTGCCGTTTAGATTTCCATCCGGCGGTGAGATTACTGATCTAAAAAATAAATAATAAATACCATAGCCAACCAATAAAGTTACAATGATCAGCAGTGAGATTAATATAATTTTTTTCGTACGTAGAGACATAGTCATATTTTTTTCTTTATGGGCACCAGGGGTCACCCTCGCCGTCATCACAACATATATTGCCGTCAGCTGTTCTTTTGACGCATATGGCTTCGGCGCCTTGGACTGGGCGCAGGTTTTCAGTACAGTAATGGCCCGAGCCGCTCACTCTTAATACTTCGCCGATTACGGGAACGTAATAAGACCGAATATGGCAATCGTGGACCACTCTCTTGCCCTTATATACTCCCCAGCAGATATTTTCAGCCGCCGCATCAAAGCAGGATATTCTTTCATATCCGTCCGACGGTTTAATAACATCACCGTAAACGCATTCGTCGCCCGAACCCAAATTCGGTAAATTTACGCCCAAGACTCCAACCCAAGCGGCGTCATCGACTCTCTTGGCGCAACCTTTGTCTGGAAAATTTTTTGCTATAATCGCGTCCGCTGTACGGCAGGCATTTTTATCTTTGTTTTCACAATAAGACTCCGCTGGAACACAACCGAAAGAACCGAGAGAGTAATCGCACAGTTTACCTTCTGGACAATATTTCCCAAAACAAGTCTGGCCGGTCTTAACCCAATTTTCTCCGTCTTGCCTGTATATTTCAAATGGCTGACCATTGCAGACCGGGGTCTCATTCGGACCGAGTCTCAATCGCTCGCGCCAATTATCTCCCAACATATCCTCGCAAAAAGACGAGGTGGCTGAAGAAAAGCCGGTAATATCAGTCAGCGCGGGCATCTTCAAATCAAGGATCATCGGATTAATTGTGTTTAGAAGAACGTAAGAGACAAGCGCGATGACCACGCCGATTATGGCTGACGTGATGTTGTCCTTGGCCTGGCTTATTTTTTCCGTATTACCGCTGGCGATCAGCCATTTTATACCGCCCCACATAATCATAGCCACGGCGAATATGCCGACTACGCCTATGAAAAAACGGTAAAAAACGCTAATGTATTCGGATATATCCTTGATGCACCAAGTTCCGATCCAGACATTTAATGCCAGTTTGCCCTCGGGGCAATTGCCCTTGCTTTCTATAGCTTCAGAGCTTGAGGACACACTTTGAGCCTGGGCAATACTGATAAGATCATGTACAGAAAAAAACATTACAGAAACTACGCCAAATATGACAAATGTCAGAATAACTCCTTTATACAGATTAATACGATTTTCCTTTTTTTTCATAATTTTAGTATACATGATAACTTTTTATGTAAAAATACCGTTTAGAGCACCGAACATTTCACCAAATGTACTGGTAATTATGGCTAAACCGATTGCTTGAACGGCTATGACTATGCCGATTATAACTAACAACAGCATCCAGACAAATATGGCTATCGGCAATTCCAACTTTGTCATTTTCCACTTCTCATTGCCAAGTATATGGCCTAATACTAGCTGTACTCCCCAGATTAACACCAAGATTATTATACCTACTATACTAATACCAGCCACGCCCCTGATGGCCAGAAAGAGCATTCTAAACTGGGCGTATTTTTTAGCTTCCATTGCGCCGGATAAAGCTGATTCAGTAGCTCCTCCCGCCCCCTCACCGCGAGCCAGAGCTTCGGCGCCGGCAGCCGCGCCTTTAGCTTTAGTTTGGCTTAGACCGCGTTTTAACGCCCTATCTTCTGCCAATCTGCCTGCTGGGCTGTTATAGCGATGCTGGTCATATTCATTTAATGATCTTTCAAGTTGCTCACCGGCTTTTCCCCTAAATCCAGTAATAGGTTGGCCTTGAGCATCTTTCAAGCTGGGGGATATCCGGTTTTTTTTATCCTTTCTGTCAACCTGTTTTTTACCGGATAATCCTGAATTATCTTGCAGTTGATCGGTGTCTGGCCCTACTTGGCCGTTATATTGTTCTGGATACAACTGCCCATTTTTATTTAAGGCCCTGGCCTGATTTAATTGTCTTTGTCGATCACGGTCTGATTCTTTTTTTAAATCTTTTGATAATGGCTGCTCCCTTACTCTCGCTGAGTCCAACCGCCCTTTTATTCGACCGCTTAAGTCGCGAGCATCATCGGGTGCGATTTTATTATCGTCAAATCCAGTGCTATCATCGGTTTTTTTACCATCATAGCTGTCTAATATCCCGCCAATTCTATCCAAGGCACGGCCACGCTTCCCCGCCATAGGTCCCATAGATCTGACCGTCTGATACAAATCATTTATGCGGTTTTCACGCATTTGCCGGCGCAATTCCTGGTTTTTTTCAGACTGCTCTTTTTGTAATTTTTTCTGGCTTTCATCCAGGTTTTCCCCCGGTGTAAAATCAGCCATATTTTTGTTTTATCAAATTAGGCGGCAGTTTAAATATTTCTCAGCTCACCGCCACCAAGCCTGATCCACCTTCCAGACTGATTGTTCTTTTAAGAATTTAATCTGTATATCCTGATAAAATATTCTGGAATTGGAGGTCGAACCGGTCGATTCTTTGCGCTGGGTGCTGACCAAAAATTCGGCCTCGTTCTCATCTTCGCTGTAACTTCGGGTGGTGACTGACATAGCTTTTGTCGTGGTACCGGTATAAATACCGGCGTACGCGCCTTCAGACCGCTGATCTTCGATGAATCCGACTGCCCATTTTTTCATCTGATTGGTCATATACGGTAAAAGGTGCTCGATATTCTCGTAATCACTATGATTAGAATAGGTGCCAAATCTTTCGGCAAAGCTGCGGGCGATGGCTCTCAAGCTGGCTTCACCGCTGCTGAGGCTGGTATTAGTATTGCCGCTGTTATTGGCATTGGAGTTCGAATAATTCGTATTGGAGTCGGCATTATTATTGATGTTTTGCGGTGTATTATTATTAACCGGTTCTGTATTCACGTTAGCAGTGTTGGTATTGGCCGGTATATTCTCATTATTAGAATTATCAATATTTCCCTGATCGCCTGTAAAACGCATTATTATCAAAACAACCGAAAGAATCACAACGATTGCCCCCACGATTATTATTAGTATACGAAAGCCTCTCATGTTTTTTATTTAAGCTTTAATTATTAAGACCGGGGGGCGGCTGAATCAAAACGATTTTCATCAGCCATCGATTCCTCAAATTCTTTTTTAGCCGCTTCAATTTCTAACAGCTGTTTTGGATCAGAGGTAATAATCTGATCTTCGGTATAAGAAGCCACAACTTTAATAGCGGCGTGGCGCGAGCCAGCGAAGAAAATGCCTTCGCCCACTCCGCACTCCAGTAAGAGATACTTTTCGCCCTGAGTCAGAAGGAATGTTTTGGCTAAAATATCAATACCAGCCGGCGACTGCTTTAAAAGCAGCTGCAGAGACGAATTAGTAACGATGGCCTGACCGTAGGGTGAGCGTAAAAAGTCATTGACATCCTGGGTTATTGTCGTAACGCCTAGATAATATTTACGGCAGCGCTTGACTAAAGCATAGATGAATTTAGCTGAATCTTCGTTTTGCATCAACCACCAGGCTTCATCAATCACCATAATTCTTTTTTTAAGCTCTGACCTCACTACGTTCCAGATGTAATTGACTATCGTGTAGATGGCGATCGGCCTTAATTCATCTTCTAAATCGCGAACGCTAAAAATGACTAGCTGATTTTTAACATCAATATTGGTCGGACTGTTAAACAATCCGGCGAACGTCCCTTCCGTGTATTTTTTCAAACGTTTCACTAATTCATCCCCCCCTTCCATGCCCGCGAGGACTTCTTCAAAATCAGACATCAGGGGCGCCTCTATCCGAGACAGGTCAGAATCAGCCGTAATGTCCTTTTTGGCGTAAGTTTCAATCAAGGCCCGGTCGATCAACGAATCTTCTTCATGAGTGAATTCACCCAGCATTAGTCTAAGAAGTCCTTTGAGGGTAATCACAGCCGAGCGGATGATATCTGCCGGTTTATCGGCCTCACCGACCGGACGCGGCAGATCAAAAGGATTGATCTTTGATTCTGAGTTCAGATAAATATTAACATAAGAGCCGCCGACCGCGTCAGACAAATATTTATACTCTTTTTCCGGATCGATAATAATCACATCGGTTGCCAGCATCAAACTCCTAAGGACTTCCAGTTTCACTGCGTAACTTTTTCCTGCGCCTGAGGTGGCAAAAACACAAGAATTGGCGTTTTGGAGGCTGAACCGATCAAAAAGTATCAAGCTGTTGTTGTGGCGATTGATTCCATATAAGATGCCGTTATCAGACGTCAGCTCTGATGAGATAAACGGGAAAGATGAGGCGAAGGGCGAAGAATTCATGTTAAATGTTATATTCAGCTGATCCAGAGCTAACGGCAAGGTTGAATTGAATCCCTGCTCGGCTTGATAAAAAATACGTTTTGAATAAACCAGCCGCGATCCCAGCATGCCTTCGACTCGGTCGGATAATTCATTTAAATCTTTTTGTGAATCAGCGTAGAGAGTGACATACAAAGCAAACTGAAAAAATTTCTCCACGCCCTGCGTTAAATCATCACGCAGCTGCTCTACATCCTTCAGAGCTGTTTCAATGACTGGGTCACGGGCCGCGCCTTTTTCGGCATCAGCCATTATTTGGGCTTCCAGGGCGCCGACCTTGTTGCGCAATTGCTTCAAAATGATATCCGAGCTGATAGGATAAAAATACATGGCAATATCCAAAGTCAGATTCAGATTGATTATCGGCGCAAACCAGCCAATAGTTAAATATCTGGGATAAGTAACCACAAAAAGCGTTCGTATAAACTTACCCCCCAATTCCAAATTGGAAGAGGTCACTTTAAGTGCTGACGGTGCAATTAAATCCTGTATGGTAACGACACCCTCACGATATATCCTTTCAGCCTCGATCGCTTTCTTTTCTTTATAAACAATCTGGGCCTCAGCCTCTCGGCGCTCCTTGGCCGTCATGTCGGGCTTGGCTTCAATCTCTTCTTTTATCGGTTGTTGTTTTTTTAAATCTAATTTAGCCATAAATAATTATTTTTCTATTTGTAGCTTATCAATCGGAACCAGCTGCTGCTGATCGTAAGTTTCAGGATTGTAGGTATTGTAGTAAAGCTCGATCAGGCTCTGAGTATCTAAGGCTACCGCCTTCAAACCCATGCCGCTTAACCCGCTGATGATAAAATCTATCCGCTTGCTTAATTCGGTACGATATTTTTCGAACTGGCTTTTCTTTAAAGAAATAACTCGGCTTGGGGCAAAGAGTTCCCTGACCTGATCGGTAAACTTTTTTGCCTGTTTCTTATAAATCGGGTCGTATGGAACGATGACATAAAAACGCTTGCTCATAATATCCGCCAGTTCAATCAATTCTGAAATAAATTTGTGATACTCGCGTGTCTGCATCTTCAACAATTCATTGGTCTGCTCTTTTTCCATTTTTTCCAGCCGCTCCAGATATTCGTCGATATCCAGCTGACGTGATTGAATAACGATCTGGACTGGAAATTCAAAAGAATTTAAAAACTGCGTGTATGACTGGATAATGGCGTTCTGCTCATCTTCCGACTTAAGCGCAAAATTTATCGATGACACGAGTATTGCCGCCCTGATTGTTCCATCCTTCAAGACTACCGTGTCGTCTTTTATCTCCGATATCGGCAAATACTTTTGAGTGGTGGCATTTTTCGCTTGTTTTTCTTTTTTGGCCATATTTTTTAAACTATATCTTTTTCTTCCTGGACAACTTCCCAAGACTCTTCTCCATAAGCGCCGCCGGTATCAACAATCAGCGATAATTCTTGCAACCGACTGGAGCTGGGAGTTTTTTTGTGAGAAATGGTTATTTCCGGACCTTCATCATCTTTTTGCCTTCTCTGGTGCAGTATATCCAAATCAACCTTTTTTTCCCACAGGAGCAGTTTTGGTTTTTTTAGAGTCGTCACTAAATTTATCAAAAATAGATGAAACGGCTGACCGTTTATGCGATAAAAAGCGAATATTAAAATAATGCCGAATGATAATAGGGCGGTAAACATGAAAAAAATAAACGGAAAAATGAAATATTCAATAACAACGAAGAAGCCGCCTCCCAGGATAACCACAAATTGCCGGACTGAAATCGGTCCGAATATTTTGTCTTCAACATCGATAAATTGTGGTACGGTAAACTGCTGTGGCATTTTTAAAAACTAATTTTTTTATTTAAATCAGCTACGGCTTGAAATTCTTCCTGCGTTAAGTATTGACGGCCGTCAGCCTTACGCTGTCTGACAACATCGATAACCGCCATATCCTTTTCCATGCTTTCCAGACCGATTGACAAGTAGAGCTTGTAAACATCGCTGTTTTTCCAGGCTTTTACGCCTTCGGCGCGGCGCAGATATGAATCTTCTTCTAATAAATCAAGTTTTTCCATGATTTTTTCATTCGACTCTTCCGTATTTTCACCCAGCGCCCGATAATCTTTCAATGTTAGTTCAGACAATTCCTCAACCGGACCAATCATCTTTTTGGGCGGTTTTATGTCAGATACTGTTGGCCTGATTGGTTCGATCGGCCTTTTTATTATCGTCCTGATGGGCTTTGGTTTTATTTGTTTCTTTGGTTGTTCTGGAGTTTGAATCGGCGTTATTTTTTTCACCGGTATTGGCTGTGGTTGAAGTTTATCCGGTTCTGCTGGTCGCGGTTCTGGCTCAGACGGAGCAGGCGGTTTCTCCGGCTCGGGTTTTGGCTGAACTGGCGTTGGCTCTTGTTGCGGCGTTTCAACCGGCGCTACGGTCGTTGATTCAACTGACCGAGCTTGGTGGATTTTGAGCGACTCTTCCTCAACCTGTGATAATATGGCTTTAACTTTCGCCGAATCCAGCCCCACGCCGCCGACTTCGGCCGAACGGCACAGCATATTTTCGGTTTCGATCAAATCACGGACATCGCGCAATCGCGATTTAATTATACTCGCAAACCGACCTTTTACATTTTCATCCGGAAATACCAAGCTAAAGTCAGTTATTAAATTATTAACTATGCCATCCAAGTTTGTACCAACCGGTACGTCAATCTGCGCTAGACGCGTCCGGTGTTTTTTTACTTCTTCCTCATCATCCGAGTTGAAATAAAATTGGGAAATCGGTCTTTGTATAGCTGGCGGCGGCGGAGCGATAGCTGGACGGGCGGATTGCTTGGGTAATGGTTCTGCTTGTTTCGGGATTGGTTTTTTATCGATGGCTGGCTGGACGGATTGAGTTTGATCAAGACCTAAATCGATAAATTCACCAGCTCTTAATACTCTAAACCGGCCAGTTTCGTCTCTAACCAGCACCTCATCTTCAACTCCCTCCGGACTGCCCGATGACAATTCCACATGGTGAACTAATTGCAGAAGGCGCTGTATTTTTATCTGTACTTCCACCGACAGCTGCTGAAAAATATCAGACTGCTTAACAAATTCATCAACCGACAGATGGGCCTGTTTATAGGCTTCCATCCACTTAGCTGGCGTATTTATCGGACCGGTGATTATTTCCTGATTATTAGACTTTAAAGCGTTTAAAATATCCTGTTTTAATTTATCCTGCTCATCGGTCGGTAATGATACTAAGCGCGTTCTGAGACGATCGCTAACATTAAAATCCAGAACAGGCCGTAAGTTGCTTAAAAACAGCGAAATTAGATCGGAAGCCGGCAAAAGGGGCAGAGCAATTACCCGTAGCTGCTGAAATTTCTCCTGCAGCGTCGGTTCAAGTCCGCCGCTCCGCTTTTGATCCTTTAGCTGATTGATTAACTTGAGGGCTTCCTTAGCTGATTGATTTTGCAATGCTTCCTCGATTGAATCAAGCAAGTCGTAGTTATTTTGTTGTCGTGTTTCCTCCATTATTTAAAGTGTAGTTATGGGTCGCGTTTGAACTATATAAAACTTTTTACCGTCATAAGCCCATTCAATATCCTGCGGGTGCTGGTAGTAGGCTTCTATATTTCTTAAGATTTTAACCAGTTCGATAATTTTCGGACCGGTTAACTTCTGTTTTTCCTGATCCGACTTCCGGACAGCTGTTTTCTTAACACCTTTTGAACCAACCGGCACTATCATCATTTCCTGTTTATTTATATTTACGTCTATCAATGAATTATCTTCTTTATCAACAACATAAGCATCGGGCGTAATCTGACCTGACACAATTGATTCACCTAAACCCCAGCCGGCTTCAATAATCATATGATTCGGATCACGGGTGACCGGATGAGTGGTAAAAGCAATGCCCGAGACTTTTGAATTAACCATTTTTTGCACGACCACGCCTACCCGAATCATCTGTTTATGCAACTTCTTTTCGAAGCGGTAAAACAAGGCTCGCGGCGTGTAGAGAGAAGACCAGCATTTTTTGACCATCTCAACCACATCTTTTTCAGTCACGAACAAATAAGTTTCCAGCTCACCCGCCCAAGAAGCGGCTTTTGAATCCTCGACCGTGGCTGATGAGCGGACGGCTACGTATTTAGCCTTCAATTTTTTAAAAACGGTGATTATTTCTTTTTCAATATCTGCCGGAACAGGATATTTATCAATCAAAGAACGCATTTTCCTAGATTGCCTCTCAACAGAACTTATATCTGAAACTGTTTTTCCTAATTTATCAAGCATTGCATCAAGCTCTACGCTTAGATCAGTTTCTTCTAGATAGCGGGAAAAAGCATTGGCCAAAACCACAAAACCTGGCGGTACTGGAATTTTAGCTCTTCTCATTTCACCAAGATTGGCGCCTTTGCCTCCGGCTTCTGCCACTGATTTTAACGAAAGCTTCTCAAAAGGCAGAGTAAATTTATTCATAATAGTGTATTTATTATAGCACAAGTTACGAAAAAAAACAAATCAGTTATATTACCCAAAAAATCCTGATAATTAGCAATGTTTTTATTAGCTGGAAAGCTTGTGGTAAAAATATTTTAACAAAAAAATGGCCATTAAAATAACATTAATGAAATGGACAAAATGATATATTTACACTTTATCGCATTTATAAAATATAGGTAATTTAAAATTAAAAACGCTTCGGCTTTTTTAGTTCCGGAGCGTAAGCCAGTGGTTAGATTAGCCTGGCGCTGGTTCTGGCTTCCGACCGTATTGACGGCCGTAATCCAACGCCTGTCTGAGGGCACTGGTCTCGCCTAAATAGATTCTTCTTAGACGTAAAGGACTAAGCGGCTTAAGCTTACCCCTAACCAGATCTCTCAGTGCTTCAACGTAGTGCAGATGCTCAAAGGGCAGGAGTTCCTCTGCCAACTCCTCTGGATAAACAGTGCCCAAAGCAACGTTAAGCCAAAATTCTCTGACCACGGGCCCCGTATCAACACCTGCGTTAACAATATGGATAGTGGCACAGGTAAAAGCCGGGTCTTGCCTGGTCAACTCGAGATACTTTAGAACAGCCGCGTGAACATGCAGTCCGTGCATTCCGATACCGCCGAATTCCGGCAAGGGGCCCGGGTGAGAATTCAGTACTGTTTGAAATGCTCGCGCCTCCTCGGGTTGAAGAATCCTCAGACATCCGGCCAGACACACGATCTGGTACTGACTCGGATCAATCACTTCGTGGAGCAATACCTTCCTTGGCCAAAAAAGATGTGGTATTTCAAGATGCTTAGCCTTTTCCACGGCTCCACACTGCTGTCTTGTAGTCAGCAGCAGGGGCGCCTTAAAAGGCAAAGAGCCGTCCTGGATGTGTTTGACAATGGCCTCGAAAGTCGTACCTCCTCCACTGGCAATAATCGCAATCTTCATGCAATTACCTCCCAGTGTTTTGCTTGTTTAATGTGCGATGTCTACCCTCCGTTGTTTATCGAAAAACCGCCTGTTAAGCGGTTATTCCTTATTGTACTTCTTCTACTCGTTTCACTTCAGGCACTTTTTTCATTAGTTCTTTTTCTATATATAGCCTGAGTGTTATGGTTGACAGCGGGCAGGTAGCGCACGCGCCGCTCAGCTGAAGAAATACAGTACCGTTTTCAAAGCTGATAAACTCCACGTTGCCGCCGTGACTCTGAATATAAGGGCGCGTCAATGTTAACACTTTATTTATTTTTTTTTCAAGCGAGGCTTTTCCAACGCTTTTAATTTTTCTTACTTTCTTCATAAAGATACCTTACTATTAAAATCAGCAACGGCAAATCTAATAGCAACAGCTGTCTTTGAAACCGCAGTTTTGGCAAATTGCCTCCTTACTGCCCTGAATGGCTGACATGGGAAAACCGCATTCCGGACAAGACTGTAGATGTTTAGCAAGTATTTTACTTTTTGACTTCGGGAACAATTTGTTTTCCTTTGTCATTTTTTATCGTTATGCACTGAACCGGACACGATTTAGCCGCCTCGATTATCGTTTTTTCATCCGCACCATTTTCATCCACCACATAAACCTTACCTTCTTTATCCAGTTGAAAAACGCCCGGAGCTACGGCCACGCAGGTAGCCGCGCTGATGCATAAATCTTTTTTTACTTCTATTCTCATATATTACCGTTAATTTGTTAGCTTAATCATTATATAAATATTTTTCATTTTAGTAAAACGCGACCGGAAAAGGCATAAACGTATTTAACGTCAGGTGACAATTTGAGTCTGCGTTTGTACGATTCGATTTAATTTTTTTCGCTGCTAATCTTTTGATTCCCGACTCTCCCGCCTGACTGACGACCAATGATACCAGAACAAAGGTATGGCTACCAAAAGAAAAGCGATATTATTGGAAGCTTGGCTTTGGCGCTGGCCACTGGTTAAATCAGCAGTCTCCCAGTCTGCCCAATCTTGAGCGTAGCGGCTGGCGAATTCAACCGTCTGATCATTAAAATTACAGGCTGTGGCACAATTAGTGACTGATTCTGTAGCGGTAGACGAAATAGTCGACACGCCCCTGGATAATTGTCGGCCTTCTGTATCATTAGCTTGGGTAAAAATATATGACTTCAGGATCAGGTTTATCAACATTGATCCGAAAATTATTATCATAACTAGACCGACCAAGCTGGCAATATAAAAATAAACTGGCCTGATCACTTCTTTGGTTTTCTCTTCAGCGGCTGTTTTTTTGGCATTCCTCTGAACTGAAATAAAATGTATGAAATATAAAGGCAGGGCGATTAGCAGCAGCGACAGGCTGGTGACAATTTGGCGTTGCTTGCTGGCGACCGCGTTTTTATTATCCAGCCAGTATTGATATTCAGACTGCCATTCGGATGTTTGCGACCTCTGCTCTTCCGTAAAATCACAGCCAGATTCACAGGTATAAAGAGAATCCTCCTGTATTTCGCCTTTGGTGGTCAGCAGATAGAGCTCAGGCGGCGGCGAAGCCAATTCATATTCATCAGCTTCCGTAAAAAGCGTGCTGTTCAGTCCGATTTTTATCAAAGCACCCAGCGAAAAAACAATTGTCATCAAAGTAATTATTGACACCAAATAAAAATAGACTTTTTTAATAATACTGCCCTTATTCATAGTATTTACCTTTCACCGTTCTTGCGATTATCATTTTATTGGCCACCGCAAAAAATTATTAATATTAAATGTTTAACTCACAATATATTATAGCATAACAAATTATATAACTCAAAATAAAAGTCCTTGAATTTTTCAAGGACTGTGGCTGTCAAATGCCTAGAGGCCTGAGAGATCAAGCGACGGCCATTTAAGTATGCAGGTTCCCCAGGTGAAGCCGCCGCCAAGCACGATAATCATGACTCGCGTGCCTGGTCTGAGCAGATCCTCCTTAACCGCTCCGTCCAACGCCAGGCCGACAGAAGCCGACGTCGTATTGCCAAACCAATCGATATTGTTGTATGTCCGGTCTGTAATACCTAAGGGATCGGTGATGTTGTTGATCATCTGGATATTCGCCTGATGAAAGACAAACAAGTCGATATCTGACAATTGCAGACCAGCGCGTTCCAGGCCTTGGGGAATTATTTTGGCCGTTACTGTACGGGGTGTCTTTTTCTTCCGTCGGTACAGCCTGGGAACGGAGTAGATCCCATCTTGACCCACCCCATCAGTAATATTGTATAATGATAGGGTCATAGGCGAGTCGTTAGTTCTTGGTGAATTGAATCGTTCTTTACATCCACAAAGTTGTCCACTGCCAAGCGATTAACGTTGACATGGAGGGACAATCAGAAAGGAGGCGACGAAAGATTTTCCATGTTCACTCGCCGTACTACCAACCACCGTGCAACACAAAACCCAAAAGGAGACTAAGAGAAATCATGAAACTCAAGAATCTCTGCATTCTGTTGCTCGTCGCGGTGATCGCGATAGGAGCCGTTGGGTCAGTCGCCCAAGCCGACACGGCCAAGGTCGCCATCCAGGAACCATGGTATGGCTGCAGCTACACGGTCCAGATCTGGCGGAATGGTACCCTGGTGCAACAGAATACGAACGTGACCCTACTCACTCCTGGATACCGAAATGTCATCTTCTACAACATTCCTTCCGGCTGCGGCTACATTGCCGACGCGTGGATGAATGGCGTCGGAGTGCATTCTCATACCTGGCCCTCTACATGCGTCAGCGGTACGACCCAGATCGGCTGCCTGCAATTCGACGGGTTGGGCGAGCCCTCACCGTGGATCGGCAGCTGTCCGTAGACTCCAATCAACGTTCTGATGACTGGCAACAGTCGTCAGAACGGTTTTTACCATCAAAGCATTGATATATTTTAGCATTAACACAAAAACATATGGCACATATGGGAACGAACATGACCACTTGGTACGTCATTTTTCCAATCCTGCTAATTGCAGCCGCGGGTATCGTCTGGTTGATTTTCAAGATGAATGTATCGCCTTGGAAACGGGTGGGCATCACTGCGATTGGAATATTTGCATTTTTTGGGTTCGCCATGGCTGTATTGGGAATCTACTATCAGGTAAATAAGCCATTCGCCGGTGCGTTCAAGTTCTACGCGTATTCCGCATTGGCTCCTGACTACGCTTTTGCCGCCTACCATCCAACTGACAATGATCCGTTTCAACTTCCTGAAAAAGGGTACGGATCAATGTTAATCACACTTGGAGTACACAAAGAGAATGGGCAAACAAAGATACTGCGTATTCCGAGGGATAATACCAAATTCGGTGCGTATGTATTCTCGCCTGGAAAGTGGAGTATAGCGGACATTCAAAATGATGTGATAACAATTCCGCAAGATGTGCCCGGCTCTGAACCGAATGTGACGAAAACATCCCTCTGGTGGGCATTGACGAAGGATGTATATAAACTTGAGCAGTCAGCCCAGTAGCACGCATTAGACTACTCTAGAGATATTGCTCCACCTCATTAACAACCGGCCGGATGAGGTTAAAAGCAATGTGGGTGAAAGTCCAGCCAGCAGCCAGTCCCCGGCTGATTTCCTCCCGATCCTCCTGGTTTAAGCGAGTGTATGATTTTTGCATTGGCAGATCCTAACATATCTTGGAGATTTGCGTTAGTCATTTGAACCCAGGGAGTAGCTATTTGACAGACACAGTAAAATACGATATATTGTAGGTGCGCGACATGATGTCAGCGCCGACGACATAACCGCCCCGGCGATTGCCGGATCGTATCAGCGCCTCGCCATTAACCAATGCGGCCAGAAAGCTAGAGCAGGCGGCGGTTACATCCATTGTCAACCGGTCAATTAAACGGCCGTCTGACCATTTAACCGGCCAGCCCATCTTGTGTTGGATAATAGGCGTTGTTGGTGGCGAAACCTGAAAATCACCTAGTACCGTTGCCAGTAGCAAGTAGCTTTCGTCCATCGGATAATAGCCAGAGATTAAGAAACAGCGTTTGATTGCCTCAACCGCCAAATCGCTGGTTGCTTGATTTGACGCGGCTACATGTCGTTCTCGTATCCCCCTCTCCTCAATCCAGCTTTCAGTCGTAGTCAGCTTGCCCAAGACGCCTTCTGGCGTTAATTCCTCCCGTTCCTTGATAATGCCACATCTGATTAGATCGTCCTCGGTTATCGAACCCGACTTTGCCAGTTGTGTGATCTCAGAATTGAGCTGGACAGCCAGCTCTTTGTTGCTTACGACACGGTCCGGTGCATAAGCACCAAAACCGGTAATTTTTACTCCGGGCATGACCACCTCCCATGAAAAGAGCTATCTCTTATATGTTTAGGGTGAGTTGAATATTTTATCACCCGATAGATATTAAGACAAACTTAAAAATTAATATTCATAATTTTGGGCCTGTTTTTAACTAAGATTTTTATCATGAGCAATCCGCAAACAAATCCCCCAATATGGGCAAAATAAGCCACGCCTGATCCGGCAAAATCAAGTGCACCAAAACCATACAGTAACTGAAAAATTACCCAGTAAATAAGCATGGCCTTGGCTGAAATTTGGGCGCGATGAAAAAGAAACCCAAAACTCCATAATACTTCAATCTGAGCGGCGGGAAATAAAACCAAATATGCGCCCATCAAGCCGGCAATTGCTCCCGAGGCGCCCAGGGTCGGAATATCGGAATTCCAGCTGGCTAAAATATGAGCGCCGGAGGCTACCACCCCGCATAAAATATAGAAAAAAATATATTTAACGCGGCCCAGCGCCGCTTCCAGATTATCACCGAATACTTTCAAAAAAAGCATGTTGCCAATGATATGCATGATACCGCCGTGCATGAACATAGAGGTAATCAAAGTAAGCCAGCCGTCACCGCTGATTATCTGTTCTGGAATTAAAGCAAATTTAAAAATAAAATCATCAACCCGATCACCTAAGATTATCATGTAAACGAAAACCAAAATATTGATAGCCATGAGGCCATAGGTTGCATAAGGCGTAATGCCGGACGGGGTGCGATCTCTAATCGGAATCATATATTTAGAGTTTAATCATTTCCGGATCAATCAGCTTCCAGTTTCCGGGCTTTAATTTATCGAGTTTAATATTTTGGATTCTGACTCTGACCAGCTTTTTCACCTGTAAGCCTGTCTGCTCGCACATATTACGGATTTGGCGCTTACGTCCTTCGTGTAAAATTATTTTGATACCTTTGTCACTGACTTTGCTTACAAGAGCGGGCCGGGTTTTGTATCCGCCAATTCTGAAAGGCCGGTTCAATCTGCTCAACTGCTCTGGGCTTATGGTTTTATCAACGGTGACTAAATACTCTTTTTCATGCTCATAACGCGGATGACCGAGTTTTAAAGCTAAATCGCCGTCATTAGTCAATAATATTAAGCCTTCGGAATCTCTATCCAGCCGGCCAATTGGAAAAAGTCTCTCTTGAAAAATAAGTACATCTGAAAGTATCTGACCCACCTCCTGACCGCGCTGCATGGTGGAAACAACACCCCGGGGTTTATAAAAAGCCAAAACTATTTTTTCCTGGACTGGCGTTATCAGACGGTTCTTGAAATATACCTTGTCTTTGATTGGATCTATTTTTATTCCCATCTGCGTCACTACTCGGCCATTGACTTGAATTAGTCCGTCTCTAATCAGTTGTTCGCTTCGCCGTCGTGATGCAATGCCGGATTTTGCTAAATATACTTGGAGTCTCATAATAATGATATGAAAAAAGTGGTTCTGACCACTTGTATTGAATTCAGATTATTAAAATTGATCATTGGAGAAGCCGATGGTTAAATGACCTCAAAAATCTCTTGACCCCAAGAATTTGCTTTTTATTAGGACTAACGCCCGGTCTTTTGTGGCTCATTAACGCTATGGCCTCCTTAATACTTTTGCCCCGATAGGCCGCCAGATAGGCGGTGACTAAAGTCGGCGCCCGGCCATAACCGACATTGCAGTGAACCAAGGTTTTTATTTTTCTTCTGACCAATTGTTCGATAAAATAAACCCCCAGATAAAATTGCTCCAGGCTGGGTGATTCAAAATCTTGAACCGGCAGCCAGAGATATGCCGTGAGATTCTGCGGCCGATCCATTTTTTCTTTCTCCAAGTCAACATCAGCCTGGATGCCCAGATCAAGCACCGTCTGCATATCATTATTGTTATACAGGGTAGTGCTGATATAAATATATCTGGTGATTTGAGTATAATTGAATGTTTGTTTTTCTAACATAACTTAGTGAAGTATATATTATTTCTGATCTTTTTCCAATTAACCCAACATTAGCCAGCCGGGTTTAAAAATAAATAAAATACCAATTATAATCATAATAATTCCGCCAATCAGGCTGGCATAACGGCTGTATTTGCCGCTGGATACGCCCGTGGCCCGAAGCGTGATCATGGCAATCATGAATATTATCATATCGTCCAGCATAAATACGAACACATACAACATCAAATACCCGTAATGTTGCCAAGCTGAGAGTCCGGCGCCAGAAATAATCGAAGTATAAACAGCCGGCAAACCAGCCGAGCAAAGCAGTTCGACCATATTAACCACTGAGGCCAGTACTATAATACCGCCCAGGGCCAGCCAAAGACTTTTTTTCTGCACCAGTGCTTTCAGCTTATCAAAAGTTCGTTGCCGCTTCTCAGCGCCGGTTACTTCGCAAACCAGACCATGCCTATTTTTCCGCCATTGTTTCAAATGATGGTAACCAGTATATAATGCGACTAAAGCAATAATTATTTGCAGCCATCTGGTTAGGCCGATAAACAAAAATATATTCAGCCAGGCGCTCAAAAAGAGAAAATAAACCAGCGCCGATGATATGATAAAAGTTCCGCCAAGCAACCACATTCGGCGCCTGTTCTGCATGTTCAATAAAAGGGTTATTAAGAACAGCAGCACCCACATGGCACAGGGATTAAAGCCGTCCAGGCCGCCAATTATTATTGTCAATATCGGCAGCGAAAAATCCTTTAACTTAATTTCACCGACAAGGGGCACGTTTATCTTTTCAGGAATTTCTACAGTTAGACTGTTGTCATTTTGCTTATTTGCGGATTCACCGCTAATAATATCTCCCAAATTATTGGGGCATATTTCCGTACCGCATTCTATTACCCTATCTTTAATTGCCCGGCCCGATGTCAAATCGTCATAATAACCAACCATATATTTATCACCAACAATAGTTAACGGCACTCCAGGAATGGCGATATTTAGCTCGCTAGCTATCCGATCCATTAATCTCTGCCCCTCGGATTCACCCCAAACCTCAAATGACACAATTTTTAAATTATCATATTCACGCGTTAAGGTATCAAGAAAAACTTTCTCTTTGGCGCAATGAGGGCAGCCATCTCCATAAAAAAAATAGATTGATACTTCATTGGTCTCCGCCCGAACATTTGGAGCAAGAATTGCGGCGGATATTATGGCAATTGTTATTAACGTGATTTTATAATATTTCATCCTCGGTACACTAAATAAGTAATATAAGATACGTATAAGCAGACAAAACATATTCCCTGCCAGCGTTCAAGTATTCGGCGCCGGCCGATAAACATAAACAAAAACAAAATAAAAGTAGCGGCTATGACCATAATAATATCAAAATTCATTTGACTGGCAAGTTCCAGCGGTTTCACAATCGCGCTAACCCCCAATATCCAGAGAATATTGAAAATATTCGATCCGACTATATTGCCAACGGCTATATCAACTTTCTTTTTAGCCGCCGCCATCACTGAAGTAGCCAATTCCGGCAACGAGGTACCTAAAGCAACAACAGTCAAACCAATCAATGCCTCGCTGACGCCCAACTGAGTGGCAATGTCCACGCTGCTGTCTACCACCCATTTGCCGCCCAAACTAAGTCCGATCATGCCGCCAATTATCATTATATATGACTGGCTTTTTTTATAAGACTTAACTTCGTCCTTTTCCTCTCCTTTAACCTGGCTGATACCAAACGTATAGTAGATAAATATAATAAAAAATGCCAGCAGAATATAACCGTCTACGCGGCTAAGCAGGGAGAAATCCCGGCCATCAAAAAGTTGATCGTTTATCATTAACCCGAAAATCACCACCGCCAGCAGACTCAACGGTATTTCTTTCCAGGTGGTATTAGTAGCTAGCTTCAAAGGATAGACGATTGCCGAAATACCCAATACTAGAAGTATATTAGCCAGATTGCTTCCTAAAACATTTCCGATAGCCAGCTCATTGTTACCCTGAATACTGGCCACTAGGTTTACCAATAACTCAGGGGCTGACGTGCCGAATGACACGATGGTCAAACCAATAACCAGGCTGGAGATGCCATAACGTTTGGCCACCGCTGACGCCCCCTCGACCAGCCAGTCAGCGCCTTTGATCAGCAGAACAAAGCCTATTATTAATAAAATATATGAAAACATGTAATCAAAAAATTACTAATTTAGTTAAGAAATTAATCGCAGGAGATTTATACCGACCATCTCTCGCGGCTTATTCAGTCCGAGCAATGATATTATTGTCGGAGCGATATCGATTAATGTGCCGCGACTCTGAAGCGTGTATAATTGATCGCGGCTAGCCGGCGGGAATTTGCCTTTTAATGAATTATTAATTATTAAACAAGGCACGGGGCGGGTGCTATGCTCTTTGTCCGGCTCTCCGGTCTGAAGCTTAATCACTTCCTCGCAATTACCATGATCAGCGGTAATCAGGAGAGTTCCGCCAAGCTCCAGGACTTTAGCGACTATTTTCTCATGATATTTATCGTCAATCTCAAGCGCTTTGATAGTAGCGTTCAGATCGCCCGTATGGCTAACCATATCGGGATTAGCATAATTTACAAGGATGAATGAATAAATTTTTTTTTCCAATCCTTCAAGCACGGCTTGAGTAACCTGCTCGCTCGACATGGCCGGTGTTTTAGCATAAGTATCAACTAGCGGCGAGGGCACTAAAACTCTATCTTCGCCGGGAAAGTTTTGCTCCCTTAAACCGTTGATAAAAAAGGTAACATGAGCGTATTTTTCAGTTTCCGCCACGTGTAGCTGTTTTAAGTCGGCCTCACTGATTACTTTAGCCAATGGCTCTCTGATACGCTCGCGGGTAAAGGCTATTTCGGCCGGCAGATCCTTTTTGTACTCTGTCATGGAAACAAAAAAAATATTGTTTAATTTGGCCCGACGCTTGAAACCATCAAAATTATCTTCAACAAATGCCTGGCTTAACTGACGAGCTCGGTCAGCCCTAAAGTTAAAAAATATAACCGCGTCGTTGTCTTGAATCGGGGCAACCGGCTGCTCATTCTCAGTGATAACGGTTGGATTAAATTCTTCATCGAATATTTTCTTTTTATACGAAGCTTGGATTGCCTGAGCTGGATCATCGCTATAGTTATCGGCCTTCCCTTCAGTCAGCATTTCATAGCTTTTTTGAGTTCGGTCCCATTTTTTATCACGGTCCATGCTCCAAAAACGTCCGCTGAGACTCGCAATTTTGCCGAAGCCTTGCTCTGATATCGTAGTTTGGAGGTTTTCTAAAAATTTGGACGCTGAATCTCTGGGTGAGTCTCGTCCGTCCAAAAACAGATGCAGATATACATTATCAAGCCCATGATCCTTAGCCATCTGCATCAGGCTCTCCAAATGCAGCTGATGCGCATGCACGCCGCCTAAGCCTAACAAGCCCATCAGATGAAGCCGGCTTTTGTTTCTTTTTACGTGCTCTATGGCCGTTAAAAATGCTTTGTTTTTAAAAAACTCGCCCGTCTCAATGGCTTTGGTTACGCGAGCCAGGCTTTGAAACACTATTTTGCCGGCACCGATTGATAAATGGCCGACCTCTGAATTACCCATTTCACCCCAAGGCAAACCGAGACTGACACCTGACGCCTCCAGCAACATTACCGGATAATTCTCAAGCAGATAATCCAAAAAAGGCGTCTGGGCCAAGGTAACCGCGTTGCCTTTAGACGGAGCGGCCACGCCCCAGCCGTCCATGATGATCAGAACTACCGGCTTAGAAATCATATTGAACTTCCTCTTCCTTGGCGGCCAATATATTACCTATTTTTTCTTTGATTAA